>ENA-OQNO01000894-OQNO01000894.1-human-gut-metagenome-genome-assembly--contig:-NODE-894-length-22939-cov-3.699018_pt1 | contig 22939 bp, 25 predicted proteins | sample MGYA00242629_ERZ504880 | MGnify/ENA primary metagenome ERZ504880 (study PRJEB26092, sample SAMD00036377) | human gut metagenome | host: Homo sapiens | study: EMG produced TPA metagenomics assembly of... | reverse complement strand
CGTCCGGGCAAGTGCGCGAGGGAAGGTGGAGGAGCGGCGGGGTCGTCCTGGTACGTTGCGCTTGAAGTCCATGCGCTGCCGGGGTAGGAGATGGTCGCGCCGCCGCAGGAGCGCGGCATGCGCCTGCTTGCGCTGCCAGGCGGCACGTTTTGCGGTTGGCGGGTCGAGCGCGAATCGTTCGAGCTGTGCTATCGCGAGGTTTTCGAGGAGGCGCGGGATGCATCCGGCGCCGACACCCTGCTGGCGTTCGAGATCTGGGATGCTGAACTGAGGACCGACCGCACCATCGTCGAGGTCTTGAGGGGCTAGCTCTTGCTACTTGCCAAGGACCGGTTCCGTCTTGGCTTGTGCTTCAAGGGGCGCTGGACGCGCTTCGTCGGCGTCCTTGATGCTCTTGGACGGAGCGCGGGGGCGCGGAAAGCACGGAGGTGCCGCCCGGCTGCTTCGGGCAGCGACGCGCTCGGTTCGCCTTTTCTGTCCCTTTCGTCGAATCGGAGACCCTTTGCCGGAACCGGTACGCTCGCTTTAGCGCATTGGAGTACAATGAGCGCATTAGCTCGGACGAAATCTGCACGTCAATCCGTATGGACTCGCCCTTTTGCCCATTGCGGTTCGGCCGCAGCGGTGTGACCATTGCAGACGGTAACGGTTCCGGTGTCAGCGAGAAGGGATGAATATGGCAGGCATCACAGAAGTCGAGTACATTTGGAAGAACGGGGAACTGGTCCCCTGGGCGGATGCCACGACGCACATCCTGTCCCATTCGCTGCATTACGGCTCCGGCGTGTTCGAGGGCATTCGCTGCTATCAGAATCCCGGCACCAAGAAGAGCTACGTGTTCCGCCTGCGCGACCATATGGAGCGCCTGCATCGCAGCTGCAAGATCGCCTGCATCGATCTGCCGTATACGGTTGACGAGCTATGCGATGCCACGCTTGAGGTCATTCGCGCGAACAAGCTCGAGAAGTGCTACATCCGTCCCATCGTGTATCGCGGCTACGGCGTGATGGGAGTCGATCCGACGGGCTCCACGACCGACGTGGCCATCGCTTGCTGGCCGTGGGACAGCTACTTGGGCGCCGATGCTCTCGAGCAGGGCGTGGCCGTGGGCGTGTCGTCTTGGCGCCAGCGTTCCAACAACGCCATTCCTCCCGCGGTGAAGAGCACTGCTTCCTACATGAACTCTATCCTGGCAAAGCTGGAGGCCAAGGAGCACGGGTACGCCGAGGCTATCATGCTGAACGAAGCGGGCTTGGTGTGCGAGGGAACGGGCGAGAACCTGTTCATCGTCCGCGACGGTATCCTGTCGACGCCGCCGCTGTCCGACGGCCTGCTGGAGGGCATCACGCGCGACACGGTGCTGTGCTTGGCTGATGACCTGGAGATTCCCGCTATCGAGGAGAGCCTGACGCGCGCCGACCTCTACGTGGCCGACGAGGTGTTCATGACCGGCTCTGCCGCCGAGCTTACGCCGATCGGATCCGTGGACGGCCGCACCGTGGGCAAGCCCGGGCAGGTTACGCGTGCTTTGCAGGAGCGCTTCTTCGACGTTGTCTATGGCAACATCGAAGAGTATGCCGAATGGGTAGCGGAAGTATAGCCATTGAAAATCCTCACGTACGACAGCACGTTGCGCGACGGCGAGCAATGCGAAGGCATCACGCTGTCGCTTGAGGACAAGTTGCGCATCGTCGAGCGGTTGGACGCGCTGGGGGTCGACTTCATCGAAGGCGGCTTCCCCGCGTCCAACCCTAAAGACATCGCGTTTTTCCAACGCGTGCAAACCCTCCCGCTTCGTCACGCGCGCATAGCGGCATTCGGCTCCACGTGCAAAAAAGGGGTTGCCGCCGAAGAGGATCAAGGCCTTGCCGATTTGGTGGCCAGCGGGGCTCCGGTTGTCACTATCGTGGGGAAAACTTGGGATGCGCAGGTCACGCGGGCGCTTCAGACGACGCTTGAAGAAAACCTGCGGATGATTCGCGATTCTGTAGCGTTTTTGAAGCATTGCGGTCTGCAGGTGGTGTTCGACGCCGAGCATTACTTCGACGGCTATGCCGCCAACGCCGCGTACGCGCTTGCGTGCGTGCGCGCCGCCAGCGAAGCTGGCGCCGACTCCGTTGATTTGTGCGAGACCAACGGAGGTGCGCTGCCGTTTCAGGTGGAGGAGGTTGTGCGCGCGACGGCTGCTGCCGTTCCCGGTCAACAGCTGGGCATTCACTGCCACAATGACTCCGGGTGCGCGGTGGCCAACGCGCTTGCAGCGGTTCGTGCGGGAGCGGTGCAGGTTCAGGGTACGGTGAACGGCTTCGGCGAACGCGTGGGCAACACCGATCTGCTCACGGTCATCGCCGATCTTGAGCTCAAAATGGGCATGACGTGCGTGGGGAAGGACAACCTGCGCCAGCTGACCAGCGTAGCGCAGTTCGTGGCCGAGTCGTGCAATATGGCCTTGCCCAGCCATCATCCGTACACGGGAGCTTCGGCGTTCGCGCACAAAGGGGGATTGCACGCGAGCGCCATCGCTCGCTTCCCCGAGGCCTACGAGCACGCTTCGCCGGAAAGCGTGGGGAACAATGCTCGCATGCTGGTAAGCGAGCTTGCAGGCAAGGCGTCTCTTATGGCGAAGGCGCGCGGGCTGGGCATCGACCTGACGCTCCATCTTGACAAGGTTCAGGATATTCTAGACGACATCAAGCAGCGCGAGGCGAGCGGGTACTCGTACGAGGTTGCCGACGGCTCGCTTGCATTGCTGCTGCAGCGGCATTTGGGCGCGTATCGTCCTCATTTCACCCTGGAGAGCTTCCGCGTTATCGTGGACGACCATGAGGATACGGGCGCTCTTGCGAAAGACGCGATGTCCGAAGCTACGATCAAGATCCATGTAGGGGATCAGCGGTTCGTGGCAACAGGGGAGGGCGCAGGTCCTGTTGGGGCTTTGGACAATGCTCTGCGCATGGCTATCGTGGCCTTTTATCCCCAAGTGGCCGACATGGAGTTGGTGGACTACAAGGTGCGTATCCTGGACGAGAACGTGGGCACCGATGCTATCACGCGCGTTGTTGTCACCACAAGCGACGGTTCTGGCAATTGGGGAACCGTGGGCGTGTCGGAAAACATTATCGAGGCTTCGTGGAATGCCATCGTGGATTCCATAGAGTATGGCCTTATGAAGATGGGAGAGTAGCATGAGCGATCTCAGGACGCCCGAAGTTGAAGATCTGCTGCGCGTGTTTGCTGCGCTCGACGACGAAGACACCATTTTCGCCCTGTTGGAGGATCTGTTCACCATCCGAGAGATCAAGGACACGTCGCAGCGCTTGGCTGTGGCTCGCCAGCTTGACGCAGGGAAATCGTACGCGGCCATCGAAGAGGCCACCGGCGCGTCGGCTACGACCATCGCGCGCGTGTCGAAGTGCTTGAGCTACGGGTCCGGCGGCTACGGCGCCGCTCTTGCTGCGTTGGACGATATCCCGAAGCGCGGGTAGGGTTTACGAGGACGGCTTTGCGGCCCGAGGATTACGGTCTGCAAGTTGAGTTTTGCTCGTGGTGCGCTCCCGTTGCTGCGGTACCGATGCGTCCAGCCCTGCCGCTGAGTCGCCATCGACGCGCGGCGGTCAAGTAGAACGTGGCGCGAGATCGCGGATCTGCGCTCCTCGGCCGGCTGGTCGGATGCGGTTGTTTTGAGCACTTGCATTAACAGGTCAGGTCATCAGAGTGCAGTGCTTTCGATAACCGTCGAAGGCGCTTATCCGGAAGCGCAAACCCGCAATTCCGTACCTACTTCGCGTTATGCTCGGGATGCGAGATCGTCGAAGGCCCGGTGGGCTCGCGGGGCGAGTCTGACCGGGCCTTCGTGCGTTCGGGACGAAAGCTTCTTGAACGGTTGGCGTTGACCTCTACGCACCGGTTGCCGTTGCGGACGGCGTTACGGGGTCGCCGTATTCGTCGATGGTTCCGTTTTCCCTGCCTTCCAGATACTTCTGGCGCGCTGCGCCTCGGCGGAATGTCACGGGCGCCTTGCCGCTGTTGAGCTGGTAGCAGTACCAGAATACGAACGGGATGCCGATGATGCCGTTGACCATGCCCCACCAGTACATGACTTCGGGATTGAACCAGGAAGCGCTGTTCATGATGGTGGGGAACAAAAGCGGGAAGCAGCTGCGCAGCAGAAGATGGGCGCCCAGCGTGTAAATACGCCCAGTGATGTAGAGCTCCGGCCTTCGCATGATGATGGGGTACAGCTCGGCTGCGGCTAGAATGCAGCAGGTGGATGCGAAGAACTCATGTCCCTCGGCGTACACGAAGCAGGCGTTCCAGGTGGTGTAGAGAAAGTTCCACATGGGCACGGTATAAGATAGGATCTCGCCATGGCTCGACGTGTCGTACTTCCAGAACTTGTCGCCGAACGGCATGGTAATGCACAGGATGAATCCGGCCAATGCGTTCATCATGTTGCCCATTTGCACATCGCGCAGCGTGGCTTCGGCGATGTTGCAGAACACGATGCCGTAGAGCACCCAGCGCACCCAGCGCTTGCGCATGATGCGCCAAAACGGGGTGTCCTTTTGCTCGACGGCCGCGATACGGCCGAGTCCCGCGAAGATAAGCGGCAAAATGACGGACAGGTTCTTGGCCCAGCGGAACCAGTCGTCGCCCGGAATGTTGGCAATCCAAAGCGGAACAGTGACGAGCGAAATGACCCATACCCACATTGACGTGCGATAATGGCGTCTCATGAACTCGGTGAGCAGCATGAGCAATACGGTGTAGACAACCATGGAAACGGGTGTGACCCATACGGGCACGGTCATGGCGAATCCCCTTTCTGCCGAAACGACCCTGCCGTCCTCCTCGACGGCTTTCGCGCTTTTCCCAGGTGGCGCGTTTGGCGAAAGTCTAGCATCGTCCAAGAACCGGCTTCTTTCACAAACAGCCCCTTTGTGTGAAAGACTTCCTCGAACGCGCCTCGTATACTGCGGGGCGTATGGGCGGTGACGAAGGGGTTCGCCGCAGGAAGGTTCGCAAGGGGGCGATTTACGTGGGCATTCTGTACCAGGCCGCCGATCCGCTGTACTGGGCTATCTGGCTGTTCATCCTGTTCGCGCTGATGGCGTTCAACGAGCTGGGTCGCACGTCGCTGTGGGCTGGCATCGCGCTGTTCGCGGTGGTTCCCATCGTGCTGACGGTGTTCGTGTGGCCGACTACGGCGGCGCCTGGCAACGAATACGGTACGGGGACGTGGTTCAACTGGGTTAAAACGTATTCGGCGCTAGCCGGCTGCTTGGGGTTCATCGCGCTGCGCTTCGTGAAGTGGCGCGGCAAGGACGGCCGGATCCATTATTTGTACGAGAAGAAGTGGGCTCTGTGCTTTCCGCCGCTTATTCTTGCCATCAATATTGCCGAAGCGGTCATCCGCGATTTCCAGGTGTTCAGCTTTGGACTATGGCAGGGCGGCATCGTGGAGAACCTGTGGACCATTTCCGGTCCGTGGAACATCATGAACGGCATTGCGGGCATTCTGAACATCGTGACCATTTGCGGTTGGTTCGGCATTTTCATCTCGAAGGATTCTTCTAAAGACATGATCTGGCCGGACATGATCTGGGCGTGGATCATCGCGTACGACTTGTGGAACTTCGCGTATACGTACAACTGCATTTCCGACCACTCTGCGTATTGCGGTTTGGCATTGCTGTTGGCCTGCACGATTCCCACCTTCTTCATCAAGAAGGGCGCCTGGTTGCAGCATCGGGCTCAAACGCTGGGGCTGTGGATCATGTTCGTTATGACCGTGCCCCAGTTCGCCGACGTGCTGGCTCCTATTCCGACCACGCACAATCCGGCTGCGTTCTTCGTCGTGAGCTTGGTAGCGTTGGCCTCCAACGTGGCGCTTGCCGCGTACCAGTTCCGCAAGATCCGCCGGAACAAGCTCAATCCCATGAAAGACGAGCTGTATGCCGACACGAAGGCGTATCGGCGCGTGGCCGAGGAGAACCGCTAGGCTGCAAGCCGCGCGCAAAGGACCTCGCATCCCTTGCGTGTCGCGCATCCGGCCGAACGCGTATTCGCCATGAACGAGCCTTCTCATCTTTCGTATAATGGACGCGTGCAGGAGCATCCTGCGCGCGTCCATGCGCGCTTCGGCGCGAGGGGAGATGCAATGCGGTTGGGCACCCGACAAACCAGATATGAGCCGGCGCGCCGCGATTGCGGCCGGTCGCTCATCGAGAGAAAGCGGCTTGAAGGGCCGGCGGGAGACATCATGGCCGCGGCTCGTGCGCTGTTCGAGCGGCAGGGCGTGCGTTCGACCACGGTGAAGGATATTGCTGCCGAGGCCGGCGTTACGCGCGAATTGGTGTACTACTACTTCGAGAACAAGCAGGCGGTCATAGACGCTGTTCTGGACGATTACGTGGAGGATCTGGTCGAGAGCGTGGTCGTATGGAACGAGTCGCGGGCGTTCGGCGACACGTCGGGGTCGCTCAAGACCTGCATAGCCGCGTTTCGGCGCGCGCTGTATGACGCGGAAGGGAATCAGCGCCCTATGATTCGCGTGCTTGAAGAGTTGGGGGTGCGCGATTCATTCGATGTGCGAGCTGTGCGCGAAACGGTCGATTGCATTCATGATCATATTGTCACGGAGTATGCCGAGTACCATCAGATCGAGATAGACCTGGTGTACGAGATGTTCTGCGTAGTTATTTTCGGGCTGGTGGGCTTGGTCAAAATCAACCCCGAAATATCGGACGAGGCTCTTATGAAGGTGGTCGAACAGGCCCTGCGTTTGGACATGGTCCCGCTTGCGGTATCATAAGCGGTTGAACGCCGCCGCATTGTCTGAAACGATAGGAGTCTGGAATGACCACGCTGTTCGTGAACGCCTGCATGAGAGGGCATGAATCCCGTACGCTTATGTTGTGCCGCGAGTACCTTGCGCGGAAGCAGGACGTCGTCGAAGTTGATTTGGCGGCGCTTGAGCTCAAGCCTTTCGATGCGGCCATGGTGGAGGCTCGCGTGAAGAAGCAGACCGCGGGCGCATGGGACGATCCCGTATTCGCGCTGTCGCGCCAGTTTGCCGAAGCGGACGACATTGTGATCGGCGCGCCGTACTGGGATCTTTCGTTCCCGGCCTCGCTCAAGGTGTATCTGGAGCATGTCAGCGTGTGCGACAGCACGTTTCACTTTACCGAGGATGCTCGCTGCGAGGGTTTGTGCAAGGCGGCGACCCTTACGTACATCACGACCTCTGGTGGTTTTGTGGCAGGCGCGAACTTCGGATACGAGTACCTGTGCGGAATCGCGAAGATGTTCGGAATACCGGAAACGCGCTTCATTGCCGCCGAAGGGCTCGATATCGCGGGGATCGACATCGAGGGGCAGATGAACAAGGCTCGCGCCGAAATGGCGAAACTCGGATGAGTTGGCAGTAGGGTAGAGGAGGAATGTGCATGAGTCGCTTGCTGATTGTGGTGGACTATCAGGTTGACTTTGTAGATGGCGCGTTGGGCTTTGCGGGGGCGGAAAAGCTCGCGCAGCCTATTGCGAGCAAGATTTCGGAGTACCGGAAACGGGGGGACGACGTTGTATTTACGTTCGACACGCACGGATCCGACTACCTGAACACCCAGGAAGGGCGCAACCTTCCGGTTGAGCACTGCATCGAGAATACGCCTGGGCACAAGTTGTACGGAGCGGTCGCTTCGGAGCTGCATGACTCCGACAAGGTGTTCCTCAAGCCCGTTTTCGGCTCGGTCGAGTTGTTCGATTGGCTGAGGTCGGCTCAGCGTGTAGCCGACGAAACGGGAGCGCTGCCGTTCGAGGGGATCGAGCTGGTGGGCCTGGTGTCCAATATATGCGTGGTGGCCAATGCGGTGCTGGTGAAGACCGCGTGTCCCGGCGTGCCGGTTACGGTTGATGCTGCATGCACGGGCTCGTTCGACGCCCGCCTGAACGAGGCCGCCCTCGATACGATGGAAAGCCTGCAGATCAAGGTGATCAACCGTTGAGGGGTGCGCGGAAATCGAAGCGGTTCGCGATTGTCAGCTGGGCGCTGGTTGTCGCGTGGGCTGCTTTCATTTTCTACATGTCGTCGAACACAGGCGATGATCTCAACCGGGGCAGCGGTTTTTTCTCCCAGATATATCAAATGCTGAAAGACGCGCAGACCCAGGTTCTCGGACCCGATGCCGACGCCATCAATTCGATCGCGCATTTTTGCGAATATACCGTATTCGGCGCGCTGTGGGCGAATGCGCTGCGCTGCCATATGTCGCTGCCGCGCGCGTGCGCGGTGGCCATTGCCTGCACCAGCCTGTACGGTGTGACCGACGAGTTCCATCAGCTGTTCGTTCCGGATCGCATGTGCGACCCGCTTGACTGGTTGATCGATACGGCTGGGGGCGCCCTTGGTTCGGGACTGGCTTGGTTGGGGTTGCGGAGACGAAGCCAGTCGTAGGCTCGCTTCGTCTCCTGTGCATTTTCATCGTCTGCGAGCGAAAGCTTCGAGCACCAACTGGACGCGGGTGCCCAAAGGAACGGTGTTCTCGGCTAGAAAACGCGGCACGTCCGCTATGTCCAGAAGGAAGGGCTCGATAAATTCCGCTGGTTCGGGTTGCGCGGCTGCGACTTTTTCGACCTGAGCGAACACGACGTGCACGGTTTCGTCCGTGAGGCCAGTGGAGGAGAATCCCGCTTGCGGAAGCGGGTCGATTGCCTTGGCGCCTAGGTCGGTACGCAGGGCATAGCCGGTTTCTTCGCGCAGCTCTCGATCGACGCATTCCGCCAGGCTTTCTCCCGGCTCCATGAGGCCGGCCGGAAACGCGATGCACCAGCTGTTCAGCGGGTAGCGAAATTCCCTGATCAGGAGGAGCTTGCCGTCAGGGGTTTGGGGCACGATGGATACGGCGTCGGCGGTTGTTGGCTGACCTGCGGCGTTCGCTTCAAGCGCTTGGCGGTACGCCTTGGGGTTTTTGCGCGATGCGCTTTCGTATTCGTACGGCGATCCGTCCGGCATGGTGTAGGTGAGCACGTACTTCTTGATCCATCCGTCTGCTACCAGCCGGATGTCTTTGAGGCGGGGCGCGGTTGCGGTCACGGGGTCTCCTTAGGCGATTGTTGCATTTTGTATAGTGTAGCAATGAGGTGAGAGGGCGGAGTCGATGACTCCGCCCTCTCACCTCATTCGTAGAGCAGGGCGGCTTTGGGGCCGACCTGCTCGTTTCGTGTTGCCGTCCGCTTCGATGCGGTCTGATGCTGCGCTAGCCTTCGATCGAGATTCGGTTTATTTGTTTGTTGGAAAGGTTTTGCCGGAATCTTTTTCGGTAAAACCTTCGGCATAAGCGCTTGGCACTACGAGGGAGCTGCCCGATTCTCTTAGGCTTTGGTTCACGAGATGCATCTGGCGCAGCTTGAACGCGATCTCATCCTCTTTGTAGATGTCGGTGGCATCGTGCAGCATGGCGGCTACATCCTTTTCCACTTCCGCCAGCACGATGCGCGCGTCTTTCTCTCGTTCCGCTTTCGCCGCTGCGGCCATGGCATCTTGGAGGTCCTTCGGGATGACGATGTCGCGGATTTCCACTGACATGATGGATACTCCCCATGAATTGGTTTTCTCTTCGATCTTATCGCGCAATTCCTGGTCCAGTTTGTCGCGATGAACCGTCACGTCGGTTAGGCTGTTTCGTCCGATAGCGTCGCGCAGAGCGGTTTGCGCCGCCATGGATACGGCATCGTAGTAGTTCTCTACTTCCAGGCACGCCTTTTCAGCATCCCATATCATCCAGAATATGGCGGCATCGACGTTGATGGGCACAAGATCGGAGGTCAAGATTTCTTCTGCGCTGAAGCCTGTCAACATGGTGCGCAAGTCGGCCTTCAGGGCAACGTGCTCGACAAAAGGGATGGTGAAGTATAGGCCGGGGCCTGCCATGCGGTCGAATGCGCCGAACCGCAGAATGACGTCGCGTTCCCATTGCGAGGCGATATGTAGCGTGAAGATGGAGATAATTGAAAAAACGAGCCCTGCGCACAGCACCCAGATGTTTATCTCTCCTGTCAGCAGGTATCCGACAGTGGTGACGACTGCGAGCACGACGACAAAAACAAAAGCCGAGAAAACGCTCGAGGCATTGTCGTCAACATGCCTGGTGTTCGGCGAATTGAGGAATTCGATTTCGCTGGATCTAGCATTCGCACTACCTGTGACTCTGGCTTTCGTTCTGTTGTTAGTCAATCCCATATTCGCTCTTTTCCTCTTCCGCTTCTCGGGCTTTGCATTCCAGTTTGTCGATGATCGAAAGCATGCGCTCGCGTGTTTCGCGGTACGTCATACCCTTCGAACGATATTGCCTAATGCAGCTTTCCAGTAGAGCATCAATAGCGTCTTCTTCGGATTCTTTTGAAGATATGCTTCTTTGAACAAACATGCCTCGTCCGCGCGCAGATACAGCTAAGCCGGAAAGTTCGAGATCGCGGTACGCTTTTGTCACGGTGTTGTAGTTGATCTTTGCTTCGGCGGCCATGCTGCGCACGCTTGGAAGCTGTTCGCCGGGCTTGAAGAACCCCGTGCGAATCAGATAGGCGAAGCGGTTTCGCAACTGCGCCCAGATGGGCAGGTCGGATGTCTCGTCTACGCGAAATAATGGGTTGTTGTCGTTGCTTTGCAATCTGTCACCTTTTAAATCGAGCTGGATAGAACTGGCGGGATCCATGTATCAGGCATGATGTCTCCATCAATGGACTCCGCAGGTAATGAGGCAATAACGCAAGCATAACCCACCGAGCAGACAAACAAAGTCCGAGACAGGTATGGTACGGCACTCTTTACGGGTGATCGAGTAGATTTCGAGCGTGATGGGCAGCGCGATCCCCATGCCAATCACGCCTACGCCCGCAATGGCTAGCATTTCGGGTGCCATCAAAAGGTCGAGGGATGCATCAGCTGAAGGGTTTCGAAAAGCTGCGTTGACAAATGGAGCCAAGAATACTACCTCCGCAACAAGGCAGGATACATGGCATATCTGGAGCGGTTTGGTCGAGCGCAGCAAAAGGGATTGACCTTGCGTGAACCAATCTATTAACAGCACGACGGATGCACCTGATGAAAGAGACGAAAATACAAACAAGGGGATAATTGACCAGTGATTCCAGAATGCAATACCGCCTTGAAAAAGAAAAACACCCGTATAGGCCATCGTTGCCAAAGCCCCGATGCAGCAAAGGATTTCGGCGATATTCAGCCAACGTTCGTGAAGAACAGAAGGGCTGCTCGGTAGCGATGACGCCAACAGAAGTGCTGCCAGGAGGGCTTCGATGGCAAGCGTGTAGGCACCGAAAGTGATAACGGTGGGATGAGGAAGCAAGAACACCATCAGGGCGCGCCCGGGACTCCCTAAGTCTCCGAGCAGGCAAATCATGGCGAAAGCAAGCAGTAGAAAACCTACCGTGTATGCACGGCTGCGCAACGACTCGAATGCCGTGCGCAAGCGGGCGGGGCGTTTGGCGCGACGAAAAACGAAGCTCCATGCAGACATGACGAAAAGGGCACCTGCAGCTGCACCACCCAAAAATAAGTATGCTATGACTAAGGTTCCGTACAAAATACCCTGCGTCCGTTTCGGTTCGATTCTTTTTGCATTATCCCATGAAATAGCTCAATAGGGAAATACATATTGACTGAAACAGTGAATCACACTACTATGTCACTAGTGAATGAATATGGCAACTTCTGTCGGCCGCAGAAGGGCGAAGCGTTTTCATTCAGTAGGCAAGCTACATCAAAGGCGAGTTGTCTGCATTCTGTTGGGGGGCTGTTCGAAGGTGGATGGCGCGGCGCGCGAACGCCTGCCTGTCTTCGGCACTGAAGCTGATAGCGAGGTGTTGCAATGATTTCTGAATTTCCGTTGTTCCTGTTTACGACGTTAGCCGGCCTAGCCGCCGGTGCCTACGTGGTAAGCGCTGTGCTTCCGGTGGGCAAGGACGCCAAGAAGGCGTGGCTGTTCCCGCTGGTATGCGGCATTCTGTTGGCCGTGGGCTTGGTGGGCCTGCCGATGCATCTAGGCCGTCCTGAGCGTATGCTCATTGCGCTCACGCAGCCCGGCGCCATGATTGCTCAGGAGGCGTACTGGTCCATGGCGTTCGGTGTCATCCTGATCATCGACCTGGTGGTTTCCAAGGTGAAAGGCTCCGCGCCGCGCGCGTTGCGTATTGTGAGCGCCCTTGCCGCGCTCGGCCTCACGTTCGTGATGGCCAATGCCTATTTCATGTCAGTCGCTATCCCGGCATGGGCATCATGGCAGACGTTCCCGCTGTTCGTCCTGGGCAACTTGGCTATGGGCGTAGCGCTGCTGGCGCTGTTCGAGTCCGACTTGGCAAAGAGCGGCACATACCTGATCGCAGCTGCCGTGTTAAGTGTTCTGGCTGTCGTTGCCATTGCGCTTGAGGCCGTGCACTTCGCAGGTATCGGTGAGGATATGACGCTTCTGGCTATCGGCGCCGTTATCGTGGCCGCAGCCGCTGCGTTGCAACTCATGGCGAAGTTGGGAAAGGTTGCGCCGAAGACCGCTGCCTTGGTCGCGTTTGCCTGTGTTTTTGTTGGCGTCGCCCTGGCTCGTTATGGCTTCTACGCCGCGTATGCTCTGTAAAGTAAAGGGGGAAGATATGACTGATTTTTTGACCGGCAAGTCTCGCGGCTTCACTCGCCGCTCGTTTATCGCGGGTGCCGCGACTCTTACTGCCGCCGGTGCGCTGGCGGGTTGCTCCGCTGCCACCGACACTCTGGCGGAAGGTGTCGCCGACCCGTCGAAGGCTGGCACCGAGGAGATCTTTGCCGGTGTGTGCCGCGGCAACTGCTCTGGTGGCTGCTTCCTGAACGTGCACGTGCGCGACGGTCAGGTCGTTCGCACGTCGGCGCGTGATATGCCGAACCCTGAGTATAACCGCATTTGCTCCAAGGGTCTCACGCACGCTGGTCGCATCTACGGCGCCAACCGCGTCCTGTACCCCATGAAGCGCGTGGGCGAGCGCGGCAGCAACGACTTCGAGCGCATCAGTTGGGACGAGGCGCTCGACACCATCGCCGAGAAGTGGACGGCCTACCGCGAGGAGTTCGGCCCTGAGTCGATTCATTTCCTGACGGGCTCCGGCAACTACGCCTCCGCCAGTGGCACCTGGGGAGGTCCCAGCACCGGCACCATCCCCGTGGGCTATCAGCGCTTCGTGAACGCGCTGGGCTGCTGCTACGGCGGCACCGACGTGGACGCTGCCATCGGTTTCGGCAGCTCGAGGGCGACGGGCGGCATCGGCACCGTGAACGAGCTGACTGACCGCAAGAACACCAAGACTCAGATCTTCTGGGGCTACAACCCGGCGATCTCGAACATACATTCCACTCACTTCTACCTCGAGGCAAAGCAGAACGGCACGCGCCTTATCGTCATCGACCCGGTGTACAACGCCAACGCGGCGAAGGCTGACTGGTGGATTCCTGTAAAGGCCGGCACCGACGGCGCCTTGGCCTTCGGCGTGCTGAACGTCATGATCGAGAATGGTTGGATCAGCGACGAGATGCTCCGTCGCACTAACGGCGACCTCCTTATCAAGGAGGACGGCCTGTTCCTGCGCATGAGCGATTTGGGCGTCTCGCCCGTCGAAGGGAAGGTTGATCCCAAGACGGGCAAGCCGAAAATGGTTGACCCACCCGCGGTGTGGGACGAGACGGTCGGCAGGGCTGTTCCGTTCAACGAGGCCGGTTCCCCTGCTCTTGAAGGCGTGTCGGAGGTGAATGGCTTTAAGGTTCGCACCGTTTACGAGGACGTTGTCGGCCGCGTTGTGGAGTATCCCCCGAGCAAGGTTGCCGAGCTGTGCGGCCTTGCTGAAGAGGACGTACGCGAGCTGGCTCGCGTCTATCATGAAGACGGCCCGGTGGCGACTGAGGTTATGATGGGCATGAACCACTACCGCAACGGCCATTACTCTTCATGGCTCGTTCATCTGGTCGCTCTGCTTTCGGGCAACGTGGGTATCGTCGGCGGCGGCATCGGCAGCCCCGGGGAGGCTAGTATCCAGCTTGCCTTCCCCAACCTGCAGGACAGCATCTTCCCGGTCGACGCCGAGGGCAACCCTTGTCCGGGCCAGGGCGCGTGTCTGCGCATGGTGCAACTCGAGAGCGTTCTCGACTCGGGAAGGTTCATGGGGAAGGATCTTCCCTTGAAGGCGTTGTACGTCCATTGCGGAAACCCCGTTGCCACGATGACGAACCACGAGTACACGATGCGCTGGTTCAGCAAATTCGAGTTCGTCGTCGTCGCCGACATGTGCATGACTGAGACGTGTAAGTACGCCGATATCGTGCTGCCCTCGGCCCATTGGTTCGAGCAGGTCGACATGGGGGTTATCTGCGCGAGTCATCCGTACCTGTTGTGGCAGGACAAGTGCATCGAGCCGCTCGGCGAGGCCAAGCCCGACTTCGATATCTTCGGAGAAATCCTCGAACGCATGGGGCTGGGCGCGTACTGGGGCCTCACCAGCGAGGAATTCATCGCCTCGCTGCTCGATTCGGACGGCTGGAGGTCTGTGGGCGTCACGTACGAGGATTTGAAGGAGAGCAAGGCTGCGCGCATCTATCCAGCAGGTGACAAGATCGCTTCTACGGCGGCGTTCGGGACCGAAACCGGCCGCATAGGACTCTACCAGGAGAACGTGGCGCCGAACTACGATGCGGGCCAGGAGGTCGATCCGACCATCGAGTTCGGCCTTCATTGGGAGACCCCCACGTTCATGGGCGAGGACCGCGAGTACCGCAAGAAGTACCCGTTCCATCTGATTTCCGAGCACATGCGCACCCATACGCACACCCAATGGTGGGACTGCGGGTACGTTAGGGAGTGGGAGCCCGAGCCGATCGTGCGCTTCAACCCTGACGACGCGAAGGAACTGGGCATCTTCGACGGGGATACGGTGAAGCTTCACAATGACTTAGGCTTCGTGGTCATGAAGGCGACCATCAGCGCCGGCATCCCCCGGGGAACGGTCACGTCGGCCCGCAGCTGGCAGCAGGAGGACTTCATCGATGGACATTTCGCAAGCCTGTCCTCTCACGAGTATAACCAGGTGTGTGCCAACCAGACGTTCAACGATGTTGCTGTCAAGATTGAGAAGATGTAGGAGAGTGGTGAGATATGACCCGTTACGGAATGGCGATTGACCTCTACCGCTGCTTCGGCTGCCAGACGTGTGCCGCGGCGTGTAAAATCGCTAACAACCTGCCCAAAGGCGTGAGTTATGACGTCGTCTACACGAAGATGGATGACGACATGAGCGTCATGGGTGTCGCCTCGGCTAGGGGTGATCTCTCGGCCGACTGCACCAGCGGCACCTACGAGAAGCCCGTCTTGTGGTTTCTGCCCGTGCAATGCCAGCACTGCGAGGACCCTTCGTGCACGAAGGTGTGCCCGACGGGCGCCACGTACAAGCGTGAGGACGGCATTGTGGTGGTGGACGATTCTGTGTGCATTGGCTGCCGCTCGTGCGTGATGGCGTGCCCGTACGAGGGCGTACGCACCTTGATCGAAAGTGAACCCGAGTATTACCTCGACGTGGTGGTTGGCGAGGCAGACGCACCAAAGCACGTCGCCGGCACGGTGGAAAAGTGTACATTCTGCTACAACCTCATCGAGCGCGGCGAGGTTCCTGCATGCATGCAGCTGTGCCCAGGCCGCGCGCGCTACTGGGGCGATTTGGATGACCCGTCGTCCGAGGTAAGCAAGGCTGTCGAAGGCCGCGAGGTCGTGAAGCTGAACGAGGGCGCGGGTACCAACCCCAACGTCTTCTATCTGAAATAAGTATTCGTTTTGCGGGGATGGGCGGTAAGAAAGCCCATCCCCGAGGCTTTCGCGGAAGGAGCCTTCATGGCTGAGTCGTTTGAGGACGGCATCCATCGGGCGGTGGGAATGTCCGATTTGGCCTCGCTGCTGGCGGCGGCGTTCTGCTTTCCCGAGGACGGGAGGCTGGCCGATGCCCTGGTCGACGACTCGTTCCTCGCCGACTGGCGAGCGAGCTGGGAGGATGCGTGCGGCGCAAGCGGTGGCGCTGATGAGACAGAGGCGGCCGGCTGCGGCGCTTCCTTTGCACGCGTCGGGTGGGGCGAACTGCGCCGCGAGTACAGCCGTCTGTTCCTGACGCCAGGAGTCGACGTTCCCGTCTGGCCGTACGAGAGCTGCTTTCTTCATCGGGAATCCGGGGCCGAGGGCACGCCGAGCCTGTTTCGCACGTACGCGTCTCTCGATGTCGAGCGGCAGATGGCGGAGGCGGGCGTGAGGCCTGCCCATGCTCGTACCGAACCGGTGGACAGCGTTTTCTTGGAGCTCGACTTCCTGGCACACCTGTATGCGCGGTGGGGCGAGACACTTCGCCTCGAGTCCGAGGGCGAGCCTGCTCCCGATGGGTCGTCGGAGGAGTGGGCGAGCTGTATCGCCTCATTCGCGTCCGATCACGCGTTGAAGTGGTTGCCGTCGTTCATGCGGCAGGTGAGGGAGCGGAGCCGCTTGGCCGCGTATCGAGAGTTAGCCGACCTGGGCCTGTTCTACTTGGAAGAGCTTGGGAAAGATGCTGACGTTTTCTCTGCAAAGGAAGAGGTGCCAGCATGACGTTTCTGATCGTTCTTGTATGTACGGCAGCGGCGGTGCTTCTGCTAAAGCCGGCCATTAAGAAGGCACCGGTGGTGTGGTACGTAGCGGCGGCTGTGCTGATGGTGCTCTACGTTGCAGGGCTGTATGGCTGGCTGCCGTTGCCGGATCCGGTTCGCAACGTGCTGTTCCTTCTGTTGCAAAAGGGCACGCTTGCGACTGCGCTGTTCGTGGTGGTGATGTTTATCGGCGCATTTCCGCGCGATTCGAGGCCGCGCAAGCATCTTATGCCCATCCGCTCCGAGCTTTCCATCATCGCGTGTATCCTGGTGTGCGGACATATCGTCGCGTACTGCCTGTCATACGTGCCGCGCGTGCTGGGGACGGGCGTCATCAGCCCGTTTGTCGCCATCGGGTTGGCGGTGGCGGCGGTCGTTACCCTGCTGCTGGCTATGTTGGGCGTCACGTCGTTCAATTTCGTGAAGGCGCGCATGAGTAAACAGGCGTGGATTAAGGTGCAGAAGTGGGCTTACGTGTTCTTTGGCCTGGCATACGTGCACGTGCTGGCCATGTTGCTGCCAGGTGCTCTCGGCGGTGGCGCCGCAGCCGAACAGAGCGTAGTGGTTTACACTATTGTATTTGGCGTGTATGCAGTGTTGCGCGTAGCCCGTGCCCTGCGGGATTCGGACCATGGGGAATGACGTTCGCCTCATGCGTCATTGCTGAAAGATTGAGATACGGTTCTACGACAAAACGGGTTGCGGCTCTTGTTGGCTCGCAACCCGTTTTTTATTAGGGGCTTTTCTTAGGGCCGCCCTGCCCGTTTCGTGTTGCCGTCCGCTTCGATGCGGTCTGATGCTGCGCTAGCCTTCGATCGAGATGGTCTTCTTCTCTTCGATCTTGGGCTGCTCTTGTTTCTTGGGCACGGCGATCTTCAGCACGCCGTCTTCGAATTTAGCCTTGATGTCGTCTTCTTCGATGTCGTCGCCCACATAGAACGTGCGGCTGCATTTACCGCTGAAGCGCTCCTTGCGCACGTAGGTGCCCTTCTCGTCCTTGTCTTCGGACTCCGACTGGGTTTGCGCGGTGATGCTGAGGTAGCCGTCTTTGAGCTCGGCCTGCACGTCTTCCTTCTTGAAGCCCGGAAGGTCTATGGTCAGCTGGTATGCCTCATCGGTTTCCTTGATGTCGGTGCGCATGAGGGCGGGCGACATCTTCTGCATTGCCTGCATTGGCGCGGCTGCTGTGTTGAGGAATGCGTCAAAGGGGTCGGTCATCAGCTCGCTGAGAAGGTTGCGGTTCCTGCGCATGGGTACCATCATTGCCATGTTCATCATCTCCATTTCGTGCGGCTTGCGCGCCATGCGGAGACGTCGTTGCATCGGCGTGGCGCCAAGCCTTGACTTCGGTGCTTTCTTTGTACGATTCATTTATAGTACGCGTTTTAGCACTCGTCAAGTGAGAGTGCTAAAACGTAACATTCTCGTTGACCCTCGGGAACGTCGTGCTCGCGTGCGGGGCGCTTCGCTGGTTTTGGCGCTTCGACGAAGGCGAGTCTTGTCTTTGGCGGATGCCTTATACTGGTGCGCATTCGAGGAAAGGATGCGCACATGACGGTAATCGGCCTAATATCCGACACCCACGGAAATCTGTCCGACGACGCGCTGGCGGCTATGGCCGACGTTGACCACATCATTCATGCGGGAGACATCGGCGGCCCTGATATTCTGCGTGCTCTGGAGGCGCTTGCTCCCACAACGGCAGTATTGGGGAACAACGATTTCGATGAGTACGGATCGCGCGTGGGTCGGTTCGCGCATCCGGTTATCGACGGCGTGCGTTTCTTGGTCGCGCATTACCCCCGTGATGTTCGCATCGGCTTCAATGGCTGCGCGGCCTTGGCGGCGGGCGATCCCATTCCGCAGGTGTGCGTTCATGGGCACACGCACGTTCCGGAATTGCTGACCGGCGCAGACGCTCGTCCCGCGGAGTATTTTCTGTGTCCGGGAGCTGCATTTCGCCCGCGCGGCGGGTTTCCCCGCTGCACGGGGCGGATAGAGGTGAAGGATGGGCGCGTATTGAGCGTGCGTATCATGTCGTTGAGCGGCGACGTGATCATGAGCGCAGGGGAGCGGGCGTGAGTGCTAGGCATTTTTCGTCGGTAAAGGAACGGGATGTTCGGAGAGCCGCGCGGCGCATGGCGAACCGGCTGGGAAGGAGTCCGGCGGGCAGGATTGCGAGCGGTTTGCTACTGCTTGCGCTGGTGGTTGCTGCATGGGCGGGACCGCAGCTTGCTTTGTTGGGAGGGGGCTCGCCCGACGGGTCGGGTGCGCGTCCGACTGCGTCTGTCGGATGGGAGGCCGCGCACGTAACGGACGATGCGCGTCGCGCTGCCGAACAGGACGCGAAGCGCTCGACCGACGTTCAACGTGCGAACGCGGATCCTGCTGTGTTCGACCAGGTGACGGTCCGGCACGTTGTGGACGGCGATACCCTGGCGGTGCTTTTTGCCGATGGCGAGCGTGCGTCGGTGAGGCTTATTGGCATAGACACGCCCGAAAGCGTAGCGCCGCAAAAGGAGCGGAATCGCGAAGAGGGCGCATGGGCATCCGACCACATGAAAGGGCTTGTGGGCGAGGGCGACACGTTGTGGCTGCAGCACGATACCAACCAGATTGACAAGTACGGTCGTCCGCTTGCCTACGTGTGGCGAGCCCTGCCCGCCAGTGCCGCCGAGGCCGACGATCCCGCTGTCATTGCGCAGTACATGTTGAATGCCATTCAGGTGATCGACGGCTACGGTCAGCCGAAAACGTACCGTCCCGACACGTATCACGACAGCCTGTTCGCCCAGTGGGGAGTCGAGGCCGCTGCCGAGGGGCGCGGGGTGACGTACTTGTGGGCATAGCGCTGCGGGACTGTCGACGTCGTTGTGCGCGCACTGCCGCAGGCGCATTGTCGCCCGAAACGTACGGTTTTGCCGCGAAAACCGTACGTTTCGGGCGACAATCCATTTTTCGTTGTACGTTCGGGGCTTAGCAGATGGCCGTGAGTTCGCCGGTTTTGGAATCCATCACGTATCCGCCTACGCGTACATGCGGAGGCATGACCGGATGTTTGCGCACCATGTCGACGCTTTTCCGCACGGCCTCTTCGGTATCTCCGAAGCCTGCCAGCCAATGGTCGAAATCTATCCCGCAATGGCGGGCGAATTCGATGCGTTCGGGGGATACGCCGAGTCGCTTCATGTTTTCTACCATGCTCGCGCCGCTCATGTGTTGCGCTCCGCAGTTCGTGTGCGCGACCACCATGACGTCTTCCACGCCCAGTTCGCATACGGCTATCAAGAGCGATCGCATCACGCTGCCGAATGGGTGAGAAACTTCGCCTCCTGCTACCTTGATGATCTTCGCATCGCCGTTCTTCAAGCCAAGAGCCGCCGCCAGCAGCTCGGTCAGGCGCGTATCCATGCACGAAACGATGGCGAGTTTTTTGTCAGGGTACTTGTCGGTGGCGTAGCGTTCGAACTCGCGTTGCTCGACGAACGAGCGGTTGTGGGCGAGGATGTCTTCGACGGTGGAGGATGCGGTGATGCATCGACGTTGGTTCATGGTGCCCTCTCTTGTTTGAAGGGTGACATGGTGGGCGGCGACGGACGTTTGCCGGGATTTCGCGTCGTCCGTGTTGTTGGGCGTATGGTATGAAACAATGCGAAACGACCGCCCGATGAGGCGGCCGTTTCTTGTGTAGGTGAAAAGGTTAGCTTAGAACGCCTTGAAGGAAGCCTTCGGGCAGAAGCAGATGGGGCACTTCTCGAAATCCTCGCCCTTGTGGATGTAGCCGCAGATGGGGCACAGGTAGAACGCGTCGTCGTCGGCAGCGTCGAGGTCGTTGTAGGCGGCCAGGTAGCGCTCGGCATGCACGGACTCGGCCAGTTTGGCGCGCGTGAACACCTGGACTGCCTTGGCGTTGCCCTCTTCCTGGGCCTTCTTGATGAACGCCGGGTACATGTCAGAGGTCTCGAAGATCTCGCCCTGGGCTCCCATGATAAGGTTCAAGTCGGTCTGAGCGCCTTCGGCTTCGGGGGCTGCGGGCTTCTCATAGCCCGGCTCCATCTCGGCTACCAACGCGTATTCCAAGCCGATATGGATCTGCTCGGCTGCCGAGGTGGCTTCGAACAGGCGGGCGATCTGATCGTAGCCCTGCTCCTTGGCGGCCTTGGCGAATGCGGCGTACTTTGCGGAAGCGCCCGTCTCGCCGCCAATGGCTGCCTTCAGGTTGTCGAGCGTGGAGCCGACTTCGCACGTGCCGAAGCCGTTCATGTTCGTGGAGTTGTCAGCGGTAGGGATTTGCGCGCGCACTTTCATGGATGCATGCTCCTTCTCGTCTTGGTTCCTTTTCTCATCTTAAAATCTTAATGAGAATAAATCTCATTAACTGGAATACTACCTTGAACGCCAGGTGCATGCAAGAGGGTAATCGAAACGGATGACAAGGCTTCGCACAAAGTTCATACGGCCCTTATATTGCGAACAAATGTACTCTTATGGTATATTACCGCCAAGAACCAAGCGCTTGGTAAAGAGAAGGATATGAACGTTGCGGTTTTGGAAAAGCCTCAAGCTATCAAAATATCGAGCAAGCGGCAGATCACCATCCCGGCGAAAATATATGAAAAGGCCGGCTTTGGGGAGTACGCCCTGTGCACCTGGACCGACAAAGGGATGTTCCTTCAGCCTCTTGAGGTGGAAGACGAGGATGTGACGGTTGATATCCTGCGCCATTTGATCTCGGAAGGTTACGAAGGCGAGGAGCTGATCGAGCAATACTGCTCTTTGAAAAAGAAAGTGGTCTCGGTGAGGGAGAAGGTCGAGGAAGCAGGGCGAGATATCGAAGAGGGACGCTATATGACATACGAAGATATGCGCGCTAGGATTCGGGATGAATACGGATTTTAGTATCTGCGTAACGGATGCGTTCGACGATGATCTTCGAGATGTCCTGTCGTACCTGATGGTTGATTGCGGTTCGCCGAATGCTGCTGAGCGCATGGTGCGTGCCGTTGATCGTGCAAAGGAGCTTTTAACATGCAGCCCGTTTATGCAGACCTCGTTGGCTTGGTCGTTCCTACAGGGAGCACTACGTTCTCAAGTATGTCATCGTGTATCGCATAGACGGTGAGGTGGTTTGGTTTTTGCGGCTCTTTCATCAGGCGCAACTGTACGAACGATTCGTGACGGAATGGGGCGGTTCAAAGTGAGGGGCGGGGGCAAGGTGCAATAGGGTAGCGAGGGGCTGCGGTAGTGGGACGAGAGGCCGCGATACGCGCCCTTGTTTTGCCCCTCGTCGCGTTCCGCTCCGCATGAAAAAGCGAGCGGCCCGTTTGGGTCGCTCGCTCGAAAAGACGCTGCGAAGTGCTAGTGCTCGCGGACGAGGGTTGTCGCGCTATTCGCTGCGCAACGCCTCCACCGGGTCTTTGCGGCTCGCGGCACTTGAGGGGATGAGGCCTGCCAGGAACGTTAGGAACACGCTGATGGCCACCAAGATGACGGCCGCTTGCCATGGCAGCGATGCTACGTTCGCCACGTCGAACAGCGAGTACACGATCGCGTTGGCGGGGATGCATGCGAGCGCGGTCACTCCGATGCCGATGACGCCCGCCGTGAAGCCTACGATGATGGTCTCGGCGTTGAACACGCGGCTGATGTCGCCTTTGCTCGCGCCGATGGATCGCAGGATGCCGATCTCCTTTTTGCGTTCGAGAACCGAGATGTAGGTGATGACGCCGATCATGATGGACGATACTACAAGCGAGATTGCCACGAACGCCACGAGCACGTAGCTGATCATGTTCACGATATCGGTAACCGAGGCCATGAGCGTGCCCACGAAGTCGGTATAGGTGATGACCTTGTCATCTTGCCCGTCGGCTGTCATGCGTTCGTTGTAGTCGTCGAGGATTTTGATGACGCTTTCTTTGCTTTCGAAGTCGATGGGATAGATATCGATGCCGCCCGGCTTGTTGAGGTCGGCATATCCCAGCTTCTTGAGATTGCCGTCGTACGAGGCGTCCTCCGTGTTCATGAGCGACATCATGAGCTCCCCTAGGTCCTCTTGGCTCATGTTCATCTGGAAGGCGTCTTTGAACTTGTCGGGGTTTATGGACATGGCGGATGCCATGTTGTTGGCCATCTGGTTCATCGACTGCTGAAGCGCTGCGGTGACCTGCGTTTGAAGCTCGGTGGCCATAGCGTTCATGTACGTGGTCATGGTTGTTTGCATGTAGCCTTGCAGCGCGGCCGCGATCTGCGCTT
>ENA-OQNO01000876-OQNO01000876.1-human-gut-metagenome-genome-assembly--contig:-NODE-876-length-23454-cov-2.824838_pt1 | contig 23454 bp, 18 predicted proteins | sample MGYA00242629_ERZ504880 | MGnify/ENA primary metagenome ERZ504880 (study PRJEB26092, sample SAMD00036377) | human gut metagenome | host: Homo sapiens | study: EMG produced TPA metagenomics assembly of... | reverse complement strand
ATGATACCTCAAGAAATTGCTGTAAAAGGGAAGAATGTAATCAATGTTCAATTAAAAGATGATGTTCAGAAGCTGGAAGAAGTGGTCGTGATCGGTTACGGTTCAGCCAAAGCCAAGGACTTGACTTCTCCCATTACGGTAGTCAAGGGAGAAGCGTTACTTTCTACTCCCGCCTCTTCACCTATGGCTGCCATGCAAGGGAAAGTGGCCGGCGTAAATGTAACCAATAGCGGTACTCCGGGAGAAGGGCCGAAGGTAGCCATTCGTGGTAAAGGGTCATTTTCCAACAGTTCGCCTCTTTATGTTGTAGACGGTATGTTCTATGATGACATCAATTTCCTCAATAGTAATGACATTCAGGATATGTCCGTGTTGAAGGATGCTTCGGCTGCTGCCATTTATGGTGTGCGTGCCGCTAATGGTGTTGTTATTATCACTACCAAAAAAGGCCAACGTAATCAGAAAGCTAAAATTACCTATAACGGATATATAGGTGTACAGAAAGCTACAAACGTTTTAGAAATGGCTAATTCTCAAGAGTATTCTACTATGCTTCTCGAGGCTAATTATGATGCGTATGTATCTACCATGAAGGCTTCTATTGATAAATTCGGCGGTGACTATTCCGATCCGGATTTTCATAACTGGAAATTCGATTCAGACACAGACTGGTATAAGGAGTTACTGCGGAGTGCGCTTATCACTAACCACAGTTTGGGAATTAGTGGTGGAACAGAGAAAAGCACTTATTCCGTAGGTATGAGTTATTTGTATCAGGATGGTGTAATGGATGTAGAGAATAACTATAAACGTCTCAATTTCCGTGCAGCACTCGATTATGAAGCAGCCAACTGGCTGAAGGTCGGTTTTAATGGTGTATTTAGTAACTCTACCCAAGTGTTGCCACAAAATAAAGCTTGGCAGCAGGCATTTAATGCTCCGGGCATTTATCCGGTTTATGATTCGGCAAATGATAATACTTTCCCCGACAAGTATGCATCACCTGATGCAGTTGGTTTCACTGCTAACTTCTACAATCCTGTGGCAACAGCCAACTATTATGATTCACAAAATGAGAACTATCAGGTATTGACTAACTTCTATGCACAGTTCCAACTCTTACCGGAGAAGTTAAATTTCAGAACAAGTTATAGTTATGATTATTCAGCCATTCGCGGTCGTGAATATATTGCTCCCTACTATGTAAGTAGCTGGCAACAACAGGCCGTTTCAGAATTGACAAAGAAAGATACGAACTATTACAATTACATTTGGGATAATATATTGACTTATAATAATCAGTGGGGAAAACATAACTTTGGAGCCATGTTGGGTTACTCTATGCGGCAACAACAGTACAGATATATGTGGGGAAAAGCTAATAATGTACCGGAAGGAAAAGACGAATGGCTTTATTTGAGTCAGGGAAATGCTGAAGGTGTAACTCTTGGAGATGATGGTTACTGCTATCGCGGTCAGTCTTATTTCACCCGTTTAAGTTATGACTATGCAGGGAAATATCTGTTGACATTCACTATGCGTGCGGACGGTTCTTCCAAATATCAGGAACATTGGGGATATTTCCCATCCGTTGGTGCTGCATGGGTTATCAGTGAAGAAGATTTTATGAAAGATCAAAAGTTCTTTGATTACCTGAAACTGCGTGCCAGCTGGGGGCGTTTGGGTAATGACCACGTAGCTGCAAGTGATGGTTTTGCTTCAATTACCACAGGTAATTCTGCATCCGGTGTATTTGGAAACTCTACTTTCCCAGGCTATCAAAATACAACTTATTTCAGTTATTTGAAGTGGGAGCTGGTAGATGAAACAAACGTCGGTTTGAACTTCTCTACTTTTAAGAATCGTTTGAATGTAGATTTGGACTATTTCTATCGCCTGACAAAAAGAGCTGTTATATCTCCGCGTTTACCGTTCAGCAATGACGTACTTGCCGGAAACTATGGTAAGATTCTGAATTCGGGTTTTGATTTATCACTTAACTGGAATGATAATATCGGAAGAGACTTCAAATATAATTTAGGAGTGAACCTTTCATATTTGAAGAATAAGGTAAAAGACCTTGGAGGATTGAGCTCTATCAAGGGAGGAAAGACCATTAATATGGTAGGTAAAGAAATGAATTCATACTATGGATATAAGGTTGTAGGAGTTTATCAGACTTTGGAAGAATGTGCGGAAGATCCGATTGCCGTAGCCAACAATCTTGTACCGGGTGACTTCAAGTATGAAGATGTAAACGGTGATAACGTAATTGATGGTGATGACCGCCAAGTACTTGGCTCTTACATACCTAATTTTACATACGGCATTAATCTTGGTTTGAACTGGAAGAATCTGGATTTTGAATTGACTACGTATGGTCAAACAGGCGGACAGATATACAACCGTAAACGTGCTTTGCGTTATGCACAGTCTAATTATAACTTTGATAAAGCACAGTATGAGAATCGTTGGACCGGACCGGGTTCTACTAACTCGCATCCGTCTGCAGCAGCATTGGTAAAGGGCTGGAATGTATCCGACCAAAGAGTGAACTCTTATTTTGTAGAAAGTGCTGATTTCTTCCGTATTCAGAACATAACTCTCGGTTATAGTTTGCGTAATATCAAGATGGGAAATTACACATTGCCGGGTATCCGTTTCTCACTAACGGCAGACCGTCCGTTCACGACATTTAAGGCGAATTCATTCACTCCGGAGTTGAGTGATGCTGAAGGATGGGATACAGAAGTTTATCCTTTGACATCTACTTATAGCTTTGGAATCCAGATTGATTTCTAAGCCGGAATGGAAAAATTAATTTTAATCTAACAAAAGAACAAGAAAATGAGAATACTAAAGAATATCTTAATATATGCGTTGCCAGCATTAATGTTATGCAATACATCATGTGATTATCTTGATAAAGAGCCCGAAAATAAGGTTCCGGAAGAGAATGTAGACTTTACTCAAATTGAGAATATGTATCAAGCGGTTTCCGGAGTATATGCTAAAGTTAGAACAGGCGGTATGCATTGGGTGATATGGCCGTTGTCTGTCGTGCGTGATGATGATGTTTGGTCCGGACGTATAGATGACCAGGCAACCCTTGTTGATATGGGTAACTACAACTATGACAGTTCTTTCTGGGGGCTCAACGAGATGTGGAATCAGTACTATGGTATCATAAAAGTGGCCAATGCTGCTCTTGAATCGCTGGATTCCTACGCAGAAAATATCACGTCGGACGATGATATGACTAATTACCGCTCTTACTGTGGTGAAGTGAGGTTCCTTCGTGCTTATGCCTATTACCGACTTGTACAGGCTTTTGGTCCGGTAACTATTTTGCGTAGTAATACTCAAACCGACATGACCCGTTCAACGATCAATGCTGTATATAAATATGTTCTTGAAGATCTACAGTATACGATGGACCATACTCCGAGATTACGTCCGAATGAAATGGCCCATTATGGTGCTGTCACTGCTTTCTCGGCAGAGATGCTTGCAGCAAAGATACATCTGAATCAGGGTAATTATGGAGAAGTTGAAACATTGACAGATGATATTATCGGTAGCAAGAAATTTAAGCTTTATGATGATTACTATAATTTATTCAAGATTCCGGGTAAGGTTTGTGATGAATCGTTATTCGAATGTCAGTGTACTGATTTTGGTCTTGGGTCAGGTGATATGGTAGATGCTGATAACTGGTTTGTATTCCAAGGACCGGCGAACGACGGAAATATTTCAGGCGTGGGATTTATCGGTATATATAAAGATTTCCGTGATTGGGCAGCGGCTCGTGGTGAGACTATCCGTGCTACGACTTCGTTCCTGTTGGCTGGTACAACTACTCCAAGCGGTGATGTGATTCGTGAATTGCAGAACTCTACTCAAACAGATTGCTGGAATGGAAAAGCCTATACTCCGACAGATCAGTTGACACCAGGTCGTACTAAATATGGTGCAAATAACAATGTACGTATATTCCGTTACGCAGATGTACTATTGATGAATGCAGAAGCTAAGGTACGTTTGGGTAAGGATGGTGATGCACCGTTGAAGCTTGTGCGTGACCGCGCCAAGATGTCCGAGATTGATAATGCGACAGTAGACCAAATCCTTGATGAACGCCGTATGGAACTTGTTTGTGAGTGGGGAGAGCGTTACAACGACTTGATTCGTACCGGTAAGGCTGCTTCTGTGCTTGGTTCCAAAGGATGGACTGAAGATAAAACCTATTATCCGCTTCCTTTCGATCAGGTATCTAATATCCCAAGTCTGACGAACGAACCGATTGACGAGTAATTATGTCTAAATAAAATTAGGAAATGACAGGAATAGTAAAAAAGATATTACTAAGTTCTGGGATAGCGTTCTCTGCCTTGGCAGGGAACGCACTACCACCGGAAGATTCTATAAAAGTAGTAAAAGGACAGGTAAGTGACTACTATATCCCGGTAGTAAATCAATACGAAATAACCGGAACGGTTGTAGATGAACAGGGTAATCCGCTTGAAGGGGCTACCGTTATGTTTTTCTCGAGTCCGGTTCATTGTAACACGAACATAGAAGGCCGTTATACGTTGAAGGCTACTGATAACGATGTGCATCTTTATGCCTATTATCCGGGAAAATCTTTTGCCAATGTAAAACGTGCTGTTGACGACCGGCAAGTGAAAATCGTTATGCAATCAGGGAAGCATAAGTCTGTGCAGCGTCAGCCTGCTCAAGCTACAAGGTGGTATGACCCTGCGCATCCTGTCACTCGTACCTATTGTAATCCTATGAATATTAGTTATAACTATGAACCTTATAACAACAATGTTCAGTCTAACGGATCGTTCAGATCTTCTGCCGATCCGATGGGATTAACTTATAAAGATGAGTATTTCCTGTTTTCCACGAACCAAGGAGGCTTCCATTATTCGAAGAATCTAAGTGACTGGGAATTTGCTCCGGCCTCTTTCCAGCGTCGTCCTACGGATGACGATATGTGCGCTCCGGCAGCATTTGTAAGCGGAGATACGTTGTTCTATACCGGTTCTACTTATGAAGGATTGCCCGTATGGTATAGCACATCTCCCAAATCCGGGCGTTTCAAGCGTGCTATCGAACGTAATACGTTACCTTCATGGGACCCTTGCTTGTTTTTGGATGATGACGGTAAACTCTATCTTTATTACGGTTCGAGTAATGAGTACCCTCTTAAAGGCGTACAGGTCAGTCGTGATGATTTTCGTCCGGTCAGTAAGATTTATGATATCATGATGCTTCGTCCGGAAGAACATGGCTGGGAACGGTTTGGCATGAACAATGATGATGAAGTGACGTTGCGTCCGTTTACCGAAGGAGCTTATATGACGAAGCATAACGGAAAATATTATTTTCAGTACGGTGCTCCGGGAACGGAGTTTAAGGTATATGCCGACGGAGTATATGTCAGTGATTCGCCATTAGGACCGTTCACTTACCAGCAGCATAATCCGATGAGCTATAAGCCCGGCGGATTTGTACAGGGAGTAGGACACAGTGGCACTTTTCAAGATTTGAAAGGGAATTACTGGCATGTGGGTACCTGTATGTTATCTCTCAAATATAAGTTTGAAAGGCGTATCGGATTATATCCTACGGCATTCGATCCGGATGGAGTGATGTACTCTACCACAGCATTCGGCGATTATCCTTGCTGGAATGCCGACTACGATATTAAAAATCCGTCTGACCGGTTTACCGGCTGGATGCTCCTTTCTTATGAGAAACCGGTAAAAGTATCCAGTACCGACAGCATCTATTCCTCTTCCAATCTTACCGATGAAAATATGCGTACGTATTGGGCTGCTAAAACCGGGGAACCGGGTGAGTGGATAGAAATTGATCTTGGCGCCATGAAACACATCAAGGCGATCCAACTCAACTACTATGACCATAAAAGTGTGCAGCATAATCGTGCAAACGATTTATACTATCAATATCGTATCTACTCCAGTGATAACGGGACAGACTGGACACTGGCGGTAGATAAAAGTGATAACGATAAAGATGTACCTCATGACTACATCGAATTGGGTGAGACGCTGGATGCCCGTTATCTGAAACTGGAAAACATTCATGTTCCATCCGGCAACTTTTGCCTTTCGGAATTCCGGGTGTTTGGTTTTGCCGATGGAGAGAAACCTCTGCCTGTACGAAACTTCAAGGTAGCACGTGACAAACAGGATAAGCGCAATGCGATGATTTCGTGGAATCCTTCATCCGATGCCTACGGCTATAATATTTATTATGGCATTGCTCCCGAAAAGCTATATAACTGCATCACCGTGAACGGTGCGGATCATTATGACTTCCGGGGACTTGACCTTGGTACGACTTACTACTTTGCCATTGAAGCTTTGAATGAATCGGGACGGTCGGCGTTGTCGAAAGTCGTGAAACAATAATTATTAATCAGAAGAAATACTTTATATGATGATGGAATGGACAAGAACCGGCATATTTATTACTCTACTCGTAGTGGTATGCGCATGTACACAAAAGAACAAGACAGTGACCGATGCGGAGCCTGATCGCCCCGAGGCATTTGCGAACGACGATGAACTACTCGACTATATTCAAAAGACGCATTTCAACTATATGTGGGAAGGTGCGGAAAAGACTTCCGGACTGGCCTGCGAACGTATACATCTTGATAACGTTTATCCACAACAGGACCAGGATGTAATTACGATTGGAGGTAGCGGATTTGGAGTTGCCGGCTTGTTGGTGGCTATCGAACGAAACTTTATCAACCGGGAAGAAGGTGTAGCCCGGTTGACAAAGATTGTAGACTATCTGGCAAAAGCCGATCGTTTTCATGGAGTGTGGCCGCATTGGCTCCATGGTCCTACGGGCAAAGTGAAACCGTTCGGAACAAAAGATGACGGTGGCGACTTGGTAGAAAGTAGCTTCCTTATGCAAAGTCTGCTGTGTGTACGGCAATACGTAAAGGATGGCAACGAGAAAGAAAAAGCACTGGCAGCTAAAATAGACGAACTGTGGCACGGGATGGAATTCGACTGGTATCGCAACGGCGACCAGAATGTATTATACTGGCATTGGTCTCCTAACTATGGCTGGGAAATGAACTTCCCGCTCGAAGGCTATAATGAATGTCTGATTACCTATATCCTTGCAGCCTCATCCCCTACACATTCCGTTCCGGCAGCCTGTTACCATGAAGGGTGGGCGCGTAGCGGTGGCATCAAAAGCGCTTCCAAACCTTACGGTTACCCGCTCGAACTGAAGCATAATGGCGCAGAAGAGAAAGGCGGTCCCTTATTCTGGGCACACTACTCTTACATCGGCCTCGACCCGCGTAACTTGACCGATCAATATGCCAACTACTGGAATGTGGTACGCAATCATGCGATGAGTGATTATCAATATTGTGTCACTAATCCGAAAGGCTACAAAGGATATGGACCTGATTGCTGGGGACTTACAGCGAGTTACTCCATAAATGGCTATTCAGCCCACATGCCCGACAATGATCTCGGTGTGATAACTCCTACTGCCGCTTTATCCTCTTTCCCTTACACACCGGAAGAGTCAATGGCCGCCTTGAAAGGTTTCTATAAACAAGGATCATGGATTTGGGGGAAATATGGATTCTACGATGCATTCTCTCCGAACGAAAAGTGGACTGTTCCGCATTATCTCGCCATCGACCAGTGTACGATTGCGCCAATGATAGAGAACCACCGTACAGGACTACTTTGGCGGTTATTCATGAGTTGTCCGGAAATTCAGGACGGACTGAAAAAGCTAGGTTTCACTTCTACAACAGCCGAATAAAAACAGAAGAAAGAATAATATAAATACAAAACAGAATATGAGAATAGGTAGATTTTTGCTAACAGCAGTGATTACAGCGTCTGCTTTCACTGCTATGGCTGCCCCGCAAGCCGATAAAGATAAAATGGATCAGTTTATTGACAACCTGATGGGGAAGATGACTTTGCAGGAAAAGATCGGTCAGCTCAACCTTCCTGTGTCGGGTGAGATTGTCACCGGGCAAGCTAAGAGCAGTGATGTGGCCGGGAAGATAAGGAAAGGTCAGGTCGGTGGTCTTTTCAATGTAAAAGGAGTGGAGAATATTCGGGAAGTCCAAAAGATTGCCGTAGAGCAGAGCCGTTTGAAAATTCCTTTGTTGTTTGGTATGGATGTCATTCACGGATATGAGACTGTTTTTCCTATTCCTTTGGCACTTTCCTGTAGTTGGGATATGGAGGCTATCAAAGAATCTGCCTGTATAGCCGCAAAAGAATCCAGTGCCGATGGTATTTGCTGGACTTTCAGTCCTATGGTCGATATCTGTCGTGATCCCCGCTGGGGACGTATGGCTGAAGGCGGAGGCGAAGATCCTTATTTAGGTTCGGAGATTTCGGCAGCCATGGTAAAAGGTTATCAGGGTGATGATCTGACAGATAAGAACACCATTATGGCTTGTGTGAAACACTTTGCCTTGTATGGTGCACCCGAAGCCGGCCGTGATTATAACACAGTAGACATGAGTCACCTAAGTATGTTCAACAATTATTTCCCTCCTTATAAAGCAGCTATTGATGCTGGTGTGGGTAGTGTGATGACTTCTTTCAATGTGGTTGACGGTATTCCTGCTACCGGCAACAAATGGCTGATGACCGATGTCTTGCGTGACCGTTGGGGATTTGATGGTTTTGTTGTGACAGACTACACAGCTATTTCCGAGATGATTGCTCACGGAATGGGAGATCTTCAACAGGTATCTGCCATGTCACTTAGTGCCGGAACCGATATGGATATGGTTGCAGACGGTTTCCTTACTACTTTGGAGAAATCTCTCAAAGAAGGGAAAGTGACAATGGCTGAAATAGATAAAGCCTGCCGTCGTATTCTTGAAGCGAAATACAAGCTCGGATTGTTTGATGATCCTTATAAATATTGTGATGCAAGCCGTGTGAAGAAAGATATCTTTACGGCAGAAAACCGTACCGTAGCCCGTAAAATAGCTACTGAAACATTTGTGCTTTTGAAGAATGAAAACAACCTGCTTCCATTACAGCGTAAAGGCAAAATAGCTCTTGTTGGCCCGCTTGCCAATACAAAGGCCAATATGCCGGGTACATGGAGTGTGGCAGCTGCTTCTGACAAATACAATTCCCTGTATGAAAGCATGAAGCAATCATTGGCAGGTAAAGCGGAAGTGCTTTATGCCAAAGGTTCAAATCTGATGTATGATGCTCAAAGAGAGGCGGAAGCTACTATGTTCGGTCGTGAAATGCGTGATCCGCGTAGTGCGCAGGAGTTGCTTGATGAGGCTTTGAATGTAGCTTCCCAAGCAGATGTGATTGTGGCGGCAGTTGGTGAATCGTCTGAAATGAGTGGTGAATCCAGCAGCCGTACTAATCTTGAAATGCCGGATGCGCAGCGTGATCTTCTGACAGCATTGAAAAAGACAGGCAAACCGGTTGTACTGGTCTATTTTGCCGGTCGCAGCACTGTGATGACTTGGGAACAGGAAAATTTCCCGGCTATACTGAATGTATGGTTCGGAGGCAGTGAAGCAGCCGACGCGATTTGTGATGTAGTATTCGGAGATGTTTCTCCGAGTGGAAAACTGACTACGACCTTCCCGAAGAACGTAGGACAAATTCCTTTGTATTACAACCATTTGAATACAGGTCGTCCTTTAGAGGCAGGAAAGTGGTTCAGTAAATTCCGTAGCAACTATCTTGATATAGACAATGATCCTCTTTATCCATTTGGATATGGATTGTCATACACCACATTCCGTTACGGTGATCTTCAACTTAGCAATAACTCAATGAATGAAAGGGGGAAGATAACCGCCTCTGTCACTGTCACCAACACGGGCAACTATGATGCTGACGAAATCGTACAAATGTATATTCGTGATATGGTAGGGAGTGTAGCACGTCCGGTGAAAGAATTGAAAGGCTTCGAACGTATCCATTTGAAGAAAGGGGAAAGCCGCACTGTCTCTTTCGATATCACAGCAAAACAATTGAAATTCTATAACAGTGCGCTGAATTGGGTATGTGAACCGGGAGAATTTGAAGTGATGGTTGGTGGAAATAGCCGCGATGTACAAACAAAGAAATTCAGTTTGCAATAATACATATATGCTAAAATGACGTTTTCACTAAGGTTAGTCTAGGTATATTCATCAAATATGGTCAAACGATAGAAAGAGAATGAAGTCTCAATTTATTGTTTGACCATATTTTAATAAGTATTTTAAATCAGAAGTTGCTTTATAAATTCAAGGCTTTTCAAATACTCTATTCTTTTTAAGTCATCCGGTACAGAATTATTAGTGGTTACTTTTTAGTCTATTCAAGTTTATTGGACCTCAAAACTCCCCTTCAACCGTATATCCTGTGAAGAAGCTCCCACCATCACCGAGAAACTTCCCGGCTCTACCGTAAACTGATTATTCTTGTCCCATAATCCCAAGTCTTGAGGAGTAAGGGTAAAGCTGACGGTTTGTTCTTCACCCGGTTGCAAATGAATACGTTCGAAACCACGCAATACTTTATCGTAGGTGGTAACGCTGCTGAAATCATCCCGGATATAAAGCTGGACTACTTCATCTCCTGCTTTCTTTCCTGTATTCTTCACAGTACATGAAAGAGTGATATTTTCCTGCGGACCGATCACCGGTTTAGATATTTTCAAGTCTGAATATCCGAAGGTCGTATAGCTTAAACCATATCCGAAAGGATAAAGTACACCGTCTACACGGACTTTCCCTTTAGAGTCAGAACCCGGCTTGAATGGGAATGCAAAAGGAATCTGTCCCACAGATTTCGGGAAAGTGACAGCCAGACGCCCTCCCGGATTATAGTCTCCGAAAAGAACTTTAGCGATGGCATCTCCCATAAATTCTCCGGGGAACCAGGCATGGATAATGGCAGGAACGTATTTGTTTGCCCAGTTGATGGTTGCTGCCCTTCCGTCCACCATCACTAGAACGACAGGTTTACCTGTTGCATAAACCGCTTCCAATAATTGTTGTTGCCGTCCGCAGAGGTCAAGATTGGTACGTGAAAACTCTTCCCGAACCGTTTTCTCATTTCCACCCAGTACAAGAATAGCGATATCCGAAGCTTTTGCTAATTCTACCGCTTCATGAATCATCGCCTGCTCTTGTGTATCTAATGGAACATTGTACAGTTCGCTCTCCGGGAAATATTTATCAATAATGTCACAGCCTTTTGCATAGCGAACTTCCGAGTTAGGCAGATATTCTTTGATTCCCTGATCTACAGTGTGAAGACGCTGCTTCACGATATTAATGTGTTCCGCAGGGAATCGGACTGACGGAAAGCGAGTAACGAATTGGAGGAAGGAATGAGTAAAATCAGGAACGAGAAAAAAGGAATCCGTCTGGCGGCGGGACTGATGGCCGTCATGATGATGGCTGCTGTGCCGTTTACGGCGGCAGCAGCAGAGCCGTGGGATAAGGAAAACGGTCAGTATGTGGACGCGTCGGGGGCGCCCATAGCGGGAGCACTGGAGAAAGGCATTACCGTGACGAAGTATCAGAACCGGGCGAATGCGGACAAGGGAGGCATCGACTGGGCAAAGGTCGCGGCTGACGGCGTGAATTTCGCCATGATCAGAATCGGATACTACAAGGACATGGATCCCTACTATTCCATGAACATGCAGGGCGCGTCGGAAAACGGGATTAAGACCGGTGTATTTTTCTACACACAGGCACTCGACACCCAGAGCGCCATAGACGAGGCGAATTACGTGCTAAAGATGGTGCGGGACTATCCGGTGTCGTATCCGATCGCGTACGATGTGGAATCGCAGCACCTTCTGGACAACGGTTTGACGAAGCAGCAGATTACCGACAATATTAACGCATTCTGCAAAGTAATATCCGACGCGGGATACCGGCCAGTCGTCTATGCGAACAACGAGTGGCTGACCAATCACATGGATATCAGCCAGATTCCGTACGATATCTGGTATGCGAGGTACGGAACCATCAACAACTGCCAGAACAGAACCATATGGCAGTGCACGGATAAGGGAAGGGTAGATGGAATCACCGGTGACGTGACCATCGAATTCTCCTTTGTGGATTACGGAACACTGATTCCGGCGGAAGGCTGGAAGCATGTGGACGGAAACTGGTATTATACGAAGAATTACGTGAAACAGACCGGCTGGGTCTCAGTAGACGGTAAGTGGTACTACTTAGATTCCAATGGCGCCATGATTCACGACACGACTATGACCATCGACGGGGCATCTTATACCTTTGGCCCTGACGGAGCGATGGCAGAATAAGCGAAAGAAAATTGGGATACAGGATGGATAACAGAAGGTGAAGGCAGAGAATAATTTAGATTCAGATGATATGAGAGGACTGGTATGGAGGCTTGCGTTTCCCTCCATGCTGGCCCAGTTTGTGAGTGTGTTTTACAGTATTGTGGATAGAATGTATATCGGTAATATCGCCGGAACAGGCGAAATCGCATTGGCAGGAGTAGGAATCTGCGGCCCGATTGTGACCCTTATTTCTTCTGTTGCTTTTTTAGTGGGTGTCGGCGGCTCCCCCCTCATGAGTATACGGCTGGGGGAGAAGAATGAGCGGGCGGCCAGACAGATTCTGGCAAACTGTTTTCTGCTTCTGACCGTGCTGTCGGCGGCGATTACAGTGATCGCCCTGCTGATGAAGAACCATCTGCTCATGTGGTTCGGAGCCAGCGAAGCCACGTTCCCTTATGCAAACGCATACATAACGATTTATCTGCTGGGGACGGTATTTGCGCTCCTGGCGACGGGGATGAACCAGTTTATCATCTGCCAGGGCTACGCCAAGGTGGGCATGAAGTCGGTCTTAATCGGCGCGTTGTGCAATATTATACTGGACCCCGTGTTTATCTTTGTGTTTCACATGGGAGTGCGCGGCGCGGCCGTGGCTACGGTGCTGTCTCAGATGGCATCCTGCGCCTACGTGCTTAAGTTTCTTTTCAGCGAGCGGGCGCCGGTGCGGATCACCTTCGGGGAATACGACTGGCAGATCATGAAGAGAGTCCTTTTAATCGGCTTAAGTCCGTTTCTGATCATCGCGTTTGACAATATTCTGATCATCGCATTGAATACTGTGATTCAGAAGTACGGCGGAGCGGAGCAGGGAGATATGCTGCTGACCTGTATGACGATCGTTCAGAGCTTCATGCTGATGGTTACCATGCCGCTTGGCGGGATTACCAGCGGGACCCAGACGATCCTGGGCTATAATTACGGCGCGAGAAGACCGGAACGAATCAAGAAAGCGGAGGTTCATATCGCGGTTCTGGGGCTTGTGTTTACCACGGTCATGTTCCTGATCGCCCACACCATTCCCCAGTTTTTCGTCCGGATTTTCACACAGAATGAGACGTATGTGGAATTGACTGTCTGGGCCATTAAAATCTACACGTTAGGCATAATTCCTCTGGCTGCGCAATATACTGTAGTGGACGGGTTTACCGGTATGGGGATCGCACGGGTGGCGATTACACTGTCCATGTTCCGGAAGATAATCTTCCTCGGCGGCGCGTTTCTGATTCCTGCAACCATGGGAATCAAGTACATATTTTACACGGAACCTATTTCCGATTTTGTCAGCGCAGCCGTATCGGTGACTATCTATTTCCTGGTCATCGACAAGATCATCAACCGGAGACCGGTATTTAGAAAGCAGAAAGCCTAGTACTGCATTGCGTTACTCAGAAATTTATGCAGCGCTGTACCAGGAGCACGTCCGGACAGGAGGAACAAAGCAGTGATGCGAAAATGGATTGCCGCAGCCGCTGTGCTTTTGTTTGGCACATTGGGTACGGGACAGGCCTGGGCAGGGACATGGCAGTATCAGGCCGCAGAACAGCCGGGCCCCGGTACGAAGGAGAGCGGCTGGCAGTACCAGGAGGATGACGGAACATTTGCCCCGGAAGGCTGGATTACGGATCAAGGCAGATGGTATTACATAGGAGCCGATGGATTTATGAAAACCGGCTGGATAGAGCTTCAGGGGATCTGGTATTATCTGGAGGATTCCGGAGCGATGGTCTGTGGGACAACCCGTGTGATCGACGGGACGGAGTATACCTTTGACGATAACGGAGCCATGGTGGAAGGACCCGGCGTCACACCGGCGGCGGGGAGTTGGAACGGAATGACGTTTACCAGCCCCCGGCTGGGCTATCAGGTGACGGTTCCGGAAGGTTTCGTGCCGCTGGAATCGTATATGGATTTATACGTGGATGATACCATGACCCTGGATCTGTCGGTGGCGGCGCCGGATATGACGGTGTCCATGGTGGTGGTGACGTATGACCAGATGGACGAGGAGTTTAAGGGAATGGATGCCGGACAGCTGGCCGCGGTGATGGGGCAGGGACTCGGCGGATACGACGAGTACATGCAGATCGGAGCGGTGGAGATGGTCACCCTTGGCGGCCGGGAATATGCGAAGCTGCCGGTAATCTATACGGGACTTCTCAACCAGGATCTGTATTTCCGGTGGTCGGGAGAGTCCATTATGATGATCGAGATCGTCTACGATCCATACCGGAAAGATATGGCGGACGGAATTATCGGATCGATCCGATGAGACTGGGGCGCGAATCTGCGTCGGCAGTGAGACAAACGGGCGGAGGCAGCACGGATTTCAGGTGCGGCCTCCGCCCGTTTTGGGTATATGTGAAAGAAAATTAATTATAATTGACATATGTCAAAAATTGCCTTATAATAAATGACATATGTCAATAACATCTGCACAAGGGAGGAAACGATATGGCACGGCCCGTTAAGGCGAGACGGATATGCGGAATACCGGGAAGAATGCGGTTTGGGCCGCTGGAAGCAGGGACAGGCCCGGGGACGGACCAGATGATTTCCCTGACGCTGGAAGAGTATGAGACGATCCGCCTCATCGACTATCTGGGCTGTACTCAGGAGGAATGCGCAGATCAGATGGGGGTGGCCAGAACGACGGTTCAGGCCGTATACCAGTCCGCGAGGATGAAGATAGCGGCCATGCTGGTGGAGGGAAGCCCTCTTTCCATCTGCGGAGGGAACTATGAGGTATGCCCCAGGGCGGGCGGCTGCTGTAAAAAGGACTGCAGAAAGCGTCTCTGCCCCGGACGCAGGTGTGACGGACAGGAATATCATAATGGAGGATGGAATCATGAAAATTGCGGTAACGTATGAGAACGGCGGTGTGTTTCAGCATTTTGGACACAGCGAACAGTTTAAGATTTATCAGGTAGAAGAGGGAAGCGTTGTATCTTCAGAGGTCGTGGGAACCGATGGAAACGGTCACGGCGCGCTGGCTGGATTCTTAAAAGGGTTGGGAGTGAAGACTCTGATCTGCGGAGGTATCGGCGGAGGAGCGAGAAATGCGCTGAGTGAGGCCGGAATCCAACTGTATCCGGGTGTGAGCGGAGATGCGGACCAGGCTGTGGAGGCGCTCTTAAAGGGAACGCTCTCCTACAATCCTGATACCATGTGCAGCCACCACCATGAAGGCGAAGAGCATGACTGCAGTCATGGCGGCGGAAGCTGTCATCACTAAAGCTCTGTTGGTTTAAACAGGGCTGTCTTCCCGGCGTTTCGCGGGAATCTTTATGGTCACCTCCGTTCCCGTTCCGGGAGAACTCTGGAAGGTAAGGCCGTAGGAATCTCCGTAGAGACGCTTCAGACGGAGGTTGGTGTTATAGACACCGATGTGTACAGAATCGGAGGTTCCATTTGCAGTGGAATCTCCTTTTCCTTCCGCCAGAATGGATTCCAGCTTTTCGGGAGGAATCCCGATGCCGTCGTCGGAGATGAGGAAGACAATGTCCCCGCCCTGCCGCCAGCCCGTCAGAAGGATGTTGCCGCTTTTTTCTTCCTTGTCCATGATTCCGTGGAGCCACGCATTCTCCACAATGGGCTGGAAGGTCAGCTTTGGAATGGTATATTCGGACAGTTCATCCGGCACGTCCACGACGAAGCTGACGCAGTCGTCGTAACGCATGTTCTGGAGCTCCACATATAGCTCGGTGTGTTCTAGCTCTTCCTCGATGGTGTTCATAAGCCCCCGCTTGCTGAGCGTCAGCTTATAGAAACGGGAGAGCGTCTGGACCGCTTTCGTAACGTCTTCTTTTCGTCCGGTTCTGGACAGCCAGTTAATCATATCCAGTGTATTATAGAGAAAATGCGGATTAATCTGCGCCTGTAAGGCCCGGAATTCCGCCAGCCTTAAGTCTTCGGAGGCCTTCTCCTGGCTGTTCATCAGATCGTTGATCTCTTCCGTCATATAGTTGTACGTGTCGGTGAGGACGCCGATCTCGTCACAGCCGGTCTCCTCGGCCTCCATCGGCCTGGGGCGGCCTGTACGGACGGATTCCATCTGATAGGCCACCGCGATGATACGGTCCGCGATGGAGACGGAAAGCTTCAGGGCGATGAAGAGGGCGGCGGCGGTGAAGAGGAGGTAGGCCATAATCAGCTGAACCATCAGCTTCCTCCCCGCGTCGGTGATGTGGCTGGAGGGCAGCAGGGAGACCATGTACCAGTCCGTGTTCCGGACCGGGAAATAGGCCGTATATGCGTCGCCATCCGGATACGCCACCAGGGAAAATGTCTTTTCCGGACCGATCTCGGAAAAGAATTCGTCCGCGGGAATGTAGTAGATCCCCGCAAGGGCCATGTCGGAGGCGGATACCATCACGTCCCGGCTGTTGATGATGTAGGCTGCCTCCCCCTTGACTGAGGCGTTGTTCATAAGCGCGGAATCGAAGGGCTCACCGTTAAAATACACTGCCAGATAGGCGGAGGCCTGCGCAAGCTCCTGATCGGAGCCGACAGGCGGCAGATAGGTGATCTTGGAAATATAGGCCAGGCGGCCGAATTCCCCCGCTTCGGACGGGCTTAAGTAGAGCTCCGGGCAGAGCAGCTCCCTATCGTGCATAGTGCTGAAGATTCCGTACCAGTAGCTGCTGCTGACAGAGGAGACCGGAGCAAACAGCCGGTTGCCCTCGGTATTGTATTTCATCAGATCAGGGTAAACGGAATCATCGTAGTAGATGCGGATTCCCGTGATCATGGTGTTGTCGGTCAGGCTGTCTGTCAGATGAAACAGGCTGTCCATCCGGTTCTGCTCCGGCTCAAACGCCGCTGCATCGCTCTCCGAGAGATAGAAGAGGCGGTGGATGGAGGAAGACTCCTTGAGTGCGTCGGATACATAGGTCACATGGGACACCAGATTCTCGATCGACGCCGCCGTCTGTGCAGATAAGGCCTGTTCCGAGCGGATGGAGTCGTCCATGACGATGCCGTAAAGCTTTACGAAAATAAAGCCTGATAAGACCGCCGTGGGCAGCAGAATTAAAAGAGCATGGGAGATAACAAGCTTATTCTTTAATTTCAGGTCATACGTATAGTGACGCATCATTCGTTTGAAGAAGTTTCTCATGAAAGTATTTTCTCCCTGTATTCAGAAGGGGACAGACCCACCAGCTTCCGAAAGGTCTTGCTGTAATAGTTGCCGTCGCTGTAGCCTACCTTGGAGGAAATATCGGCGATCTTATAACGGGGATCGCCCAAAAACTGCTTGGACTTCTTGATCCGGTAATTGGTCAGATACTGGTTCAGTGTCTGACCCGTCTCATTTTTAAACAGCGTGCAGATATAGCTGGAAGACCGGTTCACGTATTCGCTGACATCCAGCACAGAGAGCGAGGAGATGGCGTAGTTCTGGTGAAGGTATTCCTTGACCTGAAAGACCAGGGGATTCTCCCCCGTGTCCCGGCTCAAATGGTCAAAATACTGTTCGATTTTTTCTACCAGCAGGCTGTGCAGCTCAGAAAATGTGCGGCAACGGAGTACGCTGTCCCAGATGGACTGAGGATTTACTCCCTCGCTGCTCCACAGGGAAACATAGTTCATGATGCCGTTTTCGTCCAGCTTGACAAGGTATTTGTAATAGATATCCTTCACCTGGCTGGGCAGAAGCGGCTGGCCGTTCAAAATGGAATCATGGAGCTGTCTCACCAGCTCCAGCGCCTTCTCCTTCTGCTTTTCCGAGAGGGCCAGGCCAAAGTCCATCAGCACATCGGCGGGCGGGCAGAGGGCGGCCGGTTTATCGTAATCGGTCAAAATGGAATTAAAGTCGTGAAAAAAGCTGTTTTCCAGGAGATGCTTCGCCTTCTCATAAGAGAGATGGACGGAGGACGCGCCCGTGACTATGGGGCCTACTGCGAGGAAAAAGCGGCAGTATTTGTCGAAGCTCTCCTGTAAGAACAGGGCGCAACGTTTAACAGCCTCCTTATCCGGCTTTTTCTCAGAATATATATGTACGATCACATAGCGGTCGGAGCGGAAGGCATAGACCTGCTTTAATCCCAGCTCCTTTAACAGAATCAGGAAATTCTCCCGCGCCTCATCCATCGGGATCTCCGGAAGCTCGGAGAGCGGCGTCACACTGTCCACGATGATCGAAAAAAATAAGGTGGACGGACCCATGGCCAGGCCCAGATGCCTGCTCAGCTCCAGAGCGGCCGTCTCGCTGTCGGGAAGCGTCAAAAGGTGAGCTAAATGGCCCTTCTGTTCCTTTTCCTGAATCATCACGGCACTGCGCGTATGACTTCGTACCTGACAGTTTAACAGGGCTTCGGCCAGGGCGTCATCGAGCTCGGAGAGGCTCAGTGGTTTCTCTACGTAACGGACAGCCTTCAGTTTGATGGCTGCTTTTAAATACTCTTTATCAGAATAGGCGCTCATGAAAATAATAGCGGTGTCAGGATTCTTTTCCAAAATGGCTTCTGCCATCTCAACACCAGTCATCCGGGGCATCCTCACATCGGTTAAGACAATGTCCGGCTGTTCGGAGACCGCAGTCTCCAGGCCGTGTACCCCGTCGTCGGCGAGAAGTATGGAGTCAAAAGGCAGAGAAAGCCTGGCGATGCTGTCACGGATTCCCTCGCGGGTCAGTTTTTCGTCGTCTACAATCAGTAATTTCATCGTATCTTTCTCCTTCCAAAAATGCGGGAACGCCAGAACGTCCCCGGTTTCATGTTTAGTAAACATGGTATATAAATATTGTAACAGGAAATAGGAAATATGCAACGAAAATAGACAAATTACCCCATGGGTAGTATACTGGAATATAATGGAAGCAAAAGAGGAGACAGCGGAGGGAAGACGGTGAAACGGTTCTGGCTGATAATAGGACTTCTGACCCTTTTAAGCCTTGCGGCATGCAGTGCTGCGGGGCTGGTGGCGGAGAATCCGGAATATGCAATAATCATGAAATCGAAAGATAACCAGTATAATGAAGAAGTGGCGGAATCGTTCCGCCAGGTGACAGAGGAAGCGGGATATCGCTGCGAGGTGCTGTATCCGGAATCGGCGAGGGCCCAGGATCAGGTGATTCTTGTGCGCCGTATGATGCGGGAGAGGGTGAAAGCCATCGCCATCGCGGTCAGTGACGAACATGCGCTCGCTCCCGTGTTAAAGGAGGCGATGGCAAAAGGAATCGTAGTCACTACTTTAGATTCTGACACGGAAAAGGACAGCCGCAGCATTTATGTGAGCCCGGCCGATCCGAAGGAGACAGGCGCCAGTCTGGTGCACGCGGTCAGGGACTGTATGGCTGGGGAGGGCCAGTGGGCAATCCTTTCGGCCCAGGCCCGTTCCGCCAATCAGAGCCAGTGGATTCGCGCCATGATGGAAGAACTGGAACAGCCGGAGTATCAGAATATGCGTCTCGTGGATATTGTATATGGGGAGGATGATTATAAGGCATCCGAAGCCAGGACGAGAGAGCTGATAGAGAAGTACCCGGCTCTTAAGGCGATCTGTGCGCCCACCACGGTAGGGATTAAAGCCGCTGCGGACGTCGTAAAAGAGCAGGGACTTGAGGGACAGATCAGGGTGACAGGTCTTGGGATTCCACCCATGTCTGAGGAAGACGCTGTTTCTGACGGCGCCTGCGTGTGTCCGGAGTTAAATCTCTGGAATCCGGCTGCTTTAGGAGAGCTGTCTGCCCAGGTGTCCATGGCACTGGTTAATCAGGAGCTTACAGTGAGAGAAGGAGCGGTATTTAAAACGGAAGACGGCAGGGATTATCCGATTCACGAGGGTGCCGGCGGCGGTCTGGAAGTGACGGCGGGCGATCCCGCATCACCGGATGAGGGCGGCAGCGGCCTGTGAAACGGGGATAAATGGCAAAAACGAAATATTTTCCAGTATTTAGAAAAATATTACCGTAGAAATGTCGAATCGTGTCGTGGTATGATATAAACTGTCAGAAAACAAAGGGGTGATAAAAATGAAGCATATTTTCGTAACGTTTGACCAGGCAGAACAGATCTTTTCATTTGTAAAAATTATGAGCAAATGTGATTTTGATGCGGACGTAAAACTGGGAAGCCGTATAGTAGATGCGAAGTCGATTGTTGGAGTGCTGTCCCTTGCTAAATCGAGAACAGTAGAAGTTATCTTCCATACAGATAACTGTGATAATATAATTGATCAGATAGCAGCTATCGTTCCCATCGCTGCGTGAAGAAAAAACAGAATCAGGCATAAGAAGCCATAGCGTTTTAAGGCAGAGGAAGTAAAAGTCAGAACCTTTTACTTCCTCTGCCTTTTTCCGTTCTCAAAAGAGCGGATTCCTTAAGACCCTGTGGACTGATAATGGGACAGTCCGAAACGCCACAGACAGGCCGCCGGAATGAGAAAGAGGCAGGCGGGGATCGGAAGAAGGGCGTACCAGTCCCTGGCCGTTTTGCCGGTCAGATAGAGGAAGGGATAGTACTGGAACAGGGAAAACGGCACCAGGAAGGTGCAGATCGTGAGCACCGTCTTTCCGTAAATGGCGACCGGATATTTACCGTACTCCCGCGCGCCGTCCGTGAACACGTTCATGAACTCCAGCCCCTCCAGGGTGAAGAAACAGATGGAGGCGAAGATGATATAGACAGCGGCAAACACGAGGGTCCCGCCTCCGATCATGAGAACCAGCGTGAGCACCCGCATCGGTGTCCATAGAATGCTGCTTTTCGCCACTCCGTAAGCCAGCATGACGACAGCCTGGAGAAGCCGTCCGATCCTTGTAAGCTCGATCTTGCTGCACAGTACCAGGAAGACACAGCTGCATCTCCTCCAATGGAACCCATTAATACGGCATCACTTGACTTTGCGGTCTGTACAGCCTCATCGGTCAGCGGAATACCATGGACATCAATAGATGCACCGCCTAATAGTACCTCTGTATAATCTAACGCGAAGTTATATTTTTTACCTGCCGCGTCCAGTACCTTTTTTGCTTCTAGAACAATTTCAGGTCCGATTCCATCTCCCGAAATCAATGCAATTTGAAAACTCATAGTGATTTCTTCCCTTCTGTATCTTTTTATCCATTATCATAATGCATTTTTATGCACTTTTCAACTATAATCCCTATTTTTACCGATTTTTTCCTAAATCAATGATCTGCCTGCGCACTTTTTCCGGTATTTCAGGCGGAATAAATCCGGGCCTTGCCAGATAATATCCCTGGAGATAGTCAATCTTTTCCAGGATCAGCGCCTGCATTTCATCTGCCGTTTCCACGCCCTCTGCAATGGTTTTTATATCATGTTCCCTTGCATAAGTAACCAGGTGGCGCAGCAGCATCTGCTTATTTTTATCCTGACAGATTCCCTCTACAAGGCATTTGTCTATTTTAATATAATCCGGGCGGATACTTAAAAGAACGCCCTCAGAGTTATATCCGGTACCAAAATCATCGATGGCAAGCTGTGCTCCCCAGGATTTTAATGCTTCTTTCTTCCTCTCCATTAGGGGTGCATCCAGTTTGTCTTCTTCTGTGATTTCTAAAACTACCCTGGACAGATATGCTCCGTACCTGGATTCAATAGCAGCGATTTCTTTTTCGCTCATACACTGGTTGGCAATAGAATTGATGAACAGTTTTCCGTTCCCATCGGATGCATTTAGCTTGGCAAAGCCTTCCAGCGCTTTTGAAAATGTCAGCCGTTCGATCTCATGGAGCTTGGACTGTGCCCTCGCCAGTGTTAAAAGTTCAAACGGAGTTTTGATATTTGTGGTTCTGGGCCTCATCAGAGCTTCATAGGCAAATACTTCTCCGGTAGTTGTGGAAATAATCGGCTGATACATATAATCCAGCAGCTCTTCTTCGATCAGCTTATTCAGTTCTTCCTTACACTGCAGCAGGTAAGATTCTTTATTATAGATATCCACATTGAATGCTTCCATCTGTCCTTTGTTTGTCTTTTTAACCAGATACATGGCAAAATCCGCATACCGGATAAGATCATGGTAATTAACCGCATCCTTGGGATAAGCCGCTATTCCTGCGGAAGCCCGCACCTGAATGGATGTCATATCCTGGAAGGTAATCTTCGCATCTTTGAATTTTGCAAACATTTCCGCAAACTTCTGCAAAATCTCTTCCTGGTTCTGATATCCATAGACAAAGATCATAAATTCATCTCCGGACAACCTGGAAATCACAGACTGCGGATCGGGATACTTCTTTAACACATCTGCTGCCAGCCTGATGTATTAATCCCCATAATCATGTCCGTAAGTATCATTTACATATTTCAGATTGTCCAGATCCAGCATTACCATAGCGCCCTGTTTCAGCTTCTGAGGCTCTTCAAACAGACGGTCCAGTCTGGCACAAAATGCCCTGCGGTTAAAGAGATTTGTCAGAATATCATAATCTCTTTCATGCTCAATCTTGATCTTTTCCTCCATATCCTTGCTGATATCAGTAAGTACCACGAGGGTACGGCATTCTTTGGTTACTACCTTGGCTCTCAGCCAGTAAGAATACTTTTCTTTATCTATATGCAGGATATATACCCCTTCATTCTTATCCCTGCTGACCAGATAAGGCAGCAATTTCCGAAGCGCCGCTTTTACCTTCCCCGATTCAACATAATTTTCATCTTTTTCGATGCCCAGAATCTCACAGAACTGTTTCGTGCAGAATACTCTTTCCGGCTTCTCGTGATTGTACTCACAGGCACCCATTTTAATATCTGTCATCGCCAGAATGGTAGACAGTTTATTGGCATTATTTGCAACCTCAACACTAAGATTTTCAATCGTTCCCGACAGTTCGTCAATCTCGGATACTTCCAGCCTTTCCAGATGGATTGGTTTATCCGGATTCAGCGTTTTCAACTTTCTGCTCAGCGCCGTAATTGGATTAGTTACCAGTTTTGACACTACATAGCTTGCTGCAACACCAATAAGCAGTGAGAGGATAATCATCACCATAATACTGGCGCGGAAACTATAGAAAAAGGAAAGCAGATGTTCATCGGAAACGACGCCAATTAACACCCACTGCTCATTTTCAAAGGGTGTATGGGTATT
>ENA-OQNO01000875-OQNO01000875.1-human-gut-metagenome-genome-assembly--contig:-NODE-875-length-23454-cov-4.252240_pt1 | contig 23454 bp, 20 predicted proteins | sample MGYA00242629_ERZ504880 | MGnify/ENA primary metagenome ERZ504880 (study PRJEB26092, sample SAMD00036377) | human gut metagenome | host: Homo sapiens | study: EMG produced TPA metagenomics assembly of... | reverse complement strand
ACTATCTGCAATACCTGCTCGACAGTCTCCCGGGCAAAGATACTACCGATGCAGAATTTCAAGATCTCGCACCGTGGAGCGAAAAAGCCAGGATAGAATGTAACAAAAAATCAGAGTAAAACGCTCGCAACCCTGACATCACATGTTGGTGTCAAGGTTGATGTGTTGGGATACCCTAACATTTGGCGCTTACTTTTCTTTTGCCGAAACTTTGAGTTCAGTGCTTTTGAGATACACAAACAAAGCATCTGCCAGTGGTTTTATGATCAGCTAACGCTGCTTCTGTCGTTTCTCCGCGGAAAAGTCTATCAGTTTTCCTTCCTCACGGTAGATCGCCTGTATCTGTTTCATGACCAGATAAGACTCTGTTCCTTTTGGGAGTTCCTTTGGAATCACCTTAAGTGCTTCGTCAAATCGTCTGCGGGCGTGTACCCAGCCCCCCTGCGATGCTCAGATCCTCCAGTTCTTTTTCCACTGTATGATAGACCTGATATCCATCCGTTACACAGATACCGGAATAATTCTTCAGAAATGTTCTTGGATGTGAAGCATTTCTGGTCCTTTGATACTCATAGAGGATGATCCGCCGGTCAGGATACATATAACCGGGGCAGTAGTACCACATATAACTCTTGCTACCCGCCGGCTGACCGTCTTTGTTTACCAGTACCGGCGTCTCATCGGCCTGGATGACATGATAAGAGTACAGCGGTTGGTGAAGGTAGTCGTACAGTATGGCGAGATATTCTTCTCCCAGACGGATCATCCAGTTTGCCATACACTGACGATTGACAGCAAGACCATAACGTGTGAATTCCTGTTCCAGCTGGTAAAGCGGAACGGCATTTACATACTTGCCATTCATAATGGCAGCACCAAGTGAGACTGAAACCAGACTGCCATGCAGTAATGGCCTGGGATGAGGTGCTTTTATCATGTGTCCGTCCGTCTTGCTGGAATATACGCCGATATGATGTTCACTCACTTCAACTTTTGCTGAAACAAAGCGATACTGTCTGCTGATCACGTCTGGAAGCTGTTTCCAGCCGTTTTCTCCAAATTCGGCTATAAGTTCTTCCTCAGTAATGTAATGAGGGATCACATGTATGGTAAGTCTGGAAATATCCTTATCCTTTTTGCCTGCCTGCTTTTTAGACTTGGAAGGTTTGGTCTCAAGGTCATCCGGTTCAGCTGCTTCAAGATCGCAGACAGCTTCTGCTTCATTAAAGAAAACAATTTTTCCATCTACTTCCATGAAGCGGATCTGATAGCGGTCATCCATCTTTTCAGATGATCTTCCAAAACGATCTTGTTTCTCGAGGATGAGCTGTTCCATCATGAGTTGCATTTTCTCATTAAGAGAATGCACTCCTTTTGTCAGCTGTTGTGTTTGTTCCTTCGTAAGCGTCAAATCTCTCGCCTAGATATTTTTTAGATTCTGTGGCAAACTTGAAAAAACTAAAAAAACTACTAGTTTTTCAAGGAGGGTGTAAAGTTGGATGCTTTTACTCATGAGGTTCGCCTCAATCAATGGAAACTGATTATCGAGCAGTGTCAAAGCCGTCCCGATGGGCAGACAGCCAGGCAGTGGCTGGCAGAAAACGGGATTCAGGAAAAAACGTATTACTACTGGCTCAGGAGAGTCCGTAAAGAAGTCTACAGCCGACTGAGTGATGGAAGTACTTCTCTTCCTGCAATGCAGGAAAAAGGAACAGTTACCTTTGCTGAAGTCCCCATGATACCGCAACAGAATCCGGAAATTCCTTTTTCTTTCCAGCCCGCAGTCGTGATTAAAACTTCCCAGGCAACTGTGGCAGTGTCTAACGAAGTTTCCGACAGGCTGCTTACCAGGCTTCTGCAGGAGGTGTCCAATGCTTGAGGATGGCGGTGGAATCCGGCGCGTGATGCTCGCATGTGGTTTTGTTGACCTGCGCAAAGGAATTGATGGACTGGCTCAGGTTATCGGTTCACAATACAACATGAATCCGTTTGAACAAGGAACCCTTTTTCTGTTCTGTGGAAGGCGTTCAGACCGTATGAAGGGACTTCTCTGGATGGGGAACGGATTCCTGCTATTATACAAAAGATTTGAGGACGGTTCTCTGACATGGCCAAGGACAACACAGGAAGCTGCAGATATCACCGAAGAGCAGTTCCGCCTCCTGATGCTGGGCCTTAATCCTCTCGACCTGAAGATTAAAGAAGTCCATCCGGCAAAGGTTTTCTGAAAAGTATTGTGCAAAACAGAGAAAAATTTCTGTTGTTTTATCGCATAAAATCTGCTTATGGAAGCACTTTTTGAGATGTTGTGAAAGCACGTCTGCCGCCGGTATAAGTGTGATGTAAGTAATATTTGAACCTTGAAAACTCTATATTTCCTCATTGTATATGGGCAGGCAGCGCTGTTTTAAGCATAGGCGTTTTGCCGAAAGGCAAGATGCTTACGATTCGCTGTTTCACTGATTCTGTAGTATAATCAGAGACAGTAAAGGACAAGGAGCGGAGCAATGGGCAGCAAGCATACACTGGGTGAATTGAATAACTTAAGCCGTGAAGAGTTGATTACCATCATTCTCGGTATGCAGGGACAGCTTGATGCGTTGAATGAAAACATCGAGAAGCTTATTGAGCAGGTACGTCTTGCAAACCAGCAGAGCTTTGGCCGCCATACGGAAACAATGGCATCCATTGAGGGACAGTTATCCTTTTTCGATGAAGCAGATGCCTTGTATAATCCGCTTGTACAGGAGCCGGATCCTGATGAGATTCTCCCTGAAAAAGCAAAGAAGAAAAAATCCAGGGGGAAGCGGGAAGCGGACTTAAAGGATTTCCCGGAAGATGTCATACCAACCCACACGGTATCTAAAGAGGTACTGGATGCTTTCTATGGTGAAGGCAACTGGAAACAGATGCCCAGTGAGCCCTACAAACGTTTAAGACACGAACCTGAGAGCTGGACTGTAGAAGTCCACACGGTAGATGTCTTTGTGGGAACCGATGGTTATCATCAGGATGAGTTCATGCGTGGTGACCGTCCAAAGGATCTGTTCCGTGGCAGTATAGCACCCCCTTCCCTTGTAGCTTCTATCCTGAATGTAAAGTATGTGAATTCTGCTCCACTGCATCGAATTGAACAGGAATTCTCCCGTAACGGGGTTAACATTTCAAAGCAGACCATGTCAAACTGGATGATAAACAGTTCCCGCCGGTACTTCGCGCCTCTAGTGGAGTGCATGAAGCAGGAGCTGTTAAAGCTTCCTGTGACACAGTCGGATGAGACTCCCACCCAGGTAATCAACGATGACAGAGCTCCCGGAAGCAAAAGCTATATGTGGGTGCACCGCTCCGGTGAATTCCATACAGAGTTCCCAATCGTCATCTATGAATACCAGAAAGGCAGGAACCATGAGTTCCCGCTTCAGTTCTATCAGAATTACAAAGGCATTCTGGTTACCGATAGCCTTTCCCAGTATCATTTGATAGAAAAAAAGCTTCGGGGACTGATAAATGCCAACTGCTGGGCACATGCAAGAAGGGATTATGCCGATGCCATAAAGACAGCGGACAAATCTAATCCTGATGCGGTACGACGGTCGGTTGCCTATCAGGCATTAAGCCGGATATCCCAAATCTATAAACTGGAAGGTGCCTTAAAGGATCTGACAGCCGGGGAACGTCTCAAAGAACGCCAAAACTCAATCAGACCATTGGTTGAGGAGTATTTTGCGTGGGTAAAAAACCAGCTTGAAAATACTGCCGTACCGCCCAAAGGGAAAACAGCCGAAGGACTGAAATACAGCCTGAATCAGGAAAAATATCTGAAGGTATTTCTGACTGACGGGAACGTACCCATTGATAATTCAGCAAGTGAACGTTCAATCAGAACTTTCTGTATTGGTAAAAAGAACTGGATGTTTCACGATTCCATTCAGGGAGCGCAGGCAAGCGCTGTGATCTACAGTATTTCGGAAACCGCAAAGCTCAACAACCTGAGACCTTATTATTATTTTAAGCATTTACTCACAGAGCTTCCCAAACTCTGTGACGAAAAAGGTAATATAGATACTGCGAAGCTAAACCACTTATTGCCATGGGCAAAAGAGTTACCAGCTGAATGCAGAAAACCACGCCGCTGATATTTGTTAGCGGCGTTAATTTATAGGTAAGCGCAGGATTTGACGCTTACGTTCCTTCTGACTTAAGAGCAGCTGGATTTGCACTACTTCCTGTGGCCTGCCGACAGACTTTACAGGTTCAGGTATGCAGCAGGCTTTTTTTCGAAGCCTCCTGATTTAGTAATAGAAGGTACTAAGTGTGATGTGATGTTCCTGGCACCAGATGCGATCAGAATTACCACTGGACCGGCATTCATTAATAATGGCCAGCCACTCGTCGTCTGTATGACGAAGATATTTGTTTTCCATGCAGATTCACTTCCTAAGCCGAAAATTGGGAGCGAATGTTGCACTGGATCATACCGATTTGAAGTAAATAGATCCGAATACAAAAGCTGTAATACAGAAGAGATACCACTCCTTGGAATGATTATCTCATAATAATTAGGGGGATGGGTGGATTATACCGCGCTTACGAGAATTTTATGTAGTTATATTAGAAGTACGCATAAAATAACCGGTTATCATTACAAAACAATTTATTCCCATTTTTCCGCTCCAGCAAAACGGCATCGCAAAACAGATTTACCTGTTAATATATTTTGACGATCTATTACGTCAAGTACTCCCGAGTTAACAATATAATGGTGTGCAACAATAACCAACATAGAAAGTATTCGTAGCAGTTCTATACCAGAATCTCGTTTTGTCCCCCGATTTATGGTAACTCTATTTTACAATCTTCAGTTTCCTCTAGATCCTTATTTTTTACAACTCAAAATAATCTCACAAATTCTATCTACATCATCCAATGACATATCTGCATACAATGGCAATGTAAGAACTCTCTTACTCAAATGAAGTGCGACAGGTGTGTCATTTACATCATACTGTCCATGGAAACACTCAAAGCTATTAGTGATAGGATAGAAATACTTTCTTGCGCCAATCCCCTGTTCTGCAAGTGCCTCAAAAACCTCATTACGACTTGAACCAAATTCCTTCTCATCAAAAACTGCTGGAAAATAGGCATAGTTCGGAGTTACCCCATCTTGCACAGGATTAAGTTGGATTCCATCAATGCCGTCCAGATGATTACGATACCTTTCCACTATTTTCTTACGCTTCGCTATTTCTTCATCAACATGACGCAGATTACAAAGCCCCATAGCTGCACAGAATTCGTTCATCTTGGCATTTGCACCTACTGCTTCAACTCTCTCTGGTCCGTGAATACCAAAGTTCTTCAGATTATACAATGCTTCTCCGAATTCCTTATCGTGGAAACATACTGCGCCGCCTTCAATACTATTAAACACCTTCGTTGCATGAAAACTAAAGCAGGAAACATCACCAAAATCACCAATGCCTTTCCCCTTATAGCGAACTCCAAAAGTATGTGCAGCATCATAGATTACCTTCAAGCTGTACTTCTTTGCAATTCGTTCAATTTCCTCGATGTTACAGATATTTCCATATACATGAACAGAAACAATCGCACATGTCTTATCAGTAATCAGTTCCTCGATTTTTGTTACATCCATAGTAAAATCTATAGGATTGACATCACAAAATACCGGCGTCAGACCATTACGGACGATTGCATGGGTAGTAGATGCAAAAGTATATGGTGTCGTAATAACTTCTCCATGTAAATTAAGAGCCTGCATAGAAAGTTCCAGAGCCATATGTCCATTTGTTAATAAATCAATATGTTCGACTTCAAGATACTCTTCCAATTTTTCCTGTAATCCTCTATGCTTGGGTCCCATGTTTGTCAGCCAATGGCTGTCCCACATTTCCTTAATTTCTTCTATGTACTCTTCTATTGGAGGCATGGAAGAACGTGTTACTAAAATTTTGCTATCCATTTTTAATTCTCCTTCAATTCTTTCAACATATAATAGGAATCTTTTGTCACTTCTTCAATCACTTCATAGCCCATATACTTATAAAATGCAATTCCGCTAATATTAGACTTTCTCACTTCCAACTGGAAATTTCTCATTCCGTTTTCTAATGCCAGTTTTTCTGCCTTCTTCATCATTTCTTTTCCAACATGAAGACCACGGAAATTAGGATCCACTGACAAAAAGCTTAAATATGCTGTATAAGCATCTTTGTCATTCACATACATACCCAACAATCCCATTGGATTCTCGATGCCGTTTTTACAGGAAAGAATTGCTCCATGCGAACATATTTTTTGAGCGTAAGATTTAATATCAATTCCTCGTTCCAATAATGTAGGACTAAGAAATTTTTCAAAATACAGAAACTGCCTCTCTGCTTCATCCGCATCTGATATCTCACCAATATTCATCTGTGGCTCTATCTGTAAACGAACCATCTGAATATCTTTTTGTCCCATAATATTAACTCGCTCTGTTAATACACTTTTTTCCACAGATTCATTATTCAGCCATTTCACGATAGCCAATGGCAGATTCACCCCTGCCATATGGCTAAACGGATAACCGCCACCAAATCGGGCATTCATTTCAAGAATATAACATTTATCTTCTTCAACAAACACATCCACGTCCAAGTTAGCTCTATGGTGCATCACCCAACTCAGTTTTTCACCCAATCGTTTTAATTCCGGTTTATCAACCGTCACAGCACAATCTGTTTCACCTGAACGCATCGCATATTTCATTTTTGCAATTGTAGTAACATAGTTACAATTCAAATCGTCAATGACATCCAATCCGTATTCCTGTCCTTTTAGTTTTTCCTGAATCAAGATACTTTTTTCAATATCAACCGCCGACTCATATTTCAAATATGTATTCTGTATATTTCTCTTAGTCTTCGCATAGAAAATGCGGAGCTCTTCTTCATTTTCTGCTTCAAATACAGCAATTGAGCCCATTCCCCAACGTGGCTTTACTATAACAGGGTAGGATACACACCCACTGTGTAAACTGCTGATTGCATCATCTAAAGAAATAAATGTTACTGGAACATCAAATCCCTTCTCTTTTAAATAACAGAAAGTCTTCCACTTATCATTGCAGATTTCGATTGTTTCATAATCAGACACAACAACCGTTGTTCCAATTTCTTCAAACCGCTCCTTGTTTTTTGCAAGAATCGGAAGATCAATATCAAATAGAGAAATCATTGCGTCTATATGATTGCTTTTACAGTATTCAAGCAAAAAAGAAATATATTCCGAATCATAAATCAGTGGAGTAACTACCGATTTATCAGCAACAAGAAACGCTGGAGAAACTGATGAGCTGTTAGCCACATGAACTTCTCCGCTATCCCCCAAAGTCTCCTTAAAATATTGAACCAAATAACTTCTTCTTCCTACCGATGTAAATAAAATATTCATATTACTTTTGTCTCCTTTTTATTTGCCTTGTCCAGTAAATGGATATTATCAAAAAAAAGTGGTGTTCCTCCAGTATGAATAAAAAGAATATTTGCATTCTTAATTCCATTTTTCTTCAAATATTCCAGCATTCCATAAAATCCTTTTCCTGTGTACGTGGAATCTAAAGGAATTCCATTGCATACAAACATGGAGCGTATCGTATCCTTAATTCCATCTGAATATTTTCCATACCCACCAGACAAATAATCATCCTCCACACAGATTTCCGGATATTCTTCAATCAATATCTGATTTTCCAGGGAAAATGCATCCAGATAGTTTTTAATCACTTCTATTTCTTGCTCACTTTTTCTAGCTACAGAAATACCAATTACCTTTTGATTGCTTCTTCTTGCAATCAACTTCCCTGCCAGCAAACCAGACTGTGTCATCCCGGTTCCTGTCGGAAGAAATATGTAATCGAAACGAATTCCCATTTGCTCTTCCTGTTCCAAAATTTCGCGATATACTTTTTCATAAGCACGTACTGGGACAGCTTCATTACCATGTCCAAATTTATCTCCATAAATATAGTATGGCTTCATTGCATTCAACTCACATTCCTGTATTACACTTTCCACAGCCTCTGCAACTTTTTGTTTTTCGCATTCATGAAAATGTGCACCACACGCATGTACCATATAACTGTTGTTCGTTACAATCCGACTTCCATCATCATCTGTCGGAGATATGATATGGCATACCCCACCCCGATAAGAATTGACATTTGCCAGTGCTCTGCTCAAATTTGATCTTGCATTTCCATAACCAATCATGCAATTTTTACCTTTGATATCCATATCAGAATAAAACTCCTGTGCAATGCGAGCTTTATTGCCACCAAATGAAAACGGAAGCAGATCATCTCTTTTCACATATATGTCCAGATTTTCTAAATCTGTTTTGCACATTATAATCGGTGTCCTTTCCATTTTCATTGCTCCTCCCAAGAATTATTTAGCCTTAATATCAAATGAACATCTTTAGGACGAGGCTTACTTGAGACAACACATCTTTCAAATCCCACTTTTTCATATATACGAAATGCAGCCTCATTTCGAGAATCCGAATACAAATGAACTGCAGTCAGCCCTTCTGAGAATGCAATCTCCGAAAATTCCCGTACAAGTCTGACTGCCATACCACGCCCTAGGTATTCCTGTCTCTTTGCTACTACAGAAACATGTGCCATATCGATAACTACATTATTTGTATATCCAACAACCACAGAACAAATTTCGTTGTTTTCTATTTCGGCACATATTGTTGCCTTTTCAACAAACTTTTCCGTTAAATCTTCCAAATGCTGCTTATGCGAAAGCGGTACCGGAAAAGATTCATCTATCTCTTTCAAAAATGAAAGCATCGCCTCTCGGCTCATTCCTTTTATATACAACAGCCACGCCCCATTCTTTTCTCTAAGTTTATATTATTTCTTCACTATTTTTCTAATCAATCCTAAGCACTCATCAAAGACATCTATACGAAATACCTTTGATTCCACAATGTAAATAAAGCCTCCGCAGAGCACCTGCAAAGCAATAATCGTAATCTTTGATAAAACTAAGTATTGAATCGGCCAAATTATTGCCCCCATCAAACCGGACATTAAGAAAAACGGAAGTATATCTGTAATCTGCTCTATGAATGAATAATTCAATAACTTCTTGTTTGGGAAGGCATTTACTGCTGCACTGAGCGGACCTGTAGCCATATATCCCACTGCAATTGCGAATACACCAAACGGCAAAGCAACAACAATAGAAATAACACCCATTATTTTTTTGATAATCTCTAATTTCAAGAGCATATCACTTCTACCCATTGCCTTAATTGCATTTAGATTAGCTGTATGAATTGGCCACAATACATATGTAAAACAGAAGATTCGCAAATATGGCACACAAGGTAACCATTTATCTGTCAAAATCAGTGAAACAAGCGGTTCTGCAACGATTGCCAATCCAAACATCAATGGCCACATAATATAGCTACTTGTACGGATTGCCTTCCTAGTCATTGTCTTAACTCTCGAACGATTATCCTGTTCCTGAGACATTGATGGTAACAACACGCTATCAATAGAGGAATTGATATTTATTACTATCAAATTCGGAAATTGTTTTCCTTTATTATAAAAAGCCAAATCTGATGCGGAATAAAATTTACCAATAATCAAACTACGGATATTATTATAAACTGTATCCAACAAAGACGACGCTAGTATTTTCCAGCCAAATGAAAGTAACCCTTTTAACCTTTCCCATGAAAATACCTTTTTCGGACGCCACTTAACCGTCAGCCATAGAATCAATGTATCAATAGTAGTGTTGGATAACTGTTGTGCCACAATAGCCCATACACCAAAACCAGCATACGCTAAAGCTACGCCGAGAAATGCCGAAAAAATCGTACCGCCTAGTGTTGCAAAAAAGAATCTTTTGAATAGCATATTTTTTGACACATATGATTGTTGTATACCTTTAACACCTGAAATCACAATTGTCAAACTGATAACACGAATAATCGGTGTAAGAGAATCGTCATTATAGAATCCTGCAATTAACGGTGCCGTAATAAACATTACCGTATAGAGTATTAGACAAACAACAAAATTGAAATAAAATACCGACGAAAAGTCCAAATCATCAGCATCCTTTTTTTGAATCAATGCTGTACCCAAACCACTATCCACAAATACTTGCAGGATTGTCATAAAGACTGTGATAAGAGCAATCTGACCGTAATCTTCTGGCGCAAGAATACGCGCCAGAACAATGGAAACAACAAATGTTACCAGCTGTGCACCACAACGTTCCGCAAAGCGCCATATAAAATTTGAAACCGTTTTACGTGCTCTTTTATCATTCATTCTTTTTCCCTTTTTTTCTCAGAATATATTTTGCTATTTTGGGTGATAGAGTTCCTATAAAAATAATAGCCTTTCTTTTATTGCTCTGCTGTTTAAAAATCTGTCTATGCTCAAATTTCAAAAGCCTTTTATATTCGCCTTGTAAATATAAAATCTCAAAAGTATAATTTTGAATTGCGTATTGAAAATCAGCATGATATTGGTAATCTGTAAATTTATCAAAATTCTCGTGTCCTGCTATCATTTTTTTAAAATGGCTAATTTTTCTTGTTACATCCTGTAGATTTGTCATTACACCTCCACTATTTGTACGGTAGCAAGACATGCTTTTAGGTATATAATAGCATTTTCCTTTATGAAGAGAAAATAATACAAGCGGCAAATCCCCTACAGGATACACATTGTTATACTCTTGAACATACTTCTTGATAACCTCTGTTCTTATAAAGTAGCTGCTTGTTTGAAACAGCCACCCAATAGAACATAACTCCATTTTAATATACTCTTGCGCAGTAATCGCCCCACCTTTTATATTAACTGGTGGAAATGATCTATTTATTCTTTCGCCTGTATTAGATACACATTGCGTATTATGAACACAAATCGCGCAATCCGTATGTTTTTGGAGAGCCTCATACTGAAGTTGAAGTTTGTTAGAGTCTGACCAATAATCGTCTCCCTCACAGAATGCAACATATTTTCCCATCACTCGTGGATAGTTAAACATGATATTGGGGTTATTCCCTTTGCTAAACTGATTTTCTGTTTGTAAAATCGGCTTTATTGTCTCAGGATAATTTTTTTGATACTTTCTGATAATATCTTGTGTTTTATCCTTTGACGCATCATCATGTATCAAAATCTCATAGTTAAATGTTGTTTTTTGTGCCAACAAACTTTCTAACATTTTTGCAATATACTTCTCCTGATTGTATGCAATACAAACAACGGAAACTTCTATATCATTTTGCTTTACTTTCATTTCTTTTCTCCTGTATATTACCTTGTTTCTAAAAAATACCACCTAGCTTTTTTCACTGGAAATAAAAAAGATATGGCACAATTTCCGCTCTTCCCATTAAAACCATATCATAGTAAAACCAGAAGGTATAATAAACCAAAAAGAAAATACCCCAAATAAGTCTTTGCCTTTTTTGCTGACTCCGAACTACATTGCTAAATAAAATCAGTTCATACACAGAAAAAAAATATCCCAATCTAGAGGATTGATTTGTTATTCCTCCAAGCTGAGACGTAACCAAATCCAGCATAAACATTCCATATAGAAAAGGAGTTGCCGGCTCTTTCCACTTTAATCTTTTCCAACTGTAAAACAGAATAGCTAACACTGGTACACGTCTTACTATTTGCATCGGCATAATTTTTATAGTACCACTAATATATAGGCGCACATACCGTGCAAAAACATTGTTAATCGCACCTAAAATTCTCGCAAACGCTTCAAGTCCAATCAAAAGCAATATTGCCATTCCAAAGACGAAAACAACTCTTCGAATTCCAATATCGACAACTTTCTCTCCGATTGTAATGTTCACATTTTTGCTCTCATTCTCAAGATAGAAATATAAAAGAAGTATCACCGCTCCGATAATTCCGCTATTATGAAATAGCGTAGCAAAAACTACTGTAAGAATATATTTTTTTATGTCTTTCTTTTGTAAAAAATGAAAACCATAAAACAAAATGGAGGTTGCCATCCACTGTCTCATCAAATTAAGTGATGTTCCGTAAAACAGCAAATAGAAAAGAAGCATCGAAAAAGAAATGGAAAAATCGCCCTCTATTTTTTTTAATCCTTTATAGATAAAGCCAATAATCAAGGCGTGCGTCAAAAAGAAAACTCCTTGAATAGATCCTGTCAGCTTCGTTGAAAAATAAACTACTAAATTGTATCCGATTTCCCACTTTGTAACTGCTTTGTATTGAAAATTTGAATAAACTGACTTCCCTAAATAATCAAAAAAGCTCTGTGCGTTTTGAGCTGCATCGTATAACATAAAAGTGTATACTTTTGTATCCGTACCAACGCCGATTTTGCGCATACTTGCTAAAAGAATGGGCATCAGCAATCCCAAAAAGACTAAAACATGCTTTGTAATTTTTTTACTTTTTCCCGTTTCAGCCAGCATCAGCAAAAAAGTGGAGAAAGAAAATGTTATCAAATAAATTGCCATCTTTTTTTCCTTCTTTTTTCAATTAGTGAAGATATCATCATTACTAATTTAATTCTAAAAATTTCCCCAAAGGAACTTCTTGCATATCCTGATTTACACAACAATTTAATATACTTACCTATAAACATATAATTTCTATTAGCTTTCATTTCTCGAATTTCATCAATTTGAGAAAAATATTTTACTATCTCAGCCGTTTTGTGACTTTTTAATTTCAAGTCAATACTGATATCTTCTGGATTCACATTACTCATTGAATTAATATTCTCTCGTAAATATCTAGAAATAACCTTTTGCTTCAATTTATTACTTTGAGAAATTCCAGAATTATTGATTCTATACTTTAGCCCAACTACTGGACAACACGCCATTCGAAATTTCTTTGATGCTCTCAATAGAAAATCATAGTCTTCAGCACAATTGAAATCTCTATATCCTCCAAGCTCATTAAAAACTTCTTTTCTTACAATCCAGGTCGGATGAATCAATGAGCTACGCGCCTTTAAGTAGTTTTTACATCCGGTGTTCCACACTGGGTATTTTTTTATACACCCACACGAATTTCCCATCATATCTATAGGCTGAATATATGTTCCAACAATATCCAAATCATTATAAAACATATACCTTAGTTCGCTTTCTATTCGATTCTTATCAGATATATCATCTGCATCCATTCTTGCAATTATTGACCCATTACAATATTGCAGTCCTCGATTCAACGATTTTGTTAAGCCGATATTTTTTTTGTTTTTAATTAGTACTATTTTCCCCTTTTCGTTTAATCCCTCTAGAAAATCTGTAAGATCTTTTCTCAACGGATTATCATTTACAACAACGATTTCTATATTCTTATACGTCTGTTCCTCAATTGAATTTATCGCAGTAGATATAAAATCAATTGGCTCATTATATGTACTCATCAGCACACTTACCAGCATATCCATCATGTCTGAATAATCTCCATTTCTTTCCTAACTTTAGTTTACTCCCTATACAACTCAAACTTTATACTTGCAGTTGCATATAGATTATCTACGGCTCTAACCTTCGTTGGAATATTGATTTTTTTCAGGTGGGGAACAGCCAGAAAATAGCATTCAAAACTCATGTAATGCACTTATAAAATCCAATTTCACAAACGTAAATAATACTGTCCACCTTGATTTAAAAAAGCCACTTAAACATCATATCCCATACAATCTTTTAGAGCTTTCTTCATCTCTTGTTTTTCTTCTATCGTTTTATTTGCCCAGTATGTAGTAAATACAGGATGCTTCTCCATACCTTTCTGGTTTTTCTCTATAAAGTTATCTGTCGTTCTGATTACCCGTCCAGGATTTCCCACAACAATACTATTATCTGGAATATCTCTCGTCACAACAGCACCTGCGCCAATTACTACATTATTACCGATTGTGACCCCTGGAAGAATAATAGCATCTGCACCGATAAAAACATCATTTCCTATAACTACTCGGCCCACTCTGCTATAGCCTATAAATCTCTTTGTACTGGCATCATGTAAAAGAATTCTGGCATCGCTAATAGTAACTCGATTGCCTATTTCTAGCAAAAAAGCATGTCCTTTATCGATTTTATCCGTCCAGATTTCCACATCATCGCCTATTGTGGCACCAAGCTTCCGGAGTTCTTCGACTGTGCATCCCCCGCGGAGTAATTTTTTTATTTTCAGCTTAATTTTTCTAATCATTATTTATACAAACCCCGATATACTTTCTCTACAGCTTGAAAGAATACATCCTCAGAAAATTTTTCCTCACAGATTTTTCTTGAGGTATTCGATTCATTTTTCCATAAATCCAAATTATTGGTAAGTTGAACCATTGCATGTGTTAACGCGTTAACATCTCCTGGTTTAATTAAGAAGCCATTTTCGTTCTCTTTCACTGCTTCAGCAATGCTGCCAACATCTGTACTTATAATAGGCAAGCTATAAGACATGGCCTCTAATATAGCAATTGGTAGTCCTTCATTATAAGACGGCAATACAAGTACATCAGATTTTTTCAACAATTCTGGCTTTTGTTCTTTTGTAATCCAGCCTAAAAACTCAACGCAGTCTTGTAATCCGTTAGTCTGTGCATATTCTTTTAATCGTTGCTCATCGGCTCCAGAACCAGCAATTAATAGACGAAAATCCGAAACACCTTTATTTTTCATCTTGTTTACAGCCTCTAATAAGTCAACAACTCCTTTTCGCCGGATAAGTGCTCCCAGAAATAAAAACGTTCTTATCTTACTGACTTCCTTATCTTCAAAGACAGGAAGAAAAACAGCATTATTGATAACAATAACAATGGCTTTTGGTGCGATTTCCAAAATAAAGTTTTTCCAGTCTTCTCCCAGAACAATGCTAGCATCTGCAATAGAAAACAGCTCCTGAATCTGTTTTTTCCGTTTTTTATTTCCGCTATAATAAAAATCTTTAAATTCAGATCCATGCAAGTGGACTATAACCCGTTTATTGTATCTCTTACACAGTTTAGTTACATAATACTTTCTATAAAAGCTCCCCTTATAAGACATATGAATATGTATTATATCAAACGTATTCCGTTTTATGAGTTTCTTTAGCTTTCTATAGGCATTAACAAAGAAAAGTGCCTTCTTTATCGGATTTCCTGTTACATGTGTAGCTAAATATGAAAATTGAAAGTCATCCCCCCAATCATGATCCATTAACTGATCAATAACACTGTTCATGCCACCCTTTTCTTTTCGATCCGAGCTACACATTAAGATTCTAGTTTTTTTATCATTTTCAGTATTTCCACATATCATCGCATCGATAGAATCAATAATGGTTTGCGTATTTGATACATACGGTTTGACTTCTTTGCATTTTGCATCTTCGATAGCCTTACCAATCTCGTTACTATCATAACAAGCAGTGACCATTCCGAGTTTTTCAAATGCCTGCACCAACTGAAGCTGATGATCATCAACAGCCTCTAGATATTTTGCCAATCGAGGAACTGCTACTACACGTTTACCCATTTTTACAGCATTCACGATTACTCCTGTGCCACCATGAGTCAACACGATATCGCAGTTTTTCATTATTTCATTGAATTCGCCACGATTCAAAAATTCTTTGTATTTATAATTTCTTATTAAATAGTTGCTGGAACCAATTTGAGCAAAAACCTCATCGGTAATTGATCCATTCTCTAGAGCTTTATCTACAGCCTCTAACAATCTGTTAAACTGGAAACTTCTTGATCCTGTCGTGATAAATATCATCAATAAATTCCCCCTTTACAAATTGCATTCGGATAGAATTTTTTCATACTTTCCCACTGTACATAAAACTGGTCTGCAAACTTATACGCAATCTTTCCAGAAAGATTAGGCGAATAAATTTTTGCAAACGATTCAATATATATCACCTTACCACCAAAAATTTTCGTCCATGCCATTAATGGCACTGCGGCTAAAGCACCAGTGGAAATGATATAATCTGGTCTATCTGATAAAACGATAAATAACGATTTTATAATGTTTGCAAAAAACTTTAAAAAGAACGTTTTATCTGTTCGATTAATTGACAAAACATATTTCACCGGTATATCTCCAACCTTAACATCATAGCCTATTTTTTCTGTTACAATATAGCCGCTATATTTTTCAATTAAAGGCTTAAGCATCATCAACTGCTCAAAATGTCCTCCCGATGATGACGCCAAGCATATCTTTACTTTCTTTTCTTTCATAAATTACAGTCTCCAGAAGCGCATACCAGATGCTTTAAGATCAGATACTTTATAAAGTCCCTTTACATCAATCAGAACTTTTTCGTTTTCGTTGCCTGCCTTGAACATTTTCTTGATATCATCCAAACTCAACGCCTTAAACTCATCATGTGCAACAGCAACAATCACACAGTCTGCATCTTTTGCATCTTCCAACTTAGTTAGAGTAACACCATACTCATGCATCGCATCTCTTTCACTTGTCCAAGGATCAACAACTACCGGTTTAATACCATATGTATTCAGCTGCTTGATAATATCATTAACTTTACTATTTCTAGTATCCGGGCAGTTCTCTTTAAATGTAAGGCCCAGAATAACTACTTTTGATTTTTTAGGTGCCTGTCCAGCTGCAATCATCTGTTTTACTGCACTATCAGCAACATATTTTCCCATACTGTCATTAATGATACGTCCATTCAGAATAATCTGACTATGATATCCAAGTTTTTCTGCCTGATATGTGAAATAATATGGGTCAACTCCTATACAATGACCACCAACTAAACCTGGTCGGAAACCAAGGGCATTCCACTTAGTATTCATACCCTCTACAACTTCATTGGTGTCAATATCCATCCGATCAAACACCATAGCAAGCTCATTCATAAACGCTATATTAATATCACGTTGACTATTTTCTACAACTTTAACAGCTTCAGCTGTTCTCATATTGGAAACCGGATGTGTTCCAACCTCAATTACGATGTCGTATACATTCTTAATCTCTTCAAGAGACACTGCATCGCAACCAGATACAATTTTATGAATATTTTCTAAACGATGTACTTTATCACCTGGATTGATACGCTCTGGGCTATACCCAATTTTAAAGTCCACACCACACTTTAATCCTGATTCTTTCTCAAGAATAGGAATACATACATCCTCAGTACACCCTGGATAAACAGTAGATTCATAAACCACGATAGCGCCCTTAGTAAGGTTACGACCAACAATTTCAGATGCACCAATAACAGGGGTTAAATCCGGTGTATGATCAGTATTTACTGGAGTTGGAACTGCAACAATCAAGAATTTTGCAGATTGTAATGATTTCTCATCAGCAGTGAAACAAACTGTTGTACTTTTAATAACTTCATCGCCAACTTCTTTTGTAGGATCAATACCTTCTTTATATAGATTTATTTTTGCTTCGTTGAGATCAAACCCAACAACATCTAAACCTTTTTTTGCGAAAGCAACAGCTATTGGCATACCAACGTAACCTAACCCAACCAACGCAAGTTTTTCTTCACCATGAATTAATTTCTCATACAATGACATTTCTTTTACCTCCAAATTTAACGCTTAAATTGACATATATGAACCTATTCCACCGTAACGCTTTTTGCCAAATTTCTCGGCTTATCAACATCAAGTCCCTTTACAACGCTCACGTAATATCCCAACAACTGTAATGGTATTGCAGCCAGTGAAGCCATAAATTTCTCCTCCACCTTCAGTACATAAGTAACAAAATCAGCTGTTTCTTCAATCTCGTAATTCCCATATAAAGTTATTGCACACAAATTCGCTCCACGGCTTTTGCTCTACCACATTGCTCACTGTTTTCTCATACAGTTAACCTTGTATAAGAACTCCAATAACAAGAGTCCCATCTTCAGTCAAACTAATTGTGCCATGTTTCAATTCTCCAGCGACGTATGCCTCAAAATGGATGTAACTGATTTTTTTTAGCTTCAAGCTTCCTTCTAGGCATACTGCGTGATCAATCCCTCTTCCAACAAAGAACACCTCCTTCTTGTTTTGCACACTTACTGGCAAACCGCTGCAGTCTTTCCTTGTCATCCAGAGTCTTCTCAATCTAAGCTAGAATGGATTGAAGTTACTCGGTGAGGCGACTGTACTCTTGTTGCTCAAGTTCTCCTCTAACATTCGCAAATTGAAGTGCAATGCAGTAATTCCCCATCACTGATTTCGCAGGGTAGATATTGGTCGATGGCGTAATAACAACAAAACCCGCAATGTTGAACATTATTCTAATGCCCAACGTTGCGGTCAACCCCTGTTCTTTTTTACCAGGTATTTCTCACTGTCATTAATCTTGGGAAAGTTTTTAGTTATTAATCTGCTCATTTTTTCAGAAATGGTATCCACAACAAACTCTTTATAAATGGAGTGGGGCATAATAAAAGGTAAATATAGTCTCTGTTGGCAACCAAGATATATGTTTCGCCTGTAATGTTTTGTTTCCTCATTATTGGTTTCATTTATTTTTATATTTCGTAAGCGAGTAGGTGGTCATATATGTTTTTTGTCATTCGATTATTAGGAAACCACTTGTATCATAAGGACAGATATTTCTTTAATTATTAAGAAAATAAGCAGATGATGGATGTGATACTAATATCTGCTACAAAACTTTCTATCTCCAAATAATTGTTATTATTTACAGTTCACATCCTAAAACCCATTACTTTTATCTATCCAACCCCTACATCGCGCCACTCTTCCCAAACACCACACCCACAGTCCTCATCACAATCTTCATATCCAATCCCAGACTCCAGTTTGTGATATACGCCTTATCCAACCTCACAACCTCTTCAAAGTCCGTAATATCACTTCTCCCGCTCACCTGCCACATTCCGGTTATTCCGGGCTTTATGGCCAGCCTTACGCGGTGGTGCAGTTCATACTTGTCCCATTCATCGATGGTCGGCGGTCTCGTACCTACCAGGCTCATATCGCCTTTCAGCACATTCCAGAACTGAGGGAACTCATCGATCGAATACTTTCTGATAAAACCTCCGATCCCTTTATCACCACCAATAATCCTGGGATCGTGATCCAGCTTGAACATCATTCCATCTTTCACACGATTCTGTGCCATCAGCTCTTTCTTGCGCTTCTCCGCATCCATATACATGCTGCGGAATTTGTAAAGCTTAAATCTCTTACCGTTTTTACCTACCCTGCCTTGTGCACAAAAGATAGGTCCCGGTGATTTTATGTAAATGCATGGTGCCACAATCAAATACAAAATTCCAGTGATGATACATCCGATCAGGCCGCCGACAATATCCATAGCCCGCTTGTAAAATGCCTGTTTCCATGAAGCCATATTAATACTGCTCGTTAAAACGGTATAGCTTCCTAACCGCTCTACCCGCTGCACTTCGCCTTCCAGCTTCGCCATCTCGATCAGTTTCAAGTGAACCGTGATCCCCATCTCGATGAAATGATTAATCAGGTCTCTTGGCAATGGAATCTCTTTCGGCAGATTAAGAAATACCTCATCTACCCATTCTCTGCAGACATACTCTTCAACATTGTCCATGGTTGCTACTACCGGCACATCATTGATCGTCTCACCAACACGGTCTGCATCTAGAAGGCTGATTCCTATAATCTGAAAACCTTCATAATTATTATTACGAATGTTATCAATCACTATATCCATCATTTCTTCTGATGTTATAATTAATAACGATCGATTTCCTTTTCCTACAACACCTTTGGTTTTTAAATATTTTTTCCAAAGAATCCTGGCTATGTAGCTGATGACCATATAAATAATGCCGGTCAGGACCAGCGTAATTCTGGAATATCCTTCACCGGTTTGCGTTGCAAACAAATAAAATACCGCAATTAGAATTATTTGGCATACGTGCTTAAATGTAGCTGTAAACTCCTTATAATATCCCCTCTTCAAAACATTTTTGAAGCTCTCGCCAAAGAAAGTGACGCAGACTTGAATTAAGAAGAGTACAAAGGCCATATTTCGATACAATTTGTTCTCATATGCCAAATGAACCCCATGACGAATAAAATAAGCGCTTATAAATGCCACTTGCAGACAAACTAAATCCAGGATCATAAAATCCCAGTGTTTCAGCCAGCCAAGGTTAGCCTTTTTATACATTTTTCATCCTCACCCTTTTTAGTGCCGTATGATCATTTTTCGACAGCATGTCGATTTTTGGCACTTCATCATCTGTTCGCGTTAGAAACAGGTGCATAATATACGTTTAAAACTTACTATTATTATACCCTCAAAACAGGTGTTGTCAACCTTAATGAACCATATAATAATTTTATGTACGGTAATTTCTGGAAAGTGAGGCTTATGAATTGGCGGGATATAATCGAATTGCAGCAGGGGAACGAATCAGAAACAGACGGATGATTATGGGATTGACGCAGGAGGAGCTTGCGGAAAAAATCGGTCGTGCTTATAAATACTGCCAGGATATTGAACGCGGGACCTGCGGTATGTCCATTGACACAATGCTTAGCATTGCATCCTGTCTCAATATTTCGCTGGATTACTTAATCTACGGAAATAATGAGGATACCAGCGAATTCACAGACCTGGATGTGGAACAGCAGGCAGTCATCGAAATTCTGGGAAATTGCAGCATCAAGAAAAAAAGATATGCATTGGATCTGTTAAAATTATTTATGAAGGCTTGTGATGAACGCTAAAGGAACGAAATCATTGTTCCATGCCATTCGCATAACGATTATTTAAAACTATCAGGCGTTTGCTGCACCATTTTTTTGACACTTATCCAAATATTATTTAACTATAAAGACTCAGTTCTTATAATACCAATTATATAGAAGAAACTAATTAAAAATACAGCCTACTGGTTTCCCCCTTTGCCTCTTATCTGTTTATCAGGCAAGGGTATTCCACCAGTATGCTGTATTTCATGATTTAAGCTCTTAAATTCTATTTTCTAACTTGCTTTTCTCTTATATTCTCTGAAAATTCTACAATATTTTTCTTTCTTTGTTCGATCTTTTAGACCTACTTCAGAATTCATTACGCAAGGTTTTTCTTGCCAAACATAATCTGTCTGTATTTATAAAGAACTCCCATTAAAAGATTTCCCAGAACACCGATCGCCAGAATCTCACCAATACCTACAGTTACCATTGCATACAAAATCATATCTTCCGAGCCATATGCAAAACGTAACACCCATGGGATAACAATTGTGTTTGCCAGGATCGGCGGAAGGCAGACCGCCCACTTGTTTTTGCGGAGCATCCAGGAACCCAAGGCCCCAATGAGCGTAGCCAGACTCCCAAAAATGATATCCAATGCTGCGGCGCCACACAATAAATTGGACAGCAGGCATCCGATAAACAGCCCCGGGACTGCGGCCGGTGTAAAAAATGGCAGGATACAGAGCGCTTCCGAAATTCGGAATTGGATAGGACCGAAACTGATCGGTGCAAATACCATCGTAAGTACGGTGTAGATGGCAGCAATCGCCGCCGCATAAACCATAAAATAGGTTCTGCTTGAAGTTTTTTGTAACATATTCATTTCTCCTTTAGTTTTGTTTTAAGTGTGGAAGGTTTCGAACACACCATATATTTGCCGTTTTTACCTGTTTTCAGGGAAAATCAGCGTTCCTACTATAGCACAAAAACAGGGTAAAAGCAAGCGGTTCCTCAACAGTATGACTGACCTCTCCCTCCGGATATTTCATATAGTTCTAATGCAGGTTATGACATACTTTTATCATAAAAATGAGGTTGCTGTTTCTTTATACATTAATACTATACTACATATTTTGCTGCCATTGTAAAGGCCATCTTATCACTCAATAGCTACCGCATTAAAAATTTAGTCTTTAATAAGTCTGTTTTGTCAACTAATCGTTTACTTTATACAAATTGTTTACTTTACGCGAATTGTTTACTTTACACGAACTGTTTACTTTACACAAATTGTTTACGTTCCCCCTATCCCTAAACAATTGCTATCTCATTCACCACCGCGTTTTCAGTCGCTCTAGTCGTCCAGCCTCCCCCAACAAACCAATCAGGCGATTCCGCTCAACGACTCAACAAACGGGCTGGCTCTCACCAGATCTTCACCCTCTTTTCCGGCGCTGCATACATGCCGTCGCCCTCTTTTAAATCCGGGTAAACCTTATAAAAAGCCTCTGTGGAACTTAAGACCGCATTTACTCTCACTTTTGCCGGAGAATGAACGTCCGTATTAAGCCTGTGGATCATGCTTTCCTCTGTATATTTCGACGCCCAGATGCGGGCATACTGCGTGAAAAGAGAATTCAGGGCTTCCGTATCATCTCCGGCAATCGAGGTGACACAGGCAAGGGCGCCTAAATCGGCAATATTCTCGTTTAACGTCTGGCGGCCGTTTACATAACGCCCTTTCACAGCCTCCTGGCCGTCATAGTACGCCGCTACCTTAAGAGTCAGATCCTGGAATTTCTTTAAATCGTCCTCTGTCCACCACATATTATAATTTCCATTTTCGTCATAGCGGGCGCCGGAGGAATCAAACGCATGGCTGATCTCATGGGCAATCACCATCCCAATCCCACCTAAATTTGAAGCATCGTCTGCATTTGGATCATAGAACGGAGGCTGCAGGATCGCGGCAGGAAAGACAATTTCGTTATTCAGAGGATTGTAATATGCGTTGACGGTCTGAGGCGTCATTCCCCATTGGGTCCGGTCAACTGGTTTCTTTATTTCTTCTTTTTCGTAGGATCTGAGCGATTGGTATACATTTACCATATTGTCAACCAGACTGCCCTGCCCTTCCGGAAGAATGACTGCGTTTTCATAGTAGTCCGGCCAGTGATCCGGATAACCAATTTTGAGGGTCATATGCTCCAGTTTTCGAATTGCTTTTTCTTTTGTCGCTTCTCCCATCCAATCCAATCCGTTTATACGATCTTCATAGGCGGCCAGAATCTGATGGACCAGCGTTTCGACATTCTTCTTATCCTCTTCCGAAAAATGCTTTTCTACATAAAGCCTGCCGAACTCAAATCCAAATGTATTCTGAACAAGCTCTCCTGCCAGCTTTTTATCCGTTTTCTTTCCCTGAATTCCCTTTTGAGCATTGCTCCATGCTATGGTGCTGTCCCGTATTTCCGGTGTCAGACAAGGGCTGAAATCTTTAATCAGGCAGAAAACGGAGTAATCCTTCAACAGCGGCAGATGGCCTTCTGTCAGATAGCTGTTCACCTTTTTGGCCTGTCCCGGATCATTTACCACCCAGGAATTAAAACCGGCTGCCCCGGCCGCTTTTAAATATGCTTTTATATCAAAATTGGATGATAGGGTGCTGGGCTCCTTCAGCGCTTTGGGA
>ENA-OQNO01000870-OQNO01000870.1-human-gut-metagenome-genome-assembly--contig:-NODE-870-length-23510-cov-37.062695_pt1 | contig 23510 bp, 19 predicted proteins | sample MGYA00242629_ERZ504880 | MGnify/ENA primary metagenome ERZ504880 (study PRJEB26092, sample SAMD00036377) | human gut metagenome | host: Homo sapiens | study: EMG produced TPA metagenomics assembly of... | reverse complement strand
GGAATTGGCAAATGGAAAATTGATGATCGGCGAGTCGGCAGGCGCAATTATATGCGCTCCAAGCATCCAATATATCGAGCAAATGGATGAAAAGCCGGAGGACTACTCACAAGAAGATGATGCAGGGATTGATTTGATTGATTTCTATGTTCTTCCGCATTATCTTACAGCACCATTTAAAAAAGTTACCGAGAAAATAATGACTGAGTTTTCGGATTTGAATCTATGCCCAATTAACAACCGTCAGGGAATTGTAATTGATGGTGAAGATTCAAAGGTTATTTGCAAAGACTAATTTGAAAATTCGCGTTTGTGGAGCGAAGCAGAACAATGAAAGCCCCAGTGGGGCTTTTAAGCGACAGAACGGTCTTGCATAGCAAGATGGAGGGGCTTTGCCCCGACAAGTTCCAGTTTGCCATACTCGTTCCCAGCAGGGTTTGAGGCAGGCACGCCCCAACAAGAAGCTGTCCCAAAGGGGCACAACATTTTCAAAAATTGAAAATTTGTGGCCACGGGACGGTTCTTGCCCTCTGCAGTTTCCATCGGTGTTATAATCGCCGTCCTTGAAAATTCGCCGTATTTCCGTTATACTATAAGAAAAAGAGGTGATAGGATGTTTCTGCAATACTATGTGACCGAATCAACCACCGGAAATCGGGTCAATATTGAAATCAATGCAGCCACCAAAACTGACCTGGATGCAACACGGAACGGCTGGCAGACAGTCTGGAACACAGATTTCATCCTTGACCCTCAAAAGGAAAAGTATGCAGCCAAAACCGAAGATGGTGAGATCATCGCGCTGGGAGCCTATCGTGTCCGGAAAGGAAGCGTTGCCGTTTACATTGCCTATATTGAGAGCCAGCCAGAAAGCAACCCAACTTTAGTGGAACACAAAAAATATTCCGGCATCGGCAAAGCTATGATTGCGTTCGGCATACAGCTTTCTATTGATGCAAGCTGCAATGGCGTCGTAGTGTTTGAAGCAAAGACCGATGATCTGGAACAGCACTATATCCGTGATTTTGGTGCACGACCAGTCGCATCTCTGTATCCAGATGGCCCGAAAACCTTTATGATTGCAGATGAAGCCGCGAAAAACATCTTTTCTTCTTACCTTTTCTGAAATTGAAGGAGGAAACCGTATGAAAGAGTATAACAAAGATTTGGATATCGTCTTTTCTCCAATGTCCGATGAAACGATGTCGTGGCTGGACGAATTGTTTTCAACATGCAAACGCTTCGGTGTGGATTATTACAACGCTTCCGAAAAAGACCGTGTCTTTGTGGAAGCTGTTGCTCGAAAGAACTATGGTTTGAAACAGGCATCTGCCAACGGAAAAGCCGCTTCTACCGTGGAGCCGTTCTTTGGGATTCACCGGGCTGTATAAGGTTTTCGGGTTCGACTGCTGTGGAAAATGCTCCACCATGATCCCCAGGCCATTTGGTCTGGGGATTTTTTGTGGTGGGCGGTACAGGACTTGCACACGGTCCGGCCTGCCGTTCCGGTCGTCGTGCCTCCCAGTTCAGCAGGAAAAAGAGCAACAAAAAAGCAGTTCTGCCGAAGCAGAACTGCCAGGTTTGCGATACGGGGTAAATCAGCGCTTGCTGAACTGGGGTGCACGACGTGCAGCCTTCAGACCATACTTCTTACGTTCCTTCATACGAGGATCGCGGGTCAGGAAGCCAGCCTTCTTCAGGACAGCGCGGTTCTCATCGCTCTGCTGCAGCAGGGCACGGCTCAGGCCGTGGCGGATAGCGCCAGCCTGACCGGAAACACCGCCGCCGGAAACGCGGACGACGACGTCATACTTGCCCTCCAGGCCCAGCAGGACCAGCGGAGAACGGACGATCAGCTTCAGGGTCTCCAGACCAAAGTAGTTGTCGATGTCACGATCGTTGATGGTGACCTTGCCGGTGCCGGTGTAAACGCGAACGCGGGCAACGGAATCCTTACGACGACCAGTGCCGTAGAAATAAGGTTTGGTTTCGTACATGTTCGATTGCCTCCTTCTTAGAACTCGATCTTCTCGGGCTTCTGAGCTGCGTGAGCGTGCTCGGCACCCTGGTAGCAGTGCAGGCGGGTCAGGGCCTTGTCACCGATGGTGTTGGAAGGAACCATGCCCTTGATGGCGTAGGTCATAGCCAGATCGCTGTGCTCAGCCATCAGCTTGCTGTACTGGACCTTCTTCAGGCCGCCAATGTACTTGCTGTGGGTGATGTGGAACTTCTGCTCGGCCTTCTTGCCGGTCAGAACAGCCTGATCGCAGTTGATGACGACAACGTAGTCACCGCAATCGACGTTGGGGGTGTAGTTGACCTTCTGCTTGCCGCGCAGCAGAACAGCGGCTTCAGCAGCGACGTGGCCCAGGCTCTTGCCGGCAGCGTCGAGCAGATACCACTTGCGCTCGACTTCAGCGGGCTTTACGAGAGTAGTGCTCATATCTATTTCCTCCTGATAAACTCTTTGTACATTTCAGGCACCCTTGTGGGGCGCGAGTGTCAGTATACATCATAAAAAGGTGCCTGTCAACAGCATTTTTTGATTTTTTCAGCGAAAATTTTCTGTTCTCTCAAAATCTCTCGTTTTCTCTTGAATCCTCGCGAATTCAAATTTTCGATTTTTCAAAAAAGTTTTTGCCGGTGCGTGGATATTTTCCGCACCTGCCCGCTACAATTTTGCCTGCGGTTGTGTTATACTATAAAGGATATGGGCAGCTTTGCGCTGCACCGCTTACAAAAGGAGAACTTTTCATGCCACACGACATCGACCACAACACCGCCGCCCAGCGCCGCACCTCCAAGCTGCTGGCCGCCATGGCCATCTTCATCTGTCTGGGCATCGTGGCGTACATCATCCTCACCCTGCTGGTCAACCGGCAGACCCCCGCCAACCCCGACACCCACTACACCAGCACCAACGGAGTTTCGGTGTATTACGACAGCAGCATCTGGAAGGTCTGCCAGATGACCGAGGACGCCACCCTTGGAACTGTGCTGGAGCTGGCGACGGCCAACTCGGCCGACGGCGCGGAGGATTATCAGGCCGTACTGCTGCAGCGCGGCACCGCCGACACCTACCCGGACTTCATCGACGATTCTGAGAAGGACCTGAAGCAGGCTTACGGCATCATCAAGCCCCGCACCGCCAACATCACGGTGGATGGGGCCGAGGTCACTGCCGTGCGCTGCGATATCCAGACCTATTATGCCGTGCTGGCCACCATCACCTACGACAGCGGCGATGTGGTCTATGTTTCGGCCCTGACCAAGCTGGCCTCCATCAACGACATCGTCAATCTGGTGGAAAGCGTGAGCCTGTCATGAGCGATCAGCGTGCCATGCAGCGGCTCTGCGGCCTGATGCGCAAAGCCGTGCAGGATTACGAGATGCTGGCCCCTGGGGACCGGGTGATGGTGGGCGTGTCCGGCGGCAAGGACAGTGTGGCCCTGACGGTGGGTCTGGCCCTGCTGCGGCAGTATATCGGCTTTGACTACGAGGTGGTGGCCGTCACGCTGGATCCTCAGTTTGACCACCAGCCCATGGACTACACCGCCCTGCAGGCCCTGTTTGCCCGGTACGGCGTGCCCTACGAGATCCGCCGCACCGAGATCGGCCCGGTGGTGTTTGAATACCGGCAGGAAAAGAACCCCTGTTCCCTCTGCGCCAAGCTGCGCCGGGGTGCCCTGCACACCGCCGCGCAGGAGCTGGGCTGCAACAAGGTGGCGCTGGGGCACCATCTGGACGATGCTGTGGAGACCTTTTATATGAATCTCTGGCGGGAGGGCCGCATCGGCTGCTTTTCGCCGGTCACCTACCTGTCCCAGCGGGACCTGACCCTCATCCGCCCCATGCTGCTGGCCACCGAATACGAGGTGCAGTGTGCCGTGCGGGAGGAGGGCCTGCCCATCGTCAAGAGCCGCTGCCCCGCCGACGGCGTGACCGTGCGCGAGCAGACCAAAGAGTTCGTCCGGGAACGCTGCCGCACCGACCACGCCTTCCGGCAAAAGACCCTGCACGCCCTGCAGGAAAGCGGCATCGACGGCTGGCGGCCCGTTCACACCGGGCGCGGCAGCTTTATACAAACAGCAAAGAAGGATGAATCATGATGCAGACCCAACCCTTTGAAAAACATGTCTGGGCCGAGATCGACCTCGAAGCCCTTCGCCATAATTTCCGCGTGGTCAAGGCCCGTGCCGGTGCCCTGCCGCTGTGCGCAGTGGTCAAGGCCGACAGCTACGGCCACGGCGCCGTGCAGTGCGCCCGCGTTTTTGCGGAAGAGGGTGCCGCCTGGCTGGCCGTGAGCTGCCTGACCGAGGCCGTGCAGCTGCGCAAGGGCGGGCTGACCCTGCCCATTCTGGTGCTGGGCCATGTGCAGCCCGGCTACGCGGCGGCCCTGATCCAGAACCATATCACGGTGGCCTGCTACTCGGCAGCGCAGGCCAAGGCCCTGAGCGATGCTGCCGTGGCCGCAGGCGGCCGGGTGCAGATCCACCTGAAGGCCGACACCGGCATGGGCCGCATCGGCTTTGCCCTGCGCACCGATTTTGACGCCGCCATCCGGGACATGCTCACCGCCTGTGCCCTGCCCGGGCTGGAGATGACCGGCCTGTTCCAGCACTTCTCAGTGGCCGATGACGTCAGCGAGGACAACATTGCTTACACCGCCGAGCAGCACCGCCTGTTCGTGCAGGCCTTCCACGCCCTGAAAGCCGCCGGGCAGGAACCGCAGCTGGTGCACTGCGATAACTCTGCCGGAGTCATGCTGCACCCGGACTGGCCGGAGGGCCTGCCCCGGGAGCGCTGCATGGCGCGCCCCGGCATCATCCTGTACGGCTACGACCCCAGCGATGAGGTGCGCTTTGGCTGTTTCCGCCCGGTGATGACCCTCAAGACCGTGGTGAGCATGATCAAAGAGATGCAGCCCGGCCAGTGTGCCAGCTACGGCCGCCGTTTCACCGCCGAAAAGCCCACCAAGGTGGCCACCCTGTGCACCGGCTACGCCGACGGCTACCCCCGCCAACTGAGCTGCGGCAAGGGCGTCGTGGAGATCCACGGCGTAGCCTGCCCGGTGCTGGGCCGGGTGTGCATGGACCAGATGATGGTGGACGTGACCGATGTGCCGGAGGTACGCGAGGACGACGAAGCCATCCTGTGGGGCGGCACCGTGAGCGACACCGCCGAGACCATCGCCCGCAAGACCGATACCATCCCTTATGAAGTGCTGTGCGGCGTGTCCCGCCGCGTGCCCCGCGTCTACCGCGACCACGGACAGATCGTGGCTGTGGAGGACTGGATCCTGGAAGCATAAATCCCAACCGGAGGAACTACATGGCAAGAGACAATATCCGCAACTTCTGCATCATCGCCCACATCGACCACGGCAAGTCCACCCTGTCGGACCGCATCCTGGAGCTGACCAAGAGCGTGGACGAGCGCACCATGGAGGACCAGATCCTCGACAACATGGACATCGAACGGGAGCGCGGCATCACCATCAAGGCCCGCGCCGTGACCATGAACTACACCGCCAAGGACGGCAAGACCTACGAATTCAACCTCATCGACACCCCGGGCCATGTGGACTTTGCCTACGAGGTGAGCCGCAGTCTGGCTGCCTGCGAGGGTGCCATCCTGGTGGTGGACGCCACCCAGGGCGTGGAGGCCCAGACCCTGGCCAACACCTACATGGCACTGGAGCATGATCTGGAGCTGGTGCCCATCCTGAACAAGATCGACCTGCCCAGCGCTCACCCGGACGAGGTGGCACAGGAGGTGGAGGACGTGATCGGCCTGCCCTGCCTGGACGCGCCCCGCGTCTCCGCTAAGACCGGCCTGAACGTGGATCAGGTGCTGGAACGGGTGGTGAGCGATATCCCCGCACCCACCGGCGACCCGGATGCGCCCCTCAAGGCCCTGATCTTTGACAGCATTTATGACAGCTACAAGGGCGTCATCGTCTACATCCGCGTGTTCGAGGGTACCGTCAAGCCCGGCGACACCATCCGCATGATGGCCACCGGGGCCGAATTCACGTTGGTGGAAGTGGGCCACATGGGTGCCACCAACCTGACCCCCTGCGCCCAGCTGCAGGCCGGCGAAGTCGGTTACCTGACCGCCAGCATCAAGACCGTGCAGGACACCCGCGTGGGCGACACCGTCACGCTGGCTTCCCGCCCCACCGCCGAGGCTCTGCCCGGCTACCGGCAGGTCAAGCCCATGGTGTTCTGCGGCATCTACCCCGCCGACGGCGCCCGCTACCCCGACCTGAAGGACGCACTGGAAAAGCTGCAGCTGAACGACGCCTCCCTGACCTTTGATCTGGAGACCAGTGCGGCTCTGGGCTTCGGCTTCCGCTGCGGCTTCCTGGGCCTGCTGCACATGGAGATCATCACCGAGCGTCTGGAGCGTGAGTTCGATCTGGACATCATCACCACCACGCCCAGCGTGCGCTACCGCCTGACCCTGACCGACGGCACTGTGGAGATGATCGACAACCCCTCCAGCTACCCGGATCCCTCCAACATCGTCAAGCAGGAAGAGCCTTTTGTGGACGTGCACCTGTACACCCCCAACGACTATGTGGGCGGCCTGATGGATCTGTGCCAGAACAAGCGCGGTGCCCTCATCGACATGAAGTATCTGGACGATGTGCGCGTAGACCTGCATTATGCCATGCCGCTGGGCGAGATCGTGTACGACTTCTTTGATGCCATCAAGAGCCGCAGCCGCGGTTACGCCAGCTACGACTACGAGTTCAAGGAGTACCGCGAGAGCGACCTGGTCAAGTTGGACTTCCTGCTCAACGGCGACCCCGTGGACGCGCTGTCCATGATCGTGTTCCGGGATAACGCCTACGCCAAGGGCCGCCGCATCTGCGAAAAGCTGCGGGACAACATCCCCCGCAACCTGTTCGAGATCCCGGTGCAGGCCGCCATCGGTGGCAAGATCATCGCCCGTGAGACGGTCAAGGCCATGCGCAAGGACGTGCTGGCCAAGTGCTACGGCGGCGATATCACCCGCAAGAAGAAGCTGCTGGAAAAGCAGAAGGAAGGCAAAAAGAAGATGCGCCAGCTGGGCAGCGTTTCCCTGCCCAGCGAGGCCTTTACCGCCGTGCTCAAGCTGGACAGCGACGACGATTGAGCCCCCGCTTTTCCCTTATAAAATACAGCGCCCCTGTGCACGGAACCCATCCGGTGCACAGAGGCGCTTTTGTTGTTTCGTCTTTTCAGCGGCGGTTGTTCCAGCTGGACAGGGCAATGACCACCGCGCACAGCCGCACCTTCAGCAAGGCCAGTTTGATGCGGTCGTTGCGGCTGCGGGCGTCCTGCAGGGGCATGTCCCGCACAGCGGCTCGTACCGCCGGGATGCGTAGGGCCTGCCGCAGCCATGCGGTGCGCTGCCGGAAGCTCAGCGGCCCCAGGCAGACGTTCTTGATGCCCAGCTGCAGGTCCAGCACCCGGCTGTGGTTTACGGCCCGGCGGCAGGCGGGGTCGTCGTTCAGGCCCCAGTCCTTTGCCACGGCTTCCACCGCGTCCGAGAGGTAAAAGTTATCCGTCAGGCGCTCCGGGTGGTAGCTCTGGGAGGCCGAGCCGTCATCCCGCAGACGATAGCGGTAGAGCCGGTCCGGGATGCCCACCACACAGCGGGGCCGCTGCCGGTAAAAGGACACGAAAAACAGCGCGTCCTCCGCGATCTTGTAATCGGTAAAGCGGCAGCTGCCCTCTTCGATGCAGCGGCGGCGGAACAGCTGCCGCGTGACCAGCGACATGGCCGACAGCTGCGGGAACAATTGCGGGCAAGGGTCGCCGCGATACACCCCTTCCAGCACCGGTGCGACCTCCGTGCTGCTCACCCGGGTGCCATCGGGCGCATAGCGGTCATCGTAACTGCCGAACAAAATCAGGTCGGCGTCCGTCTGCCGGGCCGTGCGGCACAGCACTTCCACCATCTGAGGCTCCAGTGTGTCATCGCTGTCCAAGAATTGCACATAGGTGCCGCGGGCTGCAGCCAACCCGGCATTGCGGGCCGCGCCGACCCCGGCGTTCTTCTGGTGGATCACCCGGAAGCGGGCATCCTGCCGGGCGGCCGCATCACACAGTGCCCCGCAGCCATCCGGGGAGCCGTCGTCCACCAGAATGGCCTCCCAGTCCGGGCAGGTCTGGGCCCGCAGAGAGTCCAGTGCCGCCGGGAGATATTGCTCTACGTTATAAACCGGAACAATCATGCTGATCTCAGGCATGTGCGGCACCCCTTTTGGCGATCAGGCCGGTGTACAGCTGCTGCAGGCGCAGGGTCTCCTGCCGGATGTCGTACCCGGCAGCCCGCACCTGTGCCGCCGCCTGCGCACGGTCGGGCAGATTGCGGTCCGCATCCTTCAGCACTGCGGCCCACGCTTCGTCCGGCTGTTCCAGCGAAATGCGGCAGCTGTCCGGCCGCAGCAGGACTTCCTCGGTGACGCCGGTGGAGAACACGCAGGGCAGACCGGACGCCTGCGCTTCCATGCCCACCACGGGCAGGCCCTCAAACAGCGAGGGCATCACGAACACATCCATGGCCTGATACCAGACGGAGGTGTCGCTCTGCACGCCCAGGAACTTCACATCCTGCGCAATGCCCAGCCGGGCGGCCTTGGCTTCCAGCTCGGCCCGCAGCTCGCCCTCGCCCACCAGCAGCAGGCAGCTGTCCGGCCGCACCTTTTTCAGGGCCGCAAAGATGTCCAGCAGGCGGGTGTGGTTCTTCTGCGCCATCAGGCGGGCCACACAGCCCACCACCAGCTTATCGTTCAGGCCATATTCTGCCCGCAGCTTTGCCCGCACCTCCGGCCGGTAGCCAAAGCGGTCCAGGTCGATGGCGTTGCGCAGGATCACGCCCCGGGCATCCCACGCGCTCTGTCCAAAGTAGTAGATGCCGGCCTCCCGCCCGCAGGCCCAGTAATCGGTGGCCGCGCCGGGAATGAACTGTTTGCAGAACCATTTGATCGGCAGCTTGGCGTCCTTGGGCAGACGGGTGTTGTGGGCGTGGGCGATGCGCACCGGCAGGCCCGCCTTTTTAGCGCCTTCCAGCGCAAAAAGCTGCATGGCCTCGTTGTGGGCGTGCAGCACCTTGATCTCCGGGTGCTGGGCCAGCAGCTGCTGCATAGAGCGCAGGTAGGCCGGGTAGCTCTGTGGGGCTACGCCCGGGCTCTGGAAGATGCGCCCGCCCAGTGCGCGGATCTCGTCATCAAAAAAGCCGGGCTTTTTCTTGTTGACCAGAAAATCGAACTGGAACCGCGTGCGGTCCAGATGCCGGTAATAGTTCATCAGCATCGACTCGATGCCGCCCCGGTCCATGTTGCTGACCGACTGCAGGATATGGATCATGAAGAACTTCCTTTCTCCCGGTACTGTGCCCGGATGCGCCGCTGCACCTCCTGCGCCGAGGGCGGCTGCCATGTCTGTTTTTGGACGGCAGGGTCCTTCGTCGGCTTTGCAAAGCAGCAGACCGCCAGCGGGATCATGCGCAGACCCATGGTACACCAGAAATAAAAGGCCGTGTTGTCGGTGAGGTAGGTCATGGACAGCGGGTTTAGGATGGCAAAATACAGGATGCCGGCCTCGGGCCCGTAGCGTTTGGTCCAGTACCAGGGCAGGATCAGGTACAGGAACGCACACCAGAAGCACAGCCCCGGAAACCCCAGCTCCACGAACACCTTGAGGATGTCGTTGTGCAGCGGGTAGGCCACATCAATGAGGCCGATCTCATAAAAGCGGGTGACCATGGCGTCCACCGCCTCGAACCCCAGCCCGATGAAGGTGGGCGAGAACTGATAATAGGGTTTGGCCAGGCTCCAGATGTAATCGCGGCCCATCATGTTGACGCCCACCGCGTTCAGGATGCGGGAGATGGCACCGGTGTGCACCAGATACAGGTACACCCAGAACAGGGTCACCCAGGCCACGCCGGTAAGCATGATCAGCTTTTCCTTGGCATGGCTGCGGCGCAGCACCCAGATGTAAAAGGCCGAGACCACCAGCGCCGGCAGCAGGATGCGCTTCATGCCCGCCAGTACAAAAAAGAAGGAGCAGCCCGCCAGCACCCAGTTGCGGGTGCGCTGCTGCTTGGTTTCTTTTGGCGAAAAGAACAGGTAGTACAGCACAAAGATGCCCTCCAGAAAGGTCACCTCGTGGATCTCCAGCCGCTCGGCATAGCCATAGGTGTTGTTGCCCAGCGACAGGATGCTGGTGAGCAGGGAGCTCACGCTCTCGCCCACACCATAGGCGGGCACCTCGCTGAACAGGATGAAGAGGTTTGCGCAGCAGATGCCGATGGTGAACAGGTCGATGCTGAACCGCCCGTACAGGTACACGCAGCAGATGGCCACCACCGTGGCGATGCTCTGATACAGGATCTTTTCCACGCCGCGGGTGATGGAGGCAAAGGCCGTGAAGTTGCGCACCCAGATGAACATGGACCAGGCGGCAAGCACCGCCAGATACAGGATGTACAGCCCGGACGGCCCGGCCAGTTTTTTCAACCGGTCAAAATCGCCCCGGATGAAAAATTCCAGCCCGGCCAGCCCCACAAAGGCCAGCGTCACCGCCTTGGGCAGACCGCCCAGCACCACATTGATGCTTTTGCCTTCGCCCAGCCCGGACACGGTGAACAGCAGCACCGCCAGCAGTTCCATCCAGCGGGGCTGGCGGAACTCCCGGCTGCGGAACGGGTCTTTTTTGCCGTAATATTTCCGGGTCAGGATCTTGGAAACATCCTGCACGCGGTCCACCTCGCTTTCCGTGCCGGTATAAACCGGTCAGTTGATCAGCTGGAACAGTCTGCCCTGCAGCTGCCATAGCCCATAGTCCGCCTGTTCCAGCGCCCGCTGTGCCAGCCGCACGGCATAGGGCAGCGTCCGGGGGTCCGGCAGCTTCGCTGCCCACCGGCGGTACAGCAGGCAGCAGCAGGCAAAGGCCGTCTGCCGGTCCGCCTCCGGCAGACCGGCCACACACACATAGCAGTAATTGGCCAGCTGCAGGATCAGGTTGCAGGCAAACAGCGCATCCTGCGGCAGGCCCAGACGCACCGCACCGTCCAGCATTTCTTCAGCCACCCAGTAGGCCTGCAATGCTTTGGCCGTATTCTGGGAGGTCGCGGTGAGCCCCATTGTATTTTTGCGCCACAAATATACCACAGGTTTTGTCGAAGCAATGCACTTCGCCCGCGGAAAGACCCAGAAATGGATCATGGCATCCTCAAAACAGGTGTACCCGGAGGGGAACCGTACCCGTTCAAACAGGGTCCGGCGATACAGCTTGCCCCAGGGAGTGCCGGGCAGCTCCACCACATCCAGCCGCCGGGGGCCGGTGTAGCACGCTTCTGCGTACTGCTGCACCGCACCGCGGGTGTCGGCTTCGTCGCAATACTGCCAGCCGCCCTGCACGATATCCGCCCCGGTACGCGCCTGCGCCGCCAGCAGCGTCTCCACTGCGTCCGGCAGCAGGCAGTCATCGCAATCCACAAACAGGACCCAGCGGCCCACCGCCCGGGCCAGACCGGTGTTGCGGGCGCGGGCCGCGCTGCCGCCCTGCTCCGGGTGCAGCACGGTGACCCCTCCCTGCCGGGCGTACTCGGCCAGAATGGCCCCGCTGCCGTCGGTGGAGCCGTCCTCCACCGCCAGCACCTGCAGGCGGCGAGTGGTGTTCTGGTGCAGGATGCTGTCCAGACAGGCGCGCAAAAAGCGCTCCCCGTTGTGCACCGGCACGATCACCGACACATCCACCGCATCGTCCTGCGGCGGCAGCGGGCAGGGCTCCCCGGCATCGCACACCGGCTTCGGGCAGATGCCCGGCGCGCTGGCGGCAAAGATCTCCAGCTGCTGGTCGGAAAAGCGCTGATGCTTCACGGCTCCCAGCACCCCGGCGGCACAGCGGCCCGCCGTGCGGGCACCCCACGCCACGGCAAGTGCCAGCGGCTCACAGCCGGTTTTGGAACGGACGAGCTGGCAGACCCGTTGATTCTGCAGCATGACTGCCGCCTCCTTATCTTTTTTACACCGTCTCGTGTGCGGTCTCCGGCTGCGGCTTATTGGCATCCCGCAGCTTCTTGAATGCGCAGCGCAGCAGATCCCGGATGTTGAATTCCTTTTCGTCATCCGAGGTGGCACTGGCTGCCTTGTACTCGATGGCGTAATCCGGGTTCAGGCTGTTGTACTCCTGGATCTGCTCGTCCAGCACTTCCAGAATGGCCTCCGCCTTGACGGCGTTGCATTCCCGGAAGAAGCCCATGATCTGGCCCGCACCGTTGGAACCGATGAAACTCTCCTCGGTGCCAAGGGCCGCCACCAGCCCGGCAAAGTCCCGCAGGACATGGTTGCCCACCGAGTAACCATACTCCCGTGAGAGATGGTTCAGGCTGGTAAACTGGAAGCACATGCAGGTAAAGTGGCTGGGCAGCAGGCCCTGCTTTTCCAGCCGTACCATCATGGCATCCACACGGTCGCGGTTGGGCAGACCGGTCTTTTTGTCCACATACATAAAGTATTCCACAAAGTCGCGGGAACGGCCCACCACAACGGCCAGTGCGCAGCCCACGAGGAAGAAGAATACAAAGCCGATGGCCAGATACAGCTTGGTGTTGATGCTGGGCCACACTCTGGTGGAGCTGGTGGTCTGCAGATAGTCCGCGCTCAGGGAGCGGTTGTGCTCCATGCTGGTCTGGCTCACGATCTGGTAGTAGTCCACCAGCGTCTGCTCGTACTTGTTGATCTCCGACTCGATCGCGGCATGGGAGGCCTCATCGCCGCCCACCCCGCCGGCTGCCTGGAAGGTGTCCAGCAGCTGCTGGGTGTAGGCCCGGCGGATGGCGCTGCTGCGCAGGGTCTTGTCGATCTCCACATACTCCAAAATCAGCGAATCGTAGGTGATCTGCTTGCTCTGGTTGTCATCGTAGGCCTCTACGTTCTTCAGGATGTAGTCGGTGCCGCTGTCGTTGGCGTCGTTGTGGTAATGGTAGTTGATCAGGTCGCGGTTCTTCTCCGAGTAGTTCTGGATCAGGCCGCTGAGGTAGGCTTCCCGCTCCTGATACACCTGCTCGTTCTGCACGCTGCTCTCGATGCTCTGGGTCAGGTTGCGGCACAGCTTGTCGGCGTTGCGCACCTGCGGCCCGGTCATCACATTCGCGTACAGCGACGGGATCTCGTAGTCGTACAGCATCTTATAGATGTCGTACAGGTCCTCGTAGGAATAGCCCGTGACCGAAGAGCGGAAGTTGGGATAGTTTGTCTTTTTATCCTCCAGATAGTTCAGCACTTCGGTGGTGTCGGACGACAGCACGTCCACGCACTCGTAATAGTCGTAGCCGCTGTTCAGCAGGCCGCTGGAGGGGTTCATGGTCAGGGGCAGCTCCACATATTCCTCCGTGTAGATGGTGGAATAGCTGCTGACGATGGCATCCAGCACCCGGCGGGCGTAGCTCGCACCCAGGCTGCCGTCCACCACCAGCGTCACCTTGTATTCGTCCGGGAAGTAGGTAGACTCTTCCCCCTTGTCGATGAGAGCTTCCTGCAGGGCCTTCTGGTCGTCCGGGATCAGCTCTTCCACCGTGCAGTGGGAGCGCACAAGGTTGATGCCGCTTTGCAGCCCAAGGCTCTCCATGGCCTGCGAGATGACCTTGGAAGAATAGATCTCGTCCACGTTCATGGCGGTGCCGTCCGGGGCAAAGCCGTCCTTGATGCCGTCGTGCAGGTACTTGATGTTCACACTGGCGGTGTAGGTCTGGTTGTTCTTGCAGTACCAGTACACCACCACTGTGCCCGCCATGGTCACGGCCAGCACCAGTGCAAAGAACCGCCGGAGGTAGCGCAGGATATCAAACTTTTTCAACGCTGTTCCTCCTTCCGGATCTGCCGGGCGGTGCGCACCATGCACAGGCCGAAGCACAGCACCACAAAGACTGCCATTTCCACGATCACCCGCTTGAGGCCGATCTGCTGCACAAAGGAGCCAGCCGCATAGTTGAACACCAGGTAGTTCTGGGTCTTATAGATGATATAGGAGGCATCCGTCACCCGCAGTGCCTGCTGGATCTGATCCATGGTGGTTTCCAGTTCCTGCAGCATGGCGTTCACCGTGGTCAGGCCCGCCGGGTCGCTCATGGTCTGCATTTGCTGCACCACATACTGGGTGGTGGTGATCACATCCTGATGGGAGGTCGCCTCCGCCAGGGCACCGTCGGCGTCGCTGGCCATGGTGTCCAGCGCCGTTTTGGTGCGGGACATATAGAACTCGCGGTTCTCGTCCAGCGTGGGGATCATGACGATGGCGCTCATGCTCTCATCGTACAGGCCAATGCCCAGATTGTCGGAGTTGTAGTAGGCCATCTGCTCCTGATAGTCCAGCTGCTCGATCTGCAGCTTGTATTGCAGCATGGCCGTCAGGGAAGAAACGTCCGCCGACAGGCCGCCCCGCAGGATATAGGCCTGGATGCGCGGGATCTCGTAGTGGATCACGTTCTGGATCTGCTTGGACAGGCTCAGGAAGGTGTTGCCGGTGGTGGCGTCCTGATAGCTCTTGTTCTCGCTGACACGGGCCGTGAGGTAGCGGTCCAGCTGGTCGGCCCGCAGCGTCAGGCTCTTGAGGCGCAGATACGGCTCGGTGTCAAAGTAATCCGGCATGGTGCAGGAGAACACGCTCTGGTTCTCGCCGTAGTGCTCCATGAAATAATCCTTGTAGCTGCCGCAGAAGATCCGGAGCAGCGTGGCTGCGGTCAGGTGCTGGCAGGGTTCTTCCAGCTGCAGGCTGATGCTGCAGCTGGTGGTGATGTAGTTTTCCGAGCTGCTCACGTTGGTCACATCGGTGGGTTCCACCGTAATGGCCTTGCGCAGCTGTTCCACCGTCATCTGACCTTCCAGTCCGGCGTTGTACAGGGTGCTCTGAAGCACCTCGTCGGAGGTCAGGTCGGTAGTCGTAAACCGGGTGCGGTTGGGGTTGAGCCCATGCGATGCCTCGGAGTAGTTCAGGGTCATCTGGGCCGAGGCCACCCGGCTGCTGTCCTGATATTGTGCGGTGCACAGCAGTGCCGCGAGCAGGATGCACACCACGATCAACGGCACCCGCAGGCTCCAGAAGCGCAGCACAGCCTGTTTGAAGATCTGCTTGATCTTTGTCACCACGTCTCTGGGCCTCCTTTCAAGTTCGTTCATCTCAGTACCAGTTCACATCCACCAGAACCAGCTCCGGCGGATTGTATACGCGGGGGATCTGGTTGGAGTCGCCCAGGCCGCAGCCCACGATGAGGGGTGCCCCGCTGTCCAGCTGGTACATGCCGCCCGCATACTCCGGGAACAGCCCCTCCTCTGCGGTGTACAGCCGCCCCAGCACCGGCAGGCGGATCAGGCCGCCGTGGGTGTGCCCGGCCAGCGCCAGGTCAAAGGGCGCATCCTGCATGTAGTCCACAAAGGCCATGGGCACATGGTTGATGCAGATGCGGAAGGTGTCGTACTGGCGGCTCAGGCTCTCCACACAGTCGCTGGCACCGTATTTGTAAAAGTCCTTCAGGGCACCTTCCAGCCCGATGAGCTCCACGTTGTTTTCCCCGATCTGGATGGTGCGGGTCTCATTGCGCAGCAGCTGCACCCCGGCCTCCGAAAATTTTTCCGCCAGCTGGTCATCCACCCCGCCGTAGATCATCTCGCTTTCGTGGTTGCCCAGCACCCCGTACAGCGGGGCCACATCGGCAAGGCTGCGGCACAGCGAAAGCATATTCTCATACTCCGGGTTTGGGAAGGTGACAAGGTCACCGCCCAGCAGGATCAGGTCCGGGTCCAGCTCCTGCACGGTCTGGATCAGCTCCTCGTTGTGCTCGCCGTATTCCCGCAGGTGCAGGTCCGACAAAAACAGGACCCGCAGCTTTTCCGACACATGGCTGGAGGTCACCCGGTAAAAGGTCACCTGAAAATGACTATTCGTATAATCCGTGTACAGTTTCAGTCCGGCAGCTGCCACGCCGCACAGCAGCACAAAAGCCGCCAGCAGCTGCAGCAGCCGGTTCTGCCACCATCGGCGGCGTGCGCCGTCCGGCGGGGGCGTTCGTTTTATTCTTGCATGTTGCGCCATGCTCTTCTGCCTTTCCTCGTCAATGGGTCAATGATTCATCACTCGCCGGAACAGCTCCGGCGAGAGGGCAAACAGCGCTGCCTTGGCCCGGCGGCGGGGCGTGCAGGCAAACTGCAGCATCCGCAGCCGCTGCGGGCGGTAGCCCGGCAGGGTCCTGCAATCGAACCGCGCCGCGCAGTCCAGATACTTCCAGCACAGGTCATCCTGCAGGCGGCGGCGCAGCGCCCGCGGGGTCACCGTACGGTAGATCTCCGCCAGACTGTCGTAGATGCGCAGCCGGTCCTGAACACGGCGGGTGCTCAACCCTTCCGCGTGCGTGATGGAACCGGCGCGGCAGTTATCGTAATAGTAGATCTCCTGCCCGGTCAGCACCACCCGCTGCGCCTGCAGCAGCACCCGCGGCGTGAACTCCTCGTCCTCGTGCAGGATGCCCTTGCAGAACTGCAGGCCGTTCGCCCGCAAAAAGCCGGTGCGGTACAGGTGCCGCCCCACTTCCACCCGCAGGCCGCCGGTCTGCAGGCATTTCAAAAGATACTCCTTACCGGTGTAAACGGTGTGAAAGGTGAAGTTTTCTTCCACCGCTTCTTCCCAGCGGGTCATCACCGGTTCCTCGCGCAGAAAATGCACCTTGCCGATGACCACATCGGCCCGGTCCTGCAGCGCCATCTGCAGCAGGCCGGGGCAAACGTTCTCTGTCAGCCAGTCGTCACCGTCCATGAACAGGATATACTCGCCCTGTGCATGGCACAGCCCGTAATTGCGGGCGTCCGACAGGCCACCGTTGGGCTTATGGATCACTGTGACCCGGCTGTCCTCCGCCGCCAGTGCGTCACACACCGCGCCGCTGTCATCGGTGCTGCCGTCATCCACGATGAGCACTTCCAGCGGCACATCCGGCTGCGCCAGCACCGAGCGGACACAGCGCTCCACATAGTCCCGGATGTTGTACACCGGGATCACGACCGAGAGCAGGCCCTCGCACATCGTTTCTTCATTCCGCATCGTGTTTTTCCTCCGTCGCTCCTTTTTTGATCGTAAGCGTGTGCAGCAGCCCGCGCAGGGTGTCCACATTGCGCCAGTCCAGCACCGCGTTCACCACAAGGAACAGCGGCAGCACCCACAGCCCGAACAACGCACCCTTCAGGCACACCATCAGGTAGCCGCCGCCATAGCAGCGGTCAAATCCCAGCAGGTACAGCAGCACAAAGCAGAGCAGCCCGTTGACGCCCAGCCGCACAAAATCGCCCACCGGCGACTCTCCCAGCACTTTGGTCCGGGTAAAAAGGATCAACGCCGTATAGCGGTACAGGTGCGCCGCCAGTGTGCCGAACAGGCAGCCCGCGATGCCGAACCGCAGCACCGACATCACCGACACCAGCAGGTTGATGCCCATCTCGATCAGGGCCTGCTGCCGGGTCTCTTCAAAGCGGCCGCTGATGTTCAGCAGCATCCCCAACGGCTGCTTTGCACTGGACAGCAGCTCCACCGCCGTGAACAGCACCAGCAGGCGGGTGTCAAGGTACTCGGCATCGGTCACGCCCGCCGTGTACAGCGCGATGATGGGCATCAGGAACACAGCCACGGTCGTGAACAGTGCAAAGGCCGCGGAAAGGTAAAGGGCATCGTACAGCCGGTACAGCCGCTTGAACTTTTCCGGCTCCACCACATAGAACAGCTGCCCCAGCCGAAAACTGATGCTGTTGACGATCGAGTAGAACAGCTTTTCGATGTTGGAGAAAAACAGCATATAAATGGTGTACACACTGGCCGACGCCAGACCGCACAGGCTGGAGATCAGGATCGTGTCGGTGTTGTTGAACACGATGCCCGTGAGCTGATGCACCAGCACCGAGCCGCGCTGGGCCAGCGCCTCCAGATTGGGGGTATCGTGCGCGTTGAGCCACGGATAGTTTTTGCGCATATAGGCCGTAAGCACCAGCACCTGGAACACCGAAGGCACGCAGTAGGTCACCTGCACCAACAGGATGCTGCGGGTAAACAGCAGCGCCAGCATGCGCAGCAGGTTGCCCGCCGCCATGGTGGCCGTGGTGATGTAGGTGATCACATAGTTTTTGCCTTCCACTTCCATAAAGGAGCGGTATTTGCCCTGCACCAGATAGCTCACGATGCCCGGGATGCCGTAGAACACCACGATCAGGCTCACGGTGCCGTAGGACAGCACTGTGTTGATGCACAGGGGGTACAGCAGCGCAAACACCACCGTGACCAGCAGATACACGATACCGGTGCGGCGGTAATAGTGATGCGTGGCCGAAAAAATGCCGTTGATGGCTTTCCCGTCGCCCACGGCCACCGGAAGGTAATAGGCCTGCTGCGAGGCCAGGCCCACGCCCGCTTCCAGCAGAGTCAAACAGGAAAAGATCTGCTTGATGGTGCTGTCCAGACCGTTGAGCTCCGAACCGAAGCTGGTGAGGTACAGCCGCGGCAGCAGCAGGCCGAACAGGATCACCGACAGGTTGTACAACAGCGACGAGCACATGTTGTGCAGCACCCGGCGGCGGCTTTCGGCCGCGGTCAGGACCGGCCCGACCGGGTTCTGTTCTTCCTTTATCATGCTGCGCCTCCCTGGGCGGCTGCGGCCTTGCGGTGTGCCTTGGCCTGCGAAGGTATCTCCTTGAGCGGGTCACCGATCACATGGTGATACACTTCCTCGTACCGATCCAGCATGACATCATAATCAAAGTTGGTGCGCACATAGTCCACCTGTGCCTCGCGCTGTTCCGGCGTGAGGGGCCGGGCGGTGTCCCGCTCCAGCGCCCGGGCCAGACTGTCGGTGTCCTCGGTGCGGAACGCGGTGCCGTAGTCGGCGGTCACCGTGGTGTTCTCCGGGATGTCACTCACGAGGCACTTCACCCCCAGCGACAGCGCCTCCAGCAGCGACAGCGAAAGGCCCTCGGTGTGGCTGGGCAGCACGAACAGGGCGCAGTTGCTGTACAGCTCCAGCAGCGCGTCGCCCACCACATAGCCCGTCGTGATGATGTTGGGGTTGCCCGCGATCTTCTCCTGCACCGTGGTGCAGTACTCGGTCTCCGCAAAGGGGCCGGCCAGCACCAGTTTTTTGTCCGTGTGGGCTTTCAGATAGCCCTCCACCAGGTCCAGCGGGCCCTTTTCCGGCGAGATGCGGCCCACATACAGAATGTAGCTCCCGGCTTCCAGCCCGTATTTTTCGCGAATCAGGTTGCAGGGCAGCGGCTGGCGCATCTGCACCGCATTGGGGATGAGGATGGCGGTACGATCGTACTTCTCCTGAAAATAGTTCCACTCGCTCTCCGACAGCACCACCAGATCATCCGCATACTTTGCGGCCACCCGCTCGCCCAGCCTCAGGTAGGCGCTGGCAAAGCCGCCCCACTTGTCCACCTTCCAGTTCAGCCCGTGCACGGTGCACACCGTGTGCTTGCCGAACAGCTTGGCGATCACCAGCGGCACCGATGGGCCGATGGCGTGGTAGTGGATCACATCGCAGTCCCGCGTCAGGGCGTCAAAGGTGGCCAGGAACGAATAGACCATGGCATTCAGCGACGCCTTCTGAAAGGTAAAGATGCGGCGGGCCTGCACGCCCTCGGTCGTGTAAACATTGTGCCCCTTCTGCAGGCCGCGGTTGTACACCGTGACCTCATAACCGCGCCGGACCAGGCTGGTTGCCAGCCCGCCGACCATGACTTCCACACCACCCGAACGGGACGGGAAGTCCTTGTGCCCGATCATTGCCACCTTCATACCAAAATCTCCCTTTCCGTGACAGCGTTTGCTGCCGTTCTGCCGGTCGTGGCTGGCCGGCTTCTGTGTGCAACTCAATTGTAACATACCCGCAACACCTGCGCAACATTTCCGTGCATTGTTTTTGGCAAAAATCCCCGCAGAGCCTGCATTTTTCTCCATTGACCGGGCCGTACCTGCGCCAAATGTTTAACAAAGTTTAAGGCGTTCCGTGCCCCCAAATTGATTGACATACTTTTCACAGGTATGCTAAACTGTTTTTGTTGGTTCTGTGCAGATTTTTTCACAGAGCAGGGCCAAAAATCGCAAAGAGACACAAGAAGAGAAAGAGAAGGAAACCACTATGAACAAGATCTCCCGCAAAGGCTTTCTGAAGATCGCCGCTGCCGCCGCCATGAGCGGTGTCACCGCCGGTGCTCTGGCTGCCTGCAATGCAGCCTCCGGCTCCACCTCCACCGCTGCTTCCGGCAGCGCTGCCGCTTCCGGTGCAACCGGCACCTACATCCCCGGCACCTATGAGGGCACTGCCGAGGGCATTTCCTCCACCGTCAAGGTCACCATGACCTTCTCCGACAGCGCCGTGACCGACGTGGTCGTGGACACCTCCGGCGAGACCGCTTCCATCGGTGCTGCTGCTGCCGACGAGCTGCGCGATCAGCTGCTGGCTGCCGGTTCTGCCGAGATCGACGGCGTGTCCGGCTCCACCATCACCTCCGAGGCCGTCATGAAGGCTGCCAAGAGCTGCTATGCACAGGCCAAGGGCGAGGCCGTTGTGTCCTCCGTTCAGCTGCCCACCGGCGACGAGAACGACTGGCTGGGCACCGAGCCCGACATCGACGAGGCTGCCATCACCGAGACGGTGGACACCGACATCCTCATCGTGGGCGCCGGCAACGGCGGCATGTTTGCCGCTGCCTATGCAGCCGCCAACGGCCTGAACTTCCGCATCATCGAGCAGAACGGCAACGTGCAGGACACCCGCCACTGGTACGGCGCCATCGACTCCGCCGCAGCCAAGGCTGCCGGTGAGGAGCCCTTCGACCGCGCCAAGCTGCTGAGCGAGATCTCCCGCTACGCTTCCGGCAAGTGCGACCAGCGCGTTGTCAAGACCTGGATCAACGAGTCTGCCGCCATGCACGACTTCATGCGCAGCATTCTGGAAGATAAATACGGCTGGGTCTGCGATTTCACCTCCGGCAGCGAGGCTGCATGGCCTGCTGAGAATGCAGAGCACAACACCGACTACCTGTTCCCCGTAGAGGAGCACAACTACATGGCCAGCGAGCGGGAATCCGGTCTGGCCCGCAACGAGCTGCTGCTGCAGTACATCCAGGAGCTGGGCTACGGCGTAGACTTTAAGACCAGCCTGGCTAAGCTGGAAAAGAACGCCGAGGGCCGCATCACCGGCGTTATCGCCCAGAACATGGATGACGACCACTTCATCCGCTACAACGCAGCCAAGGGCGTTCTGCTGGCCTGCGGCGGCTACGCCGGCAACCCGTACATGATGCAGCAGCTGGATCCTCTGGGCACCAGCGTCACCACCGCCTGCTCCTACTCCCCTGCCGACAAGGGCTACGGCATCCGTGCCGCTGTGTGGGCTGGTGCTAACCTGGACAAGGAAGCTGCTCCCATGCTGTTTGACCGCGGCATCGTGGCCCCCGGTGTGGACGCCGGTTATGTGGACAGCGAGAGTGCCTTTGGCGGCAAGGCCTTCCCCGGCGAGATCCGCCAGTTCAACCCCGGCACCCAGCCCTTCCTGAAGGTGAACCGCAACGGCGAGCGTTTTGCCAACGAGAGCTGCCCCTACAACGACATCGTTTATGCCGCTGCCCACCAGCCGGGCCGTGTCTACGCTCAGATCAGTGATGCCAATATGCTGGAGGACGCAAAGCGTTTCCACACCATCGGCTGCTCTGCCGGTACCCGCAAAAACACTATGGAGGGTCTGGAAAAGACCTTTGCAAGTGCTGAGGAAAAGGGCTGCTTCTTCCGTGCTGATACCATTGAGGAGCTGGCCGACAAGATGGGCTTTACCGGCGATGCCAAGGACACCTTCCTGGCTACCGTGGAGCGCTATAACGAGCTGTACGACAAGCAGAACGACGAGGACTTCGGCAAGCCTGCTTACCGCCTGAGCGCCATCCGTACCGCTCCCTTCTACGGCTATTGGCTGGGTGCCTCTCTGCTGACCACCGAGCAGGGCATTGCCATCAACGAAAAGGGCCAGGCTCTGGACACCAACAACCAGCCCATGGCAGGCCTCTACATCACCGGTGATATGTCCGGCAGCTTCTTCGCCAACAACTATCCCTGCCTGATGGCCGGTGTTGCCATGGGCCGCACCCTGACCTTCGCCATGAAGGCCATCAAGCAGATGGCCGGTCTGGAATAATCGGAATTTTCTTCGGTTTCTTCGCCATTATTATATCGCAAAGCGGCCCCGTCACGTTGCATCCACAACGCGGCGGGGCCGCTTTTGGCGTATTATTCCGAGATTCGGTAATGGCCCACGATGTCGGTGCGTTTCTCCAGAATGTCCTGTTCGTAAGCCGCCTGCCAGGGGTCATTGTGGTGAATGATGTAGGGCACTCCGTTTTTATTTCTCCGGTCGGACACGATGCCGATATGGTTTTCAAAAATCACCAGATCCCCGCCCTGCCATTCCTCGGTCCTGGACACATCCGTGGTCAGTACAACCGCATGATGCGCAAAAAACACCTTCAGATTTCTCACCCGGCGAAAATCAATGTTGGCATCCGGCTGCCGGATATCGTACCACTGCGGATGCTCCCGGATATCGGCGTCCACCAGCGCCTGCAGATCATATCCGGCATTTTTCAGCGCAAAAGCCACCACATCGGTACACACGCCATAGCCATCGTCCGGATATCCGGTCTGATAATAACGGCTCTTGTATTTTGGACGGGTATCCACATAGGCCAGCGCATTGTCGAGCATATCTGTCTGGTCATCCACACCATCGCCGTCTGCATCCACCGTGCTGTAAAAATCCGGAATCTGCCCCACATATTGGTCTTGTGGGCGGACTGTAGAAGTGTGCTGATAACGCATCAGCAGAACGAGCAGCACGCCACACAGAAGTATCGCGCCCGCCGCAAACGAAACACAAAGCATCCGTTTCCTTTCCAATTTATTCATACGCCACCCATCCTGCCTTTCCCGTCTATCACACTCTCAATGTATGCCGATGCGATCGTCCTGTCAAGCATCCCGCCCGCAGCACTTTCCACAAAGAATTTCTCCGTTATTCTATAGATACAACAAAAAAGCCCTGAGATTTCTCTCAGAGCTTTCTGTTCAAGTCGGCGACTACCTATTTTCACAAGCCGTTTCCAGCTAACTATCTTCGGCACAAGTGAGCTTAACTTCTGTGTTCGGAATGGGAACAGGTGGGACCTCACCGTCATCGACACCGACCGATCTGACTGAATCAGTATAACACATTTCTGTGTTCCTGTCCAGTATTTCTTAGAAGGACGTGCCTTCAAAACTGAATAATCACTGCTACTTCATTTTTTCGTTGACTTAAAAGTCTCAAGCGAATTGTGGTCAAGCCCTCGATCTATTAGTACACGCTTGCTGAATGGATCACTCCACTTACACATTGTGCCTATCAACCTTGTAGTCTTCAAGGGATCTTACCTGATTGAATCA
>ENA-OQNO01000866-OQNO01000866.1-human-gut-metagenome-genome-assembly--contig:-NODE-866-length-23707-cov-4.849661_pt1 | contig 23707 bp, 18 predicted proteins | sample MGYA00242629_ERZ504880 | MGnify/ENA primary metagenome ERZ504880 (study PRJEB26092, sample SAMD00036377) | human gut metagenome | host: Homo sapiens | study: EMG produced TPA metagenomics assembly of... | reverse complement strand
GTGAGGTGGGGGCGCGCGAGCCCCTCGGCGAGGGACGCGTCGGGCTCGCCGCGCCGCCGCCGTTCCCCGCCCCACACGGGGTGGGCGACGTTCGCGGCCGGCACGCCGCGCGTCCCGCCCGCCAGCAGCACGCCGCATTCCTCGAACACCTCGCGCGCCGCCGCCGTTACCACGCGCCGCGCCACGTCCTCGTCGGTGCCCATGCGCCGCGCCCATACGGCGGGCGCGGGACCCTCCCACGCAACCTGCTCCTCGCTGTCGCGCGGGTCCACGCCGCCGCCGGGGAACACGACGGCTTCGGGCACGAACGCCATGGTGGCCGCGCGGCGCAGCATGAACACCTCGCGCGGGTCGCGCACGAGCATCACCGTAGCAGCCAAGCGCGGCGTGGCCGGCGGCGCGCCCTCCGCACGGAACGCGGCGTAGGCGCGCGCCTGCTGCTCGCCCATGGGCACCTCGAGCGTCTCGCCCGCCTTCCACCACTGCATAGGCTCTCTCCTTGCGCGTACCGTGTTCGCTGTCCCCCTTCTCTCACCGAGATAGAGGGGTTTGCTTCATGGTATCACCGCGGAAGGGCCAATGCGTCGGACAACAGCTCGGCGATGTCCCGTACCGGCACGGCGGCGTCCTTCGAGGCCAGCCCGTCCTCGAACATGGACAGGCAGAACGGGCAGGCCGTGGCCACCGCGTCGGCCCCCGTCGCCAGCGCCTGCTCGGTGCGCTGCACGTTCATGCGCTCCCCCGCACGCTCCTCGAGCCACATGCGCCCGCCGCCCGCGCCGCAGCAGAAGCTCTTCTCGCGCGTGCGCTCCATCTCCACCACCTCGGCACCGCACGCCGCCACCACCGCGCGGGGCTCGTCGTACACGCCGGCGTAGCGCCCGAGGTAGCACGAGTCGTGGTACGTGACGCGCCCGAACGCCGCGGTTGCATCGGCGCGGGCACGGGCGTCGCCGTCGGGCGCGAGCGCCCCCTCGGCCACGAGCCGCGCGAGCAGCTGCGCGTGGCGCACCACCTCGAACGTGCCGCCGAGCTGCGGATAGTCGCGCTCGAGCACCTGGGCGCAGTGGGGGCACTGCACGATGATCTTCTTCGCGCCGTAGGCGTTCAGCGTCTCGATGTTCTCGGTGGCCAGCTGGTAGTACAGAAACTCGTTGCCCAGCCGGCGCGCCGCGTCGCCGCAGCACTTCTCCTGCGCGCCGACGACGGCGAAGTCCACCCCGGCGCGCTTGAGCAGCCCCACGAGAGCGCGCGACACGCGGCGGTTGCGCGCGTCGAAGGCGCCCGCGCAGCCGGGCCAGTACACGTACTCGGCCCCCGGCCGTTCCTCCAGCGTGGGCACGTCGAGCCCCTCGGCCCACGACAGGCGGCTCTGCCAACCGAGGCCCCACGGGTTGCCGTTCGTCTCGAGGTTGCGGAACGTCCCCTTCGCCTCGGCGGGAAACGCGCTTTCCATCGACACCTGGTACGTGCGCATGCCCACCACCTTCGGCACATGCTCGAGCAGGGCCGGGCAGGCCTCGGTGCACGCGCCGCACGTCGTGCACGACCACAGCGCCTCGGGCGTCACGACGTCGCCCACGAGCGTGCGGTCGAGCACCGCCCGCTGCCGCTCGTCGGGCTCGAAGGCCTCCCCGCGCGCCTCGGCCGCGCGCTGCGCCCGCACGAGCGGGCCGCGCTCCTCAAGATGCTCGTCGAGCGCCTGGACGAGGCTCTTCGGCGACAGCGGCTTGCCGCTCGCGTGGGCGGGGCACACCGTCTCGCAGCGCCCGCAGCGCACGCACGCCTCGGCGTCGAGCAGGTCCTTCCACGTGAAGTCTTCCAGCTTGCCCACGCCGAACTCCTCGAGCTCCTCGTCCTCGAGGTCGACGAAGGGCAGCGTGCCCTTCGGCTCGAGCGGGCGGCAGTACACGGTGGCGGGCACGAGCAGCACGTGCACGAGCTTCGAGTACACCCAGTACGCCAGGATGCCGAACGCGATGGCCATGTGGAACCACCACAGCACCTGGTGCGCCGCCGACAGCTGCCCCGCGCTCCACCCCGCGAACAGCTGCGCGGCGAGGTTGCCGATGGGCGACCACGCGGCCCACGGGTCACCCGTGGCCATGATGCGCAGGCCCTCCACCGCGAAGCCCGTCACGCCGATGACGAGCAGCCAGACGAGCACGACGATGTCGGCGGGCTTCGTTTCCAGCTCGGGGTGCCGCCCCGCCGCGCGCCGCACGATGCACGCCACCATGGCGATGCAGAACGCGAGACCGGCGATGTCGGTGCCGAGCGCCAGCACGTAGAGGTAGTAGTCGCCCTTCGCGATGTCGAGCCCCAGGTCAACCTGCGCGGCGTAGCTCACCGTGGCCACCACCATGACGGCCATCCCCACGTACATCCCGAGGTGCGCGATGCCGATGCCGCGCTCCTTCACCACGGTGGCCTGCAAAAGCGCGTCGACGAAGGCGCCCTTGAGGCGCGTGCGCGGCCGGTCGGCGCGGTCGAGCGGGCGGCCGATGCGCCACAGGCGGTAGCGCCGCCAGAAGAAGTACGCGGCCACGGCGAGCACGGCGAGGAAGCACGGATACATGATCCACGACCCCTCGATGTTCCAGAGCGCCTCGCGCGAAGGCGTCGCCGCATCCACGTCAGGACGCCTTCGCGGCGCGGGCGCGGAAGGCCTCGGTCAACAGCGGCACCGCCTCGAACAGGTCGGCCACGATGCCGTAGTCGGCCACCTTGAAGATGTCGGCCTGCGCGTCGCGGTTCACCGCCACGATGCACTTCGACGCCGCCGCGCCCGCCATGTGCTGGATGGAGCCCGAGATGCCGCACGCGATGTACAGCGACGGCGCCACGGTCTTGCCCGTCTGCCCCACCTGGTACTGGATGTCGATCCACCCCTCGTCCACCGCGGGGCGCGACGCGCCCACGGCGGCGCCCAGCACGTCGGCCAACTCCTCGACGAGGGCGAACCCGTCGGCGCCCTTCACGCCGCGCCCGCCCGACACCACGACGTCGGCCTCGGTGAGCTCCACGCGGCCCGACGCCTTGCGCACCACGTCGGCCACCGTCTGCCGCACGTCGCCGAAGCCGTCCACCTGCTGGGCGATCACGGGCGCGCGGCGCGTCGGATCGGGAGCGGCCGGCTCGAACGCCTTCGGGCGCACGGTGGCGATCATCGGGCGCGCGTCGGCGGCGAAAGCCACGTCGGCCTGCACCTTGCCCGAGTACGGCTCGCGCGTGAACACGAAGCCCGCCTCGTCGTCGGCCTCGACGGCCACCACGTCGGCCACGAAGCCCGTGTCGAGCCGCTGCGCCAGCAGCGGCCCCACGGCCAGGCCCATCGCCCCGTCCGCGAACAGCAGCGCGTCCGGCTCGTGCGATGCGACGAGCTGCTCGAGCGCCGCCGCGTGCGCCTCGACGGCGCAGGCGCCGAGCGCCGCGTCGTCCAGCACGAGCACCGCGTCGGCGCCCGCCGCGCCCAAGGCGGCCGTGTCCGCGTCGGCCAGCCCGCTGCCCAGCACGACGGCCGACACGTCGACCCCGCCCGCCTGCGCCATGCGGCGCGCGACGGCCAGCATCTCGAAGGCGACGCGCGGGAAGGCCCCGCGCTTCGGCTCCGCGTATACCCAGATTCCTGCCATGGATGAACTCCCTTCCCCGTCCCTACCAGACCTTGGCTTCGGTGGCCAGCAGCTCCACCGTGGCGGCAACCGCCTCAGGCACCGTCTCGCCCTCTACGATGCGCCCGCCCTGCCGCGCGGGCTTGGCGCGGTAGCGCAGCACGCGCGTGCGGGACGCCTCGGCGCCCGCGTCGGCCGCCTCGGCGCCGAGGTCGGCCAGCGTCCACACGGTGACGGGCTTCTTCTTCGACTGCATGATGGCGCGCACGTTGGGATAGCGCGGCTCGGCCAGGCCCTGCTGCGCGGTGACCACGGCCGGCAGCGGCACCTCCACCACGGCCACGCCGTCGTCGATCTCGCGCGTGACGCGCGCCGTGCCGGCCGCCGGGTCGACCTCGAGCGCCGTCGCCACTCCCACGCACGGCAAACCCAGCAGCACGGCCAGGCGCGGCATGGTCTGCGCGCTCGACGTGTCGGCCGACTTGCAGCCGCCCAGCACGAGGTCGGCCGGGATGCGCGCAAGCGCCGCGGCCAGCACGCGCGAGCGCGCGGCGGCGTCGGCGCCCGCCAGCGCCGCGTCGTCGATCAGGTAGCCCGCGCTCGCGCCCATGGACAGCGCGTGGCGCACGGCCGGCAGCGCCTCGGCGCCCCCGATGCACACGACGGCCGCCTCGCCGCCGTGCTCCTCCACCAGCTGCACGGCGCGCTCCACGGCGAACTCGCTGTACGGGTCGATGACGAGCGTCTGCCCGTCGGCGAGCAGGCGCCCTTCGGCGTCGGCGCTCACGGCGGCCTCGGTGTCCACGGTCTGCTTGATGCATACGACGATGTTCATGCTTCGCCCCTTCCCTAGTATTCCTTCAGCACGGACTTCGCGATGAGCGTGCGCTGCACCTGGCTCGTGCCCTCCACGATGGTGAACGACTTGGCGTCGCGGTAGTAGCGCTCCACCGGGTAGTCCTTGCACAGGCCGTAGCCGCCGAATATCTGCACGGCCGTCTCGGACGCCTTCACGGCCGCCTCCGAGCAGTACACCTTCGCCACCGACGCCGTCTTCATCATCGTGGCCACGTCGCCGCCGTAGGCCGTCGCGGCCTGGTCGAGCAGCAGCCGCGACGATTCGAGCGAGATCTCGAGGTCGGCCAGCATGAAGCGGATGGCCTGCAGATCGGCGATGTGCTTGCCGAACTGGATGCGCTCCTTCGCGTACGCCGCCGCGGCCGCGAGCGAGGCGGCCGTCACGCCCGTGGCCAGCGCCGCCACGGCCAAGCGCCCGCGGTTGAGCGTGTGGTGCGCGATCTCGAAGCCGTCGCCCACCGCGCCCACGAGCGCCTCGGGGCCCACGTGCATGTTCTCGAAGAACAGCTGCGAGGTCACCGAGCCGCGCAGGCCCATCTTGTCCTCCTTGCGCCCGATGACGAGGCCGGGCGTGTCGCGATGCACGACGAAGCACGACGGCTTCGACTGCCCGTCCTCCGCCACGCGCGCGAACACGGTGAACCAGTCGCCCACCTCGCCGTTCGTGATGAAGATCTTGCTGCCGTTGATCACGTAGCCCTCGCCGTCGGGCAGCGCCGTCGTGGCGATGGACGAGATGTCGGAGCCGGCGTTCGGCTCGGTGAGCGCGAAGCAGATCTTCGCCTCGCCGGCCGCCAGCGCGGGCAGGATGGCCTCCTTCTGCGCCGGCGTTCCCGAGAACACGAGCGCGTCGGAGCCGATGGCCGAGATGAGGATCATGAGCGCCACGGCCGGCGACTCGCGCGCGATGCGCTCGATCACCCGCACCCAGCAGTGCATGGACACGTCCACCCCGCCGAATTCCTCGCCGTAAGCCAGGGCGAACAGCCCCTGCTCCACGAACAGGTCGTAGATGTCGTGCGGGAACGCGTCCTCCTCGTCGATCTCGGCGGCCCGCTGCGCCACCACGTCCACGCACACGTCGTCCACCATCGCGAGGATCATGCGCTCTTCTTGCGTAAGCTCGTACATGGAACCCCTTCCCCGTAGCCGTGACTCATTTCCTTTGCCTATTGATTCCCCTTAAAATAATAGGCTGTGTCTATTGATTGACCATGGTCAAAAGAACGGTCGTGAGCATACGAACTGGTCAAACGCTCGCGTTTGTTGGCACGATCATCGAGCGCCCACCGCGCGGCGGGGCCGGCATCGACGGTGCGGCACCGTCCTGCGACAAAACCGCACATTCGGGTCAAAATAGCCGGTTCACGAGGGCATCCGCTGTTCTATGATCTCTGTAGAAGGAATCACGTTTCGAAGGAGTACCAACCATGCCCGCACCGCTCCGGCCGATCATCGAAGTCCCCTGCACCGTCGACGCCATCCCGCGATTCGAGGTGCTGCGGCAGCTCGACGCGCCCGCCCTGCGCGCGCTCGGCCTCGACCCGGATGCCCTGAGCGCGGCCGAGCCCGAGTCCGCGCCCGAGCTGAGCGACGAGGCCGCGCGGCGCATCGACGCCGCGAGCGCGGCGTGCCTGGCGGCCTACGAGCCGCGCGGGGCGTACAAGGTGTTCAACCCCGCCATCTGCACGCTGCCGCCCGAGTACGTCGAGCCGGCCATCAAGCTCGTGGGCACCATGATGATGTTCCACGGCCAGAGCGTGTACGAGCGCCTGCGCCGCGCGGCGCACTGCGCGCTCATGGCGGTGACCATCGGCCCCGACAACCCCGAGGCGCTGCCCGCCGACGCCGACGAGCTCGACCGCGCGCTGGCCGACGCCTGCGCGAAGGCGCTCGTGGAGTGCGCGGCCGACCACGTCAACGCCGCCATCGTGAGCGCGGCCCTCGAGGAGGACCTCTACACCGACGACCGTCTGAGCCCCGGCATGGGCGACTTCCCGCTCGACACGCGCTCGCAGTTCGTGTTCTACACCCAGTCGGAGAAGCGCCTCGGCCTCAAGCTGGGCGCCGACGGCGCGTTCTCCCCCCGCTACAGCACGGTGGGCGTCGTGGGCCTCTACGACCCGTCGCAGAAGAACCGCAAGCGCGCCTGCGGACGTTGCAAGTACCGCTCCTACTGCTCCATCCGCGCCATCGGCATGACCTGCCACGGCGCCAAAGGCACCTTCGCGAAGTAGCCCCGGCGGCGACGTCGCCCTCGCCGCCCGCATCGGAGGGCGGCGCCTCCCTTTTCGGCGGATGCACGGGCCGCGAGCAAGAGCCGGGGCACGAAGCGGGCTTCCCGGCCCCTTTCTCTGCGCGGAGGCCTGCCGAATGGCAAGTTTTTTCGCGATTGCGGGATTTCGGCCCTGATTTCGCCTGCTTTCGACTCCTGCTGCGCTCGAATACGAAAGAAACCCCAGGTCGCGGTTTGCTCCCGCGCGTCGAATGCTCGCAATCCATCGCAATCGCGAAAAAACTTGCCACGCAAGCTCAAGCCCTACAGAAAAGCGCCCCGACCATCCGGTCGGGGCGCTGGGGCGAGGCGGGCGAAACGCCTCGAGGTGCGACAATGGGTTAGATCGTGTACAGGTAATCGGGATCCTCGGCAACCTTGGCGTACTCTTTGAGGATGCCGCGACCGGAGATGTGCACCATGATCTCCACGGTGCCGCCGCCGATCTGGAAACCGCGGCAGTCGAGCATGAGGCGCGACACGCGGGTCTCGTCGGTGAAGCCGAGGCCGCCCATGAGCTGCAGGGCACGCGAGCAGCAGTCGGTGAGCGCCGGGGCGCCATAGCGCTTGAGCATGGCGGCGTCGTTGTTCACCGGGATGCCGTTGTCCATCTTCCAGCAGGTGCGATACAGGAAGTTACGCGTGTTCGAGAGCTCGATCTGCATCTCGACGATGTGCTCCTGCACGAGCTGGTAGGTCTTGATGCCCTTGCCGAACTGCATGCGCTCGTTGGTCCAGGCGCACGCGTCTTCCATGGCGGCCTGCGCCTCGCCGAGCAGCTCGGCCAGAAGCACGCAGCGCTCCCACTCGAAGTTCTTCATGAGCTGGTAGAAGCCCTTGCCCTGGATGCCCAAGAGGTCGCTCTCGTCGATGACCACGTCGTCGAAGTGGATCATCGCGAACGGCATGATCTGCATGCCGATCTTGTTGAGCGGCTCGATGGTGACGCCCTTGGCGTTGGCCGGCACGAGGTACATGGACATGTTCTTGTTCTCGCGGGACGGGTCCTCGTCCTTGCACACCACGATGAAGCCGTCGACGTGCTCGCCCTGGGTCACCCAGGTCTTCACGCCGTTGATGTGCACCTTGCCGTCGCCCGTGCGGGTGGCCAGGCATTCCATGCCCTGGTTGTCGGAGCCGGCCTCGGGCTCGGAGATGGCCAGGCAGTACGGGGGGTAGCCGTTCTCAACGTAGTAGTCCATCGCGTACTTGATCTGCTCCGGCGTGCCGAACTCGCACACGTCGAACATGATGAGCAGGTTGGGAGCCATGGGGATGTTGCCGCCGGCGTGGTTGAGCTCTTCGATGATCATGGCCATCGTCTGATGGTCGACCGGCTTTCCACCGTACTCCTCGGGCAGGCCGTACATGCCCCAACCCGAATCGACCCAGGCCTTCGCCACTTCGGGAGCGATGCCGCGGTTCTTGTAGCCCGCCGCGATAACCTCTTCCGTCAGGTTCTCCTTGGCCCACTCGCGGATGCCCCTCTTGATGCGGAGCTGTTCCTCACTGTATGCGAAATCCATGCTTCCTCCTTAACGATTTTCCCTATATTCAAAACACGTGCGTGTTTGAACCGAAGTTCTGCGGCGCCCGCCCCCTCGTGCAGCGGACGAGGCGGGCGCCGGTCGTGCCGGGCAGCGCCTAGAACGCCATGGCCTCTTTATAGCCCGCGTTCACGGCCTCGAGCGTGCGGTACACCTTGCCGGCGGGCGTGGTGGCGTCGCCGATGAGCTTGGCGTTCGGGAACGCCTTGACCACCTCGTCGTACAGCTTCGTGTTGGCTTCGACGCCCAGGGACAGCAGCACGGTATCGCACTCGAGCAGCTGCTCCTCGCCCGTCTCGACGTTCTGGACCTTCGCGCCCTTCTTCGTCACCTCGACGAGCTTGGTGAGGGGCATGAGCTTGACGCCCTTCTGCTTCACGAGGTTGATGGTGGGGTTCTTGTCGATGATGCCGATGCCGTTGCCCATCTTCTTGGCCTCTTCGATGACCGTGATCTCGCGGCCGTCTCTCATGGATTCGGCAACCTCGAGGCCGGCGAAGCCGCCGCCCACCACCACGACGCGCTTGCCCACGATAGCGGTGGGGCCGCTCGCCATGTTGAGGCCCATGCGCATGAAGCCCACGGTGCCGCCCTGCGCCTTGATAGCCGCCACGGCCGCCTTCCAGATGAGGCCCTTGCCCTCGGGCACGATACCGGCAACCATGTCCTTGATGTCCTGTGAGCTCACGACGTTCTTGCCGTCGATGCCCGGCACGTCCACGCCGATGACCTCGCCGCCGGGCGCGACGATGACCTCGTCGGGGTTGAGCGCCTTGATGGTGTCGGCGTTCACGTACGTGCTCAGCTTGAGCTCGATGTTGGGATGGAGCTTCATCTCCTCTTTCCAGTAGGTCACGAGGGGCTCGATCTTCTCGTTGAGCACCTGCGCCATGTTGAGCAGGCCGCCCACGCGGTCGGACTTGTCGAGCACGGTCACCTTGTGGCCGCGCACGGCCGCCACGCGCGCCGTCTCGAGGCCGCCGGGGCCGGCGCCCACGACGACGATGTGCTTCTTCTCGTCGGCGGGCTTGTCCTCGGGATGCCCGATGGCGATGTTGTCGATGTTGCCGTTCACCGAGCACCAGATGGGCTGGCCGAGGAACGTGTGGTCGAGGCAGCGGCTGCACACGATGCAGGGGCGAACCTGCTCGGGATGGCCCGCGGCCACCTTGCCGGCCGTCTCCGGATCGGCGATGAACTGGCGCGCCATGCCCACGGCGTCGCCGTAGCCCTGCGTGACCACCTTGTCGCACATGTCCAGCGTGTTGATGCGCGTGCCGGGGAACACGGGCTTGTCCGTGACGGTCTTCACCTGCTTGGCCAGGTCGATGAACTCGCCTTCGGGCACGATCTGGTTCGCCACGGGGCGCGGAGCCTCATGGAAGCCGGCCTGCACCGACCAGGCGTCCACGCCGTGCTTCTCGATGATCGGGATGAGCTCGAGGGTGTCCTCGATGCGGTTGCCGTTCGGCATGAGGTCGTCGGCGGAGATGCGCACGAGCACCGGGGTGTTCGGGCAGACGCGATGCACTTCGTCGAGGATCTCGGTGAGCAGGCGGGCGCGGTTCTCGGGGCTTCCGCCGTACTCGTCGGTGCGGTGGTTCGAGTACTTGGACAGGAAGCGCATGACCATGTAGCCGATGCCCGCGTGGATCTCGATGATGTCGAAGCCGGCTTCGACGGCGCGGCGCGCGGCCTCGCCGTACTGCTTCACCACGATGGCGATTTCTTCCTTGGTGTACTCGCACTCGGGCATGCCCACGAACGGGCCGCTCGGCACGTCCTTCGACGGGGCGTAGGACTTCAGCTCGTCGTCGCCCGACGCGCGCCACTCGTAGCACAGCTGCAGCTGCACGGCCGTCTTGGCACCGTGCTTGTGGCACGCCTCGTTGATGCGGGCGAGGCCGGGAACGAAGGCGTCGTCCCAGATGCCGGCCGCACCGGTGGTGGTGTGGTACTTCGGCGTCGCGTTGAAGCAGTCGCTGACGTAGGCGCTGCCCAGCTCCAGCAGACCCGTGCCGCCCTTGGCGCGCTCCTCGTAGAAGTCGACGATGGCATCGGTGATGTAGTAGTTGTCGACCATCTCGGTGGTCATGGGCAGCATGACGAACCGGTTCCTGATCTCAACGTCTCCGATGCTGAACGGTTCCAGCAGCTTCTGATACTTTGCCACGATGCAAACCCCTTTCCGCTTTATGCAGTGCTCAAGCGTCTCTCTGCGCGATTGTCGCGAGGTCGATCTATGCGAACTATCCCTCTCAACGCATCCGCTCACCCCGCTGCCATCATTGTAGGCTCCCTAAAAGCTCGATACGATGGACAGAATTATCAGTTTGTAGAGTAAGCGTTAAAAAAGTCTCCCAATTTAAGTCAAGATGAACCGCTAATCACGGGTAATTCCCCCAAAACAGGGGCACTCGACCGGATATGGTTCCGAAGAATACTGCACATATTTTGTTCTTTGTCCTAGAAATGTCCGAAAACGCGACGTATAATAGCTCTGGCACTATCATCATTACCGAGAGCGAGGCCCGATCCCATGAACGCGCTCAGCACGATGCTCCTCATCGCCGACACCTTCGTGTCCCTCTGCGACGAAATGCCCCTCAAGAAGGTGTCCATCAGCGACATCATCGAGCGCACGGGCAAGAACCGCAAGACGTTCTACTACCACTTCGAGAACAAGGACTGTCTCATCACGTGGATCTTCCGCTACGACCTCGGACAAGAGCTCAAGCGCCGCTTTCCCGAAAGCGCCCTCGTGTACGAGGCCGGCACGAACGACTCCTCGGCGCAGTTCCCCTTCTACATCCTGCAGAAGTCGGGCGTGCGCTCGCTCGATCACGCCGAGTTCTTCGAGTGCTTCGCGCGCGTGCTCGAGGCGAAGCGCCACTTCTACACCCAGGCCCTCGCCGACACGAACCCGTACTCGCTGCGCAACTACCTGTACCACCTGTACCTGCCCGCGCTGCGCAACGACATCGACCTCATCCTGGCGAACCGCTACCTGCCGCAGGAGAACATCCAGTTCCTCGCGGAGTTCTACACGTGCGCCTTCCTGTACTACTTCATCCGCAAGTGCGATCAGCCCGGCGCCGACCGCCTCACCGGGCAGGCCGGGCCCTTCGCCAACATCATCCACAGCTCGCTCGAAGCGCAGATCAAAGAAGCGCAGCTGCGCCGCAACCTGTAGGCCAATTGTGGATCCTTCGACTCGCTCCGCTCGCTCAGGATGACAGGCTGCTCGCGAACTTCGGCGGCAGCGCCGCCGCGCCCAGCTCGCGCACGGCGGCGCTCATCGGCTGCAGGTGCGCTCCCACGAGCATCTTCGACGTCGCGTGCGCCAGGAGCGCGCCGCGCCCGTCAAACGCCTCGGCCTCGCACAGGCACATGGTGCGCCCGCGCTTGATGACGCGCCCCGTTGCCGTGACGGGCCCCGTGCCGGTCGCCTTCAGGCAGGTCGTGGACAGGTCGATCGTGGTGAACCCCTCGTCCTCGGCGAGCGAGCCGTACAGCGCCCAGTACGCGGCGCAGTCCAGCAGCGAGGCGTACGCGCCGCCGTGGGCCCCGCCGAACGCGTTCATATGCTTGCGCTCGAACGTGCACGCCACGCGGCACGACCCCTCGGCCAGCTCCACGAGCTCGATGCCGAGCAGCTCGAAGTACGGCGAGCGGTTGATCAGCTCCATCACCGCGTTCGCATGATCCGGATTCATGGTGCCCATAGCACGTGCCGCCCTTCCCTCTTCGTCGTATCCTCCTTTCATGGTAGCGTCCCGCGCCGCGCCGCGACACGGCCAAACCGCACGGTTCGGGTCATGCCCGCCGCCCTACGACCCGCAGCGCACGGCGCCCCGGCGCGCCAGCTCGTCCACCGCGTCGGCGTCGAAGCCCAGCTCGCGCAGTACCTCCGCCGTGTGCTCCCCGTGAGCGGGCGCCTCGACGGCGTCGTCGAGGGAGGGCCGCATGCCGGCGATGGCGTGCGGCAGGTTCGTCTGCAGCACGCGCCCGGCGCGCGGGAAGTCGCGGTAGGCCACCATGGACGGCTCGCGCTCCATGAGCTGCGCGAGGGCCGCGTTCTTGTCGATGACCGCCGCGATGCACAAGTCCTTGTCGGCCAGCCACGCCTCCCATTCGGCCAGCGTGCGCGAGGCCACGAGCGCGCACATGCGCTCGTAGGCGTCGTCGGGCTGGTCGATGAGCTCGGGCACGCCCGCGTCCTCGCAGAACGACGCCCAGAACTTGTCCTCGATGAGCCCGAACGCCAAGCGGCCGCCGTCGGACGTCTCGTAGATGTTGTAGAAGCAGCAGCGCTCGGGAAACGCGATGGTGTCCTCGCTGATCGATTCGTCCTGGAAGCCCCACCGCGTGTCGATGAGCGAATTCCACCACACGAACGAGTCGAACATCGACACGTCGATGAAGCGCCCCTCCCCCGATATCTCGCGGTCGTACAGCGCCGCGAGCATGCTCTGCGCCGCCACCATGGAGCTGGCGAGGTCGCACAGGTGCAGCGGAGCCTTCACGCCGCCGTTGAGCGAGAGGTAGCCGCTCTGCGCCTGCATGTTCAAATCGTGCAGCGGCAGCTGGCTGCGCGGGTCGTCCTGGCCGTAGCCCGAGAACGAGCAGTACACGATGCGCGGGTTGACGGCGCGCACAGCCGCGTAGTCGATGCCGAGCTTCTTCGTGACGCCGGGGCGGAAGCTCTCCACCACCACGTCGGCGCCCTCCACGAGCTTCATGAACGCCGCGTGCGCGTCGGCGTCCTTCAAGTCGAGCGCCACCGAGCGCTTGTTGCGCCCGAGCGCCTCGATGTAGTAGCTCATGCCGCCGCGCTGCGGATGCTCGTGGCGGCAGAAGTCGCCGAGCCCCGTGTCCTCCACCTTGATGACGTCGGCCCCTAAATCGGCGAGCACCTGCGTGGCGTAGCCGCCGGGCAGGTACCGCGACAAATCGAGCACGCGCAGCCGCGCGAACGAGGGATTGCCCATGAGTCGCTCCTTTCGAACCTGCGCGCACCGCGCGCTCGAACCCTTCCCCAACGATACCCCACCCGCGCCCCGCCGAGGAGGGCGCTTTCATTGGCATTGCCAATGAAAGGTGCTCGCGTAACCTATATCGCCAGGTCGCACGAGCGAACTCGCGCGCATGAGACCGTTGCATAAAACGTTTCAATCGAAAGGGCGCGCCTTTTCAATTGGACGGGCGCGCACGCGGGCACGGACAATGGACAACAGGTAGACCGCGCCGCAGTACCGCGGCGCTCGAAGCAGAGGAGGAACCATGGGTAAGCTCACGCCAGAGGAATTCGATGCGCACCTCAAAGCACTGCGCGCCTTCGTCGAGGGGCCCTGCGAGGAGATGCAGGCCGACATCGAGGTGACGAACAAGTTCCCGCAGGAGTTCTACGACCAGTGCAACGAGCACAACATCTACCGCATGTCGCTGCCGGAGGAGTACGGCGGCTGGGGGCTCAACGAGCTCGAGACGCTCAAGTGCCAGGAAGAGTTCTCCCGCGGCCCCGGCGGCATGCGCATGCACATGCACTTCGCCCAGGATCTCAACTGGCGCCCGCTCTACGACTACGGCTCCGAGGAGCTCAAGGCCGAGCTCATGCCGAAGTTCCAGGACAAGTCCATCTTCTCGGCCTGGTGCCTCACCGAGGCCACAGGCGGCACGGGCGCCGACCTCCACACCACGGCCGTGAAGGACGAGAACGGCGACTACATCCTCAACGGCGAGAAGTGGCTCATCTCGTTCACCGACATGAACACCCATTCCTACATCCACGCCGTCACCGACCCCGACGCCGACCCCGACCATCGCCTGTCCACGTTCTACGTGCCGGTGGACACCCCGGGCTACGAGGTCACGCCCATGCCCCACATGATGGGCTGCCGCGGCGCCGGCCACACGGGCCTCAAGTTCACCAACATGAAGGTGGACAAGAAGTACCTGCTCGGCGAGGAAGGCCAGGGCATGGAGATCGCCATGCACTCGCTGGCCGTGTCGCGCGTGCACATCGCCGCGTCGAACCTCGGCATGGCGCAGCGCATGCTGGAAATCTCCCTCGCGCGCGCCAACGACCGCATCACGTTCGGCAAGCCCATCATCTCGCGCCAGGCCATCAAGATGAAGATCGCGAACATGCAGATGTACATCCACGCGCTGCGCACGATGGTGTACGACTTCTGCAAGGACTACATGGCCGAGCCCAACGGCGCCTACATCGCCGAGAAGGCGGCGTGCTGCAAGCTGTTCTCCATCGACACGACGCGTCTCGTGTCCGACGAGATGCTGGAGATCTTCGGCGGCGACGGCTACTTCGAGGACAACCCCTTCGGCCCCGTCGAGCGCCTCTACCGCGACTGCCGCGCCATGTGGCTCGAAGAGGGCGCGCCCACGGTGCAGCGCATCACCATCGCGCGCGACTGCATCAAGCACGGCGGCCAGATGGCGTACCGCGACTAGCATCTCGGCTGCATGACCGTTCCTTCGACATCCTCCTCGCGCGCGTGCGCACCCCAGCGGCTCTCGCCCACGCGCACGCGCGCCACCTGGAAGCCCCGGGTGGACGAGGCGGACGTGCCCGTGTACCGATGCGCCCGCTGCGGGCGCGTCCTCGTGGCAGTGGGAGCCGCGGCGGCCTCCGTCGACACCGACCTGTGGCGCTCGACCATCGTGCGCTCCCCCTACGCCGCGCCCGCCTGCGCTTCCTGCTCCCCCGACCTGCTTCAGCCCGTGGCGTTTCGCGCCGCGTGCGCCGCCGACGAGGGGTTCTCCTACGCCTTCACCGGCGGCATGGACGCGAACAGGCTCACGCTTTCCTGGACGCCCGAAACGCCCGCGCCGGCGCTCGCGGTGCTCAAGACGTTCACCGGCCTGCAGGTGGCGGACGCGCCGCGCGGCCGCGCCGTCACGTTCTTCCTCGCCGACGAGGACGCCTACTGCTACTGCGACCTCGATCCCTGCGAGTGGTGCGTGGCGCGCTGCAAGCGCGGCTTCAAGCTGTACGTGCTGCGCGCCGACGGAGCCGGCCTGCGCTTCCTCTGCGAGCTGCCTCCCAACGCCAAGCCGCGCGAGGAATGATCAGGCGGGCACGGCGAACGTGCGCTCCGCCTCGTCGGACGCGGCGGGCTCCGTCGCGGCGGGCTCGGACGCCGAGGCGATGGACGAGAAGCGCGTGGCCGTCTCGATGAAGCTCTCCACCACCTGGCTGCGATAGATGCGCTTGTCGTAGGCGAGGTAGATGATGTGCAGATCGTCGGGCACGTCGACGAGCTCGAGCTTCTTCACGTGGTCGAACCGCTCGATGGCGAACGTGTCCAGCATGACGCCCGGCATGGCGTGGTTGGCCACGACGACGCTCGTCAGCATGAACTCGTCGTCGTACACGATGGTGGGCTGGATGCCGTGCCCCTCGAACAGCCGCTTCACCTCCAACCCGAGCGGCGTGCCCGGCGCGTAGCTGGCGAACGGCACGCCCGCAAGCTCGGACAGCGACACGCTGTCGCGCGCGGCGAAGGGGCTGTCCTCGTGCACCACCAGCACGAGGCGCTTCGACAGCATGGGCACGAAGCACAGGTTCGGCTCGTTTTCGGCCTTCGACGCGAAGATGAGGTCGAACTCCTGCGCCTTGAGCGAGCGGATGAGCGGCAGCGTGAACTCCACGGAGAACCCCATCTTCACCTCGTAGCCGTACTCCTGCCAGAACTGCTGCAGCAGCGCGGGAAGGAAGTCGTGCTGGATGGTGGGGATGGTGCCGATGCTGAGCGAGCCGCAGTTCACCGTTCCCTGCGCGCGCACCGACGCGATGGAACGGTCGAGCTCGCCGAGCACCCCGGCGACGTCGGCGTAGAAGTCGCGCCCGTGCTTCGTGAGCTTGATCTGGCGCCCGTCGCGGAAGAACAGGGGCACGCCCAGCTCGTGCTCGAGCGCCTTGATGGACAGGCTGAGCGTGGGCTGGGTGATATAGAGCTCTTTCGCCGCGCGGGTCATGTGCTGCGTCTCCGCCAGCTTCTTGAAGTTGTACAGCTGCGAAAGGGAAAGCGAAGAAGAGTTGTTCATGGATGCCTCCTCATCTGCCGCCGCGATGCCGACGTTCGGCCCTTGTCCCTATCCTAGGCCCTTATCGCGGACGACGCCACGGCCAGCCTGAGCGTTCTGTTGCGTTGCAAAAAGGGCGCGCATCGTGCGCGCCCCTCCAAACGTCTATTCCCACAGCGCCCGCAGTTTTCGCTTGCCGATGGAGATGGCCGCCAGGCCGGTGACCAGCACCACCACGAGCATGACGAGCCCCACCACGAACACGGTGTCGAACCCGTACGACGAGCCCACCCACGCCCAGATCATCGAGGCGAACGCGCCGATGAGGTTGAACACGGTGGAGATGCGCGAGTAGATCACCGGGTACTCGCGCGTGCCGAAGATGGAGCGCGTGAGCGCCGGCACGAGCACCACCGCCGTGGCGTAGAACGCGCCGAAGATGAACGCGCCGCCGTACAGCATGAATTCCGAGGCGAAGCCGAACCAGCACAGGAAGATGCCCACCACGCCGGCCGCGAACGCGAACCACAAGGCGCCCTTGACGCTCTTGTCCACGGCCGCGCCCAGGATGATCTTGAACAGCGCCTGCCCCACCATCATGACGGTGGACATGATGCCGCCCACCACGAGCACGTCGAAGGCCACGCCCGTGAGCGACTTCGTGTACGTGGGGAACTGCATGGCGATGAGGTTCGCAATGTTGATGATGCCCGCGCAGATGCACACGAGGTAGAACGCCGACGACTTCATGGCGAGCGACGCGGACAGCCCCTGCGGCTTCGGCGCCTCCTTGCCCTCGGACACCGTGGCGCCGTAGGGTGCCAGGCCGCAGTCGGACGGGCGCGTGCGCACGCAGAACAGCGTGAACGGCAGCGAGGTGACCAACGCGATGACCGCCCAGATGAGGTAGATCTGATGGAAGTCCATGCCGCCGGACTTGAGCGCGGTGAACACCATGGACCACAGCGCCCCGCCGATGCCGGTGAAGGCCATGCACAGGCCGATGAAGAACCCGGCCCGCTCGTAGAACCAGTTGTTGACCAGCACGGGAATGGCCAGCCAGAGGATGGATATCTCGCCGAGGCCCAGCAGCACGCCGGCCACGTAGAACAGGTAGATATTGGTCGAGAAGCCCATCAGCGCGAACGCAGCGGCCACGCTGCAGGCCGATGCGCTCAAGATGATGCGCACGTCCACCTTCTGCAGCAGCTTGCCGGCGAAGGGCGAGGCGACGGTCATGGTGAGGTACATGATGGTCACGTACAGCGCGAACGAGGTCGTGGGGATGCCGAGGGCCTCCGACACGACCGGTTGGAACAATCCCCAGGTTGAAAAGCAGAGCGCCGAACATCCGAACGTGATCATGATGCCGGTGAGAACGACGAGCAGATGACGCGACGAGAGTTTCTCGCGTGCTTGAGTAGCCATACAACCCCCTCTTGAAATGGGTGGAACGAACCCGGACGTTGAGCGGCGTCCGGGTTCGCAGGGTGGGGTGCCAGCGCCGAGGCGCGGCGGAGATTAGAGGTTCTTGAACTGGTACTTCTCAGGATTGTCCTTGACGTCCTGCTTGTTGCGCGGGTTCATCTTCGCGCGGCCGATCACGCCGTCCTGAGACACGGCGCCCAGCACCTGGTTGCGGTTCTCCATCTTGACCTGCGTCTCGAAGCTCGTGCCGTCGACGGCCGCATGGATGGACTCCTTCGTGAGGCGCAGCGCCATAGGAGCCGTGGTGTCGCACATGTGGTGCGCGAGCTCGACGGCCTTCGCCACCACCTCGTCGTCGGGCACCACTTCGAGGCCGAAGCCCCAGCTGTGCAGCGTTTCGGCATCCCAGCGGTCCGGCGAGGACATGATGCGGAAGGCGCGCTCGTAGCCGACGATCTTCGGCAGGTAGAACGAGCCGGACATGTCGGTGCCGGTGTAGCCGATGGCCAGGTAGCCGGCGTTCATCTTGAACGACTCGCCCAGGATGCGCATGTCGCAGGCGCAGGACAGCGACATGCCGCCGCCCACGGCGTAGCCCTTGAGGGCGCCGATGATGGGCTGCTCGCAGCGGTGCATGTACACCACCTGGTCGGAGCAGATGCGCTGCATGAGGTAGTACATCGTCTGCACGTCGCCCATGTCGTCGGGATGCTCCATGGCCAGGTCGTTCAGGTTGAAGCCGGCACAGAAGGCGCGGCCCTCGCCCGTCAGCACGATGACGCGGCACTCGTGGTCCATGCGCACCTTGATGAGGAACTCGTTGAACTCGGCCATCTGCGCGTAGGACATGGCGTTGAGGTTGCCGGGGTCGTTGAACGAGACGATGTAGACGGGGCCGTCTTTCTCGACGGTGATCTTCTCGTAGTTGTCGTACGTGAACTCGGGGACGCAGTACTTCTCCTGGTACACACTCATGTTGTTCCTCCTCAGATACGGTTCGTCCCGGTGACCCTGAGCATCCGGGATCGCATGGGACACAGGCTACAGGCCGTCGCCCGCGCCGAACACGGACAGAAATCGCCCTCTTGCCACCCTTCGCGCATTCCATTGAAGGTTTCAATGAATGATTCTTGCTCATCTGGACAACGACGCGGGCGCTCGCCGATCTATGGTGTTTGACCTGCTGTTATTCTGGCCTTCGATTGCGCTCGGCCATCAGAAGGTGCGGGTTTGACCAATGAATGCCCCGCGCGCGGGCCGCGCGATCATAGAAAAGCGCTCCGAGGCTGGTATTCCTTTTCCAAATGGATACGCCGCCAATTCGCGGCCACCTTGAATTGGAGGGACGCGCCGCCGCGCGTCATACTGGAAGCAGGCGGCGCGGCGCCGCTCGAGACGCAGACATCAGGAGGATGAGATGAACCCGAACGCCACCATCACCGACGAACAGTTCGAAGCCTACCTCGCGCAGATCCGCGCGCTTGTCGAAGGCCCCTTCGAGGAGTTGCAGAAGGAGGTGGAGGTGACCAACGCCTTCCCCGACGAGTTCTACGAGCTGGCGCGCGAGAACGACCTCTACCGCTTCTACCTGCCCGCCTGCTACGGCGGCTGGAACCTCAGCGAGCTCGAGATCCTGCGCGTGCAGGAGGAGTTCTCGCGCGGCCCCGGCGGCATGCGCATGCACCTGCATCACGCGGCCGACATGAACTGGCGCATCCTCGACGACTACGGCAAGCCCGAGCTCAAGGCGCGCCACATGCAGCGCTTCCAGGACAAGGGCGTGTACTGCAACTTCGCCATCACCGAGCAGACGGGCGGCACAGGCGCCGACATCCACGCCACCGCCCTCAAGCAGCCCGACGGCACCTACCTGCTCAACGGCGAAAAGTGGCTCATCTCGCACACCGACTGCTCGGACTTCACCTACGTCATCGCCGTCACCGACCCCGCAAGCGACAAGGACAGCCGCCTCTCGGCGTTCTTCGTGCCCAACGACGCCCCCGGCTTCGAGGTGGTGCCCATGCCCCACATGATGGGCTGCCGCGGCGCGGGCCACGCCGCGCTCAGGTTCACCGACGTCAGGCTCGACCCGCTCTACCTGCTCGGCGAGGAAGGCCAGGGCATGGAGGTGGCCATCCACTCGCTGTCGGTGTCGCGCGTCCACATCGCCATGTCGAACCTCGGCATGGCGCAGCGCATGCTGGAAATCTCCCTTAAGCGCGCGCAGGACCGCGTGACCTTCGGCAAGCCCATCGCCGCGCGTCAGATGATCAAGGCGAAGATCGCCGACATGCAGAAGATGGTGCACGTGCTGCGCTGCGCCGTGTACGACTTCGCGCGCGACTTCGACCGCGACCCGCACAACCCGCAGATCACCGAGAAGGCCGCCATCTGCAAGCTGTTCTCCATCGACACGGTGAAGCTCGTGTCCGACGAGATGCTGGAGATATTCGGCGGCGACGGCTACTTCGAAGACTGCCCCTACGGCCCCGTCGAGCGCCTGTACCGCGACTGCCGCGCCATGTGGCTCGAGGAGGGCGCGCCCTGCGTGCAGCGCATCACCATCGCCCGCGAGGCCGAAGCCCGCGGCGGCGCCCTCGACTACACGTTCGCCTAGCCCCTCCCCGTGCGGGGAAACCGCTGCGCTGCGGCCGTTTCCCCGCGCACCCCCTAGATGCGCGAGGTTGACCGGCCGCGCAGGGGCGCTCGTGAGCTACACTGGCCTCGAACGCGAAACGGGGGCCGACCATGAATCTCTCACAGGTGCGCTACTTCAAGAAGCTGGCCGAGGTGCAGCACTACACGCGCGCGGCGAAGGAGCTGTTCATCTCGCAGCCCACGCTGTCGAACTCCATCTCCCAGCTCGAGCGCGAGCTGGGCATCCCCCTGTTCGAGCGCGAGAACCGCGCCGTGCGGCTCACGCGCTACGGCGAGGAGTTCTACGCCTACGCGAGCCAGGCGCTCCAGCTGCTCGACAAGGGCGTGGCCATCGCGCACGAGCACGCCGGCTCCCTGTCCGGCACCATCGAGATCGGCACCGTCTACAGCATCCAGGGCGACTACCTGCCCGCGCTCATGAGCGCCTACCGCGCCGCCTGCGGAACGGCCGTCACCACGAACGTCTCCCAGGGGCTCACGCTGCCCCTCGTCGAGGACCTCGAGCGCGACCGCTACGAGGTGGTGTTCGCGGCGCACGTGCCCGGCAAGCCGAAGCTCACGTTCGTGCCCGTGTTCGAGCAGCGGCTCGTGGCCATCATGCACCGCCGCCACCCGCTCGCCGCGGCTGACGAGGTCACCTTCGACGACGTGCACGCCGCCGAGCGGCTGCTGTCCTACCCGCCTCAGACGCCCGTCGGATGCGAGGTGGCGCGCCTGCTCGAGCGCCACGGCATCGCGCTCGCCGGGCCCTTCTACCACGACGAGATCACCCTGGCCAGCATGGTGGAAAGCACGCAGGGCGCCGTCGGCCTCGCGCTCGACACCATCGGCCTCGCCCCGTTCGCCGACATCGTGGTCAAGCCGCTCGCCGGCGTCGACAACGCCTTCCACGCCATCAACCTCGTGTACAAGACGAGCGCCTTCAAAACCCGCGCGCTCGAAAGCTTCATCGCCTTCGCCCGCGCCTTCGTCTGGAAGCCGCGCTGAAAAGGGCGCGCGGCGCATGATCGCCGCGCGCCCTCGAGACGTGCGCAGTGCTTTGCGTGCCGCAGCGACGCGGCCGCAGGTCGGCGCGTCGTCGCGCCGCGGGTCGCCCTAGCGGCGCTGCTCCTGCTTGTCGTTGAGCAGGCGGTTGAGCGCGTTGAGGTAGGCTTTCGTGGACGACACGACGATGTCGCCGTCGGCGCCGCGGCCCGTGTAGGCGTCGCCCGACGGGTCGGTCACGCGGATGGTGACCTCGCCCAGCGCGTCGATGCCGCGCGTGACGGACTGCACCGAGAACTCGGTGAGGTCGTTGTCCACCTGCACGATCTTGTTCACGGCCTTGCACATGGCGTCGATGGGGCCCGCGCCGTACTCGCAGGCGGTGACCACCTGGTCGGCCTGGTTGCGCAGCGTGACGGTGGCCGTCGGCGTGAGCGGGAAGCCGCAGCTGATCTGCACGCCCTCGAGCGTGTACAGCGCGCTCTCGTTGCGTTCGCGCTCGTTCACGAGGCTTTCCAGATCCTCGTCGTACACTTCCTTCTTCTTGTCGGCCAGGTTGAGGAACGCCTCGTACACCTGGTCGAGCGCCTCGCCCTCAAGCTCGTAGCCCAGCTCGTCGAGGCGGTGTTTCAGGGCCGCGTGGCCCGAGCGCGCCGTGAGCACGATCTGGCTGGTGCCCGCGCCCACGTCGGCCGGGTCGATGATCTCGTAGGTGTCGCGCTTCTTGAGCACGCCGTCCTGGTGGATGCCGGAGGAGTGCGCGAAGGCGTTCGCGCCCACGATGGCCTTGTTGGCCTGCACGTTCATGCCCGTGATGGACGACACGAGGCGGCTCGCCTTGATGAACTCGCGCGCGTTGATGTCGGTGTGGGCGTCCAGCTCGTCGCCGTGCATGCGGATGCCCATGACCACTTCTTCCATGGCCGTGTTGCCCGCGCGCTCGCCCAGGCCGTTGATGGTGCATTCCACCTGCGTGGCGCCGTTCTTCACGCCGGCCAGCGACAGCGCCGTGGCCATGCCGAGGTCGTTGTGGCAGTGCACCGACACGGTGGCACGCTCGATGCCGTCCACGTGGTCCATGAGGTACTTGATGCGGCAGCCGAACTCCTCGGGCAGCGAGTAGCCCGTGGTGTCGGGGATGTTCACCACGGTGGCGCCGGCCTTGATGACGGCTTCGATGACGCGCGCGAGGAAGGCGTAGTCGGAGCGGCCCGCGTCCTCGGCGTAGAACTGCACGTCCTCGACGAATTTCTTGGCGTAGGACACGGCCTTCACCGCGCGCTCGACGCACTCGTCCTCGGTGATGCGCAGCTTGTCGCGCATGTGGCTCGGGCTCACGCCGATGCCCGTGTGGATGCGCGGGCGCTTGGCGTACTTGAGCGCGTCGGCCGCCGCGTCGATGTCCTTCTCCACCGCGCGCGTGAGGCCGCACACCGTGGCCTGGTCGCCCGCGAGCTCGGCGATGCGGCGGACGGACTCGAAGTCGCCGGGGCTCGAGATGGGGAAGCCCGCCTCGATGACGTCGACGTTGAGTCGCAGAAGTTGACGCGCCACGACCAGCTTCTCCTCGGTGTTCATGGAGGCGCCCGGCGACTGCTCGCCGTCGCGGAGCGTCGTGTCGAAGATGTCAATCTTGCGAGTCATGTGCGTGTTCCTTCCTTCTCGACCCACTATATAGTTTGACTATCATAGCAAATATGCCAGGCGTATCGCTTCGGATTGTCCCCCGGCGCGCGAAAAAAGAAGCCCGGCAAGCGCAGGGAGCGCTTGCCGGGCCCGATGCCGACGGCGTGCTGAAGAGGAGGTCGCACGCGCTAGCAGGAGGGTGAGCTCGCTTTCGCGTCGGCGCCCGCCGCGCCGTGGTCGCCGTCGGCGACGAGCAGGTCGTTCGGCGAGGCCTTCATGATGAAGCGCTCGGTGAGGACGAGGAAGGCCAGCGCGCCGAGGGCGATGACGCCGCACAGCACGGCGATCTCCACCCAGGAGGGCGCGTACCAGCTGGTCACAGCCCACACGTCCATCCCTGTGGCGCTCGCCGACGTACCGTCGATGAGGCCGGGGGCACCGTAGGTGTTCGGCGTGATGAACGAGGTGAACAGCAACCACACGCGCTTGCAGAACACGCCCACCACGACGCACGCCGAGGAGAACACGATGAGACCGGTCTTCTGGCGGTTCTTGGCGAACACGAGGATGGTGAACGGGATGAGCACGCCCACGATGATCTCGATCCAGAAGTACGGGGCGGTGGCGCCGAAGAACATCTGGGACAGGACGTTCCAGCCGCCCTCCGCGCC
>ENA-OQNO01000864-OQNO01000864.1-human-gut-metagenome-genome-assembly--contig:-NODE-864-length-23781-cov-3.318889_pt1 | contig 23781 bp, 21 predicted proteins | sample MGYA00242629_ERZ504880 | MGnify/ENA primary metagenome ERZ504880 (study PRJEB26092, sample SAMD00036377) | human gut metagenome | host: Homo sapiens | study: EMG produced TPA metagenomics assembly of... | reverse complement strand
GCCGATCGCGTTGCCCGCCTCGACGTGGTGCCGGAAACCGGACGCGCTGGCGGCGGGGCGCTTCCCATGTGCGACATCGACACCTTCGCCGTGCGCGTCTCGTTCTTGCGGGGCAGCGCGCAAGAATGCGAGGAGCACCTGGTGAAACGGGGTGCCGTCCCGGTGGTGGGCCGCATCAAGAAAGAGTGCGTGCTGCTCGACGCCCGCACCTTGAGCGAAGAGGATCTTCCCGTGATAGCCGAATCCTTAGGCGCTTACTTCAACAACCTGGACGCACGGAAGGAGACACGCTCATGAGCACGCCGTCGCATCCCGATCTGGTGCTGGGCACCGCCGGGCACATCGATCACGGCAAATCGTCGCTCGTGCTCGCGCTTACCGGAACCGATCCCGACCGCCTGTCCGAAGAGAAGGAGCGCGGCATAACCATCGAGCTGGGCTGCGCGCAGCTTTCCCTGCCAGAAGGCGTGACCATGGGCGTGGTGGACGTTCCGGGCCACGAGCGCTTCGTGCGCCAGATGATCGCTGGCGCCACGGGCATCGACCTGGCTCTGCTGTGCATCGCAGCCGACGACGGCATCATGCCCCAAACCGTCGAGCACCTTGCCGTGCTGGAGCTTCTGGGCATTTCATCGGTCGTCGTCGCGTTGACCAAAACCGATCTGGTCGACGACGAATGGGCGACGTTCATGGCCGACGAGATCCGCAGCCGCCTTGAGACCACGCCGTACGCGGACGCACCCGTGGTACGCGTTTCCAGCCGAACGGGGCGCGGACTCGACGCGCTCAAGGACGAGTTGGTTCGCGCTGCGCGCGCCACGTCCCGGGTCAAAAAAGGCGCGCACCTGCGCCTGCCCGTCGACCGGACCTTCACCATCAAAGGCGCGGGCACCGTGGTGACGGGCACGCTTTGGAACGGAGAAGCGTCCGTCGGCGACGAGGTCGAGGTGCTTCCCGGCGGCCTGCGCACGCGCATCCGCGGCATCCAGGTGCATGGAAGCCCGGTCGAGCGCGCCAAAGCCGGCCATCGCGTGGCCTTGAACCTGAACGCGCTCTCGACGGCCGAGGTGCGTCCGGGCGATTTCCTGGCAACGCCGGGCGCAATGCGCCCGACGGACCGCTTCGATGCCAACCTGACCTATCTGGGAATCCCTGGTCGAGACGCAAAGCCCCTGGAAAGCGGCTCGCGCGTGCACGTGGCCCACGGGACGCGCGAGGTCACGGCGCGCGTACTGCTCATGGAAGGCCGAACGAGCCTCGCGCCCGGAGACCGCGCGCTCGCGCAGATTCGTCTCGACGAGCCCTTGCCCGCCGCATGGCGGGACCGCTTCGTCATACGATCCTACTCTCCGGTGCACGTCATAGGCGGCGGCGTGGTGCTGCGCGCGCACCCCCGCCGCACCACCACGCTGTCCGAGCCCGCCCGCCATCTGCTGGAAGCCCTGCGCGCAGACGACGAGGCGGCCGTGGTTCAGGCGGCGTTCTCCCTGGCGACGCTGCCCATCCTGGCTGACGAGCTGGCGGAAACCACGGGGCTGGAAGCGTCACGGGCCACGCGCGAGCTTGAAGCGCTGGCAACCAAGCGCGCGGCCGTGCGCCTGGACGGCCCGCAAACCCGCTACGCGAGCGCGCAGACGCTGCAGAAAGCGCGCTCGACCATAGAGAACGAGCTGCTGAGGTTTCACGCCCAGAACCCCGATTCCACGGGGGTCGCGAAGGACGCCCTGCGACAGAAGAGCCTGCCGCGCGCAGACGCCGCCTGCTTCGACGCGCTGCTGGCCTACGCAGTCGCCCAAGGCGCCGCCGTGGTGGCGGGCGGCGAGGTCAGCCACCCGCGCGCAGGCGCGGGCGCACGCATGAAAGAGGAGCAAGCGGCCAAAAAGCTGGGCGATGCGCTCGCGCAAGCCGCGGGAGCACCGCCGACCATCGCCGATCTTGTGAGCAAAGCAGGCTTGGAGTCCTCGTTCGGGTACAAGGCGCTCGGAATCTTGGAAAAGCAAGGGCTTGTACGGCGGGTCGGAAAAGACTGCTGCGTCGACGTAGCGGCGCTCGAAGCCTTCGAGAAAGCCGTGAGGAACCGGCTGGCGCACGGTCCGGCAACCGCCGCCGATCTTAAGGACGCCATGGAGACCAGCAGAAAGTACGCCATCCCCCTGCTCGAGTACTTCGATGCGAACGGCGTGACGCGCCGAGAAGGAGACGTTCGCGTCCTGAACGGGTAGATGTGGGGTTTTCGCCTAAACGTCGGCGTGCTTCGATCAAGTTGCGGTATTATAGCGATGCGCCGGTTCCGGCGCATCTTTCATGCGGAGATGGATGGGTCCTGGTGGGCCCCGCGGCCTTCAAAGCCGTTGTGAGGCGCGCAGAACGTCTCGGGTGTGTTCGATTCGCACGCATCTCCGCCATTCAGGCAACGCGCTCGAACAGCTCCGCCTTGCCGCCGACGACGTCCATCGAAACGAGGAAATCGGTCAGCGCATGCTATCGACAGAGGGAAACTGCGACCCCGTCCAAAAGAAAACGATCAAACCGACAGCCACCAAAACAAGGGACACGGCCATATCCCGCTCGATCGTCATGCGTCCGAGAGAAGGGAACGCCGCCCTCAGAGGACGCCGGTCGCTCAGAGAGAACAAGATCGGCGCCATGATGAGCACGTCCAAGCTTCCGTAAGAAATCGCACGGAGCCACAAAGGCGCTGCTGCATATTGAGCCGAGCCCGACGAAGCATCGACGGTCAACGATATGCACATGATGCTCGATGCCGCGAACAAGAGAACCAGCGCCACGTCCCACGCAACACCGACCCATAGCGGGATTTTCGACAAGATCCGACCGAGGCGCGCACCGCCGACGCCCTTCGCACCCGAAGGAACAAGATCCTCGTTGCCCGAAGGCTCCGCCACCGAGCAAATCGCGGCCGAAGACGGCAGGGGCCGCCCCTCTTCGCCGAATTCCAGCAGCGCGTCCGCAAACGATCGCTTGAGAGCGGCTACGTCGGCATAGCGATCCTCGGGATCGAACGACGCAGCACGTTCGATCACCCGTCGAAACGGCTCGGAGACCGCAGGCGATCGAAACCTCATCTTGCGTACCCGGGCATCGGGGGTCCTCTCGGTCAGGCAGAAATACAAAAGCATGCCCAGAGCGTAAACGTCGCTGCGCACATCGGTTTGCCCGAATCCGAATTGCTCGGGAGGAGCGTAAGCCTTCGTCCCGAAACGACACGTGTCCTCCTCGGCCCCTTCTTTAAACGACCTCGCAATGCCGAAATCGATGATAGTCAGGCTATCTTGAGAGAGCATGATGTTCGAAGGCTTGAGATCACGGTGGATGATGGGAGGATCGAACGCTTCGTGCAGCTCCGCAACCGCATCGCACAACCGCGGAAACACATCGCAAGCAAGCGCAACGGAAGGATCGCAGCGGTACACGACGTCCGAAAGCGTCTCTTTGCCCACGTGCTCCATGATCACGACGAACTCGCCGCCCGCCTCGCAACATTCGAGGATTCGCGGAAGATAGCGGAAACGACGACCCAGCTTCTGCGCATCATGCACGTTGCGGTAAGCAGCGCCCAAGCCAGACGCGCGATCGATCCTCTTCCTGACAAACGGGCCGAGCTCGGAGCCGTTCGCGCCGACGAAGAAAACCCGCTCGGTTACTTCATGAGCAGCGTTCTTCAGAACCGCATCGACGCGGTAGCACTCGTCTCGCTCGAGCGCGTTCAGATGTTCGGCCAATTCGTCATGCATAGCAGAACCCATGGTATCAGATCTCGAAGAGTCGGAAGCAAAACGTCACGGACGGCGCCCCATCAGCAAACGGTCTCTTCACCGAAGCGATACAGTTCTTCGTCGGTTTTCTGGAGACCGTATCCGCGCTCAAGACAGAATATGACTATCGCGTCACGCCGATTCTTGCAGTAAAGCCCGTTCGACCCGGCAGCTTGCAGCAATCTGTTCGCTTCGCGAAGCGTCAAGCGCATGGCGAAGGCGAGCTGCAGCACTTTGTTGCGCGACGCGCCCCGCTGGCCCATGAATATCTGGTAGCCGAACGTCTCGTTCAAACCCGCCTCTCGCACGACGCGCGCCCGCTCAAGGCCTTTTTCATCGAGAAGCTGCTCCAGATAATCGGAGAGGCTGCGCTTGGTGATGCGGTTCTCTTCGGCGAACCGTATCGGATCGGGAGCCTAGAGAAGCTCTTCGAGCAATTCTTCCGTTAAAGGCTCCTTCACGCGGCGTTTCCTTCTCTTTCGCTTTTTCTTCGCCTCCATTGTACCAGCGCCCAGCCCGCACTCCTGCAACACGACGGCCTTTGCTACGAGACGTTCCACGCCACCTGCGAGCTCGAACTGAAAACCGACGAATAGTAGAGGACTTTCGCGATATCGCCGTCGAAGTAGACGTTGCCCGAGACGGTTCCCCCCCGCTGCAAGCGTTCCGCTGTTCAGGGCATTCTCGCCATTTGAATAATACGTCGTCGTGCGCTGCGCGCCGCTTCCATCCTGGCCTTTCCAGTCGAACGGATTGAACGATGCTTCGCGCGATCCGTTGTTGGCATAAGTCACCGTAACGCCGGTCACGGGAGAGCCATCGTAGTTGACCAGGCCGGTTTGCACGGAATCAACGCGTACCGTCAGCCCGTTGCGCAGCTCGGCCGCCGAACCGATGGCCAGGGAGCTGTAGTCGACCGCGTCCGCAGGGCTTGCATCCCCCTGAGCGTTCTGCGACGGGGGCGCATCCGAAACGGCCGCCACGCTCGACCCGGAAAACGCCTCTTCAACAGCGGCGCTGTAAGCGCTCTGCGACACGATGGCAACGACAAGAGACAACGAGCACAGCACGATGCCGGCTATCGCCAAAGCCTTCCCTCTTTTTTTCTTGCGGCCAGCAGCCACCAATCCGACGATGGAGAACGGCAGGCCGAGCAGCACGAGGAGAAACGCGAAGTTGTTGACAAAGGGAACAGCGGACAGCACGAGCGCGACAATGCCCAAGACAAACCCCGTCACCGCCATGGCGGACAAGGGAAGAGGCATGGCGTGGATCTGCATCCGCCCCATGCCGTCCGGATAGTCGGAGTTTCGATATTCACGCATACGATTCCTTTCCTCATAAGGCCTTCGAAGCCTCCATTGAACAGACGTCGCATATGCTAGGGAAACGCCTCGGCAAAAACATTAGCTCGCGGCTAAGTTCTTGAAACGAACCGCGCGCCAAAAAGACGGAACCGCTGCGAAAGCGGGAACCGCGCGCGTTCGGACGACCGTCGCGATCGTCGTGCTCATCACATTGTCCGCACAGCCGTCCAACGAGCGCGCACCGATCTGGAATATCAACGAAAACACGTTTGAACAGGTATTTCTCGCTCGGTCGCCCGCCGATTGCCTTCAATTCGTTTTCTTTCGGTCAATATTACGAAACAAAAACGGGCCTGTATGCAAGCCTCTTCTTTTAAGAATAATGCGGTAAACTATATGAGCGTATGCAAGAATACCGCCCCTATCAGAAGCGAGTGGTTTTGGCGTCTTTTACCAGCACTGATCAGACTGCTTCGAGCCTCGGAAGCAACATCGAACGAAAAAAGCAGGCCGTTCGGGCCTGGGAGGGAAACAACCCGTCCCGCAAGCGACGCGTCTACTTCGGCTGCTACACGGCAGCTTTCATCGTTGTCGCATTCATTACGCTGTTCGTCTACCCGTCCAATGGGCGTGCCCTGATCTGGAACATCGACGGCATCGAGCAGTACTATCCCTTCTTCGTGTACGAAGGCCAGTGGCTGCGGGAAATCGTCGGCAACCTGCTTTCCGGGCAGGGGCTTCAGATTCCGCTTTGGGTGCACGAATTGGGCTACGGCATGGACGTCCCCTCCACGCTCGACACGTTCTTCGACCCGCTCAACCTGCTTTCCGGCCTGTGTCCGGAACGCTATTCGGAATACCTCTTCCAATTCCTCGTGGTGTTTCGCCTGTACCTGGCCGGAGCTGCGTTCTCGCTTCTTGCCCTGCGCTTCAAGATCGGGCGATTCCCCACTTTAATAGGCGCCTTGCTGTACGCGTTATGTGGCACCGCGATGGCGGTTGCCTACTGGCCGGCCGGAGCATGGCCGCTCGTCTTGTTCCCCTTGCTGCTGCTCGGCGTGGAAAAGGTGCTCGCGAAAGAACGTCCCTATACGTTCATCGCGGCAGTCGCCGCATTCTTCATCATATCCTATTATTTCTCGTACATGGCGTGCCTGCTGCTGCTCCCCTACTGCGCGGTACGCGTCTTCCAAACGCAGAAAAGCGTCAACGCGGTGCGTTTCCTTGGCTGGACCCTGCGCTTTTTCGGCTTCCTGGCCATCGGCGTCTTGATCGCCTGCTTCGCACTGGTGCCTTCGCTTGTCGGTCTGTTCGGGCTTGAACGATTCACCGACAACTCGGTCACCGTCCCGCTGTTCTATTCGCATCACTACTACACCTCGCTCGCATCCGGGTTCCTGAGCATGGCGGGCGTTGGAAGCGACTGCTACATCGGGTTCGGCGGATTGGCCTTTCTCTCCTGCGCCTTGCTCTTTTCGAAGCGCAGGCAGAACACCTCGCTCAAGATCGCGTTCGTCGCAGGCACGATCATGCTTATGATCCCTGCCGTCGGAAGCTTCCTCAACGGGATGAACTACGCCACCAACCGCTGGGTATGGGCTTACGCCCTGGTGGTTTGCTTTATTGTGGCCCGCATGCTTCCGAGCATGCTCCATCTTGACAAACGATCCGTAAAGGTGCTAATCATCGCATCGATCATCTACGGGACCATCGTCTTCGTCGTGGCACCCATGCGCACCGAGGCTATGCTGGCCGCCGGTATCGTCTTGGCGGCCACCCTGTTCGTCGTGGCGCAGCGGGACATGGCGGCTAAGACGCGGCGGATAGCCGTCGTTTGCTGTCTGACGGCGGGCTTGACCGTGAACGCCTTCTATTTCGTATCTCCCGACGAAGGCGGCGTGGGCAAGCTCTCGTCGCCGTTGGGCTACGCCTACCCCCGCATCACGTCCGACTCCCCCAACCACCTGGTCTCAGACCTGCAAGCACCCGGGATATGGCGCTACGACGGAAGCTCGTCGGCCCTTGAGCGCACGCGCAACGACAGCTTGGTGCTGGGTCTCAAAGGCTTCGATTTCTACAACAGCTCGTACAACAGCGCCATCGACGACTTTCACACCGAGCTTGCGCTGAACAGGACCAACATCAACTTCTCGTACAACGATCTGGGAGGGCGCGCAATCCTGGAGTCGCTCATGGGCGTGAAGTACTACCTGAGCACCGAAGCTGGATTCCCCCTGGTGCACCTGTACGACGATCCGAACAAGATCGTGGCAACGGGCGTCGTGCGCGACATCCCGTACCAGGTGCACGAAGGATCCAACGTCTTGCCGTTGGCCTTCGCCTACGACTCGTACGTTCCCCGCAGCGAGTACCTTTCCCTCTCCCCCGCTCAGCGGCAGGAAGCGCTGCTGCAGGGCGTGGTCCTTGACGAGTCGTCGCTCCCCGCAACCGACAGAAAGCAGGAATCCCGCACGGTGCCCTCCGTCGTGTCGGCAAGCAACGGCCTTTCGGTGGAAGACGGCGTGATACGCGTTTTGAAACCGGGAGCAACGCTGACCTTGAGCTTCGAAGGCCTCGCCAACAGCGAGACGTACTTCTACATCGACGGACTGCACTTCAAAGGCGTATCGCCCGTTGAGGAATCCAAACGCAGAGGAGAGTTCGACAACCTTGCCTGGTTCCGCAAAGCGCTGCTACTTCAAAAGGACATGAACTGGACCGAACCTCGGCGCTACAACATTGGGCTCGGCTCCGACAAAGCACCCGGCATGCGCCAGATCGACAACTACACGAACGCCTCCCATCTGTACGGCGGCAAGGACGAATGGCTGGTCAACATGGGGTATTCAAAAGAGCCCCAAACATCCATCACGCTGCACTTCGACCTCAAGGGAGACTATCGCTTCACGAATATGTCGGTGGTTTGCCAGCCTGTGAAAAACATGTCGAACCGCATCGATGCGCTGAAGGCCGACCCGGTAGAAGATTTGAAGTTCGGAACGAACGAGATCACGGCTTCGATCGATGCAAGCAAGCCCAAAGCCCTCTTTTTGAGCGTGCCGTACTCGAAGGGATGGACCGCTACGGTGGACGGAAAGCCCGCCGAAATCAAGCGGGCTAACACCGCGTTCATGGCCTTGGAACTTGAAGCGGGCCATCACGAGATCGAGCTGCGCTACCTGACCCCGGGCCTGCGCGAAGGCATGATCCTGTCGGGAGTCGGCTTGGCCGCGCTTGTTGGGTTGGCGCTCGTGCGTCGCATCCTGCGCAGCCGCGTACGGGGCGCGCAGGCGACCGCATCGGCATCGACGCGCGCGGACGCGCAGTCAAGCGGGCAGCGACAAGAAGAGCACGAACGGAATTCGAGGTAACCCCATGCACGACCAGCGGAAAACCCTTTTGATACTCGGTTCGATGGACGAGTTCGCACTTCTGGTGCAACGCGCCAAAGAACGCGGATGCCGCGTGCTCGTGGCCGACGGCTACGAGCACGGCCCTGCCCGCGCGTTCGCGGATGCCTCGTTCACGATTCCCGTCACGGACACCGAAGCCTTGGCCAACCTCTGCCACGACGAAGATGTCGACGCGCTGATCACCTCGTTTTCCGACGTGCTGTTCGAAGAGGGCTGCCGCGTTGCGCATGCGGCGGGCCTTCCCGCCCCCTGTTCGCTGGACAAGTTGGAATTCCTCAGGAACAAGCAGCTCATGAAGAACATGTTCGACCAGTTGGGCGTGCCCTACCCGAACAGCTGCGTCGTGCCGCTCGATCAGGTCGAACGGGCGTGCGAGTCCCTGCGCTTCCCCTGCGTCATCAAGCCGGTCGATGCCTACGGCTCGTACGGCGTCCGCGTCGTTCGCACCGCAGCCGAAGCGATCGAATCGGCTGCCTCGGTTGCGGAGGAATCGAGGCGCGCGAACAGCGTGGTCCTCGAAGAGTACGACGACGGGCACGAGTTCAACATGATCACCTGGGCGTCGCACGGGCGCGTGTTCCCCGTTTCCGTAGCCGACCGCGAAAAGACCGCGTGCACGTTCGAGGATCTTCCCCATGTCAGCAGGATCGTGTACCCAAGCCGCTTCACCGACGAGGTTCTGTCCGATGCGCTCGCGTACGCACAGCGCATCGTCGAGTTCGCAGGGATCGAGCACGGCCCTTTATGCATGCAGTTCTTCTGGTCCCCCGACTCGGGCATACACGTATGCGAGGTGACGGGCCGCGTGTTCGGCTACGAGCACGAGCTGCTGGAATACGCGTCCGGCCTGTCCGTGGAGGATCTGCTGCTTGACACGGCGCTCGACCATGACGCCCTTGCACGCCGCCTCGAAGCCCACGACGCGCGGTGCATGCCGAATCGCAGCTGCGGGCTGTACTTCCACGCACGCGACGGCATCGTGGCAAGCCTTGAGGCCGCGCAAGCCGCGCTGCAAGGCCCCTGCGTGCAGGAAACCCTTTTGTACTACGCCGAAGGGCAAACGGTCAAGAACGCGCGCGGCGGGCAGCCCTATGCCGCGCGCGCGTTCCTTGCGGCGAAGTCGTACGACGAGCTGGACACCGCAAGCGCGCGGATGTTCGAAAGCTTCTCCATCGCCGACCCCGACGGCAAGGACCTCGCCGTGCCCAACCGGCTTCCCAGCGCCTGCCGCGCATCCCAAGCGAGCGAAACGACTGCGAAGGAGCAGCCTGTCTCATGAACATATCCGTTGTCATCCCCTGCTACTATTCGGAGCGCATGATCGGCGACGTGGTGCGCATGACCCGCACCGAACTGGTCGATGCCGGCTATGATTACGAGTTCATCCTGGTCAACGACGGATCGAAAGACGGCACGTTCCAGGAGATCTCGAAGCTGTGCGCCGAGGACGAACGCGTGAAGGGCATCGACCTCATGCGCAACTTCGGGCAGCACAACGCCATCATGGCGGGCTTGCGCGAAGCGAGCGGAGACGCGGTCATGCTCATGGACGACGACATGCAGACGCACCCGTCGCAATGCCTCGCGCTCATCGCGGGCCTGGAAGACGGCGTCGACGTGGTGTTCGCCGCTTTTCGCCAGCATCGGGAGAACTGGTACCGCAGGCTGGGCTCGCGCTTCGCCATGTTCACCATCCGCGTGCTGGCTGGATGCCCGAAAGGCGTTACCGACAGCAACTTCTTGATCATGCGCCGCTGCGTGAGCGACGTCATGGTCGAGTACTCAAGCGCCTCGGTGTACGTGCAGGGGCTCATATTCCGCACGACCGACCGCATAGTGAACGTGGAAGTGGAGCATTACGACCGTGCGGAAGGCCAGTCGGGATACACCCTGAAAAGCCTGCTGCGACTGTGGTCGACCATCTTGAACTTCTCGGTAACGCCGCTGCGCATCGCTTCGGTGCTGGGCCTGCTCATGGGCGGTGCGGGCCTCGTGGGCGCGATCTGGCTGTTCTTCGAGCGCTTGCACAACCCCACGATGCCGATGGGCTGGGCCTCGGTCATGGTGACCATCCTGGTGTGCTCGGGCGTCATCATGCTGTTCATGGGCGTGATCGGGGAATACGTCGGCCGCCTGTTCATGACGACCAACAAGAACCCCCAGTTTCTGATCAGGACTCGCTGCAACGTCTCGTCCGAGAGCCAAATCGGCGAAGGAGCCTCTCGATGAACGAATCCCTCTTCCAGCTGGAAACGCCCTGCTTCGTGTTCGACGAAACGGAGCTGGCGGACAACTTCCACGACTTCGCCCGCGCGTTGCATGCGCATTGGAGCCCCGACTCCGAGGTTGCTTACTCGATCAAGACCAACCCTTTGCCCTGGATTCTTCACATGGCGCGTACGTGCGGCTGCATGGCGGAAGCCGTCTCGGACGAGGAGTACGAGTTGGCGCTCGCATGCGGATTCGAACCGCAGCGCATCGTCTTCAACGGGCCCATCAAGGGACGGGCACGCTTCGAATCTGCGCTTGAGCAGGGAAGCCTGGTCAACCTGGACTCGGCGCGCGAGTTGCGCTGGCTTGCGGAGATCGCGCGCACGACCGATCGCGTGCTTTCCGTCGGACTGCGTGCGAGCATCGACCTCGAGTCGCACTGCCCCGGGCAAACCGTCACGGGAGCTGCGGGCGGTCGCTTCGGCTATTGCTACGAGAACGGCGAGCTGGCGCGCGCCGTGCAGGCCGTCCGCGAGATCGGGTCGAACGTGCGTATCGCAGGGCTGCACATGCACGTGACCACGCGCAGCCGCACGGTCGAAGCGTACCGCGTCCTTGCGCGCCATGCGGCCGCCATCGCCCGCGAACTCGACCTTGACCTGGAATTCGTCGACATCGGCGGAGGCTTCTTCGGCGGAGGCGAAAAGAACCGTGGAGCCTACGACGCTTACGCCCAGGCCATCGCCGCCGAGTTGTCCGTCACGTTCGACCCCGAGCGCACGCGACTGGTGGTGGAGCCGGGCGGGGCCGTGATCTGCACCCCCGGACGCTACGTTGGACGCGTTCTGGACGCGAAGGACACCACCTACGATCGATTCGTGACATGCGATTTGTCTCGCATCAATATCGATCACGAGATGAAAAAGACCTCCTACGCCTACGAAATCGTCCGGCACGATCCCGAAGCCGCCCCGCGCCGCCTGGCGCGCCAAGTGCTCTGCGGCTATACCTGCATGGAGAGCGATCGGCTGTGCGTTCTGGAAAACGAGGTGGAACTCGCAGAAGGCGACTTGATCGACATCAAGTACGCGGGCGCCTATTCGATGTCGTTCACGCCCGGGTTCTTCATCCGCTTCGCCCCGCACGTTTACGCGCGCAAAGCCGACGGAAGCTTCGCGGACGTCGGCGAAGCTTCCTGGCGACCTTCAGGACCCGGCGCCCCAAGCGCCGCCACCTTCGACAACGCATCCGCTGAAAGCGAGGAATCCTCATGATCACCTTCAACGAGCCGCCTCGCGTGCCGCAAGCGTACGACTACATCCGCGACGCCATCGAAAGCGGGAACGTCTGCGGAGACGGCCCTTACACGAAGCGCTGCAGCGAGTGGGTCGAGCAACGATTCGACGTACAGAAATCCCTGCTCACCACAAGCGGCACGGCCGCGCTCGAAATGGCGGCGCTTCTGTGCCGCATCAAGCCGGGCGACGAGGTGATTCTGCCCAGCTACACGTTCTCGTCCACCGCGACCGCCTTCGTGCTGGCGGGCGCCAAGCTTGTGTTCGCGGACATACGCCCCGACACCATGAACATCGACGAGGAACAGGTTGAGCAGGCGATTACCGAGCGCACGCGCGCCATCGTGGTCGTGCATTACGCGGGCGTGGCGTGCAACATGGACGCCATCAACGACATCGCGAGCAGCCGCGGCATCCTGGTGGTCGAAGATGCTGCCCAGGGCGTTATGAGCACCTACAAAGGACGGGCCTTGGGCACCATCGGGGACTTCGTCTGCTTCTCGTTCCATGAGACGAAGAACTACTCGATGGGCGAGGGCGGCGCGTTTTTGACCAAGGACCCCTCCTACAACGAAGCTGCCGAGATCCTGCGTGAAAAAGGCACCGACCGGTCGCGGTTCTTCCGCGGTCAGGTGGACAAGTACAGCTGGGTCGATTACGGCTCGAGCTACCTGCCCAGCGAGCTGAACGCGACCTATCTATGGGCGCAGCTCGAACGTGCAGACGAGATCAACAACGACCGCCTGGCCACCTGGAACGCCTACTACGAGGCGCTTGCCCCGTACGCCGAGGCAGGCCGCTGCTCGCTGCCCACCATCCCGCCCGACTGCACCCACAACGCGCACATGTTCTACCTCAAGTGCAGGGATCTTGAGCAGCGCAGCGCGTTCATCGCGCACATGCGGGAACAGGGAGTTCTCTGCGTGTTCCATTACGTTCCGCTGCATTCCTCCGTTGCGGGCAAGAAGTTCGGAAGGTTCTTCGGAGAAGATCGCTACACCACGAAGGAAAGCGAGCGCCTGGTGCGCCTGCCTTTGTACTACGCGCTTTCCGAAGAGGACCGTGCGCACGTCATCGAAGCTGCGTGCGGCTTCTTCGCTTCTGCGGGTCGGCAATCGTGAAGCACGTCAACCTCAAGTCGTTCGTCTCGCTGCACCTGCTGTTCGTGCTGTACTCGCTCACGGATCTGTTCGGCAAGATGGCCGCTTCGTACGCTTTCGACGACGTGCGGTTCTACCTGCTCTACGCTGCCGTGTTGGCGGTGCTGTTCCTGTACGCTATCGGATGGCAGCAGGTCATAAAGCGTCTGCCGCTCACCACCGCGTTCTCGAACAGGGCCATCACCGTGTTCTGGGGGCTTGTTTGGGGGGTTCTTTTCTTCCAAGAAGAGTTGAACGTGCTGAAGGTTCTCGGAGCCGCCATCGTGGTGGCGGGCGTGGTGCTGTACTCACGCGCCGACGCAGCCGACGCGGATCAGCCCGAACCGGCGAAGGAGGCGGTCGACCATGCCCTTCGCTGAGATGATCCCTTACATTGCCATCGGCGCGCTCGGCGTGTTCGTCAGCTCCATCGCGCAGGTCATGCTCAAGAAAGAAGCGGTGAAACCGCATGGCAGCTTCATGCAGGAATACCTCAACCCGCTGGTAATCGGCGGATACGTGCTCATGTTGGCGTCCACGTTCATGCTGGTGGTGTCGTTTCGCGGTATCCCGCTGTCCATGGCGCCGGTGCTCGAGGCGACCAGCTACCTCTACGTCACCGTGTTCGGCGTCTTCATCTTCAAGGAGCGGGTCAGCCGTCCCAAAGCGATCGCGCTCGCGGTCATCATGCTGGGCATCCTCGTATACGCAGCCGGCTTGTGGTAGAAACGATTGTCGCCCGAAACGTACGGTTTCCAAGCGAAAACCGTACGTTTCGGGCGACAATCTTTCCGAGAGCGCCGTTGAAGCCGTTCGGGCCGGGAAACGAGACCGGCCCGATCGCCGCTAGTCCTCGATGCCGTCGTTGTTGCGGATGAGCTTGCGCTTGATCTTGCCGCCGATGGTCTTGGGAAGCTCGTCGACGAACTCCACGATGCGCGGGTACTTGTACGGAGCAGTTACATGCTTCACGTGGTTCTGCAGCTCCTTCACCAGCTCGTCGGAGGGCTCGTAGCCGCGAGCCAGCACGATCGTGGCCTTGACCACCTTGCCGCGGATCGGATCGGGCGCAGCCGTCACGGCGCATTCGACCACCGCCGGATGCTCGATGAGCGCGCTTTCCACCTCAAAGGGACCGATACGGTACCCCGAGCACTTGATGACATCGTCGTTGCGACCGACGAAGAAGCAGTACCCGTCCGAGTCGCGCCACGCCATGTCGTGCAGGTTGTAGTACGCGCCGCCCACAGCTTCGCGCGTACGCTCTTCGTCCTGATAGTAGCCTACGAACAGGCCCGGCGGGTACTCTTCCTTCAGGCCCGTGACGCAGATCGCGCCCTCTTCGCCATCGGGAACCTCCACGCCGTCGTCATCGAGCAGCTTGACGTTCAAAAGCGGGGACGGCTTGCCCATGGAACCGGGGCGCGGATCGATCCACGGGAACGTCGCCAGCAGCACCGGACCCTCCGTCTGGCCGAAGCCCTCGCGGATCTTCTTGCCCGTCAGCCGCTCCCACGCAAGCGTCACCTCGGCGTTGAGCGGCTCCCCTGCCGTGGCGAACGTGTGCACGCTGGACAGGTCGTAGGCGCTCACGTCCTCCTGCAGCATGAAGCGGTACATGGTGGGCGGCGCGCAGAACGTGGCCAGCTTATGGTCTTGAATCTTCTGCAGCAGCTTTTCCGGCACGAACTTGTCCATGTCGTAGGCGAACACGGTGGCGCCGGCAATCCACTGCCCGTAGATCTTGCCCCAGCCGAACTTCGCCCAGCCGCTGTCGGTCACGCTCATGTGCAGCGCGTTCTCCTCCACCTGCTGCCAGTACTTCGCGGTGATGATGTGGCCCAGCGGATGCGCGAAGTTGTGGCACACGGCCTTCGCCATGCCGGTAGTGCCCGACGTGAAGTAGATGAGCATGATGTCCTTGCTGGTGACGCCGGCTTCGCCTACAGGACGCTCGAACTCGTCGGACTCGCCCTCGATCAGCTGGTCGAACGTGGTCCAACCATCACGCTGACCAGCCACGATGATACGATTTTCGATAGACGGCGACTCGGGCAGCGCCTCTTCCATCTGCCCGCATACGTACTCGTCGTTCACGCACACGACGGCCTTCACCTGGGCGCTGGCCGCGCGGTACACGATGTCCTTCTTCGTCAGCTGCAACGACGCCGGAATGATGGTGGCGCCCAGCTTGCACAGCGCCACGGCGCACACCCAGTACTCCCAGCGGCGGCGCAGAATCATCATGACCACGTCGCCCTTGCCGATGCCCAACCGTGCAAAGCCGTGAGCGGCACGGTTCGACAAGCGCGCCAGATCCGAGAACGTGAACTCGCGTTCATCGCCATGATCGTCGCACCACACGAGCGCCTGCTTGCCCGGCTCCACACGCGCCCATTCGTCCACTACGTCGAAACCGAAGTTGAACGCCTCGGGCACGTCGATCTGAAAGTTCTTGTAAAAGTCCTCGTACGAATCGAACTCGATGCGCGGACAGTATTTCTTCAAGATGTGATTCACGGGCGCAGCTTTCCTTTCTCACGCCTTATCGGTCCAGCAAGGTCAGCGAGAAGCGTTGTGGCAGCACAGATTGCCGTGAAAGCCCGAGGAAGCGTACCGTGGGTACGCGACGAGGGCTTGGAGCGGCAAGATGGGCCGCCACAGCGCTTCGCAGCGTCAAGCGGATCCGCCGTTCGGAGAACGGCGGATCGGGTCACTCCGCGATGATGGTGACGAACTTGGCAGGCACGTCGCTTCCGCAGCGCTGACCGTGCGGGTGCTCCGGGTTGAAATAGATGCTGTCGCCGGCGTGCAGCTCGAATTCCTTGTCCTCCCACGTCACGACGACCGTACCCTCGAGGACCAGGTTGAACTCCTGGCCGGTATGCGTAACCAGTTTCGCCGGCTCGTCGGAAGGGTCGAGCACCACCAGCAAAGGCTGCATGATCTTGCCCGTGTAGCGCCAAGCAAGATCCTCGAAGTGGTAACCGGGATAGCGATCGACCTCGCGGCCCTCCCCCTTCTTCACCACCTGGTAGGTGCTCAGCTTCGCCGCGGTTCCCGTCAGGATCTCGGTGAATTCCACGCCGAAGGTGTGCGCCAGGTGGTAAATGGCGGAAATAGGCACGTCAGCGCCCGTTTCCTCCCATTCGAGGTACTTCTCCAGCGGCACTTCAAGCTCGGCGGCCATGTCCTCGGGCGCGACGTCGCACGCCTCGCGCAGGCCCTTGATGCGCAGGCCGATCTCGGCCAGTTCAGCTACCATGTGGCTCCCTTCACCTCACTCACCCGCGCCGCGCGCGGGCGGGGCGCTCTTGCGATGCGCCCCTCGGCACAACCTACGACTTCATTCCCAGCTCAAGCGCGGCAAGGTTCGCCGGGAGCTTCGCGATCTTCTTCGCGGGCACGCACTTCTCGACAGCCGCCTTAAGCGTCTCCTCGGAGCAGAACCCGGTTTCAGCGAACAGCTTGCCTACCAGGATCACGTTCGCCAGACCCTTGTAGCCGTTCTCTTCGGCCAGCTGCGTGGCCGGAACGGCGAACACGTTCACACCGGGAAGCTCGGGGATGCGCTGCACCAGCGTGGAATCCACCACCACGGTGCCGCCTTCCTGCACGCTGCCCTCGAACTTGTCGAGCGAAGGCTGGTTCATGACCACCAGCACGTCGGGCGTCAGCACGAGCGGGCTGCCGATGGGGTCGTCGGCCAGGCACACGCTGCAGTTCGCGGTGCCGCCGCGCATCTCGGGACCGTAGGAAGGCAGCCACGAAACCTCGCGGTCCTCGATCAGGCCGGCAAGGGCGATGATCTTGCCGGCGAACAGGATGCCCTGGCCGCCGAAGCCCGCCAGAACGGCGTTCATGGTGCGGCTCATCGCGCACCCCCTTCCGTCACCGGATGCGCCACCGGGCAATCGGCGTTGCGCGCCGACGCAGCCTCGGCCGCATTTGCGAACCCGTCGGCCAGCACGTCTTTGTACACGCCCAGCGGATAGTACGGCAGCATGTTCTCGCGCATCCATGCGAACGAGTCCTGCGGCGTGAGCCCCCAGTTCGTCGGGCACGTGGACACCACTTCGATCAGCGAATACCCCACACCGTCGATCTGGTTCTGGAACGCCTTCTTGATGGCCTTCTTCGCCTTGCGCACGTTCTTGGGGCTGTCCACCGTCACGCGCTCCAGGTACGCCACGCCGTCAAGCGTGCTCAGCATCTCGCACACGCGCACCGGGTAGCCCGCCGTGGACACGTCGCGGCCGTACGGCGAGGTCTGCGTCACTTGGTTCGGCAAGCTGGTGGGAGCCATCTGGCCGCCCGTCATGCCGTAGATGGCGTTGTTGATGAAGATGACGGTGATGTGCTCGCCGCGCGTTGCCGCGTGGATGGTCTCGGCCATGCCGATGGAAGCCAGGTCGCCGTCGCCCTGGTAGGAGAACACCACGCTGTCGGGGAGCACGCGCTTCACCGCGGTGGCCACCGCCGGCGCGCGGCCGTGCGCGGCCTGGACCATGTCGCAGGAGAAGAAGTCAGGGTTGGTGACGGCGCAGCCGACCGGCGCGACGCCGATCGTATCGCCTTCGACGCCCAGTTCGTCGATGGTTTCGGCCACCAAACGATGCACGATGCCGTGCGGGCAGCCCGGACAGTAATTGGTGATGACGGGAAGGAGCGCATGCGGACGCTCGAACACGATCTTCTCTTCGGCGCTCATGCTACGCACCTACCTTTCCCTGCAGCTCCTCGATCTTGGCAAGCACCTCCACCGGCGTGGGAATGATGCCGCCCGTACGGCCGAAGAACTCGACCGGAACGCGGCCCGCGGCCGCCAAGCGAATGTCGTCGACCATCTGGCCCATGTTCATCTCGACCGACAGGAACGTCTTGGCGGTGCCCATGACGTGCTCCAGCGCGTCGGTCGGGAACGGCCACAGCGTGATCGGACGGATGAGGCCGGCCTTGATGCCCTTCTCGCGAGCCGACACGACCGCGCTGCGCGCGATGCGGGCGGAGGCGCCGAACGCGACCAGCACGATGTCAGCGTCATCAGCCATGAAGGTTTCGGCGCGCTGCTCGTTCGCCTTGATGACGTCGTAGCGTTCGAACCGCTCGCGGTTGAGGCGCTCGAGATCTTCCGCCTTGAGGTACAGCGAGTCCATGATGTTGTGGGCACGGGCGTTCTTGTGGCCCGTGGTTGCCCAGGGCTTCTCGGGAAGCTGCTCTTTGCGCTCGGGAAGGACCACCGGCTCCATCATCTGGCCAAGCATGCCGTCAGCCAAGATCATGACGGGAATGCGGTATTCGTCGGCCTTGTCGAAGGCCAGGTAGGCGCAGTCGGCCATCTCCTGCACGGTCGAAGGCGCGTACACCATGATCTGGAAGTCGCCGTGCCCGGTTGCGCGCGTGGCCTGCCAGTAATCGGCCTGCGACGGCTGGATGCCGCCGAGGCCCGGACCGCCGCGCTGCACGTTCCCGATAACGCCCGGCAAGTCGCAGCCGGCCATGTAGGAGATGCCCTCGCCCTTGAGCGAGATTCCCGGCGACGAGGAGGACGTCATGACGCGCGCGCCCGCGGACGCGGCGCCGTACACCATGTTGATGGCCGCAACTTCGCTTTCCGCCTGCAGATACGTGCCGTTTTCCTTCGGCAAGCGCTTGGACATGTACGCGGCAAGCTCGGTCTGCGGCGTGATGGGGTATCCGAAGAAGAAGCGGCACCCGGCGCGGATCGCGCTCTCGGCCATCGCCTCGTTGCCCTTCATGAGCACTTTCTCTGCCATAGCTACCTCACCACCGTAATCGCGACGTCGGGACACATGAGCGCGCAGGACATGCAGCCCGTGCAACGCTCGGCATCGATCAGGCGCGCCGGATGATAGCCCTTCGCGGTGATGCGCTCGTGATCGAGTTCGATGATGTGCGTCGGGCACGCGTCGACGCACAGGCCGCACCCTTTGCAAAAATGATCGTCTACCAGTATTCTCGGCATGATGGAACCTTCCTCGTCTTGTAGGCTCCTGCGCCGCGCCGCGGGCACAGAAGCTCAACACGCATCAGACGGACAAACCCTCTGAAACGCGTACTCTCGCATTATTCCCAAGGAGTACGTACATATACTTGCACAGGATAGAGCGTTTGCCGACCGTCATTCAGTCCAAAGAGGGCAGTTTTCCGGTCTGCGAGGCTTATCGGGACCGTCGTGCACGCCAAAGGCAGGCCCGCCTGCTCCGCAACCGCTTGCGCGAAGGGCACGCCCTGCTTCACCGTAGCTTCGTCGGTGTCCTGCTTGAGGTGCGTGTTGTTCACGATGGCCGTGGCGCGCAGGTGGCATTTCTCCTCCACTTCGCGCAGCACGTCGACCGCCTCGGCCGGGTCCTGCGTAAGGTTGCGGCTGCGATTCACCACGTACAGCATCTCGTAGGGAGCCGCCGCAACCGAACCGGCGAACCGACCGAGCGCCGTCGCGCCCACGTCGTCGCCCCCGGCGTCGATGACGAGCAGGCGCTCGCGTCCGTCGTCCTTGCGAGCCGACTCGACAGCCGGGCCGACGGCCCCGGACAAGCTGGGGCTGTCGAGCGTGGTTCCCGCCATCACCGGAGCGATCACTGAGATTCCCCGTTCTTCCAGCAACCCGCGGTAGTCGCTCGAACGGAAGTAGGGATTCACCACGTCCAAATCGACCAAGGTCACGTCCACGCCGCGCTCGCGCGCGTCAAGGACCAGGTTGAGCGAGAAGTTCGTCTTCCCCACGCCGTAGTGGCCGCACACGACCACCACCGACGCATCGGGGACGTAGCGCTGCGCGCTCATCACACAAGCCCTTCCACGGGCTTCGCGCTCTCGTCCACCTCGCGGATAGCCGCGCGACGGATCTTGCCGTTCACGGTTTTCGGCAGCGCATCAACGTACTCCACGATGCGCGGATACTTGTACGGAGCCGTGCGATGCTTGACCCAGGTTTGCAGCTCGCGCGTGAGCGCCTCCGTACCAGCGAAGCCTTCCGCAAGCACCACGGTCGCCTTGACGGCCTTGCCGCGCACCGGGTCGGGCACGCCCGTGACGGCGCATTCCCGCACGGCCTCATGTTCGAGCATCACGCTTTCGATCTCGAAGGGGCCGATGCGGTAACCGCTCGACTTGATGACGTCGTCGTTGCGGCCGACGTACCAAAAGTAACCGTCCTCGTCGCGCCAGGCCGTGTCGCCCGTATGGTACCAACCGTCATGCATGGCGGCAGCCGTCTTCACAGGATCGCGGAAATACTCCAGCATGATGCCCGGCGCCTTCTCGCTCACATCGATGCACACCTCGCCCGTCTCGCCCGTCTCGCACCGCGAACCGTCCTCGCGCAGGATCTGCGTGTTGTACAACGGGATGGGCTTGCCCATCGAGCCGGGGCGCGGCGAGGACCCCGTCAGGTTCGCGATGGTGAGCGGCGTTTCGGTCTGCCCGAACCCTTCGAAGATGGTAAGCCCCGTGTGCTCCTTCCAGAAATCGAACAGGTCGGGGTTGAGCGCCTCGCCCGCCGTGGTGGAGTACGCAAGCGTGGACAGGTCGAACGAATCGATGTCCTCGGCCATCATCATGCGGTACATGGTGGGCGGGCAGCACAACGTGGTGATGCCGTAACGCCCGATGAGCGAAAGGATCTCGGACGGATGGAACCGGTCGAAGTCGTACGTGAACACGCACGCCTCCATAAGCCATTGTCCGTAGTACTTGCCCCACACGGCCTTGCCCCAACCCGTGTCCGCGATGGTGAAGTGCACGCCTTCGGGATCCACGTTGTGCCAGTGCTTGGCCGTGACCAGATGCGCGATGGCGTACTCGGAATCATGCAGCACCATCTTCGGATTGCCCGACGTGCCGGACGAGAAGTACATGAGCATGGGATCGGCAGCGGCGGTCTCGCGGCGCGCGAAGTCCTCGGAAGCGGCGCGCACGCCCGTATTGAAATCGAGCCAGCCCTCGCGCACGGCGGGAGCCGCGCACACGCCCTCCGGCCCGGACAGGGCGGGGCCGATGAGCTCGCCTTCGGGCAGCACGATCGCGCCCGTCTCGTCTTCGGGCGTCAGTCCGCCGCCCGCACCGTTCACCAGGATCTTCGCCGTAAGCGACGGGCACGACGCCTCCACGGCGTCGGTCACCTCGGCGATGTCGCCCAACGACGTGGCGATCATAGCCTTGATGGAAGCGCCGTTCAGGCGGTACTCCAGGTCGTGCTCCTTGAGCATGAAGGTGGCGGGCACCATGACCGCCCCCAGCTTCGCGAGCGCCGGGGCCACGAACCAGAACTGGTAGTGGCGACGCAGGATGACCATGACGTAATCGCCCCTGCCGATTCCGGCGTCCGCTAGGAAGTTGGCGGTCTTGTCCGACCAGCGCTTCATGTCGCCGAACGTGAACACATGCTCTTCGCCTTCGGGGTTGCACCACACCATGGCGCGGCGATCGGGGTCGTTTCGCGCGATGTCGTCCACCACGTCGTAGCCAAAGTTGAAGGCTTCGGGGCATTTGACCTGGAAATCGGACAGTTTTCCTTCACAGTCGTAGGTTTCGTTCACGTAACGGAGGTTGATGTTTCTCATAGGTATTCTTCCTTGCAGGATATGCGGCGGCTAGTCCGCCGCGAGACGGATACGATCATCGAATTGAAGGCGCTGTCAGGCGCGCGATCGCCCGCAGTGCGCGAGCGGCGGTCGGCAGCGCCTAGATAATCGTTTCCCCGTGGGGCTTCATGACAATGGCCAGAAACGTGCACGGCTCGCCCCCGGTGGCGATCATGCCGTGGCCGCGGCCGGAATCGTACATAAGCAGATCGCCGGCTTCCAGCTCTTCAACATGGTCCTCGTACGCGAAGCGCATGCGTCCCGAGATGATGTAGTCGAGCTCTTGGCCCACGTGATAAGACAAGTGAATGGGACGGTCCTGCTCCTCTTCCAGATAAGGGGCGGTTACCAGGAACGGCTCCGCCAGCTTGTTCTTGAAGTGAGGAGCCTTGTGCAGGTACTCGAAGCCTGCGCGGCGCTTGATGGACAGGCCATCGGCAGCGCGCGTGAGCGAGTAGCCAGACAGATGAGGGTTCTCGCCGGTCAGGAGTTCAATGACGTCGACGCCCAATCGCTCGGCGCACTTGTACAGAAACGTGAACGACAGGTCCTGATCGCCGGATTCCTGCGCGGCGTACTCCGCCACGGAACGTCCGGTAGCATCCGCCATTTCCTGCATGGTGATGTCGAGGTCTTCGCGTAGCGCCCGAATGCGCCCTGCCACCTCTTCGATGTTCGGCTCCATAGTCGCTAGACCTCCTTCTGGCGAATCGCAGCATCGTCGCCAGAGAGCGTGGTCGGCGGTGCCTGTCGGATGAAAAGTTAATCTATTGTATAGCAACTTGATCGGAAAGAAAGGAGGAAGCTGGAAAACTCTGCCAGCGGCGCAGGGACGGATGGACAAAATCCCAGAACCGACCGGGCAGGGCGCAGCAACGGGACACGCCTCCGTTCGCCACGACCCGATCGGCCCCTCGCCCCTCCCGAAGCCGCAGGCGCTTAGCGGTTCTCGATATGCCCGATGTTTTTCAGCTCGATGGAGATCAGACCGTTCGGCGCGCTGACGAACTCGATGAACTCGGGGCTTTGCGAGTATTCGGCCGGAAACTTCACCTCGATGCCCGTATCGGTAACGATCTTGTGGCTCTTCGCAACGCGCTGCGCCACCGCCTTCTCCACCACCACGCGCTCGGGAAGCGCCTCTTCGGCCAATGCTTCCTCGAAACGCTTCTGCAAGGGTTCGTCGTCGAACACCTCGTCAGCCAGATCCCATGGCGCCAGCTCGTCGGATTCCTCTGCATTCTCGGCTACGTAGGCCTTCGCCTTCGATACGGCCATGGCCGAGTTAGCCCCGTACTCTTCGGCAACTTCCTCCACGATTCGGGCTACCGTATCGAACATCTCCTTGCTCGAGGCCTCCATGGAGCACTGCAGAAGGCCGTCGGGGATAAGCCAGCGATCCTCCCCCGCAATGGTGCGCTTCTTGTCGCAAAACGACACGGCAAGCGATCGAGCCTCGACAAGGGCGAACGAGGCGACCTTCTGCGAGGGGCTCGGCAAGATGGCATGATGCCGCGCCACGTCCACGCGCGTACCGCCCTCTTCGCCGCGACCCACTTCGTGCATGAACGCCTGCTTGCTCTCCAGAAGCAGGAGCGCGAAGTAACGCTTGCCCTCTCCGCGATAAGCGGCTTCGGCCTCCTCTTCGGTCATGTCCCGCACGACGGAGTTCGTATCGTCCTCGAAGTCGATGACCAAAAGGTCGGTGGACTCCGTTTTCTCCATGCGGCCCAGCTCGGTCGCCACGAACTCCGCCACCTGTACGGACAAGTCGATGAAGTCGCGCTTCCCCAGGAAGTACGCGCGCAGCTCCTCGGCGAACATGCTGTCGTCGGCGAACTCGCCGCGCTTGCTGTCCAAGTTGTTGAGCGCCTTCTTCGCATGGCTCGTCACGTAGCGCTTGGCGTTCTTGCTCGAAAGGTCGAGCTCCTCCTGGGAATACACGTTAACGCACGACACGAAGTCGAAAACGTGCAGGATCGCATGGTTGATCTTCATGAAGCCTCTTTATCGCTCTGCTTGTCCGGAATTATC
>ENA-OQNO01000861-OQNO01000861.1-human-gut-metagenome-genome-assembly--contig:-NODE-861-length-23792-cov-4.221804_pt1 | contig 23792 bp, 16 predicted proteins | sample MGYA00242629_ERZ504880 | MGnify/ENA primary metagenome ERZ504880 (study PRJEB26092, sample SAMD00036377) | human gut metagenome | host: Homo sapiens | study: EMG produced TPA metagenomics assembly of... | reverse complement strand
ATACTCGCGGTACTGCGGCAGGTCGAGCGTTGCCTGGCCCTCCTGCAGCTTCGTTTCCTGCAAAGCCACGATGTCGGCGTCAATCTCGGACACGATGTCCTCGAAGCCCTTCTTCTGCACGGCGCGCAAGCCGTTCACGTTCCACGATATAAAGCGCATGGGAATCCTTCCCTCGAATTGATCGCGTCCAGTATAGCGGAAGCGAAACTCAGACTCGATTCCGCATGCGATCACGCAGCGCGGCAGCCTATAATGAAGCCACGATCCAGCCGAATCCTTAGGGGAGCCATATGCGCGATTCCACCCACCTTGCCCCATCAGCCGAATCCACCACGCTCCGAACGCTCAGAGGCATGCTTGCCGCAACGCTGATCGCGCTTGCGCTGACTGCGCTCGCCTTCCCCTCCGTCGCGCTCGCACACGAGACCGGAGGCTCGGCATGCATTGTCACCGACGAGCAGCGCGCGGCCTACGAAGCCGACGGGACCCTGGAGGCGCGCATCGCATTCCAGAAAGCCCTCGGCAACGACCAACCTTCGCCGGAACTGATCCAGCAGGCCATTGCTCGGCAAGACGCGGAAAACGGCATGGCGAGCCGATCGGTGCCGGGAAGCTGGGGAAGCGGCATGGCCACGCAAGGGCGCGCGCATGTGCTGGCGCTGCGCGTGTCGTTTCCCGATTACGAAACCTTCAGTGAAGGCGACACGCTTGAGGCGCTGCAAGCGCTCGTTGGACCTCGCGACGTCGGCGGCTCCCCGTCCCCGTTGCAGGGAGCATCGCCCTTCCCTTATGAAAGCTTGAACGCCTACTACATGCGAGCCTCGTACGAAACGTTGACCATAACGGGCGAAGCGCTTGATTATCGGACAAAGCACGAACGCGACTACTACACCGGAGACATCGGCGAGCTATTCAGAGAAGCATTGGCCGCCCTGGACGAAACCGAGGACCTGGCGCGCTTCGATGCCAACAAGGATGGGCGCCTGGACGCCGTGTACGTGCACTTCGCCGGCCCCGATACCGGCTGGGGCAGCACCTGGTGGAGCAACGAGCAGAACCTGAGCTCGCCCGATGCCGTATACGAAAACGGCACGGTGGGACTATGGAACGCGGTCATGCTGGCGAACCCGGCCAACAGGGACGGCGCCGGGCAAACCATCATCCACGAAACCGGCCACGTGCTAGGGCTTCCTGACTACTACCAGTACGTCAACCAACAGGGCGGATCGACGGAGCGCACAGGCATCCTCACCTTCGATATGATGATGGACAATCAAGGAGATCACAACGGGTTCTCGAAATGGCTCCTCGGGTGGCTGGACGGCAGCGATGTGACGAGGATCGTCGCAAACGATCGGGAGACCGTCGTCAAGCGCGGGCGGGACGTCGTAACGCAGGACCTCGCAGGCGCGGTGGTCGAGCAGGAGCTGCGCGCCTTCACCGCCGATAGCGCCGCGGATACCGGCGGCATCATCGTGTTGTCGAACCAGGATGAAGGCATGTTCTCGTCCTACTACGTGCTGCAGTACGATCGCTACGCCGGCAACCAAAGCGTGCAGTACGCCGACAGCGAGGGAACGCACGCGCTCCCATCGGGATTCCGGATGTTCCGCGTGCAAGCTGCCCTCACAAGCGACGGACTGGACTACGCAACCACGAATAGCAACGGAACCGTCCACAATCAGTTGATCGAGCTGGTCGACCCCGACATGAACGCCGTGCACTCCCAAACGCAAGACACCGTCCCCGCGGCCACGGAGAACATCGGCTACGGCTGCATGCTGTACAAAGGCGACAGCGTGACCCCGCAAGGCTACCCGTCAACCAACTTCTTCGAGAATGCGAACATCGGCTTCACCGGACTGAGCGTCTCCGTACAGGAAAGCGCAACCGACCGCGGACGGGTGCGAATCTCGCACTCCAACGCCGGCAAGCCGGTCGTGCCGACCGGTCTCGCCCTGAAGCCTCTGTTCGACACGGTACCTAACGTGGGAATGCTTGAGTTCGAAGCTTCAAGCGCCCTCGCATTCCCCGAAACCGCGCACCAAGTTCCCCAGCTCATCGTCGACGGCAAGCATCACGAGCTGTTCAACACCACCGTCGAGGGAACGCGCCTGCGCGTGCCGTGCATGCTTGACGCCGTCGACATTGCGGCGTCGTCCTCATGCGAGATCGTGTTCCCCGCCGGCATGTTCGTGCTGTCTCGAACAGCTACGGAAACCATGCTCTCCCCCGAGGTCCGCCTCACGCTGAGCCCGAATGCGAACATGACGAGCGTGGATAGGGCCGGGCTGTTCACGGGCACGGAATACGAGGACGTGACGACGTTTTTGAGCAACGTGATCGTCTGCGCCGAAGGCGAACGACGATTCTTCCAGGCAGCCGGAGGCACGTTGCGGCTGCATACCCTCGATGCGGACAATCCCGGGCGCGTGGCCAGCATCGACGTCGATGCGCCGAACATGCTGAGCACGACCGCCATCCAATCGCTTGCAGCGATTCCGCTTGAAAACGGCACCGTGTTTTTGGCGATGGCGGCAAACGAAACGAGCACGGGAAGCTGCTACTGGGTTGACCCGCAAGACGGTCGCGTGCTTGCTTCCTGCGCGCTGGAAAGCGGCGGCACCCGGCGCTACATCGCCGACGGCAACACGGTGATCGCAACCGATTCCTATCACGGCGAAACCGAAGACGGCCGACGCGGTGGCACGCTGCTGACCTCGCTTGCGCCAAAAGACGGCGGCGCGGTGAGCATGCGCTACGGTTGGACGGCCGCTGAAGCAACGGCGACCGCAAACCCAACGACCCTGGCTTGCGGTTTCTTCGACAGCGTTACGGAAAAAACCACTGAAGTCAGGCTTGTGGATGCTGCCAGCATAGCGAGCGCGCTGGCAGAGAGCACCCGAAACCCCTTCGATGCCGCTTTGGGCGGAGAGGTCTGCACGCGGGCGGCCGCAAGAACGACCATCCCCGTGCAAGAGAGCCGTATAGTGCTTGATGCGGCAGAACGGGCCGGCATATGCACGCTGTTGCTAGGCTCGTCGCTCGGCGATGATTCCGCGGGCGCCGACAACCTCGTCATGCGCTTCGACGCTTCCGGCACAGAACAAGCGCGCGCTCCCATCGCGCCGCCAAGCGGCGACGAAACGGCGTACACGCGCATGATCGCGGGCGAGCACGGCGCTGTTGCGCTGCTGGCTCGAGCGCCACTTCCCTCATACTCCATAACAAAGAGCAGCGCGCAATTCCTGGATGACGGCTTGCGGCCGCTTTCGCAGCTGACCACCGCATCCAGCACGGACGGAGCATGGCTGGCCGACGGCCGTTGGATCGATATCGGCCGCAGCATTTCCGCCTCATCCGGGCCGAAAGGCTCGCCCATCCAGGAAACCGACGACGCCGAAAGCGACGGCAGGCCGCGCGTGTACTATACGATCACCGCGCACATGGACGCCCCCAAGCCCGTCGATCCCGACGTGCCGCCGGTTCCCGATACGCCCAGCAACCCGGATTCCCCCAAACAGGATGCAAACGGCGAGCAGCCGTCCGTGCAAGCGAAGGCCCTTGCAGGCACCGGGGACGCAACAGCGACGGCCGTCGCAACGACCGCAGCGATAGCTTTTGCAGCCTTGAGCGGGCTCGCGTTGCTGCGCCTACGGCGCAAACAGGCAAAGTAGCCGGACGAAAAGAAAAAGCCCGTGCATGCGCGAACAACGCTTGGCGCATGCACGGGCCGACGATGCTACGCGGTACTCCCGCATGCGCAGCAGTCGCGCGGGCGCTTCATTTGTGATACGGCTCGCCGCGCGAGATCTTCTGCGCACGGTACAGCTGCTCAAGCAGCACCACGCGCGCCAAGTTGTGCGGCAAGGTGATGGGACCGAACGAAAGCGTCTCGTTCGCCCGTGCGCGAACGGCGTCGCTCACGCCGTCCGAGCCTCCGATGACGAACGCGAAGTCGCTCGTTCCGCTTAGCGCGAGCGAATCGAGGCGCTTCGACAAGCTTTCGCTCGACCGCTCCTTGCCCTCGATAGCCAACAGCAACACATGGGCGCCGGCGGGCAAAGCCGCCACAATGGCCGCGCCCTCTCGATCACGGGCAGCCTCCACGCCTCCCGCTCGAGCAGGGTCGATGTCGGCAACCTCCTTCACGACGGTTTTGGCATACGGTTGCAAACGCTTCAGGTATTCGGCACAGGCATCGGCCCAAAACCGCTCCTTGAGCTTGCCCACCGCCACAATCGTGAACCTCATCGACGCTCCTTTGCTTCCTCGGCCTTCGCGAACCGCGGCACGACGCATGCCCGCGCGCTCCGTCGAACCATGATACCGGATCCCCGTCGGATCGCTTTGGCAACAACCGCGGTCAACGGATCCGACGAATGCCGGATCCGTTGACGCCGCTCGCCTGCAACGTGCTAGTTTGACACGGGATCAGGGTCCGCGGAAAGCGAGAAGGGTATGCAGCGGTCACGCGCCACCTTCTTGGCGAAGACCGAAAACGCCGTAGTGGTGGTCATGCCGATGTCCTGGCACACGGATTCCATATCGCGCAAGGCGGAAGAATCCAGCACAAGGGTCACTACGACGGAACGATCGGGCGCGCCGTCGCGGCTATCGAGCACGCCAACGGGTCTCGGCGCGGGCTCGGCGGGGGCGGGTGCCGGATCGCCGGGCAACGCCTCGCCGGACGTCGAAGCATCCTCCGCAACCGCTCGCTCGCCGCCCGCAGGCGCGAGCGAAACGTCGGGAAGCTCTTCGCCCGTCGAAGGCAGCGCCTCTTGATCCGCTTGCTCCGCGTTTTCGACAATGCTCATGCCCTTGGGGATGAGCGTCCATACGACGGCCGCTACCACCAGCGTAACGACTCCGCCGATGATGGCAGTGATGACGATGGATTCGTTGAACGCGGCAATGCCCAGATCGAACAGCTGGTCGATGCCGGTTTCCTTGGCAACCTCTGCGGCAACGGCAAAGGATTGCTTGCAGTAGTCGATGGTTTCGCCGTCCAAGCCCATAGCCCTCAGCTTGGCCACGTTCAAGCCTTCGCGGTAGATGATGGACGCCACGCTTCCCAAGATGGCAACGCCCAGCACGTTGCCCATGTCGTACGACACCTCCTGCAAACTGCCCGCGCTCGATGCCTTCTCGGCGGGCGTTTCCTGCATCATGAGCGTCGCGCCAAGCGCCAGCGAGCCCGAGCCAAGGCCAACCAGGCAGGTAGAGGCGATGACGGGCACCAGTTCCAAATCGTCGCGGAAGAACACCAGCATGATCATGCCGAGCGCCGCAATCACCAAGCCGCCCGCAACAACGTTGCGCGGGCCGATCTTCTGCGCGAGCACCGGGGCCAACGTGCAGCCGATCAGGCTGGCAATGGCCATAGGCACCAGCTTGACGCCGGCCTCAAGCGGATTGTCGCCGTTCACCAGCTGGAACCACTGGGCCAGCAAGTACAGCAGCACGGCCATGGCGAAGGTAGAGAACAGCGTAGCCACGACGCCTGCCGAAAACGGCTTGCTGCGAAACAGGGAGAAATCGACAAGGGGGTTTTTCGATTTCACGCAACGCAGCACGAACAGCCCCGTGAAAACCACGCCGATGACGAGCGTAACGATGCCAGCCTGGTCGAACTCAAGCTCGGCTGCCACGTGCTTGATTCCCCACAAAAGCGCCACCATGCCCACCATGAACACGACCGAGCCCACAAGATCGAAACTGCCAGGATTCTTCAGCTTGACTTCGGGAAGAATGAAGACGCCCGCCACGAACGCCACGCCCATCAGCGGCACGTTCATGAGAAACGCCGCGTGCCACGAAAAGCTGTCCAGCAGAAAACCGCCCACCAGCGGGCCGAACGCCATGCCCAGCGCGCTGACGGCCGACCATACCGCGATGGCCGCGGCGCGCTCCTTCGCATCCGTGAAGATGCTGCGGATCATGGCGATGGTAACGGGCATGATGGCCGCGCCTCCTATGCCCAGCAGAGCGCGCAGGGCGATAAGATGCTCAGGCGCGTCCACCAGCAGCGCGCCGGCTGAAACGGCGCCGAAGATGAGAAAACCCGCAAGAAGCATGCGCTTTCGACCGAAGCGGTCCGAAAGCGAGCTGGTCGCCACGATAAGACCCGCTAGCACCAGCGAATAGGAATCGACTATCCACAGCAACTGATCGGAGGTTGGCTTCAGGTCTTTCGTGAGATCGGGAAGCGCGATATTGAGAACGGTGAGGTCGATGGTGACCACGAACTGCCCCAACAAGATGACGGCAAGAGACGCCCATAGCAGGCCTTTCGATATGAAAGGCGGTTTCATGATGATGTTGTTGTCCATACGTGTGCAACCTTTCCGGCAGCTTGGCCGCTATGCCAGCTCGATGCTGTCGACAATGCCGTCAAGCGAAGCCGCAGTACCGATCACGCGAATTTGATAATGGGCGTTCTCGCCGTACACATAGGCGATGGCATATTCGTACGCGCGAGAAACCCCGTCGATCTCTTTTTCGAAGCTGTACTCGCATACGGATACCTGAGCGCCGTCAACAACCATGGTGCGCACCTCTTCATCCTCCCATTCGGTAGCGCCCAGCTCGCCTTCGGCCCATGCACGTTTCGCTAACATATCCTGCTGGGCGGTTTCGCCCATACTTTCGGGACGCAGGTCATACGTCACCACCACGGCGTTGCTTTCGTCTTCGCCGGTATCTTCGAAACGCTTATCGCCAAGAAGGTCGGTGTTTTCTTGGCCGGTGATCTCAAGCCAGTCGGAAGGAACCTTCAAGGTCATTCCCTGCACTTGGACTTCGCGATCAAGACTCGCTCCGCAGCCGGCCAGCACGCCTCCTACGGCCAAACACAAAACAAGCGGTACCACAACGCGCATGTTCTTCCTCATGGTGCTTCCTTTCATATCCGTTATTGTACATTTGTACATTAACAAGATAGCAAAAGGTTCCATTTATGTACATTAGTACATTAAAATTTCTTGAGGATTATTTCCCGTCGCCTTCGCCGATCAGGGAAACGATGGCCGCGCGAATGACTTCGGGATTGTGAGGCGTGTCGTAGATGGCCGCCTCGACCACGAGGCCCGTAAGAAAACTCGAGAGCATTTGCAGCCGTTCGGCGTCCATGAAAGGCGCGTAGTCCTGAGCGCATTCCGCAAGCGCGCGCCTCCACAACCCTCCCACTTCGGGGTCGCTGATGGCGGCAGCGTAGAACTTGGCGTCGGTATTCACCTGCTGCTTGTCCTCTAAATAAGCGATGGCGAAATCGCACAGCATGTCGGCGCCGGCCTTCCGACCGCTCATCTGCGCGAGCATTTCCTGATTGCGCTGCGCGATCTGTTCGGCAAGCAGCGAAAGTCCGGCACGGAGCAAATCGTCGATGCTTTTGAAATATTGGGTGGTCGAGCCGAGCGGAACGCCCGCCCGTTCGGCAACGCGGCGGTGCGTGAGACGACGCGTGCCTTCCTGGGCGATCAGCTCGGCCGCAGCTTCGACGATCTGGCGCTTGCGGCGTTCGGGGTCGCGCGGCGCACGTTCCTTTTTCTGCCTTGCAGCCTGTTTGGCACAGCCTTCTTCACCCATTGCGCGCTCCCTCAAACCAATGTTCAAATGTACATTAGTCTAGCACGGAGGCCCTCCCCGGCAATACCGGCAAAATCGGCAATACGGGGATGCGGCAAAATTGCCGAAATCGGCAAAATTGTCCGGAAACCCTCGTTCGTGCTGAAAAATTGCGTTTGCGAATGATCTTTTTTGAGAATAATTAAAACCGCATCGCTTTGACCTGGCCTTATATATAATGATCAACTTACTTTTATTAAAATAGGCTCCCAAAATCGTTCGCAAACGCAATTTTTCAGCACGAACCAAGGTTTCCGGGCAAATTCCGCATCGCGAGCGGGCATGGCGCCATTCGTCCAGCGCGCCGCGCCCGCTCGCGTACATTACAACCTAAAGCGCGCGTTGTCCTTGACGGACGCGCGGCGCTATGGTTTCGTATATCATGACCTCGCAAGACAAGCCTCTGTCGCCTTTCGCTCAAAGAAGGATCCCCATGGCAAACGAGCACAATCAACTCATCGGCTTCAAAGTGTACGACGCCCAACGCTCCATCTATAAGTCTTTGGAAACGGCACTCGCTCCACTTGGTATCACGCCCGGACAGTTCAACCTGCTCAACCAACTCGACCGAGCCGGAGAGCTTTCCCAGAAAGCGCTCGCCGAGCGAACCCGCAAAGAGCAGGCGACCATCACGCGCTACCTCGACCTGCTCGAGCGCAAGGGTCTTGTTGTTCGCACGCGCGACAAAAACGACCGGCGCGCTCATGCAGTCAGCATCACCGACGAAGCGCGCTCGCTGCTGAAAGCAGCCGAACCAGTCACGTTCGACCGAGCAAAGCGCCTGGTCGAAGGCGTTGATCAGGAAGATCTTGACACCTTCGTTGCCGTATTGGCCAAGCTCAAGGAAAACGCCGAATCCATTTCTGGCAAGTAGCGGCAACCCATGAGACGAAGGGACGGGGTCAATGACTCATTTTCTGGCCTGCGGCCGAAAATGAGTCATTGACCCCGTCCCTTCGTCTCATGTCCCGTTGCTTCGGGTTGCCGATTGTCGGTTTTTCGCGGGTTCGATTGCACCGGCTGGACCCTATTCCTATACTGGACCATATTTTCAACCCACCTTTTCAAGGACGCGCACATGAACCAGTATCAAAACGCCCCGCGCGGCTTTCACGTTGAACACCGCCGCGCCAACCCCCTTAAAGTCATCGGCATCATGCTGGCCTGCGCCTTGGCCCTGCTGCTAGTGGTATACGTCAGCGTTGCCTTGTATTTTTCCGGACGCTTCATGCCAAACACAACGGCAGGAGGCATGAGCCTGTCTCTTATGTCCTCGTCAGAAGCCGAGCAATCCCTAAAAAACAAGCTGGACGACTATGCGCTTTCTGTCAGCGGACAAGGCCTCGACCTCAAGTTGACCGCCTCCGAAGCCGGTCTGGCGATCAATACGTCGGCGGTCATCAACGACATGCTCTCGGACGTGAATCCCTGGCTCTGGCCGTTCCAAATCGGGTCCCAACATGACGAGTCCTCCAAACTGGTAGCCGGCTCCAGCGGCACCGCCCTTGAAGATGCCGTGAAAGCCGCCGTCGAACAGGTCAACGCAAACGCCACGCCGCCGAAAAACGCGACGCTCGTGTTCAACAAGGCAACGAAGACCTTCACTATTGAACCGGAATCGGTGGGTACGGCCCTCGATGCAGATGCCGTGGTCAAAGTGGCGGAAGATGCTCTTTCCGCGCTCAATCGCCGCGCCGCCATCACGGCGGACCAGTTGCAGCAGCCAACCATCCTGAAAACAGACGAGCGCCTGAAATCGGCCATCGAAACCGCCAACGTAATGATCGCCGCGAACATCCCTCTAACCATGGACGACTACCCCCTTGCAACGGTCGACGCCGACCTAATTGCTCAGTGGATCACCGTGGATGACGAAGCTCAGGCTACACTAGACGAAGCCGCACTTGGCAGCTGGGTTGATCAGCTGGTTCAGGCAAACAACACCGTCGGCAGCGCGCGCACGTACACGCGAGCAGACGGCAAGCAGATCACCGTGAAGGGCGGCGTGTACGGTTGGGAGATCGACCGCGATGCGCTGCTGGCCGCCGTGAAAGAAGGCGTGGGCGCGGGCAGCACGCAGGCGATCGCCGTCCCCACGGTCACGCACGGAGAAACATTCAAGGGTCCTGGCGTGCAGGACTGGGGCAAACGATACTTGGACATCGACCTGTCCGAGCAACACGCGCGCTTCTATGACGAATCCGGTGCGCTGGTTTGGGAATCCGACGTGATCACGGGCATCCCCGACGGCACGCACGACACCCCCGACGGCGTGTATTGGATGAACCGCAAAGAAAGCCCCTCGACCCTGAAGGGCTATGACGGCGACACGCAAATATACGAAACCCCTGTGGAATACTGGATGCCGTTCGTAGGCGGAGCCATCGGCTTGCACGACGCCCCCTGGCAAACCTCAGGCTTCGGCGGCACGAAATACGCCGACGGCCTGGGCAGTCACGGATGCGTCAACCTACCGCCCGACAAGGCAGGAGAGCTGTACGGCATTGTCAAAGGCGGCGACGCCGTGGTTTGCCACTGGTAAAATCCAAAGCCGCCCGCCACGCACCCAACCGGCGGGCGGCGAGCTGTTTGCGCCCCTCAGCTCGGCAGCAGCGCGCAGTCCCAAAGCCTGCCCTCGACACGCGGCGCGATCGCGTTCTGTCAAAACAAGCGAGTTTTGCGGCGATTTTCCGCTCTCGAAGGAACCTTCCCCCAAGTGCGTTTTACATCGCCCCAGTTCAGAAAGCTTCCAGCGCCTTTTATCCTGGTTTGAGGACCAGCAAAACTCGTCCGTTTTGACAGGATGGCCCAAAGGCATTCCAAGAACGTCCAAAAGGCTCGGGCTAGCCGCGCGGCACAAAATTTCAGGTCGCGAGCCTTTCTTTTCGTTCACAACCAAACTGTTACCTGCTACAATGTGCCCACAATTTCATAGCGTACCCCGTTGATACGTCCTGAATCTCACGAGACAGGGCGCGGAAGGGGCCTCTGGAGAATCCCGGTTATCGGGTGCCGAAGGGGCAAGACGGATGCAGAGCGCGCATGGACACGAACCGAGCGCCGCGCCGTTGAAACTCTCAGGCAAAAGGACAGAGCTAAGCTACGAGTTCGTCGCGTTAGGCGGCGCTCGCTTTCCTTGGTTTCCCCTTGCATATCCTCCTGTTCGGCCTCGCTCCGTATCGTTGCGAGGTTACAGAAGTTGCACGTATGTACATGCATAAAGGAGGAAACTGGTGGAAGGGTTTTTCAGCACGATCAACGATATGTTGGTCGCAATCGATGACTTCATATGGGGCGTTCCCCTCATGGTGCTCATCCTGTTCGGCGGCATTCTGCTGACGGTGCGCCTGCGTGGCGTGCAGTTCAGCCAGCTGCCGCGCGCATTGCGCTACATGGTGAAGAACGAGAAGGACGGCGCCGGCGAAGTGACCAGCTTCGGCGCGCTCTGCACCGCGCTTTCGGCCACCATCGGCACGGGCAACATCGTGGGCGTGGCGACGGCCATCGTGGCCGGCGGCCCGGGAGCCATGTTCTGGATGTGGCTCGCGGCGTTGTTCGGCATGGCGACGAAGTACTCGGAGGGCCTGCTTGCCGTCAAGTACCGCAGCGTCGACAAGAAGACGGGGCACGTGCTGGGCGGCCCGTTCTACTACATCGAGCGCGGCATGGGTCGGAACTGGCGCTGGCTCGCCAAGATGTTCGCCTTCTTCGGCATGTGCGTGGGCTTGTTCGGCATTGGTACGTTCACGCAGGTGAACTCCATCTCCACGGCCATTACCGGCTTCTTCGATCCCGAAAAAGCCGCCACGGTCAGCATCCTGGGCATGGATTACTCCATCTTCACCGTCATCGGCTCCCTTGTGCTGGCCGTGCTGGTGGGCCTGGTGGTCATCGGCGGCCTCAAGCGCATCGCCAAGGTTTCAGAACGCGTCATCCCCGCCATGGTGGTGCTGTACGTCGGGTTCTCGCTGCTGCTGATCTTCACGAACCTCGACAAAGTTCCCGGCGCGTTCGTCACCATTTTCGAAAGCGCCTTCGGCCTGCAGGCTGCTGCCGGCGGTGCGCTGGGCGCCATCATCATCGCCATGCAGAAGGGCATCGCGCGCGGCATCTTCTCGAACGAGGCGGGTCTTGGTTCCGCCCCCATCGCCGCCGCTGCCGCGCAAACGAAAGAGCCTGTTCGCCAGGGCCTCGTGTCCATGACGGGTACGTTCCTGGACACCATCGTAGTGTGCTCCATGACGGGCCTTGCGCTGGTCATGACGGGCGCGTACCAAATCCCCGGCCTTGAAGGCGCTGCCGTGACCACGGCGGCATTCCAGGCGGGCCTGCCGTTCATTCCCGGCGAGATCGTTTCGTTCGTGCTGATGGCGTGCCTGGTGCTGTTCGGCTTCACCACCATCCTGGGATGGGACTACTACGGCGAGCGTTGCCTGGAGTACTTCAGCAACGGCAATATGAAAGCCGTGAAGGCGTACCGCTGGCTGTACATCTTCTGCGTGTTCATCGGCCCCTACATGACGGTGGCCGCCGTATGGACCATCGCCGACATCTTCAACGGCTTGATGGCTCTGCCGAACATGATCGCCCTCATCGCGCTGTCCGGCGTGGTGGCGAAGGAAACGAAGGATTACTTCGCGCGGCTGAAAGCCGCAGGCGACGAAGACGGCATGGAGCCGCATCTGACCGGCGACAACTGGGACATCCCGCCCCTGGACGCTCTGACCGATCGCCTGGGCGCGAAGAACTAGTTCGCTAGAATTTTCCGTACCGCATGTAAAAGACCCGCTCGAGCGGGTCTTTTACATGCAAGGCGCCCCGCGGCGCTAGCGCCTTGCCGGCTTTTCGGGACTGTCAAGCAAACCGAACAATTCAGCTTTACTGTGAATGCCCAGCTTCCGGTAAATATGGTTGACATGAGCTTTCACCGTACCCTGGGACACGTACAGCGCTTCTTCGATCTCCGCGACGGTGGCGCGCTGGGCCAACAGCTGCAGCACCTCTTCTTCGCGAGGACTCAAGCTGTACACGCGAGAAAGGTCCGACACGCGCATAGCCGTGCGACCTTCGGCGGGTCCGCTTTCCATCTGGTCGTCGTTCAGGGCGACGCCCCATTTCGCCGAAAGCCCCCGCTCGGTGAAGAAGATCACCAAAAACGCGACCACAACGGCCACCACGATCCCGTTGTACACCATGCTCGTGTCGGCGCTGCCCAGATACGCCGAAGCGCCCGCAAACGTCAGCCACCCCAAAAGCTCAACAAGGTAGCGAATGCCGCGCTCGATGCCGTTGATCCACACCGCATTCACGCCAAAGCGGTACGTGATGTTGCTCATGACGATCATGATGTACATGGACAGCATTGTGTACCCGGCGTCGTAACACAGCGCCATAATTTGAGCGCTCCCGGCAAACGAGGGCATAACAAACAAAAACCCTACAATGAACAGCGGAAACGCCAATTGATAAATGGTGTCGAAGTTGAACCAGCGCGAGGCGGACAGCACGCCGAAGAACACAAGCCCCGTCACGAATAGCGCGCCCACGACATTGCCGGGAACCAGCGGCTGCATGGGCAGCGCGCCGAAAGCCGCTGCGAACGTGCAGGTGGCCATAAGGAAGATAGGCTTCCAAGGTATAGTTTTCACATCGCCTTCACGCACGGCGCGCGGAAGATCGCGATCGGGCAGCCTCCGCATGCTCGAACGGACGCACGCCAGGCAAATCGGCGGCAAGACCACGGCAAAAAACGCCAGGTACGGAACGGACATCCCCAGAAACAGCCACTTCAACACCTCCCCTACGAAAATGGCGATAGCGTGGTACAACGCCACGCGAAGCGGATTGAGCGACCCGTAGAATTCCGCCCACATAAGAATCAGAGATCCCAAACCGCCACCGGCAAGCAGCAATCCGACCACCTTCAAAGGCTCGAACGGCACGAAGAAGCAGGCGATCACGACAAGAGCCGACCCGCCCGTCATGCTGGCGCCCGTTGCGATCACGGCAGGCCTGTTCTCCCAGAGGGGCGCCACGCGCCGAGCAGCGAAAGCAAGCGCCAACGACACCACGCCAATAGCTGCTTCGAACAAAAAGTAGTCGAACACGGTAATGGTGGGAAACGCCTCGTAACGGAAAAGCGTCGCAATCCACGCGCGGTACAGGCCAACCCCGAAGAACACGAACGGGATGATCGCCACGCGCCCGAATATGGCTTTCCACCGCTGGGCGAACCCCTGCTTCTCAACGCTTTCCACGGTTTCCTCCCCAAACAAGTGGAACGTCGGTGCAATGCAACACCAACCGGTGAAACGTCCAGGAGCTTCGGCACCCCTGCGCCCGGGCACCGAGGCGATGCAGCTCCAACTCCCTAGCCGCGGTTCATCATAGCCAAAAGAGCCTGATGGCGAAAGAGGGTTATAGCAAGGGTTACGTATTTAACCTACGCGGACAATTGCACGGCGCGGCGCATCGCGGCATTTTGGAGAGGCATTGCGGGACAGCTGCGAACGTCCGCCAAGCTGAGGCGAGCGCGTGCGGCCAACACTCGGCAGCATCCGACAAACCCGCATGCAAAAGGAGCAGCCCGCGAAGCAGCGGGACGGGATTTGTAGGGAGGACTATACACATGGAACGATTCTCGCGTAGGCAGTTCATTGCAGGCGGCGCCGTAGCGGCGCTCGGCGGCACCCTGGCACTCGCCGGGTGCGCGCCCAGCGGCACAGCAGGCTCCAAGAATGCATCGGGCGGCGACAGCGCAACCAGCACGGCAATCGGGTCGGGCATGGGCAAGCATGGAGAGTTCAACGTAGAGGTGTCGGTAACCGACGGAACCATCGACCGCATCACCGTGCTCGACTCACGCGAAACGCCGGGCATGGGCGACGTCGCCATGCAGAAGCTCACCAAGCTGATCATCGACAATCAAACGCTCAACGTTGACGCCGTGTCAGGAGCCACGCTGTCCAGCATGGCGTTCACCGGCGCTGTGGCAAGCGCCCTGGACGACCTGGGGCAGAAGTCGAGCGAATGGCAGAAACGAGACAAGGCCGAATACGCGAACGAGACGACGCTTCCCGAATCCACCGACGTGGTGGTCATCGGAGCAGGCGGCGCAGGATTCGCAGCGGCTATTTCCGCAGCGAACGCCGGCAAGAAGGTCGTTTTGATGGAAAAGATGGGCGTGCTGGGCGGCGACACCGCGCTTTCAGGCGGCGAAATGGCTGTTCCGGGCAACTGGATCCAAGTAAAGGAAGGCATCGTCGACAGCCCCGAAGCCCTGGCGAAGGACATGCTTGAAGGCGGCGACAACGCAGGCGATCCGGCGTTGGTGCAGGTGATCGCTGACGGCGCGCTGGAAAGCTCGCAATGGCTCACCTTCGAAGGCGGCGTGTCGTGGAAGCACGACCTCATGCAGTTCGGCGGCCACAACACGAAGCGCTCCATCATCCCCATCACGCACTCGGGGTCCGAGATGACTACCAAGCTGACCAAGCGCGTGAACGAGATCGACGACATTACGCTGGTCGACTGCACGCGTGCCGTTGAACTGGTAAAAGACGGCAACGCTATCAGCGGCGTCAAGGTGCAGAACACCGTGACCGGCGAAGAGAACACGATCGCCTGCAAAGCCGTGGTCATGGCAAGCGGCGGGTTCGGCTCTAACGTCGATATGCGCGTGAAGTACAACCCGGCCATGGATGACAAGATCCTCTCCACCGACTCCGTAGGCGTAACGGGCGACGGCATCACCATGGGCGAGGCAGCCGGAGCAAACCTGATCGACATGGAGTACATCCAGACGTATCCCGTATGCGATCCCTCAACCGGCGCGCTGCTGTACGTCGGCGACGTGCGTCTGGAATACCAGGCGATCATGGTGAACAAGGAAGGCGATCGCTTCGTGGAAGAGCTCGACCGCCGCGACGTCATTTCCAACGCCATCACGAAGCAAAGCGACGGCAAGGGCTACCTGCTGTTCAACCAGAAGGGCGCCGACGAAACGGGGCTGCTGGTCACGCACGCAGACGAGTACGAGAACATCCTGGCTCGCAACGTCATCGCAAAGGGAGACACGCTCGACGACGTGTGCAGCCAGATGGGCGTTGACGCTGCCGAACTGCAGAAGACCATCGACACCTGGAACCAGTACTGCAAGGATGGCAAGGATCCCGAATTCAACTACCGCGGCAAGATGAACCCCATCGAAGAGGGGCCGTACTACCTGATGGCCTGCAAGCCCGCGGTCCATTACACGATGGGCGGCTTGCACATCAACACCGACGCGCAAGTGCTCGACCAAACGGGCGCGCCCATTCCGGGCTTCTATGCAGCAGGCGAGGTGGCGGGTCACAAAATGGGCACGAACCGCCTGGGTTCCTGTTCGATGACCGACATCTACACGTTCGGACGCATTGCCGGAGCGAACGCAGCAGCCTACTCGGCCTAGTACCGTCGGGTCCATCCGGCTTGGCTGCTGCAGTTCTCCCGCAGCAGCCAAGCATTATTCCCTCCCTTGGTTCGGGCCCGCAGCGCGCGGGCCCGAACTGGTACAATGAGCGGCATACCGCAGATATCCGCGCTCGAAACGCAAGAGGGGGATTGCATGGACCAGCATCTGATATTCGCAATCAGCAGAGAATACGGCAGCGGAGGGCGCGAGATAGGCGAGCACCTTGCAAACGAGCTGGGCATCGCCTACTACGACAAGCTCCTGCTCAAGCGCATAGCCGAGGAATGCGGCCTCGACGGGAACGTTATCGCGGACTTCGACGAAAAACCCTTGCGGCCGCTGCTGCTGAACCCGAACAACTTTTTTTGCGGAACGGACATCGAACACCCCGTTGCGGCGCGCATTTACAAAGCAGAAGTGGGCATTCTCAAATCCATAGCGGACGAGGGACCATGCGTTATCGTAGGCCGCTGCGCCGATTACGTGCTTTCAAAGCACCCGGGCTTGGTCAGCCTATTCGTCAGCGCCCCGATGGACGCACGAGTCAAGCGAGTCATGCGCCGCAACAACCTGTCGGAACAAGAAGCTCGTGCGCGCATCGCCAAAGTAGACAAAGCGCGCGCCAGCTACTACCGCTACTTCACTGACGAGCAATGGGGTCAAGCCTCCAATTACGACTTGTGCCTCAACTCCGGACAGCTTGATGCACAAGGAGCCGTTTCGGTGATTCGTGCGTTCGTCGAAGCGCAACAACCCCGGTAGACCAGGGAACTCCAGCGGGGACGGAGCCAGCAATTTGCGCGCTCCGCCCCCGTTTCGCACTTAGCCGAGACGCACGCCGTTCGGTACGTCGCATTCGGGAACGGCAAGAACCGGAAGGATGCCGTCTTCGTATCCAATATCGTAGATCATGCCCTCGGACACTTCGCCGCCATCGTTTCGGCCATGGAGGCTCCTTCGCTACGCTTGCGCCTGCTTGATCGCATCGGCAACCTTGCGAGCCGCTGCGGTAATGGTCAAATCGTTCACGTCAACCGTGATTTCGGCGTACTGCTCGTACAGCGGCTTGCGCTCGTCGAACAACTCGCGTAGGCTCATGCCGATGCCGCCCTTGAGAACCACGCCGCGTTCCTGTAAATCGTGCAAGCGATTCACCAGCTCGTCGTAGGAAATCTGCAGATACACAACCGTGCCTATTTCGGTTAGATGCCGCATAGCCTCATCCGAATAAACCGCGGAACCGCCTGTGGAGATAATGCTCTTGGACGCTTCGATGTCGCGCAGGATCTCGTTTTCAACCTCGATAAACCCTTCGGGTCCGCATGCATCAATAAGCTTCTGAAGCGTTTTATCGCACTGGTTCTGGATGACCAGGTCTGCGTCTATAAAGTGATAGTTCATGATCTTAGCCAACACAATGCCCAGCGTCGACTTACCCGCACCGGGCATGCCGATCAGAACGATATTGTCTTTTTCCGCCATACTGGCTCCTCCCTAGCTGACAACTTCATCCGCATTGTAGCACGGCCTTTCTAGCGCGCGCCGCCACCTCCGCCGAAGCCGCCGCCTCCGCCGCCCGAGAACCCTCCTCCGAATCCGCCGCCGCTTGAGAAGTCCCCGCTTGCAGCAGACAAGGCGGCTTGAGCTGACGACAAGGTGTTAGCCATGGACGACTGGAACAGATCGCCCACCGCAGGCATGGCAACGCCGGTCGACGTATGCCCGCCCGTGTACCAGAACCACCACGGCATGTAGGACACGCCCAAAGATCCATCGTACTCGAACAATTGCGGCATAGTGGTCTGCAGCTGCTTGATAGCCTGGTCGGCAACGCCGAACAAGTACGCATACACCATGAACTCGCCCCACACCTTAACGTCGGTAGGCGGACGCTCGTCAAGCGACGAGAAATCGCGCAACCAGTTGCGCAGCGCCTTGCAACGCGCGATCAGATTGTTTCCGCGCACGCTTCGCCGCGGCATGTAGTTGGCGATAATGCCCAGGGCAATAGCTACGGGAAGCATGAAGATGAGAGGTATGAAGTTCTCCATCATCAGCCAGATCGCCACGCCGCCAACAGCCAACACTACGGCAAGGGCAATCAAATACCCCTGGTAGCGCTTACCCTTTGCTTCGAAGAAATCCTGGCTGTTCGTTGCGGCGGACAACGTTCCTTGCCACGACTGCATGGCATCGAGCAGCTCTTGAGGATGGTCTTTGCCATACGTCTCGATCGTGCCGAACCACAGCGAGTCTCGGCCTTCGGCAACCCTGCCGAACAGAAGGTCGAGCGCCGCACGGTCGATAGGATCGGCTACCGTATCAGCAGCGGGCAGTTTGGTTATATAGTAGTCGCTCTTCGTTTTGGACGATCCGAACAAACCCGGCTCGTCATAACTGCCAGCATCGATGCGCACGGCCCCGATATGAGCCAGATGCATGAGCGTTGCCGAGAAATCATCTTGGCTTTCACGATCCCAACGCCACAGGCGGCCGATCACCGCAGGGTGCACGGCGGGATCGGGAACGTCGCGCCAATACTCGTCCTTGAAGTCAGGTTCATGCTCGCGCCCGTACCGACGATACGACCACAAGCCCCAAAGCAGCAGCAAAACGCTTATCACGCCGCAGCCGACGATAAACGCAAGCGACATAGTGCGCTGAACGTTTGCCTGGTCAGACCACGACTGTTCTTCTTTCAACACCGTATCAAGACGCATGGCGCCACCGTGCGCAGCGGCATCTTTCGCCGAAAGGTTCGTGAGCCACTTCACGGGAAACACAACGCGCGCTTCGGCAAACTGCCCGGCCGACACATGGGGGACCTTGTACGTAACGGATCCATCCGCATTGACCAACACCGATCCGTCAAGCGGACCGTGGCCCCAAGCGCGCACGTTATCCCCCGCTTTCACCTCGGTCCCCTGAGGCACCGGCAGCGCAAGGGTCATCGTCACGTTGTCGGACGCTTCGGCCCATTGGGACCCTATGTACTTCCAGTACACCTCTCCCACGTCTCCGTAGGCCTGCGCGCCGTTGACCACCGTGTAGTCAAGCTCTATCATCGCCTGCGTATCGGATTGGTTGAAGAACGCGTACACGGTGTTCTTCGGCTCGTCGAACGAGTACGCATCCGTGCCAGGCCCGCCCGATTCGCGCCAACCCAGCACGAACGGCACGTCTTTGAGCGTTGTCCATGAGCCCGAAATGGATCCGTCAGCGCCAAGTTGGCCCATGCGCATGCCGTTGATCTTGATGGACGCATTCGACGGAAGACCGTTGCCGAGCTCCCACCACACAGCAGTGAAATCGCCGCTGAAGTCGAATGCGCGCTGTTCAACCACATGCAAGGACCCATCGGTTTCAACCTGCGCCTGAATATCAACCTTAGGCATGGTGTACGACTTCGCGTCGGCATAAGCTGGCGAGCACACCAGAACGCCCACAGCTAAGACGATCAAGCAGGCGAATGCAAGCACGAATCGCCTACGCTGCATAGCGAAGGAAATGTGGAGTTGCGTACCGCTCATGTTTTGCACAATCATGCTCCTTGCAACTTGGAGGTGGTCACGGTATCATAGCAAACCGCACCTATTATATTGTGGAGAGCTGACCGAGAGGCCGAAGGTGCTCGCCTGCTAAGCGAGTACACCCCAAAAGGGTGTCTGGGGTTCGAATCCCCAGCTCTCCGCCACCGATTTCAAAAGCCCGACAGTTTTCCAACTGCCGGGCTTCATTATATCGTCCAACCGGTTTCCCTATGGCAACGGATAGGTACCAGTGCACCGCTCCTCAGGCAAAACCGACCCACGATGCTTAGTCCAAGCAAAGCCGCGCAACAAGCAACGCAGCGTGCGCCAAAACGCTTACGCCAAATGGCTTTTCTTGAGAATATCGCCAATATAGGTGTTCTCGGTCTTTTTGACGAACGAATCGACAATTCGCTGCTCCACAAAGGGAAGATCCATGTCGACAAGCTTCTTGCAATCCGACAGATAGTACAGAGAGCTCGCAAGGGCGCGCACATCATATGCAGACGCGAACGTCTCAGGCACGCCGCGCTCCACGTCGAGCAATTGGTACACTGCCTCCATGGCGGTGCGCACGGAATACTCGGTCGTGAAAACCGTGTCGCGCTCGGTTTCAGCGAAATTGCCGATGAACGCAAGATTCTTCGAGCCCTGGGGGACCACCAAAGGACGATCCCCCGGCTTGCGCAGCATGAAGTAGGACGTGATGAACGGCATGTACACGGGTATCACCGTGCAATCATCATGCGCCATGGCCTCGATTTGAGATTCGGGAACGCCCAAATGATACAGCAGCTCTTGCGCGATCTCCTGGCCGCTGCACGCCTCGATGGGCTTCTTGACGTAGTTGCCGGGAACGCCCGACAGCAGGCCGTATATCCACATGACCGTCTGGTCGGGACGCTGCTCCTTGAAATGAGGCTGACGATGTATCGTGAAACTCATGAGCCAGTTGGAGTCCTTCACGGTAACGATGCCGCCGGTCACAACCTTTCCGGTCCTGAGGCCTCGGTTCGTCAACCGCTCTATATAGGGGTCGATCTTGCTGTTCTGCCAGGTAGCCGTTGCAGAAACGAACCAGCTTTCCTTGGGTAAGTTCTCGCAGAACGCATCGGGGTTGCCGAACTCGGGCGATTGCTCGGCCAATCGCTTCCACAACGTCCAACTGCCGCCCAGCTCATGGGTAATGGGAGCCGGATCAAAGTGGCTGCCTTGCGTGGAGCTTTCCGTTATGGACCCGTTCGTGATCAGCACCAGATCGTTTTCCGTCAGCCCTATGCGATCGATGCGGCCGCTCCGGTCCACCACCAACTCGCGGGCAACCTTCGCGTCGTCGGAAACATCAACGCGAACATCAACAACCCGCGCATTGCACTCAAACTGCACTCCGTTCTTCTTCAAGTACGAAACCAGCGGCTTGACCAGCGATTCGTATTGATTGAAGCGCGTGAACTTAAGAGCGGTGAAATCAGGAAGCCCCTTGATATGGTGAATGAAGCGCATGATATAGCGACGCATTTCTACAGCGGAGTGCCAACGCTCGAACGCGAACATCGTGCACCAGTACAGCCAGAAGTTCGATTTGAAGAACTCTTCGGTAAAAACGTCTTCTATGCGCTTGCCTTCAAGCGAATCCTCAGAAGCCATCCATAGCTCGATCAGCTCTTTTTTCGCCTTCTTGGAAAGCGTGAAGTCGCCATCATCTTCAACCCGGCACCCGCGATCGTGAATGATGCGGCAGTTGGAGGAGTTCGGATCGTCGTGATCAAGCCAGTAGAATTCATCGAGAACTGACGCATTCTCCACCTCAAGCGAGGGAACGGAGCGAAACAAATCCCATAAGCATTCGAAGTGGTTCTCCATCTCGCGCCCACCGCGCGTCACAAATCCATCAAGCGGAGCCGCCTTGCCATCTAAAGACCCTCCCGGAACAGCCGTTTCTTCAAACACGTGGATACGCTCGCCCTGCATGTGACCGTCGCGCAGCAAAAACACCGCAGCTGCCAAACCGGCAAGGCCGCCGCCTACCAAATACGCCGATTTGTCATCGACTCCCTTGGGTTTTCTGGGCCGAGCAAACGCTTCGTAGTTACCGTTGGTGTACCTCATGCAAATCCTTCCTCTCCAATCGCCGGCGCTGGCAAGCGTCGAAACCATACGTTGCACGAATGCCATCGTATGACTGGTCTTGGTCGAGACAAGGGCCAGTGCAGAAAGGAAGTCAGATCGAAAAGGAGCAGTTACGAATAGGTTGGAAAAGCAAGCGGACCCGCTGTTGCGCAGGTCCGCTCGAACACCGACGAGTGAAGCCGATCAGCCTTTGCCGCCTCTGAAGCGCGACCCTATCCGTTTCGCCTTCATCGGCTTTTTACGGTACGCCGGATGATGCTTGAGGAAAACAGCGCGGCATATCTGCGTCACGCCAAGCGCAACCAAAGCAGTGAGCAAAAAACTAAATGCCAGATCAAACACGCCCACGTTGCGCTCGAACCACGCATACAGGCTGAATAATCCAAAGAACGAGGAAAGAGCTCCGGTGATAACCGTGAACAGCTTAATGAGGATTTCCTTTGCACGGGTTGGCGAGTAGCGATACGTGGCAACCAGATAGACCACTAACGCGACCACCGCCAAAACAACCAACAGCACAGCGATGCGCGATAAGCGGGCGATCATGACGGAACTCCTCTCTCGGCACAGCAAGCGTCTTGCTTGCACGAACTCCTTGATTTCGCATCATACCAGACTCGCAAGAGGCCGCGCGAAGGCCCATCGATTCTAACGAGCGCTCGGCGGCTTCACATGTGTTTCAAGCAGCCGAACGATTTCGTCTTTTCCAATTGGCTTGACCGCATAGCCATCCATCCCCGCCTCGGAAGCACGTTTTCTGTCTTCGACGTACGCATTGGCCGTCATGGCGATAATCGGCGGATGCGAACGATGAACGCAAGAGCTCTCTTCCACGATAGTGCGAGCGGCCTCCAAACCGTCCATGCGCGGCATTTGGATATCCATGAACACCAGGTCGTAATAGTTTTCCGGCACCGACCTCAATGTCTCGACCGCTTCAAGACCGTCCCAAGCGCGATCAACTGAAGCGCCTGTGCTCTTGATGAACTCCTCGGCTATCTCTCCCACGATGTCGTTATCCTCAACAAGCAGAACCCGCACGCTCGCCCAATCAGCCGAACAGTCGCAATCAGGAAGCTCTACGTCGTCTGGCGCCGTCGAAAGATCTTCGTCGTCCGCCGAAGCTTCCTCCTGCATCTCAAAAGGAAGATCCACCGTGAACTTCGAGCCCTTGCCTTGAGCGCTCTCCACTTTGATAGACCCGTTCATAACATCGATCAGGTTCTTCACGATAGACATTCCCAAACCCGTTCCCTCCACCGCAAGACGCGATGGGCGCTCCTCCCGCTCGAACGGATCGAACATACGCTCAACGAAATCCGATGACATCCCTATGCCGTCGTCCTCGATTACAAAGCGAACTACACAGGTTTTTTGAGCATCCTGCTCGCTCAGCCTCAGCTCTTCCGCCACTTCGCCGAACGGCATGCGGGCCGCCGAAAACCACACGTGACCACCCGGCTCCGTGTACTTCACCGCATTGCCCAGCAAGTTGACCAAAATCTGACTCACGCGCATCTCGTCGCCAACCACCATCGTGCGTCCAAGCGAGCAATTAACCGCCTCGAACGAAAGTTGTTTCGTATCGGCCTGTGGACGAACAATGGAAACCATCATCTCCACCAAACTGCACACATTGAACGGCGCGTGCGTTAGATCGATTTGCCCGCTTTCTATTTTGCTCATATCCAGCACGTCGTTAACCAGGTTCAAAAGGTGATGCGAAGAGAGTTTTATCTTGCTGATAGATTCCCCCACGCGCTCGCGGTCATCCTCGTGCTCGCTGGCTATGTTCGCCAGCCCGATGATCGCGGTCAGCGGCGTGCGAATGTCATGGGATACGTTCGATAGGAACCTCGACTTCGCCTCGTTGGCTTCCTGCGCAGCTTCAAGCGCACAGCGCAGGCTTTCCTGAAGCGCGCGTTGCTGATTGTTTTTCTTCATGATCACAACGATGAACAGGATGAGCGCAACAATGAACACGCTCAAGAGAACCGTTGCCGTATCTATAGCCTCTTTCCGGGCATCGGCTATCTGAGCGTACGTCCTGTCAA
>ENA-OQNO01000858-OQNO01000858.1-human-gut-metagenome-genome-assembly--contig:-NODE-858-length-23841-cov-3.877330_pt1 | contig 23841 bp, 22 predicted proteins | sample MGYA00242629_ERZ504880 | MGnify/ENA primary metagenome ERZ504880 (study PRJEB26092, sample SAMD00036377) | human gut metagenome | host: Homo sapiens | study: EMG produced TPA metagenomics assembly of... | reverse complement strand
GATGGTGAACACGAAGCTCAGCACGCCGCAGCCGATAGGCAGGATAGCCACCTGCCACACTCCGCGCACGAGCGAGTACATGGTGGTGTTTCCCGCCGTGCCCAGCATGGAGTCGAACCCTGCCGCCAAGATGCCGTCATATCCAATGGATTTCAGCATGTTAATCTGGTTGGCGAAGATCCAACTGCAGCAATCACGCAGCACGCCGCACAGCCACTTGTTGATGTCGTCGGCGATAGCGGCGAACGCGAAGTCCGGAAACAGCATGAGCGAGCTTAAGATGATAAACGTTGCCGCGAAGGGCAGAATGAACCGCCTGTCTTTGATAGCCGCCATGCGCATCACCCCACAACCGTGAACGTTGCCGGGCCGCGCGCATATTCGACGGTGAGCACTGTCTTTGCCGTGTCATCGCACGTGAAGTTCGCGCTCACCGTGCCGGATGCGTAATCCACCACCAGAGCTTGGTCCCAGGCAGCTTTGGTTGCCGTGGGCACATGGGCATGCGCATAGTCGGAGATCGCCGTGTCGAGCGCATCGGTGGTGCCGCCAAGCAGCTCGCGGAATTCATCATTCACGCCCTCGACGGCAAGTGGGCTTTGGTTGGCTGTTCCCTGGTGATAGGTCTTTTCTAGCGTGAAATCATCGCTTGAGACCGTGCAGGCTCCAAGGTTATCTTGGCGCAGCAGTACCAGTGAGTCCTTGGTCGATCCATCGGCCATATCGAGCTTCAGCATTATCGAGGTCTGGCCCGTTTCCTTGGTTACCGTCGACACGTCGAACGTGGTCATATTGCTTGCCACGCCATCGGACTCAACGTAGCGCCCGTCTTTGAACGCGATGGTCGATTTGCCGTCCTCGGATGCCCAGGCATTGCCCTTCAGCACGCCCAGCGCGTCGATCTCGCTCGTCGGCAGCTTCTGATCTGATGCTTCGGCACTCACGCCAGTCGGCGCTGCCTCACCCGAATCGCTGCCGGTCGAGGCCTCTGCTGGGACATCGTGTCCCACTTGGTCAGAGCCCGTCATCGAGCAGCGCACGACAGTCGAGCCTATCAAGATCAGCACCGCGCCGATTGCCAGCGCAAGGATGATCTTCTGTCTTCTTTCCATATTCAATTGCTCCCTTCTAATTTCGAGCGGTAAGCGCCGCGGTGAAATAGTTGATTCCGGTCGATATCTTGCAAACATCGCCTGTTTGCGGTTCGTGGATGTACTGGTCGCCCCCTATGAAAATCGCGACATGGCCGGGCTTATAGAGGATGTCGCCGGGCTGCGCCTCTGATATGAGGATGGTCCGCAGCACCGCCTTTTGGCCCTCGGTGTAATGCGGGATGGAGATGCCCGCCTGCTTGTAGCAGTACTGCGTGAGCCCCGAGCAATCGAGCCCCACGCCCGGACTCTCCCCGCCCCAAACGTACGGAACGCCAAGTTGGCTATACGCCGCCTGTACGATGGCATCGCCGTTGGCGGACATGGACTCGTACTGCTCGACGGTCATGCCGTCGAAGCGGTAGAGGTTATAGGTCTGCATGATGGATTTGAGCGTCTCCACGTAGCTTGAGCTGGTGGCGTAGCCTGCGTCCTTCAGACCCTCGGCCATCTTGTCGGACGAATGGGTTGCCATCGCTTCCTTGATGAGTGCGTTTTGCGAGTAGCGCGAGTTCTGCAGGAAAACGCGGCTCCTAAATACGATGCAATCCTTATGTGACTCGAAGCTGGTGAACTCGTCGGTGATGGTCACTTGGCTTCCGCCGTACTCCTCGCCGGTCTGCCAGCTGGAATGGCCGGAAACCTCTGTGGCCAATCCGTAGCTTGAGGCCCACTTGATGCCGAAGAGGTTGTTATCGCGCGTAGCCAAGCCGGACAGATGGTCACCCACGCCCGACTCGCAGATGATCTGCGCGATGGTGCAGCCCGCCGGATGCCCGTACTTCTCCTGGCACTCAAGCGAGGTGATGACCATCTCCTGCGTGATATAGGGCGGCAGCCCCGCAAGCGACTGCTTGGAGGCCTCGTTCTCCCAGAAGCCGAAAATCGCGCTTACGAGCTGGGACACCACCATCATGGCGAGCACGAAGGCGATGATGCCCGCAAGCACGCCGACAACCGGAGCCGCAGCCGATGATGCCAGCGCAGCGAGCGTCTTGGTGCCGCCTGCACGTGCCGCCTGGCCCGTGGCCTCCGCTGCCTTTGCCTGCGTTGCCCGGGCCTTCAGCCACGTGCGGCGGGATTGTATCTGGGCCTTGACCTCGGCTGCACGAGCATCCGTCATGCCGATACGCTTCGCTCCACCTGTTGCCTGAGCTGCCCCGTCAGCACGCTTTGCTGCTTGCGCAACATTGGTGGGACACGGTGTCCCACCCGCCGTGGCAGCTTTGGCCGCACGAGCCTGTGTTGCACGCGAGGCAAGGTGCGATGCATCAAAAGCCGCTTCATACGCCTGATCGATGCCGCTCGTTTCGTCGGCCTCATCCATCTCGGCCACGGCTGCGCGCCTGATGGCTCGCCGCATGTTTCCCTTGGACTGCAAAGCCGTTGCGGCTTGTCGGGCTGTGTTCTGTGCCGCCTGATCGCCCGCATCCGTCCCGTCCGCCGAGCCTGCGGCTTTAAGCGCACGCGCTGCCGTGCCGCGAGCACCCACAGCGCGGCCGTCTCCTTTGCCGAAGACCCCAGCGGGCTTTGCCGACGCATCATCGATAGCGCCGACCGTACGCGCCGCGCAGTTATCGATGGAATCGACGCGTACGGCAGACACCGCATCGCTGTTGCTCACGATGGGCCGCGGGCCCCTTGCATCTTTAGCGGTTACATGAGGCTCGCTCATACGTGCGCATCCTCATCAGAGCCCGCACCTGCGTCTGCTTCGAACTTATCACTCGCTGCCTGATCGGCTGCCTGTTTGAAACGCTCAGCCCGCTTGCGCGCTGCGATCTCGTCGGGCTTGGTGTTCAGCATCTCGTAGACCGACGTGCCCTTCTCTATCTCGTTGGTCATGGGAACGCGCAGCCCATCGACTATCAGCAAGCCATCGCCTGGGGGCGTGCTGTCATCGATGAACTTCTCCTCGTCGCTTGAGAGCGACAGGATCTGCGACCACGCCCGCATGTCAGCCGCCGATTGGCGGAACAGGCACACGAACGGCGAGTTCATCACCACGGTGCGCGCCTCGCTCTTGGCAAGCATCGCCTCGGCGTTTTGCGTGATGCCGGTGGCAATGAGGTTGAACTTGCGGCCCTCTGCCCAGAAGCGCGAGAAGTAGTTGATGATGGCGGGCTTGTCGAACAAAGATTGAATCTCGTCGATGTAGAACCAGGTGGTGATGCCCCGCTCGAAGTTGTAGTACATGCGGTTGCGCACGGCTTCCAGCACGGCCAGCATGCCGAAGATGCGCATGTTGCCTGACAGGTCCTTCAAGTCGATGTTCACCAAGCGGCTATCGAAGTTGATGGTCGACTGGTGGTTGAAAAACGATGTTGCGCCTTTGACATAGCGCTCGTAGCGAAGTGCGATTATCGCTGCCGCGGGTTCGGGTTGTTGAAGCAAGATCTCGTAGAAGTCGCCGAGCGTCGGCGTGACGCCGATCTTCTCTGCCTCGATATAGGCAAGCTCCGCGCAGCGCCCGATGATAGTGCGGTCGGTCTCGGGCAGAGGCTCGCCGCCCTCGGCCATGGTGGCCGCCGACATCGCCAGGATGGCATCGAGCTTGAAGGCCGTCTGGTTCTCCTTCGACTTATCGGCAACGTCGAAGGTGTCGAAGGGGTTGAAGTGGTCGGGAGAGTCAGCCGCGATGCGGTAGTTGGTGCCGCCGAGCGCATTGATGAGCGGGCTGTTCTCGCCAGCCAAATCCATCATGATGATCTGGTCATGCGGCCGCTGGTGATACACCCAGGTGACCTCGCCCTTCACGAAGAACGACTTGCCGAAGCCCGGCATGGCGGTAACGATTCCCATGCCGCAAGACATCTTGGTGCGGTCGACGAACAGCATGCTGCCCGTGCCGCGCAGCTGCCCGTAGTACACGCCGCCTGGCATGTCGATGCAAGGCGTGGAAAACGGTGTGCAAATGGCGATGTTGGCAGTGGTCACGAACCCAGCCACCTGCATGTGGTCATGTCCGAGCGGCAACGTTGAGTTGAACCCCTCGCGCTGGCGGAAGGCAAGCGTATCCAAATAGAGCGCGTTTCCCTGCGCAAGGCTCATGACCTGGTCGACGTTGGCATCAAGCTCTTCAAGCGAATCGGCGTACACGCAGATGAGACCCGTGAGTCCGAACATCTTCTGGCCGTGCTTGCTCAGGTCTAAAAACAGGCTCTCGGCCTCGCTCTTTGATTCGCGCAGCGCGGGCGGCAGGATCTGGAAGTCGTAGCCCTTCTTCACGGCCGACATCTGCTCGTCGATGATCTCCTTATCCATCCAATGGATGCGCTTGGACACGAAGGCTTTCGATTCCTCGTGGACTGTGGGGTGGATATGCAGCGTCAGGTTCAGATGCATGGGCAGATCGACGATGTCGCCGAGGATCCGGTCGCTTAGGTCCGTGCCGTAGCTACGGAAGTACAGGGCCTGCGCATAGGTTCCGTCCAAGCACAAGCAATCCCTACGCCCGGGCACCTTGAAGTCGATGACCGACGGACACACTAGGTCCTTCGTGCTGATGTTTCTGTTCGCGCGTATCGCGCTGTAGAAATCAGAAGGGCGCGCAGCCTTCGGGCGCAAAAGGGAGAACAGCACGCCCAGGCGCTCCTCTCCTCGCACGATCCGCACCTTGCATTTGATGCGCTCGAGCATCTGCGAGGCGTTGTTGCGGATCTGGGCAAGCTGCCGCGCCGCGTCATCAGCGTTGTCGGCTGCGACCATGAAGGTCATGTAGCGCTCGCGCGTGAAGTTGGCAACGCCCTCGCGCAGCTTCTCGTTGAGCATGCGGTTGTAATCATGCGCGAACACGGCGGCCTCGCCCTCGAGGGGCGTCAGGAACCTGCGCCCGCCCTCGTCAACCGATAGCGGCGTATTCACCACCGACAACTGCACCGAAACATCAGGCGAGAAGCGGTTGAGCATGGCGCTGTATATCTTGAAGATGACCAGTTGGTCCTCATCGCGGATGGTCTTGTAGCTGATGTCGGAAAAGGCGATGGTCTGCGAGAACAGGCCCTCTTCCACCTGAGCTATGCCGTCGGCGTAGAGGTAGTCGTATCCGATGTAGTCGACGGCGTTTTTCGCATTGACCCTTTTTCGGATCTTGGCGGCCGCGCGCTTCGAGTCCGCCTTCTTTTGCTTCTTCAGGCGCTTGGTGGCATCATCGGTGCGGCGGTTCTCGCGCGTTATGTCGCGACGCTTTGAGGCAAGCTCGCGCTGCTTTTTGCGCCTTTCCTTCTTAGATATGGGTCGCGCTTGTTGGGTCATAAAGCTCGGCACCTCTTCTCTTTGCTTTTAATCGGTCTCTCAATCGTTGATGTCTCATGGCAGGCATGTTCAGCTCGGGGTAATCCAGGCATGCGGTGGACGCATAGGTGAGCTGCCCACTATTCAGGTGGAAGTCCGCCCAGCGAACGGCGAACTCCTCAAATTTCATGTTGTGGGGCCGCCAAAAGCCCGCAAGCCAAAACGGCATGCAGGCGCACATGATGGGAAACGAGGCATCGGCCACATCGATATGCAGCGCGAAGTAGCAAAACGCGGCCACGGCTACGGAAGTGATGCCGCCCAGGCACAGGCAGGTAAGCGTGCGCAGCGACAGCTTGCCCACGACCTTCTCGGTGTATTCGCTGATGTCCTTGTATACGACGGTATGAATCATGACGTCTCAGAGCCCCTATGCCGGAAGCCACGACGTATCGAGCATGCCGAAGTAGACGGCAGCGGCGATGATGATGGCACCGCCTGCGATGGTGGAAATGGCGCTTGCGATCTGCGAGCCGCCACCCTCGGGCCCGCGGATCGCCATGCCAAGCGCCACAGCGCCCCAAACCACAAGGAAGCCGCCCAGGAAGGTGACGCAGCCCGATACCAGGCTGATGATGTTCTGAAGCATTCATTTCTCCGTTTCTCTTTGCAATGAAAAGGCACCCGCTCTTGCGAATGCCCAGTTAATCGAACGTATTTGGTTGTCTTGAATCGTGCTGATTAAGGCGAATCTTGCCGCCTGAGTGCGTTGCGATAAGCCACCACATCAAAGGGTTGTGACAATCCTCCGTCCGCGTGGGTGTTGTAGATGCATTTGGCGCGCGGATGCACGGTCACGTCGTATTTCGCATCCTTGAAGGGATAGAAGCCCGCCACCATGAGCAGAGCCTGGTCTTGGTCGAGCAGGCCCACCTCCGATGGCTGCATCAAATCGCGCTCGATGAGCGAGTAGCTGGTGGTGGAAGATTGGTTGGCCCCGCGGCTCTCACTGCCGTTTCGCACTTTCACCGTCTCCTTGCCGATGGTCTCTGAGATCTGCTTGTTGGTGTCTTGCGATTTGCCGCCCAAGAACAGCAGGGTGGAGCAGTTATCGATGATGCCCTGCGCCTCGTCCTTGTAGAACTTGTTCAGCTGCCCGAGTGATTGCAGCAGCAGCGTGATGGAGATATTTCGGCTTCGTACCACGGCGATCTTCGTGTCGATGCCAGGAATGCGCCCAATGGTGGCGAACTCGTCGAAGATGAACTGCACCGGCGTTGGCAAGCCGCCGCCGTAGCGCTTGAGCGCGCGGGTGCACAGCACGTCGGTCACCTGCCACATCATGATGGCAAACAGGAAGTTGAAGGTTGAATCGGTATCAGACGGCATAGCGAACACCACGCCCTTCTGGTCCGGGTCACCCAGGGTGCCCAGGTGCATCTCGTCGTCGATGAGCAGGTCGCGCACTGCCGGAATGGTGATGGGCGCTACGCGCACGTTGCAGCTGATGAGGATGGACTTCATGGTCTTTCCTGCGGCCACCTTGAAGCTCTTGTAGCTGCGCAGGGCAAAATCATCCTCCGGCCTTGTGGGTTCTACTATCTGCACCCACCGGTATCCGCCCGAATCATCCGTGGCAAACGCACGAGACGAGGCATCGAATGCAACCGGGGCCAAGGCTGGGTTGGCAACGTAGCGCTGTCCGGTTTCCAATTCCTTAAACAGCATATCGAGCGGGCTCAGGAAATCCTCGTCATCCTCGCGCGCCTCGGCTAGCCCCAGCAGAGTTACGAGCCCCGACAGGTTGCGGTCCGCTGACGGGCAGTGAAACATCAGATACGCGATAAGCGCGGTATAGAGCAGGCGCTCGGCATCGTCCCAAAACGGGTCGCCCGTGGTGTTGGGCTCGCCTTTGGTGTTGGCGATGAGGCAGCGGACGAATCGCATAATGTCGAGCTCGTCTTGCACCAGCGCCAACGGGTTGTACCGCATGGAATTCGCGATATCCACCAAGTTGAAAAACCTCACGCTGTAGCCCGCGTCGACGAGCATCTGCCCGGTTTGCGCAGGCAGCGTGCCCTTCGGGTCAGTGACGAAGTACGAGCTGTTCTGCTGCATGAGGTTGGGAAGCACATAGCCCGACGTCTTGCCGGAACCCGAGCCTCCCACCACCATGATATTGCGGTTGTGCTTTGAGGTTCGCTTGGTGGTGGGAAGCGAGAGCCCGTAATGCTCTGTGAGCAGGATGTTCGAGTCTGCCTTGTCAGGATTGGCAAGGCGTAGACCCTCCTTGGGCGTGCCCCACCGGGCGCTGCCGTGCTCGACGCCGGGGCGGTAGTTTCCCTTGTGCGCTAGCTGGTAGGCCCACGCCATCCATACGCCGCAGGCAGCCACGAGCCCTGCAGCAAGCGCCGCCGGCTCCAAGCAGAAAGTAAGACCACCTGCGGCCAGGAAGATTGGAAGCTCGTTCAAAGCCTCCCGCACATGGCTCAATATCGGCGTTGGATAGCGAGCCAGGCAGGCAACGTATGCATCGGCAAAGCAGAAAGCTGCAACCGAACCTATCATAGCGGCAACCAGGCCGCCTTTGCCCACGCCCGTCACTTAACCTGAACCTCGCGGTCGTTCAGCTTGCGCGCACGCTCGCGAAACCCGCCGCGCGATTTCGCGTGCGCCTCAGACGCCTTGCGCGCCGCCTCTCCGCGCTCATCGAGCGGGCGTCCGTCCTTGAGCGGAGCCGCCTTCTGCTGCGTCTGCTCCTTGCCGTATTCGGCAACATGGGCTTCCTTCGCCCGCTCAAGTGCCGCCCTGGTATTCTTCTCAAGCGATGCAAATGCATCGTCTACCTTCGGCGCGTCTTCCAGCTTGAACACCAGGCACTCCCTACTCCCATCAAGCGAGAACTCATGGTCGACTCCTGCGTGCTCAAGCTGGTGGTCGATAATCTCCTTGATGGTGGCATACTCCTCGATCTGCTGGAACTCCGCCATGTCCAGGCGGGCCCAGCGAACAGGCTCGTCCCCGCCATCCTTCATCACGTGCCCGCGCGCATTCGAGAACGCCATCGCCAGCCGCTCGGCCGCGTTCTCCATGGCATCCACGCCTGCGCGACGTGCCACGTAGTCCATCCAATCGAACAGCTTCTCGCCGCTCTCGTCTCCAAAATCACTGGGCATATCCATTCCTCCTTAAAAATTTTAGGTTGGTGGGACACGGTGTCCCACCCGCATGTCAGAAGCTGAGTGGCTGCGCTGCAAAGGCGTCATGCCTCCAAAGCGCAGCTATCACGCGTCCATTGCCGCATCGAGCATCGCGCGCATCCGCTCGCGGTTGCGGCGGGCCTTCTCCTCGCGGTAGTTCTTGCCGTCCACGCAAATGGGCTGGCAGCGCTCGAGAATGCGATCGTACACACGCCGTAGTCCCAGCGGCTGCGCGGAGTCGCGCATCTCACGCAAGGGCACGTTGGTGGTGACTATCAGCGGCTTGCCGGTGCGATAGCGTCCGTCGATGACGCTGAACACCTGCTCCATGCCGTAGTCGGTAGTGCGCTCGGTCCCCAGGTCGTCAATGACCAGAAGCGGGAACCTGTCGAGCTTGGCAAGATACGCCGTGCGGCCACTAAGCCCCGCGGCACCCAGCTCGTTCATGATGCGCGGGATGCTGGTAACCATCACCGGCACGCCCGCATCGATGAGCGCGTTGGCGATGCATCCGGCGATGAAGCTCTTGCCCGTGCCAACCGGCCCGTACAGCAACAGCCCATCACCGTTTTCCAACATGCCGCTCCAGGCGCGCACATAGGCATGGGCCTTGGGCATCTGCGGGTTATCGCCCCAATCGGTAGCGAAGGTGCAATCGGCCAGCAGCCTATCGAGGCAACCCTCGCTGCGAAGGCGGCCTATCTCGATGGAACGTTCGCGTTGCTGCCGCTCGCGCTCCTCGGCAGCCAGCGCCCCGGTTGCGCACTCGCACAGGCAAGAGCATTCGATTACGCGCCCGGCAACTTCCATGCGCATCTGTTTGCGCGTGCGGCATTTGCCGCACATAAGCAAGCCCGTATCTGGATCGCGATAATCGCAATCGCTCTCAACGGCGTCACTTTGCAAAGCATCAGGAATCTTCTCTGCCTCGCTCACAAGACATCGCCTTCTTCGTAGCCGTAGTCAACGGACTTGCGCGCGGGCTGCGCATTGCGCTCGGCATCGCGCTTGGCCCAGCTGCGGATGGTGGCGGCATGGTTGCGATACGCCTTGCCGCTCGTTTCCATGTACTCGCTCAAGCGCTCGATTCGCGCGGATAGCCCCTCCCCGAATTCCAAGGAGAGGGAAGCCATGTCGGCATCGCTTAGACGCACGTTTCCGTAGCGCCCGAGGGCGAAACCCCCTTCGTCTTTTGTTGGATTAGTATTTGATTCTTTAGTACTTCTTTCTTTAGTATTTATTTGCGTTGGATTTTCCTGCGTAGGTTTTTCCAATATAGGTTTTTCCAATATAGGGAAATCCAATCTAGGTAAAGACCCCTGACCCCCATCTTGCGGCGTCTCGAAAATCACGTATTCCGTGTCTCTCAGACGCCCATGGGCATCGCGGTTTCTCCGACGCTCCATATAGCCGTAGCGCTCAAGTTCAACAAGCGCCGTACGGATGGAGTCGATGCCATCGGCATGCAGCGCCGCCATGCCCTTGATGGTGTAATCCCAATCATCGGGCAGTGACAGCATGAACGACATGAGCCCTTTGGCTTTTAAGGTCAGCCGCTTGTCACGCAGATGGCAATTGGACATGACGGTGTAGTCTCGGGTCTTTTCGACTCTGAAAACAGCCACGTCAATCACGTCCCTCGTGGCGCCCACAGCCGCACCCAGACGCAAGCGCCATGGTAAAGGCCGCGCAACATCCGGCAAGCGCCATGCACGCGTATCCTGCAATGAGCATGTAGGTCACCTCCTTGTCGTTATCAGGGCATGCGGAAGCAACGGGCAATATGCGCCCGCATGCCATATTCGTTATTACTATTCTCCTTTCAAGGTACGCACGCCAGCTTTGCAACGCGCCGGGAAACTTCTCCCTTAACCTTGAAGGCGAAAAACCGTCGCTTTGGATACTCCTCACCATCCGGGCGTTCCTGCTGCCTCGTCGTCATAGGCAATCACACGCAGGTCATGCGGCCCCCAGACCTCTATGCGCTTCACGAACCCGCGTACCGTCTCGTCATCGACGGCCCTGCCTTTGGCAGCAGATGCCGCATCGGCCAATGCTGCGGCATTTCGTGCTTGTTTGCCGACACGCGCGCTATCGCGGCGCAGGGCCGTGACGGCATCTTCAGCTTTTGAGAGAGCGCCCTTCGCAACGCTGATACGCTCGTCGATAGGCATCTTGGCATCCAGGTACTCATCGCGCGAGACTGCTTCCGACGCATAGCGCTCGTAGAGCTCCATACGCTGCGCCTTGGCAGATTCAAGCTCCTGCTGCACCTGCGCCAACTTCGACTCCGCGCATTGCAACTTAGGCATCAAACCTTTTACGTTTTGCCTCTGATTGCTGGCATCATGCTTACCGTTTTTTCTGGCAGCGATAGCCTCGACAACAGCCGCTTCCAGATCTGTCTGGAGGATGCGATAGCGCTTGCCGCCCGACCGCTCGCAGGTGCACTTGGTCATGTAATAGTCGCCGCCTTTACGGCGCTGTACGTTGAGCGATTCGTGGCACATTGGGCATCTCACCAGCCCCGTGAAGCATGAGCGTTTGCGCGTAACGCGACGATTCACGTCGATTTGAGGCACCACGGCTTGAGCGCGCTCGAACACCTCGTCGCTCACAATGGCGGGGTGCGCGTTCTCCGTAACTATCTGCTCTTCTTTTGGCACACGACGCTTTGCGTCTCGTGCCATGACCACCACCTGCTCCTTATGCCCCACGAGCGTCCCCGTATATGCCACGTTGCGCAGAAGCACGCATACCTTGCTGCTATCCCAGCCGGAATTCTTCAGCTTGGTCACGCCGTTTTTCGCCTTGGCTATGCCGCGCTGCATCTTATAGAGCCCGGGACCGGGAATGTGGCGCGCGTTCATTTCGCGTGCGATGTCGGCGGCATACATCCCCTGGCACGCAAGCTCAAACGCCGTACGCACGTATTCGGAAGCCTCCTCGTCAATGACGAGTTTTGAGGAATCCTCCGGATCCTTCGCATATCCAAACAGCGGCACGGAGTTGATATGCTTGCCGCGCTTCCATTTGGATATGTTGGCCGCTTTAATCTTGGCGGACAGCTCACGGCTGTAGTTCGCATTCATGATATTGCGCAGCCCCAAATCCAGCGCCTCGTCCACAGCAGAACGTGCGCTCGCACTGTCGTAGCCGTCTCCCACAGCAATGAAGCGGACGTGCATAAACGGCAAAACTTGCTCTATGTAGCGGCCTGCGTCCACGTAGTCACGCCCGAAGCGCGAGAGGTCCTTCACCACCACGCATTCAACCGTACCAGCACGCACCTCATCCATCATCTCATTGAAAGCCGGACGCGCATCGAAGTTACTGCCGGTGAACCCGTCGTCGATGAACTCGCGCACAGGCTTTCCCGAAAGCTCAGGCTCGCGCGCAACAAAGTCAGACAGAAGCCGCCTTTGGTTGGTAACGCTATTGGACTCAGCCTTGTCATCATCAAGGTCTCCATCGGCCTCAGATAAGCGTATGTAGAGCGCTATCACAAAATCACCTTCCCTATGCTCGCAATCCTTCTCATCCAATCACCGAAGCGAAATTCGATGTTCACGCTGCCACCAGGATGTATGGTTATGCGCCGCACCAGTGCACGCATTAGCTCCTCCGAAAACGTATCGATGTCATCAAGCGCCGCAATCGCGCCCTCGAATGCCGCATCGCCTGAAAACAGCGCATCATGAGCTGCTAGCGCAGCCTTGGCATCATGTATGCTGCGCTCCTCCTGAGCGATAAAGTCATCAGTGGCGATTTTTCCCGCTTTGTAATCACAAAGCTTTGCGCGTCCCTGTGAGTAGTCCTCGTAAAGACGTCGTCGCTTGACGCGCAATCGCGCAATCTCGTTTTCGTGCGCACTCAGCCTTTTCTCCAGCTTGTGGCGCTCATCTTGCGCCCCTGGCAACGCCGCAAGCGATGCCAGGATACCGCGCAGGCCAAGGCCGGCCGTCAACTGCATGCGCAGCTGATCTGCCACCACCATACGCAAGCGCATATAGTCAAAGTCGTTTTTCACGCACGCACCGGTCTTGGCATTGGTGGCGCAACGCAGCGTCGACCCGCGAAACCCGCCGTTGCTCGTCTTGCATCGCATGTTCATCATCCCCGCACCGCACACGCCGCAAAATGTGATGCCGACAAATATGCTGGGAGTGAGATTCTTTCGAACCTGCGCCTGCGGCGTGCAGCCGTGCCGCCTCTCGCGAGCAATGCGCATCTGCTGCACGGCATCGAAATCCGCCTTGGAGACGATAGCCTCGTGGTTGTTGGGAAAGCGCAGCCACTCTTCTTCCGGCAACTTCACCTCTTTGGTGCCATGGGCGGTGCTCACGGTATGGCTTTTGCGTAGGCACAGCTCTCCCGTGCATATGGAGTCACGCAGAATGGCGCGCACGTGTCGGTCCTCCCACATGCACGCGCAAATGCCGCGCAGGTTCTTTTTCTTGCTTTGCGCTATACGGTGCATTCCCGGCGTCGGCGCGCCTGCGGCGTTCAGCTCATCGGCAATCTTGGGCGAGCCTAGACCCTCGAGCCGCAGCTTGAACATCAGCTTTACGTAAGGTGCGGTGGCCTCGTCAACCAGCAGATGCGTCTCGTCATCGGGGTCTCGCACATAGCCGTAGGCAACGATGCCATGGGTGAGTTCACCGCGTTCCATCATGCGACCCTTTACCAACTGCACTTTGCGCGACAAATCGCGGCTGTAGGCTTCGTTCACGATGTTCTTCATGGGCACCATGATGCTGCCCGAGCGCGCAGGGTCAAAAGTATCCAGATTATCGTTGACCGCAATGAATCTCACGCCCAGAAACGGAAACACGTTTTCAAGAAGATTACCCGTTTCCACGTGGTCGCGACCCAAGCGTGAAAGGTCCTTCACCACAATGCAATCCACGTTGCGACGTCGCACGTCGTCCATGAGGCGTTGGAACTCAGGACGCTCGAAGTTGGTGCCGGTATGCCCATTGTCGATATAGGTTCCCGCTACAGCCAAGTCGGGCGCACAGGCCACGAAGTCGGTAATCTGGTTCACCTGCGAGCGCAGGCTCACGTCATCTTCCTTTCCGTTGTTGTAAATGGATAGCCGTGCGTATATCGCCGTGCGCCACGTGCGAATGCCCTTGATCTGCGGCGTTTCAGCCTCATTCTCGACGTTCTTCCGCGATTTTCTAGCCATGGCTGACCTCTTTTTCTGCACGCAATGCGTCGTGGTAATAACGCCAAAAACTGCGGTTGCGGTGGTCAAGAGCACGCAGATAGTCCTTTGGGTTGCCATACAAGCTATCGAAATCGAGTGCTATGTCGATGAAGCGGAAGCCGCAGGGAAATATGACCTCACGAAGATAGTTGGCCGCATAGGCGTAGCAGTACGGCAAACCGGACAAATCGGCCACCATAACGCAATCGATGCGACGGTTCTCGATGTCGGCCTGTAGCTTCCTGAACTCGATATCCGCCTTGGCGCCCGTGTTGCGCTCGCGATAGGTCGCCGCTTTTTTCACGGTGCGCAAACGCCGCAGCTTTGCCTTGCAGGTGGCAGATTGCGCAGCCAGGCGATCTGCGCCGTCAATACCGTCGTCATACCAGCTGTTAGCGCTCAGATACACCGCGCAACGCCACGGATCATCATCTGCGCGGCCATTCACCGTGCGCGCATGCTCTGCCAGGGCATAAAGCCTCTCGATTGACTGTTCCGTCATGCCGCGCCTCCCTCGATATCGTTTGCGTCACGTATTACGCGAGCACCCAATTCGTCGAATCGGAAGCAAATCTCAACCACGCCCTTCTCGTGAACCTCGATGCGGTCCACTAACTCCATCAACATCAATCGATCAATCTTGCCAGCATCACGATGACGAGCGACGGCCTTTAGGTACTCATCAGCTGGACCTCGCTTCAGTTCGCCCACGCGCTCGGCAATCTTCGCCAGTGCACGACGCTGGCGCGCAACCTCCTCGTCATAGGATTTCGAAAACTCTTGGAACTCGGCACGGGTCAGCACGTCGTCGGCATAATCCTCATACAGGCGGCGCTTCAGCGACCCGATGCGCTCAACGCGCGCAATAAGAAATCGCTCTTGGTCTTCTAAGCCCTTGAGAATCTTTGCCAAATTGGACGTCGCCTTGACGCGTGCTTCAAGCTCCGAGCCGTCAAGTGTTGTCCGTACACGCTCGAACAACGTGGTTTGAACGGCTTCCACCAGCTTTGACTCGCTTATGTTGTGGGTTGAGCAACTGCGTTTATCGGCGCGGTTTCCCATGCATGTGTAATAGACATATTCACGGCCTTTGCTTTTAACCGTGCGGCGCGCCATAGTGGAGCCGCAGTCAGCGCAATATACGAAACCAGAAAAAAGCGAAAGCACTGCCGCGCCAGGGGCGCTGCGCGTGTCGCGAACAGCAAGATCCTGCACCAAATCGAATGTACGCAAATCCACTATTGGCTCTATAGCGTTATCGACGCGCACCCAGCCTTCAGGGTCTTTCACGACAACAGCTTTGGACCTGAAATCAGGCTTTTGAGTTTTCCCTTGTACCAGGGTCCCCGTGTACATTTCGTTTTGCAAGATGCGCATGATACCGCGAGCGTTCCAGCGGTCTTCTCCGCGCTTAAAGTTAGCGCTCGGGCACAGTCCTAAGCTGCGCATATGCGCATATGGGCTGGCAGTCCCGTCCTCATCGAGCTTGGCTGCTATAGCCTCGGCGCTCATGCCCTTAAGACGCATGTTAAAGATATCCGCAACAACGCGCGCTGCCTCTTGGTCGACAAGCACTTTGCCCTTTTCGACTTTGTCTTTCATAAAGCCGTAAGGCAAGAAAGGGGAGACGCATTCTCCGCGCTTGCGCTTGGCGGTCAGCTGCGTCTTGATTTTCATCGACACGTCACGGCAGTACACGTCGTTCATCAGGTTCTTGAACGGTAACATAAGGCTGTCTTCGTATCCGCGCGATGCGTTAGAATCATAGCCATCCGCAATGGCGATAATACGCACTCCCAATTGCGGCAGCAAGCGCTCGAGATAGTAGCCCACCTGCAGGTAGTTACGCCCAAAGCGGGACAGGTCTTTCACCACGATGCAATTAACGTTTCCAGCGGCAATGGCATCCATCATTTCCTGAAACCCAGGGCGCTCGAAATTCGATCCGCTGAAGCCGTCGTCGCAGAAATCCTGGACTACTTGCACGTCAGGATGCTCCGCCGCCCAATCGGCGATGATGTTGCGTTGATTTGTAATGCTGTTCGATTCGCCCAAGTTGTCATCGTCACGAGACAGGCGGGCATAGCTTGCCGCACGGAAGACGACATCTGCCGTTTTAGCCATGGCTCAACACCACCAGCCGATACACGATATGCTGGCAGCTTGCGCGCCGCAGTTTAAATTTGCGCATAGTAAAACCTCCTGGTTCAAGATAGATACTTGCCCAGAAGGTCCCTTTCGGCTCTTGCTTTTGAGGAATAGAGCCCGGATTCCCGCCTGGGTGCATAGTAGCTGCTTTGTGGGTGAATTTTCTAGTGGGACACTCACGAATTGCGCAGCGTTATGTAGTGAGCCAGTGCTTCTTCAAGCGTACATTCGCCTGCATAAGATACCTTCACTACCAGCCCGCAGCTTTTATAGCAATACGGGTTGCCAATTTGCTCAACGAAGCTAGCAAGACGCTCCTCGTCAGAAAGTTGCTGGTCAATATGCACTTCTTTAAGGTCTTTCAACTTTGAACGGTCGACAGTAACCGGATCAACATCTTTGCATTGCTCGAGATATTCATATAAATTCATGGCTATTCGCCTGACCCTTCACGGTCCAGGCGCTCAATCTCTGATTTCAGATGGGACAATATCCTTGCCCTGTGTTTTGACACCGTGCGGTGCGTAACTCCGATACGCCTGCCGTACTCGCGCATGGATATGCATTCGAAGAACAGAGCTTCAATAAGCGCAAAATCGCTGTCATCAAGACTTGCAAGCGCAACCAGCAATTGATCGATTAAGGCATTGATGCGCGCTTCGGCGTCCGGATCAGATTTGCCGCCGTCAAAAGCAGAAAGCCAAGCAGCTTCAAAATCAATGGCATCCAAACTAAGGACATTATGCTGTCGATCAAGCCTGCACAGATATTTCAACCTGTTTGAAGCTCGATACCATTCCACATACACTTCCTCGGGCACCAGCACGTACGCTTTGCGGTGCCCACCCGTTCCGTCTGGCATTTTTACGAATAAACCAAATTCAATATCGTCCGGTTTGTCTCTTTTCTGCACGATTCCTGCCCTTCAGTCGTATGAGGGACAAACCCCTCCTACTTCTGAAGGCGAAAAAACAGGTGAATGGATACCTATCTTGGGTACGCTTTTAAAAATTGCAGCTTTACAACATTTTTTGCGCTATTATCATTATGTGCGAATTTATGCGAATAATCATCTACGCAAAGATGATATTTAGACTTATAAGTTAAGTGATTGGAATAAAAATGACAGTGGTGTTCAGCGATTACGAGAGCGTAGAAAACTCAGATACCGTTAAAACGGTAGATATGCTCACCATCTTGGTAACCACAGTATTCGGTGGCATAACACTGAATAATATTGAATTTGATTTGAAAGAAGGAGAAGCAAAGCCGGACGGTAAACACCTATCACGGCGGCGGAACCGCTACCCCGATGCGCCGATCAACGCGAAAACAGCGGATCAGCTTATGACAGCATTCAGGGCGGCGTTAGAAGGAAGAGCGCATCCGCTATCAGCGGAGAGCGCATCTATGAGGATTATCGCGAGTTTACAGAGGCTATTGAGTCCTGAGATTACCTTAACGGCAATAATTGAGAGCGATAGCGATAAGGACAGGAATCGGAAGGTTTCGCGCCTCACAGCAGCTTTGGAGATGCTCTTGGTTAGCGTTTCAGGTGCTAGCAGTTACAAGAAAGAGGGCGCCTGCGCGTGGATACAAAAATCCCTCAGTCTCACATAAGAAAACCGAGGGACCTTACTCATGCGGTCATTTAGTTTTGAGCATAAACACATCCCGCCACCAACAGCCCTTTTTGACCGATATTTGACAGGTGTGCCGTTATAACCACTTACCGGGTATCCGCTAAAACGTGTGGTTTTTGATACTGATTTTGACCTTCCTCAAGCACCCATACGTTTTTTGGTAAAAATCGCGTGGTCGGTACTTTTGATACTGAATGCTTAGCTGCCGCATTATCATTTCCATGGGTGCGGTGATACTCAAACGAAACCAATTCGAATAGGTAGCCAAGGTTGCAGCCAACACGCGCACCTTGGGATACCTGCATCTCAGACAGGGTTTGAAGGGAGTTGAGACCTCCCTTCAAACCCCTATGGCAACCTTGGCTTCCAGAAAGCGAACGAGAAATGGAAACGCCAAGGACAACCACCGTTGGGGTGGAGTGCAGAGCATACGAGCGGGTAGCAATGGATCTCGCGCTATCAGGGCATGTCATGCGCGTGAGCACGAAGGTCGTCGATGCGCTCTGCGAGCGATGCTTCCACTCGGGCAAGTGCATGTATGACGCATACGATAGCTTCACGTGCGGAAGCAACGCCGCATGCGATCTGGGGTGCCCGGGGTATTGCGAACTGCTCGCGCACCTCGAATCGCTGCAAGATGGCAAGGGCGTGCCGCCATGCGACTCCACCAGCTTCTGATAGGGGTTCAACATGCCCAAGCCAAAAACCAGACCGACTCGCAAGCCGCAGGCAAGCGCAGGCGAGCTGGAGGCGCTCGAGAGACTCAGACGCGGAAGCGCCTCGAAAAGCGACATTACTAACATCCGCCTGCTCATTGACGAATGCGGCAGATACGGCTGCGCGTACCTCAAAAACTCTGCCAGCTCGCGCGGCATGGATGTTTGCCCTGGCTGGTGCGATGTCTTGAGCGCATACGAGAAAGCGGTTGCCAAGCAAAATGCTGCCCGCAAGTCGTCTACACCCGTCAAGCCTCGCAAACTCACCCGTGCAGAAAAGCTCGCGTTCACGCACTTCGATGATGGAGCACTCAGCGTTTCAGACATGCTCGCCATCGAGCTTTTGTGCCGGATGTGCGAAGACGACGGCTGTGTCAAGAAAAGCGATTCATCAGGTGATATCGAATGTCCTGGATGGTGTATCACAAGAAAGCAAGCACATACAAGCTGGTGGGGGCTATGAGGCTGCCTACAGGCTTGCTTGACTTGGATTCCTGCTATCGAGTCAACTCTTTCGTCGATGAGGGAACCCATCACACGGCCAAGGTGAGCAAGGCCCGCACCACGCAGCCCTGCCCCGAGTGCAACGGGCACACGACCGTGCACGGCAGCAAGACCGCAACCGTCTACCACGCACCCCTGAAGAACAAGCCCTGCCTCATCCATCTGGACAGGCGCCGGTTGAGGTGCAAGAGGTGCAACAGGATCTTCGACGAGGCGCAGCCCTTGCTCAGCAGCATAACCCCGCACCTGTCCGTCGCCGGCGCCGCCTACATGGAAGAGTGCTTCAAGGAGGGGAAGGGTGCCGCGCAGATACAGCACGAGAGCGGTGCGGCCAAGTGCATCGTGTCCAAGGTGCAGGATCGCATGGACGTCGGCAAGCACCGCCTGCCCCATCACCTGCGCATAGACGAGACCCGCGTGTTCCCTAAAAAGATCGCCGTCAAGCAGAACCGACCCCATATGTCTGCCCGCATATACGATGCGGAGAAATCCACTCTGGCAGACATGCTCGAAGGCGACGGCGGCACTGTCGTGCGCACCTGGCTCGACACCTTCACCAAAGGCGAGCTCGACCAGGTGCAAACCGTATCGTGCGACCTCAACGGCTCGTACATCAAGCTCGCGAGGGAATGCTTTCCCAACGCCGACATCTATGCCGACAAGTTCCACGTATCCAAGCTGGTCACCGAAGCTGTTGACGACATCCGAAAGCGCATAGCCAAAGAGCGAGAACCCGAGGATGCCAAGGAGCTGACGAAGGTATCCAAGCTGATCATGACCAGGCATGCCAACCTCGATCGCCGGAAAACAATCAAGGTAGCCGCCGCATTCGAGGCAGACGATACGAGTGATCTGCGAGTTGCCTACTTTGTCTTGCAGCTGTTCTTCGAATGGTCCGATTCCGATCACGACACAAGGCAGGACATGGAAGCGTCCCTCAAGCGCTGGATAAGCCGCGCCAAGAGCACCAAGGTGCCCGAACTCAACCGCGTTGCAAACACGATCAACAGGAATATCGTCTATATCTTGAATGCGTGGGAGCACGGAAGAACGAACGCCATCGCAGAGGCCATGAACCGCCGGATAAAAGACATCATCCGTGATGCTCGTGGGTTCAACAGCTTCGAGGCTCTGAGAAAACGCTGCCTGCTCGCCCTCGGACACGAGCGCAAGCCTAAAGGCCCTATTCCTTTGTTCAAAAGATCGAAGAGTAAGGAGGTAGAAGCCGGCTAGCCACAACGACGACAGTGCGCGCTCGAAGCCCTCCGGCTTTGCACCCATAACATCATAGTCGTATTCGGTTTTCAAGAAATCGATCACTTTTTCAAAGCGCCTCTGCCGGCGCACGGTGATTTGCGCGCACTTTTCGACCCTGGAAAGCAGGTTCGAGCTGGAAATCTTATGTTTAGCCTGTTCAATCATTGTTTTTAGAGGAATCAACCACACGTTTTAGCGGATAGCCGAAGCCAATCACTATTCACTACTCTGCGGCATGCTTAAGGCCACCGCCTTCGACGATCTTCATAAGTATGTTCCTAGATCGCGGCAAGGCTATACACATAGCAAAATAGACAACTATACATCCAACAATATCAAGTGCGATTCCCAACCAGCTGCCGCTCGCAAACCCGTATGTCAGCCAAGCGAAAACGCACATAGCAACCGTACATACAATGGGTTCCTTAAGCGCCAAAACAGTGCGCCCAAACGAGAGGCCCACGACCAAGAACGTCACTATCTGGTTAATGATGATTAACATAAGCCGTGAGCCGGCGTCAGCAAGCACTACGGCATCAAAACCCTGCATCGCGGCCACGGTCATAAGCGGTGTCATCAGTACAAGGAATATCATTTGCACTAGAGTGGAAACTCTCGGCTTGCCAAGCGATCGATACATCTCGCTGCTGTAGTAGGACAGCAGAATCATTGGACCTTGAACAAGTCCGTATAGGCCGAACATCAAAGTGGACGACCCCCATTGCTCTCCCAAAAGCAGTGCCACGAGGGGCTCACGGAAAATGAAAATGACAGCTGACAGCGGCAAGAGGAAGACTGCCACCACGAACTGGAATCTCCGAAGATAAGCAACGTACTTATCACGCTCGAACTGCAACCGCGACAGCGTCGAAAAGAGAATCGGCGTTGTCGCATTAGTAATGATGTTGAAGCAACCGCTCACAAAAGTGACTGGGGTTTTGTAATAACCTAGCTCCGTTGCCCCAAGAAAATACCCCACAATGAATGTTCCCGCCCAAACAGAAAGCCAGACGGTAAATGCCTCCAGTAAAGTCCAACCACTAAACGAAAACATCGCCTTGAGTAGATCGAAGGAATAGAACAGTCGCGGCTTCCATTCCGACTTCACGGTTAGAGCAATAGCGTTAACGACATTGCCAACCAAGGCACCCACGATAAGAGACCAGTAACTGAAACCGATAAACGCCAGCACAAGCGTGATGCCGAAGTTGAGCAGCGTTGAGAGCAGCCTTACCGGCATTAATGACTTGAAGTCTAGGCTGCGATGGAATAGGGCCATCTGGATACTCGAAAAGGATGTCAACGGCAACGACAAGCAGGCGATCGCCAGGGGGATGCCAAGCGACGGGTTGCCGACGAATGTTGCGACCGGCTCGTTGAAGGTGGCGATGAGGCACCAGAGTACTACCGACACGCCGAAGTTCGTCCAAAACGCGACGTTGGCGTTGGCATGGAGATCCTCTTTGTTGCGAAAGCTATGCTGTACCAGGTATTTCTGGAAACCCGCATCTGAGAACATATCTGCGAAGTTCACCACCATGGTTACGGTTGCCACCATACCGAATGCCTCAGGAGCCAGCAGCCTCGCCAAGATAAGCTGGGATATCGGCGAGATAATCTTGACGATAATCTCGGTAGCGAGCGACCACTTCGCAGCGCCCCTTGATTTCCCCTGCAGGTCCTCCGAACTGGACAAGCTATCCCTCCCTAGCAAAACAAGCCGCCCAGCCCGAGGTTGGCTTGGCTCGGTAGCGCATATCCCCGTTCAGCATATCTACATCCACGCCATCAAACTCGGCCGCATTGGATGCACAAGCAGGCAGTATCTCGTTTGCATCGCGCCAGGCATATGATCCGGTGTAAGCCAGCGACTCGTGAACCGTGGCGATGATTGACTCATCGGTTCCCATGAGGCGCGCCATGGCGATATCGTGTACGACAGGGTCGTCGCAGAATGCAAGCATATGCCACGCCCCCGGCTCCGGCAGCAGGGGACCCTCTCCTTGCCCCACGGTCACCATATCGCAAAGTACGATCATCCGGCGCTGTTGCTCGTTGCGCATAGCGCCATCCTTGTCAGCGAAGAATACGATCTTGTTCAGATCGAGAACCGTCCGCCATATGGTGTCGTTGCCATGCCAGCTTCCCTCACGGTAGCAATCGCCAGACGTCTTCTTGCCGAGAAACCCAAGCCCCCTTGCAAAAAAACCGAGGGTCTTCTTAGGAAGAGACGCTCCGCTTAGGAGGAGTCGATTGCGAGCATCGATCAGTCCATCGCTTGTAAGCTTAAGCGCACTTTTCTTCTCGTACTCATCAAAGCCCTCAACCTTCGATCCATTTGAATGGTGAGGCAAATACTCCTTGCGAACGTTCACGCCCACCATATTCTTAAGCGCACCCGTCACTCCGGCCTTGCGGTGCGTTTTGGCTTTGGGGAGATTCACCACGACATCGGCTTCGAGAAGGCAAGATGAGACATAATACTCGTGTTTGTTCTGGGTATGGTGCTTTTTCAGCTCGCGCGGATCATAGTTGGTGATGCGAAGCCCGTCAATGCGTTCCTTGGAAAGACCCGCGAAGCAGCTATCCCTGCCTAAGTCGATCACTTTGCCCGTAGCATCTTCAACAAGGGTTTGCCTCAATGATCCTGCAACACTCGTCGATTTAAGGCCACGCATATCAACGAGGTCAATATTCACGCCGCGAGTACGGTACCATGAAACCAGCTCGCGCAAGCCCGACTGCTCCACGAGCGCGTCAAAGTCGCACGACTGCATTGGCGCATCGGCTAGGATGATTGAGCCGCGCGCCTCCAACGCAATGGCTATGTAGTCAATAACAGCAGCTATGACGGATGGATGGGAGTAAAGACAATCTGTGCCATTCCCTGTTGGATTCACGTGCATTACCAGGTTTGGCTTCACCAATACGCGCATCCCTGGCTCAATATAAGCACCAAGGGGATTCCAAGCTGCCGTCCCATAATTCTCCGCATCGAGACCCGCAAGTCGCATCGTTTCGCGAACGCCATTGTAGACGGCGTTAGGTATGGCTGACACCTCATCGGCTGCAAACGGGTATTCAGGATACGCCGTGCCAGGTCTGAAAGGCGCTCCCATCTGCGGGTATATCATATTCTCATCGTGGTAAAGCGAATAAATCGTCATTGGGTAGTCCTATGGGTCGAAGACGAGTTCAAACAAGTCAGACCGAGCATCTCTCCCACGGTCAAATCGTAATTTGGAGGATCAAACGGCATGAAGCCCGAGCAGGGGTAAAAGGTCATTTCAGAAAAGAGAGCCTTATCCCCATAGTCGTAGAAGTCTGCCCGGACAAAAGGAATACCCGTCGAGAGCACCTTAGCACAGGCAACCATATGCTCGAAAGACCGTGGCCTTTCAGGCAATTCCCCAAAAGAGTCGTAATCATTTCGAGAAAAAGACTCAAATTCCCAATTCATGGTAAGGAAGCTGATCCTCGCAGTTGAATGGTTTTCTAAACCCTTCGAGACATATAAAAAACGTGGTTCACCCTCAAAGCAGTAGAACTTGTAGTCTACAAGCTCGTAGAAAGAAGAAGATGTCCTCCTTCCAAAGCGACAGGGCGAGAACTTCATCCACAATGTTGTCTCATTGCTCACAAGGAGCCACCCCCCCCCCCACGGATTCGGGAAGCTCGATCCAGGAACCAAGCTCGGCATCCCAGCGTTCGGGATCGAACTCCTCCAGACCGGAGCCCGGGTAGAAGGTCAGCTCTCCGAAGTAGAGTCCACCGGCC
>ENA-OQNO01000857-OQNO01000857.1-human-gut-metagenome-genome-assembly--contig:-NODE-857-length-23862-cov-38.496313_pt1 | contig 23862 bp, 18 predicted proteins | sample MGYA00242629_ERZ504880 | MGnify/ENA primary metagenome ERZ504880 (study PRJEB26092, sample SAMD00036377) | human gut metagenome | host: Homo sapiens | study: EMG produced TPA metagenomics assembly of... | reverse complement strand
TCTGTACGATGATAAGGTTTTGATAACCTTCAACTATAAAGAAGGAACACAGACCGTGACTTTTGGAGAAGCGGCAGAAGCCGCATCAAAGGGAAATGGTTCGGATTTGGATTGCTTTACTGCACCAAGAAAAACCAGTACACGTTGTGTACTGGTTTTTCTTTTTGTCTGCACGATGGAAGGGGCTCGAACAAGGCGGCGGCGCCCAGCGCCGCAAGCAATCAGCCCAGTGCAACAACGACGACCGCAGCCTGCGGCTGAAACAGGGAGGAGTTGTTGGGGCCGCGTTCTGATTTTTCAAAGCCCTGCCAAGGGGCTGCGGAAAAATCAGCTAACGCAACCCGTTGCTGTTGCTTAGCCTGCGGGTCCCAACCCGTAGGAATGTCTACTGTGGAAGCTGTGGATCGAAAGATTTCATGGCTTTTTTTGTTTTGTAAGCCATGGCTGCACGGTTTCTGCACGGTTTTTGCACGGTCGGTGTTATCCATGTCCGATGATGTAGGGCGCTGTATTGCATTGCAATCAGTGCCCTTTTTTGCATCAGGTGAGCAGTGCCAGGCGCAGCTTTGCCTTCATTTCCGGGTCGGCATCCTTGCGCAATTCCAAAAGAGCCGTCATGGAGATGGTGGGTTCGCCACCGACCTGCTGCGGGATTTCCTGCGCCGGGCACAGCTCCTGCATCACGGTCTCCAATCTGGGGCAGGTCTCCTTCCCGGATGCGGTCCGGCGGGAGCTCGTGCGGCTGGATTTTCTGCTGACACCCCGGGCGCACTCCCCCTACAACTGCGGCATCGCATCGGTGGGCGATACCCTGAGCCTGACCATCACCCGGCGGGGAAAGGAAGCCGGGGTGGAGAAACGATTCGTGACCGGTCTGGTGCGGCGGGGCATCGTCCCGGCGGTCGTGAAAGACGAAACCCTTACAGCCGGCCTTCTTCCAGCATCCGGCGCACCTCGTGCAGGCTGGCGCACTCGGCGGTGTACAGGCGGCGCATCTCGTCGTCCGGCTGGGCAAGGTCCGGCACCATCACGGTCACAAAACCGCCGGCGGCCCCGGCGCGCACGCCGTTGTAGCTGTCCTCCAGCACCAGGGTGTGTTCCGGTGCGGTGCCCAGCATCTCGGCGGCCCGGTAGAAGATCTCCGGGTCCGGCTTGGAGCTGGTGAACTGCTCCCCGCTGATGACGGCCTTGAAGTAGTGGGTCAGGCCCCAGCCGTCCAGATGATGCCGGATGGAGGCCATACGGCTGGAAGAGGCCACCGCCATGGGGATGTGCCGCTGCTCCAGCCAGGCCAGGATCTCGTCCAGGCCGGGCTTTTTGGGCGGCGGGGCCAGAAAGGCCGTCTCACCCTGCTTGTGCAGGGCCTCGATGATGCGGTCGGGGTCGCAGTCCGGCCCATAGAACCGGCGCAGCACCGCCCGCATGGAGTCGCCTGCGGTGCCGCGGGCGGCTTCGTCCAGCCCCTCCTTATAAGAAAGGCCCAGCCCGGCCAGTGCGGGTTCCCACAGGGTGGCCCAGATGCGCTCGGTGTCGAACATCAGGCCATCCATATCAAAAATGACGCCCTGGATCATAAAACAAAACTCCTTTCCGGGTCAAAAACACGGTTTGTACCCCTATTGTATCATTTTTTTAGCAGTTTGCACATACATCTGCTCATAATTTGGCGCAACTTACCCGTCCCAAAGATGAAAGATTTTGCGATTCCTTGCAAAAGCTGGTCATCCTATTATAATAGAAAACAACATTCGGCGTTTCGGGCGCAGGAACTGTGCAGCGCCCGTGATCAGGAAAGAGGGAAATTTATCATGTTGGATATCAAGATCACCCGTACCGCTTCTCCCAAGGAGAAGCCGGACGAGAACAACCTGGGCTTTGGCAAGAAGTTCACCGACCATATGTTCGTGATGGACTACACCGAGGGCGAGGGCTGGCACGATGCCCGCATCGTCCCCTACGGCCCCTTTGAGCTGGACCCGGCTACCGTCGTGTTCCACTATGCTCAGGAGATCTTCGAGGGCATGAAGGCTTACCGGACTGCGGATGACACCGTCCAGCTGTTCCGCCCGGACTGCAACGCAAAGCGTTTCCAGGATTCCGCCGACCGTCTGTGCATCCCCAAGATCCCCGTGGAAGATTACATCCAGGCTGTGGAGACTCTGGTGGATGTGGACCGTGACTGGGTGCCCCACTTTGACGGCGCTTCCCTGTACATCCGTCCCTTCGTGTTTGCAAACGATGTGGGCTTGGGCGTGCACGCTTCCAAGCACTATATCTTCTGCATCATCTGCGCACCGTCGGGCGCTTACTACGCCGAGGGCATCAACCCCGTGCGCATCTATGTGGAAGATGAGTACATCCGTGCCGCTCCCGGCCTGACCGGCTTCACCAAGTGCGGCGGCAACTACGCTGCTTCCATCAAGGCCGGTGAGCTGGCCGAGGAGCAGGGCTACGCACAGGTGCTGTGGCTGGACGGCGTCGAGAAGAAGTACGTCGAGGAAGTCGGCAGCATGAACATCATGTTCAAGATCGACGGCAAGGTCTACACTGCCGCCACCGTGGGCACCGTTCTGCCCGGCGTCACCCGCCGCAGCTGCATCGAGCTGCTGAAAGACTGGGGCTATGAGGTCGTTGAGGGCAAGATCGCCATTGCCGACATCATGGCCGCTGCCCGCGAAGGCAAGCTGGAAGAGGTGTTCGGCACCGGCACCGCTGCCGTTGTGTCCCCCGTCAAGGAGCTGGTCTGGAAGGGCGAGCACGCTTACATCGGCGACGGCAAGATCGGCCCTGTCACCCAGAAGCTGTACGACACCATGACCGGGATGCAGTGGGGCAAGATCCCCGACACCAAGGGCTGGATCGTTCCGGTCGAGAAGAAGTATTGATATCCTCAATTCTCCATTCAGAATTTAGCAAGCGCCGCCAGGCATCCGCTCGGCGGCGTTTGCTGTATCATGGCGGCAGCCCTTCCGTCAAATTTCCGAAAATTTCCGGCGCAATTGCTTTCTTTCCTGCACAGTGTTAAACTGATTCCAGACAAAGGGCAGCCCTGCATAGCGGCGGGGTGCCTGTGCAGGAAAGATTGAGAGGGAAAAGCACCATGATCAAAAAATGGAGCGTGAGCTACCCGGCCGTCAACGGCACTGAGCAGCGCAGAGCGTACGTTTATCTGCCCACCATGTATGAGGCCGAGCCGGACCGCCGGTTCCCGGTGCTGTACATGTTCGACGGCCAGAACGTGTTTTTTGACGAAGATGCCACCTACGGCAAGAGCTGGGGCGTGGCCGATTATCTGGACTACACCGACACGCCGCTGATCGTGGCGGCGGTGGAGTGCAACGCAGGCCCCAACAATGAGCGTCTGGTGGAGTATTCGCCCTATCGGTTCGACGACCCCACCTACGGCCACTTCGACGGCAAGGGTCAGGCCACCATGAGCTGGTACATTCACCGGTTCAAACCCTTCATCGACCGCAGCTTCCGCACCCTGCCCGACCGGGAGCACACCTTCATCGGCGGCAGCAGCATGGGCGGCCTGATGAGCCTGTACGCCCTGCTGCAGTACAACGACACCTTCAGCCGGGCGGCGGCCCTGTCGCCCTCCATCTGGGTGGCTCCGGACAAGCTGGCGGGCCTTGTGGGCCGGGCCAAGCTGGAGCCGGGCACCGTGCTGTACATGGATTACGGCTCCCGCGAGATGGGCAACCACGACGGCATGCGCTGCGGCTTTGCGGAGATGTGCAGCAAGGTGCTCACCCGCGGCATCCACCTCACCAGCCGCATCGTGCCCGGCGGCACCCACAGCGAAGCCAGCTGGGAAAAGCAGCTGCCCTTCGTGTTCCATACGCTGATGTACGAGCTGGAGGAAGCGTAAAAGCCTTCCCCCAAGGGGGAAGCCTGAATCAAGAAGGAGGAACCACTATGGAAATGCAGTATTTCAAGGATTACAGCCCCGCCCTTGGCCGGGATATGGAGTGCAAGATCTACGGCCATGCAGGCCGCCCCATGCTGTACATCCCCTGTCAGGACGGCCGGTTCTTTGACTTTGAGGACTTCCACATGGCCGACACCCTGGCCCCGTGGATCGAGTCCGGCCAGATCATGGTGCTTTCCATCGACACGCTGGACAAGGAGACCTGGTCCGACACCAACGGCGACCCCTACTGGCGCATCCGCCGCTATGAGCAGTGGCTGCACTACATCGTGGACGAGGCCGTGCCCAAGATCCGCTGCCTGTCCCAGGAGCGCAACGGCTGGGACGACCTGCCCGGCGTCATCGCCTTTGGCTGCAGCCTGGGTGCCACCCACGCGGTCAACCTGTATCTGCGTCGGCCGGACATCTTCTGCGGCTGTCTGGCGCTCAGCGGCATCTACACCGCCCACTATGGCTTCGGCGACTACATGGACGAGCTGGTGTACCAGAACTCTCCCGTGGACTATATGCGGAACTTCCCCACCGACCACCCCTATATGGAGCTGTACCGGAACCAGAAGGCGGTCATCTGCTGCGGTCAGGGCGCCTGGGAGCAGCCGGACACCACCTGGTACCTCAAGCGCATCTTCGAGGCCAAGGGCATCCCCGTGTGGGTGGACCTGTGGGGCCACGACGTCAAGCACGACTGGGACTGGTGGTATAAACAGGTCGTGTATTACATGCCGTATATCCTGGGACAGCAGTAAAGCGAAATGGGACGAACCCTCTCAGGCGCTTCGCACCGGCTCCCCCGAAAGGGGGAGCTTTTTGCAGTACCTTCCGGTAAAGCGTCAGAAGCTCGCCCTTCGGGAGAGCTGGCAGCGCCGCAGGCGTTGACTGAGAGGGGTTCGTTTTTATAGAGGAAAGAGGAAAATCATGAAGAATTTTATTTTTATCTCACCGAACTTCCCCACCAACTACTGGCAGTTCTGCCGGGAGCTGAAGAACGACGGCATGAACGTGCTGGGCATCGGCGATCAGCCCTACGACGAGCTGAAGCCGGAGCTGAAGGACAGCCTGAACGAATACTACAAGGTGAACAGCCTGGAAAACTACGACGAGGTCTACCGCGCCGTGGCCTTCCTCACCTTCAAGCATGGCCGCATCGACTGGCTGGAGTCCAACAATGAATACTGGCTGGAGCGCGACGCCGCCCTGCGCACCGATTTCCACATCACTTCCGGCTTCCAGACCTCGGATATGTCCCGCATCAAGTACAAGAGCAAGATGAAGGAGTATTACCAGAAGGCTGGCATCGCCACCGCCCGCTATCACATGGTGGACGATCTGGCAGGCTGCAAAAAGTTCGTGGAGGAAGTGGGCTACCCGGTGGTGGTCAAGCCGGACAACGGTGTGGGCGCTTCCGATACCCACAGGCTGGCCAGCGACGCCGAGCTGGAGGCCTTTCTGGCCTACAAGGCCAAGGAGCACCCGGATGTTGCCTACATCATGGAGGAGTTCGTGCGCGCCGAGGTGAACAGCTACGACGCCATCATCGACGGCAGCGGCAACCCCATCTTTGAGGCGGGCAACGTCAGCCCCATGTCCATCATGGATATCGTGAACAACGACGACAACTCCATCTACTACATCATCAAGGACCTGCCCGAGGACACCCGCGCCGCAGGCCGTGCCGCCGTCAAGAGCTTTGGGGTGAAGAGCCGCTTTGTCCACTTTGAGTTCTTCCGCATGACCGAGGATCAGGCCAGCATGGGCAAAAAGGGCCAGATCGTGGCTCTGGAAGTCAACATGCGCCCCTGCGGCGGCTTTACCCCGGATATGATCAACTTTGCCCGCTCCACCAACGTGTACAAGATCTGGGCCGATATGATCGCCTTTGGCGGTACCGATATGCCGGTGGGCGAGCACTTCTATTGTGCCTTTGCCGGCCGCCGCGACGGCAAACACTTTGTGTACAGCCACGAGCAGATCATGCAGAAGTATCAGGACAACATGCGTATGGTGGACCGCATCCCCGACGCACTGTCCGGTGCCATGGGCAACCAGATGTATGTGGCGAACTTCTCCACCCGCGAGGGGATGGAGCAGTTCTACTCGGACGTGCTGGCCGTGACCGACGACACCAACGCCGCCGCACAGGCCGAGCTGGCACAGGTGCTGGCTCTGGGTGAGCCCGACGCCGCCCCGGCTGCTCCTGCCGCAAAGCCCACCGCCGCCAAGCCCGCCCGCAAGGCACGCAAGTAATTCCCGCATAAACGACAAAAAGCAGCCCGCCTCCGGGGAAACTCCGGCGGCGGGCTTTGTTGTCCCCTGCGCCAAAGTGTGGTATACTGGACCGGAAAAAACAAAAAATGAGGTATCATCTATGAAAATTCCTGCAAACGGCTTTACCCATGCCGGCAAGTTCCATGCCGACGATGTGTTTGCCACGGCGCTGCTGCAGATCCTGCGGCCGGACATCAAGATCACCCGCGGCTTTACCGTGCCCGATGACTTTGACGGCATCGTGTACGACATCGGCTTTGGCATGTTCGACCACCATCAGGAGCCGCGGGAGTACCGCGCCAACGGCGTGCCCTACGCGGCCTTTGGCCTGCTGTGGCGGGTGCTGGGCCCCGGCCTTGTGGGTGAGCGGCAGGCCCGGCTCATCGACGAGAACTTCATCCAGCCGCTGGATCTGAACGACAACACCGGCGAGCAGAACAGCCTGTGTGACGCCATCGGCTTCTTCAACCCCGTGTGGGACTCCAAGGAGGATCAGGACGCCTGCTTCTTCCAGGCTGTGGCGGTGGCAAAGCAGATCCTGGAACACCAGATCGACGCCGCCAACGCCGTGAACCGTGCCGACGAAAAGGTGCAGCAGGCCTACCGGAACTCCCGCGACGGCATCGTGGTGCTGCCCTGCTATCTGCCGTGGAAAAACGGCCTGTACAAGACCGACGCCCTGTTTGTGGTGTACCCCAGCCAGCGCGGCGGGTGGAGCGCCCAGTGCGTCACCGACCACAAGACCAAGCGCTCCAAGCTGCCCTTCCCCCAGAGCTGGGCCGGTCAGCCGCAGGAGGTCATCGAGCAGAAGAGCGGCATCCCCGGCATCAGCTTCTGCCACGCAAGCCGCTTCCTCATCACGGCCAAGGACAAGGATACCGCCATTGCCGCCTGCCGTCAGGTGCTGCGCAACAATGGCCGCATCTGACCGCACGGCGCGGCCCAAGGCCGCCTTTGTGTATATGGTGCGCTGCACCGGCGGCCAGTTGTACACCGGCTGGACCAACGACCCCGCCGCCCGCCTGCGGGCCCACCGCAGCGGCAGGGGCGCGCGCTACACCCGCGCCCACGGGGCCGAGGGCTTTGCCTATCTGGAACGCTGCGCCGACCGCTGTGCCGCCCTGCGCCGGGAAGCCGCCCTTAAAAAGCTGCCCAAGGCGCAAAAGGAGCTTTTGTGCACGGCGTGGCAGGCCGCCGGACGCCCCTTTGCGGAGCACGGCGCGGGCAGTGCCGGTTAAATCCCGTCCAAAATTGTAAATTCTGGATGCAATATTGCCTTTTGGCTTGATTTGTGTTGCAATTTTGTTAGAATTGTGATAGACATAAAGTGTGAACGTGTCTATTTTCAGGGGCGGCAGGCAAAGCCTGACACCCTGCAACAATTAAAGGAGGATGGAACGTGAGAAAAATCAACAAACTGGGCAAGCGTGCGGCCGCTCTGGTGCTGGCCGTTGGCCTTACCCTGTCCACGGCGGCTCCCGTGCTGGCGGCGGACGCCGACGAGGTGCAGACCCCTGCAGCCCAGACCGAGCAGCAGGAAACCGACACGGAGGCTGACGAGGCCGACGTCGATACCGAGGCTGACGAAGCTGCTGCACTGCCGGAACTGTCCGAGGACCGGGAGGTGGCAGAGGAGGACGAAGCCGCTGCCCTGCCGGAACTGTCCGAGGACCGGGAAGTGGCAGAGGAGGACGAGGCCGTTGCAGACGAGGCTGCCTTGTTGAAAGGACATAAGCATAGCTGGAAGAAAGAAAAAACGGTTGCCCCTACTTGCACAGAGCAGGGATATACTGTTTACAAGTGTGCGTATAACCTTTTCGGGGTCGGCTGCACGGCAACAAAAAAGGATGATTTCGTTCCTGCCCTGGACCACAACATGAGTGATTGGATCGTGGTGGAGGCTACCTGCACCACTGCCGGAGAAAAGTACCAGGTCTGCCAGCGCAGCGGCTGCAACCACAAGGTGGTAGAGGAGGGCTATGCAGAAGCCCATCCTGCCCTGGGCCATGATTTTGAGGGTGCAGAGTGGGTCATTGAAGCTCCCACCTGCACCACCCCTGGCCAGCGGTATCAGGTCTGCAAACGGGATGGCTGCGACCAGAAGAACTTTGACGAGACCTATGCAAAAGAGCATCCGGCTCTGGGCCACGCTTGGGGCAAGTATGTGAACGACAATAAGCCCGCCTGCGAGCAGCAGACCGAGACGGCCCACTGCACCCGGGAGGGCTGCACCGCTACGGACACGGAAGATCGGCCCAACTTTGGTTCCGACGGCAACCCCCTGCCGCACAAGTATACCTCTTATGAGTTTTATACTGCGAAGTGGGAAAACAATAAACTTGTTACCTACTATAAGAGCAAGTGCGATTACTGCGGCCATGAGGATAATACATTTACCGGAAAAGAAGGCGAAAAAGTCGCAGATGGCCTTACGGATCTTGCCCTGAAGAACGTCAAATTTGAGTGGAAGACGGATGAGGGAAAGACGGATGTGACGTTGGATCAGTATATCACTAACGTCATCAATAAGGCTCTGCAGGAAGCACGGGAAGAAGCTGATAAGGCCGGTAAAGACGACACTATGACCAAGGGTCAGGCTCTTGCTGCACTGGATAAGATCTCTGATACCGTGACGAATGAGCTGAAGGATTTGAAAATCGCTGTGGGCGATGGAGTAGAGGTTCCGATTGATCCGAGTGTTCTGAACCCGCTTTACAAGACGATTGGCGACCTGAAAGACAGTCTGGATGACAGCTTCCTGTCGAAAGATACCATTGTAAATGTAGTGGACAAGCTGGCAGGCGATGTGACGAAGAGTGAGGCAACGCAGCCGGGTATCTATCAGGTTCTCTACAACACCGTGTACGATGCAATCTATAACATCGGCAAAGCTGACAACGAGAAAAAGACAACTGACAATACGCAGGCCATCAGTGATATGGTGCTGCAGCTGACGCAGGAAGTTGTGAAGTCGGATACTGGTTGGAATGATTTGACTGGCGCTCTGGTGAATGACGCCATGAACTTGGCCGTGGATGAGCTCATGAAGGATGAGACCTACGCAAAGCTCCTCAAGACCAAACTGGGTGCCGCCACGATGGAGGAAGTCCGTGCAGAGGTCAAGAACCAGCTGGTGAATGACCCGACCTTCATGAACCAGGTGCGCAAGATTGCGGAAAATGCAGCCTCCAATGCACAGGAGCGCGTGAACGCCGGCTGGCCGACCGAGAAGATCATGGACGGCCTGCAGAAAGACCTGCTGCCCGATGTGACGGATCTGGTCTCGGATCAGGTCAACAAGCTGGGTGCAAGCGCCGGTGATATCGTGGACAACAAGGTGTCCGACACCGTGCACAAGTTCCTGCCCGGCAAGCTGGGAGACTGGGTCAGTGATAAGATCGGCGGTAAGGTCAACGATGCCGTGACGGGCAAGGTGGATGACCTGAATAAGCAGGTCACCGACCTGATTAGCAGCACGATCAAGCAGCTCACCTGCGGTAAGCACGAGTATGGTGATTTCGAGATCCTGAAGAACCCCACCTGCACTGAGAAGGGCCAGAAGGGCAAGATCTGCAAGAAGTGCGGTAAGATCACCGAAAAGACGGACATCGACGCAGCCGGCCATGCTCCGGTGACCGACCCCGCTGTGGCTCCCACCGAGACCACCGACGGCCTGACCGAGGGCAGCCACTGCGGCGTCTGCGGTGTCGTGCTCCAGGCTCAGGAAGTCATCCCCATGCTGGACCCCACCATTGATCCCTGGTTCAGCCGTGCCGCCACCACCGAGGCCGACGCCAAGGCTGCCGGTTTTGACAGCGTGGACGCTGCCAATGCCGCTCTGGACGCCGCCCTCACCGCTGCAGGCTTTGACCCGGCCAACGCCGAGCACTTCACCGTGCAGGTCAACAGCAGCATCGGTGTGCTGCCCAACGACCGCTACCCGGAGGATGGCGTTACCTGCAAGCTCACCCTGCCCCAGGCCACCAAGGGCCAGATGGCACAGGAGTACTACCTGGTGCAGATGTGCACTGCCGATGGCCGGTTCCGCAAGGCTGGTGACATCATCGTCACCCCGGTGCGGATGGATACCTACGATAAGAACGGCCTGAAGTTCACCGCTTACAGCCAGTCCATCGTGGCTCTGGCCTGGAAGCCCCTGTACTAAGGCCCTGTGCAACAAATACCCCTGATATGACCGCAAGGAGCGGCTCCCAAAAACGGGAGCCGCTCCCTTTTTGTGTGCGGAAGAAACTCCTTCCGTCAAAGCCTGACGGCTTTGCCAGCTCCCTCAATGAGGGAGCCTTGCCCTCTCCGTCACGCCGACGGCGGCACCGACCCCTGAAACGGAACTGACCCTGAGCGCCGCCCGGCACACTGCCCGGCGGCGCTCGTCTGCGTTTTGGGCGGCCTGCCCAAAAGGCCCGCAGGGGCCCCGGCAGACTGCATGAGAATATACACCTGCATTGCATAATATGCGAATATATTCTCTTAAAATTGCATAAAGATGCAAATTGAACCAAAACGCCGTGCAAAGCCGCCCAAGGTTTGGCGGTTTTTGTCATTGACGAAAAAGCCGCATGGTGTATAATAAAACCATCCAAAGCGAACCGCAGATAGAGGGTGCAAGAGGGATGCTTGCATCAGGGAACAAAAGTGTATTTTTATAAAGGAGCGTTCATTATGAAAAAGCAGGATATCAAAAAAGTTGTTCTGGCATACTCCGGCGGTCTGGACACCTCCATCATCATTCCCTGGCTGAAGGAAAACTACAACAACTGCGAGGTCATCGCCGTTTCCGGTGATGTGGGCCAGGGCACCGAGCTGGACGGTCTGGAAGAGAAGGCCAAGGCGACCGGCGCTTCCAAGCTGTATGTGCTGGACCTGAAGAAGGACTTTGTGGAGAACTACATCTTCCCCACCCTGAAGTTCGGCGCCAAGTACGAGGACTACCTGCTGGGCACCAGCTTTGCACGTCCCTGCATCGCCAAGGCTCTGGCCGACATCGCCATCAAGGAAGGCGCGGACGCCATCTGCCACGGCTGCACCGGCAAGGGCAACGACCAGGTGCGTTTTGAGCTGACCCTGAAGGCCCTGTGCCCGGATATGGCCATCATTGCTCCGTGGCGTGAGTGGGACATCAAGAGCCGTGACGAAGAGATCGACTACGCTGAGGCTCACCACATCCCCCTGAAGATCAACCGTGAGACCAACTACTCCAAGGACAAGAACCTGTGGCACCTGAGCCACGAGGGCCTGGATCTGGAGTGCCCCGCCAACGAGCCCCAGTACAACAAGCCCGGCTTCCTGGAGCTGGGTGTCAGCCCGGAGCAGGCTCCCGACACCCCGACTTATGTGACCATCCACTTTGAGAAGGGCGTCCCCACCGCCGTGGACGGCAAGGAAATGGGCGCTGTGGAGCTGGTGGAGTACCTGAACAAGCTGGGCGGCGCCAACGGCATCGGCCTGCTGGACATCGTTGAGAACCGTCTGGTCGGCATGAAGAGCCGTGGCGTCTACGAGACTCCCGGCGGTGCCATCCTGTACAAGGCCATCAACGTGCTGGAGACCATCACCCTGGACAAGGAGAGCTCTCACTTCAAGGCACAGCTGGCCCAGAAGTACGCCGACATCGTCTACAACGGCCAGTGGTTCACCCCGCTGCGTGAGGCTCTGGACGCCTTCGCCGACAGCCTGGAAAAGACCGTGACCGGCGATGTGAAGCTGAAGCTGTACAAGGGCAACATGATCAACGCCGGCGTCACCTCTCCGTACACCCTGTACGACGAGCAGACCGCTTCCTTCGGCGAGGACGAGGACTACAACCAGGCCGATGCCGCCGGCTTCATCAACCTGTTCGGCCTGTCCATCAAGGAGCGCGCAAAGCTGTCCAAGAACTGGCCGGAGGTCAAGTAAGTTTTAACATCTTCCCTTTCGTGTGTTTTCACACTTTCACACGAAAGTTAACCGGCATCGTTGCCGGCGGCACCGCCGCAGGAGCGTTTTCCCCTGCGGCGGCTTTGCCGTTTTTATAAGGAGTTTAATTTTATGGCAGAACAACTCTGGAAGGGCCGCTTTTCCAAGGCGGTGGACTCCCGCGTGAACGACTTCAACTCCTCCATCCGGTTCGACCAGCGCATGATCGCGCAGGATATGCGAGGCAGCGGCGTGCACGCCACCATGCTGGCCAAGCAGGGCATCATCTCGGAAAAGGACTGTGAGGATATCCTCAACGGTCTGGCCTCCATCGCGGATGACCTGGCCTCCGGCAAACTGGAGATCGACCCCAATGCCGAGGATGTGCACACCTTTGTGGAGCAGACCCTCACCGCCCGCATCGGCGATGCCGGCAAGCGCCTGCACACCGGCCGCAGCCGCAACGATCAGGTGGCACTGGACATCCGCCTGACCCTGCGGGACTACAGTCACACCCTGCAGGCCTACATCGTGGAGCTCATCAAGGTCATCTGCAGGAAGGCCAGCGAGAACACCACCGCCGTCATGCCCGGCTATACCCACCTGCAGCGCGCCCAGCCCATCACCTTCGGCCACGCCCTCATGGCCTACGCCTCCATGCTGCTGCGGGACCTGCAGCGTTTTGAGGACGCCACCGCCCGCATGGACGCCCAGTGCCCGCTGGGCTCCGGCGCACTGGCCGGTACCACCTACCCGCTGGACCGTCAGTTCACCGCCGAGAAGCTGGGTTTTGCAGCCCCCTGCGCCAACAGTCTGGACGGCGTGTCCGACCGTGATTTCTGCATCGAGCTGGCCAACGCCATCTCCATCTGCATGATGCACCTGTCCCGCCTTTCTGAGGAAATTATCCTGTGGTGCAGCTGGGAGTTCAAGTTCATCGAGCTGGATGATGCGTTCACCACCGGTTCATCCATCATGCCCCAGAAGAAGAACCCCGACGTTACCGAGCTCATCCGCGGCAAGACCGGCCGCGTCTACGGCGACCTGAACACCCTGCTGGTCATGATGAAGGGCATCCCGCTGGCTTACAACAAGGACATGCAGGAAGATAAGGAAGCCATCTTCGACGCCGTGGACACGCTGGAACTGTGCCTGAAAACGGTGACCCCCATGCTGGACACCATGAAAACCATCCCGGTCAACATGCGCCGCGCCGCTGCCAAGGGCTTTATCAACGCCACCGACTGCGCCGACTACCTCACCAAGAAGGGCATGCCCTTCCGGGATGCCTACAAGCTCACCGGCTGCATGGTGTCGGACTGCATTGCCAAGGACAAGACGCTGGAGGAACTGACCCTGGACGAGTTCAAGGGCTACAGCGGCCTGTTCGAGGGCGATATCTACGAAGCCATTGATCTGGTCAAGTGCTGCGAGGGCCGCACCAGCTACGGCGGCCCCAGCGAAGCCAGCGTGAAGAACCAGATCGCACTGGCGGCCGCACAGCTGACCGCCTGGGAGGAAAAGAACGCATGAGTGTAAAAGTATTCATTGACGGCTCCTCCGGCACCACCGGCCTGCGCATCGCCGACCGGCTGGCTGCACGCCCGGAGATCGAGCTGCTGTCCATCTCGGCCGAGGGCCGTAAGGACGTGAACGAGCGGGCAAAGGTCATCAACTCGGCGGACCTTGCCTTCCTCTGCCTGCCGGATGCAGCTTCCAGAGAGGTCATGCCCCTGCTGCGCCCGGACGTGAAGGTGCTGGACACCTCCACCGCCTTCCGCACCGATGCCGCCTGGGACTACGGCTTCCCGGAGCTGAAGGGCCAGAAGGAAAAGATCAAGAATTCCGATCGTGTGGCGGTGCCCGGCTGCTATGCCAGCGGCTTTATCAGCATCGCCCGCCCGCTGGTGGAGCTGGGTCTGGCCCCGAAGGACTATCCCTTCAGCTGCACCGGCATTTCCGGCTACTCCGGCGGCGGCAAGAAGATGATCGCCGAGTATGAGAGCGCCGACCGCCCGGCCCACAGCAAGCTGGATGCGCCCAAGAGCTACGGCCTGGGCCTTGCCCACAAGCATCTGCCGGAGATGAAGGAGATCAGCGGGCTGGCTCATACGCCCATGTTCGTGCCGGTGGTGTGCGATTACTACTGCGGCATGCAGGTGCTGGTGCCGCTGGACCTGACCGTGGCCGGTACCACCGCCGAAGCCGTGGCCGCCGGTCTGGCAGACTACTATAAGGATGCCGCCACCGTCAAGGTGCACGCCCTGAACGAACCTCTGCCGGAAAACGGCCTGTACTCCAACGCCATGGCCGGCACCGACCGCATGGAGCTGTACCTGACCGTGAACGCCGCAGGCGACCAGATGATGCTGGTGTCCCTGTTCGACAATCTGGGCAAGGGCTCTTCCGGCGCAGCGGTCCAGTGCATGAACCTGATGCTGGGCCTGCCGGAGACCCAGGGGTTGGAATAACAAAGAAAACCCTCTCAGTCACCTGACGGTGACAGCTCCCCCTGAGAGGACAGACTTCCCCCGTGCCGGGGGAAGATGTCGCGTAAGCGACAAAAGGGGGAATCTGGCAATGCCGCAAGGCTTTGGCTGAGAGGGCGAGCTTGCTTGTGTGAAACCTGTTTGTGGGAAAGGAGAATCTTTATGCAGTATAAAGAAGTCACGGGCGGCATCTGTGCGCCCAAGGGGTTTGCAGCGGCTGGCGTGCACTGCGGCATCCGCGCAAACCATAGCGAAAAATACGACCTGGCACTCATCAAGGCCGATGTGCGCTGTGCCGCTGCCGGTGTGTACACCACCAACAAGGTCTGCGGCGCACCCATCAAGGTGGACCGCGCCCATCTGGCCGACGGCTATGCCCAGGCCATCGTGGTGAACAGCGGCAACGCCAACACCTGCGCCGCCAACGGCGTGGCGCTGGCCGAGGAATGCTGTGAGCTGGTGGGCAAGGCGCTGGACATCGACGCCATGGACGTTCTGCCCGCTTCCACCGGTGTCATCGGCCAGCCCATGGTCATCGACCCGTTTGCCCGGGGCATCCCTGCCGCCGCCGCCAAGCTGGCCGCCACCGAGCAGGGCAGCACCGATGCCGCTACCGCCATCATGACCACCGACACCCATAAAAAGGAGTACGCCATCCAGTTTGAGCTGGGCGGCAAGATGTGCACCGTGGGTGCCATCGGCAAGGGCAGCGGCATGATCGCCCCCAACATGGCCACCATGCTGGCCTTCTACACCACCGACGCGGCGGTGTCCCCTGTCCTGCTGGAAAAGGCCCTCAAGACCGTGGTGCCCGGCACCTACAATCAGATGAGCGTGGATCTGGACACCTCCACGAATGATACCCTCATCATCATGGCTTCCGGCCTTGCCGGGAATCCGGAGATCTGCGAGGAAAACGAGGATTACCATGCCTTTGTGGCGGCCCTGACCGCCATTGCAGAGCACATGTGCGCGGAGCACGCCGGTGACGGTGAGGGCGCTACCCACCTCATCACCTGCGAGGTGACCCACGCTCCCGACCTGAAAACTGCCCGTGCGGTGAGCCGCAGTGTGGTGTGCTCCAACCTGTTCAAGGCGGCGGTCTTTGGCCGCGACGCCAACTGGGGCCGCATCCTGTGCGCCATCGGCTACACCCCCGGCGATTTCTCCATCGACAAGGTGTGCGTCTGGCTGTCCAGCGCCGCCGGTGAGGTGTATGTGTGCGAGAATGCCGCCTACCACCCCTACAGCGAGGACGAGGCCGCCAAGGTGCTGGCCGAGCACGACGTGCTGGTCAAGGTGGATATGGGAACCGGCGACGCCAGCGCCAAGGCCTGGGGCTGCGACCTGACCTACGATTACGTCAAGATCAACGGTGATTACCGCACCTGATAGGAGCAGACACAGATGAAAAATGAAGAAATGGCGCGCCTGTTTTCCGAGGCCACCCCTTACATCCAGAAATATCACGGAAAGACCATGGTGGTGAAGTACGGCGGCAATGCCATGATCAACGAAGAACTCAAGAACGCCGTCATGAACGATCTGGTCACCCTTACCCTGCTGGGCGTGCGGGTGGTGCTGGTGCACGGCGGCGGCCCGGCCATCAATGAGATGCTCAAGAAGGTGGGCGTGGAGAGCCATTTCGCCAACGGTCTGCGCGTCACGGATGACGCCACCATGGAGATCGTGCAGCAGGTGCTGGCCGGTAAGGTGAATAAGGATCTGGTGGCAAAGCTGCGCGGCCGCGGCGTCGGCCTGTGCGGCATGGACGGCCAGATGCTGCGCTGCACCGAGCTGGACCCCCAGCTGGGCCATGTGGGCGAGATCGTCCATGTGGATGCCACCCTGATCGCCAGCCTGCTGGACGGCGGCTTCATCCCGGTGATCGCAACCGTCGGCATGGATGACCTGGGCCAGGCCTACAACGTCAATGCCGATACCGCAGCGGCTCAGATCGCCATTGCCCTCAAGGCCGAAAAGCTGGTGTCCATGACCGATATTGCGGGCCTGCTGCGGGACAAGGACGACGAGAGCACCCTCATCCCCGAGGTGGAAGTGTCCGAGATCGAGGGCTACAAGTCCGCCGGGATCATCGCAGGCGGCATGATCCCCAAGATCGGCGGCATGGCCGATGCCATCTATCAGGGCGTGCACGAGGCGGTCATCATCGACGGCCGCGTGCCCCATTCCATCCTGCTGGAGCTGTTCTCCGACCGGGGCTCCGGCACCCGCTTCTACCGGCGCAGCCACCGGGAATAAGCATTGCGGAAAACCGGAGATGGGCTTATAATAAGAGCATGAAAAGCCTTCCCCCAAGGGGGAAGCCTGACTCCACCCGACAGGAGGTACACCAACATGGATTCTGAAAAAGTCATCAAGCGGGACAATGCCTACGTCCTGCACACCTATAACCGCAACCCCGTGGTGCTGGAAAAAGGCCACGGCCTGTATGCCGAGGGCCCCGAGGGCCAGAAGTATCTGGACTTCACCAGCGGCATCGGCGTCAACAGCCTGGGCTACTGTGACCTGGCCTGGGCCGAGGCCGTGTCCGACCAGGCCCACAAGCTGCAGCACACCTCCAACCTGTACTATACTGCCCCCTGCGGCAAGCTGGCCAAAAAGCTGTGCAAGCGCACCGGACAGAGCCGAGTGTTCTTTGGCAACTCCGGTGCCGAGGCCAACGAGGGTGCCATCAAGGCCGCCCGCAAGTACAGTGTGGACCACTACGGCAAGGACCGCACCACGGTCATCACGCTGGTCAACAGCTTCCATGGCCGCACCATCGCCACCCTGACCGCCACCGGTCAGGAGGTGTTCCACAACTATTTCGGCCCCTTCAATGAGGGGTTCCTGTACGCCCCGGCGGGGGATATCGAGGCGCTGCAGGAGCTGGTGGACCGCAACACCTGTGCCGTCATGCTGGAACTCATCCAGGGCGAGGGCGGCGTCATGGCGCTGGACCCCGACTATGTGCAGGCTGTGCGCAAGCTCTGCGATGAAAAAGATCTGGTGCTCATCGTGGACGAGGTGCAGACCGGCGTGGGCCGCACCGGCACCTTCCTGTGCTGCGAGCACTACAACCTCAAGCCGGATATCGTTACCCTGGCCAAGGGCCTGGGCGGCGGTTTGCCCATCGGTGCCGTGCTGCTGAGCGAAAAAGTGGCCGGCGGCATGGGCCCCGGCACCCACGGCTCCACCTTTGGAGGCAACCCGGTGGTCTGCGCCGGTGCCAACGTGGTGGTGGACCGCATGGACACCAGCTTCCTGGCCAATGTCAACGACCGCGCCGTGCAGCTGCGTGCCGGCATCGCCAAGCTGCCCCATGTCAAGAGCATTTCCGGCATCGGCCTGATGGTGGGCATCGAGTTCTACGATGTGACCGCCGCCGATGTGCTGGCCGCCTGCCGCGAAAAGGGCCTGCTGGTGCTTACCGCCAAGACCCGCCTGCGCCTGCTGCCCCCGCTCACCCTCACCGCCCACGATGTGGACATGGCACTGGAGGTCCTGGCCGAGGTGCTGGGTGCAATGGAGCCGACGGCTCCGAAGGAGCAGGCATGAAAAATCTGCTGAAAATGAGCGATCTGACCCCCGGCGAGCTGACCCACATCCTGGATGTGGCCGACCAGCTCAAGGCACAGCAGAAACTGGGCGGCACCGCCCCCCTGCTGGCCGGTAAAACGGTGGCCATGCTGTTCTCCAAGGCGTCCACCCGCACCCGCACCAGCTTTGAGGTGGGTGTGTACCAGATGGGCGGCCTGGGCAATTACATGAACACGTCCGAGCTGCAGGCCGGCCGGGGCGAGCCCCTCAAGGACACCGCCCGCGTGCTGGGCCGCTACTACGACTGCGTGGTCTGGCGCACCTACCGCCAGCGGGATCTGGAAGAATTTGCCGAGCTGGCCGGTGTGCCGGTGATCAACGGCCTGACCGACTACGCACACCCCTGCCAGGTGCTGGCCGACCTGATGACCATCCGGGAGCGCCGGGGCACCCTGGCCGGGCGGAAGCTCTGCTTTGTGGGCGACGGCGGCAGCATGGCCAACAGCCTCATCGTGGGCGGCCTGCTGGCCGGGATGCAGGTCACCTGCGTCTGCCCGGAGGCCTACCGCCCCGCCGCCGACGTACTGATGCTTGCCCACAAGTACGGCAGCGCTTTCCACTTCACCTCCGACCCCGTCGAGGGCGTGCGGGACGCGGATGTGGTGGCCACTGCCGTGTGGAACACTGCCGCCCCCGGCACCGCCGAGAGCGAGCAGCGCCTGCGGGATTTTGTGGGCTTCCAGCTCACCGGCAAGCTGCTGGAAGCCGCCAAGCCCGACGCCATGGTGCTGCACTGCCTGCCCGCCCACCGGGGCGAGGAGATCTCCACCGCCGTGTTCGAGCAGCACGCCGACGAGATCTTTGACGAAGCCGAGAACCGCCTGCATGTGCAGAAAGCCGTGCTGGCCATTCTGCTGGCGGGCAAGTGAAACCTTGAAAAAAAGCAGAACCCCCTTGGGTCATCGGGCCCGAGGGGGTTCTGTTATGAAAGGGTATCGAACTGCCGTGCTGCTTGCGGAACCGCACGGCAGGCGGGGGTGGCTTTAGTTCATGCGGCGGCCTTTACGGTCCAGCACAAAGCCTGCGGCCAGCAGGAACAGGCCGCTCAGGGCGCTGCCCACCACTGCCAGCCAGTTTGCACCGGTCTGGGGCAGGGCGGCGGCAGAAACGGCAGCAGCTTCCGGCTTTGCGTTCTGCACGACGTTCTGGGCAGCCGCAGGGGTCACAGCGGCATCTGCCGGGGCAGCGTCAGCCTGCACGGCGTCCGGGGTCACGGCGGGGTCTGCCGGGGTCACCTCCGGGGTGGACGGGACGTCCGGGGTGTCGGGCGTGCTGGGCGTGTCCGGGGTGCTGGGCTTGTTGGGGGTATCCGGCTTGTTGGGCGTGTCCGGAGTTTCCGGGGTGCTGGGCGTGTCCGGCACGATCTTGGGCAGCACCACATGTTTGGTCTGCCCGCACTTGTCGATGGAGCAGATGTAGTCGGCATGGCCGACCTTTTCGGTAGTAGGCTCTACGACTTCGCCCACCAGCTTCCAGTCGTGCAGGTCCTCGTCCTCCAGCTTTTTGGTGTCAATGTTGGGGTTCTCGTCCATGTATGTGCGGTTGTGGACGACCTTGGTGAGGGTGCCGCCGGTGATTTCGTGGCGATAGCGATTCTGGTTACTCCCACTGGCGTAATAATCCAGTGTGCTCGGCAGGTTAAGTTTTTCCTTTTCATCGGCGACAGTACCATTATTGACAATACCATTATTATAGCAATTGACGATGGCAGAGTTGATTTCGCCAAAGTGGGAGGAACCGTCTGCGTTGTAGCTGACGCTGTCGGCAGGGACATCCTGATATTCGTATTTGTGTGTGATATTGTTATAAGTGGGAATCACGGAACCAATCGCAGTACCGGAGCCTTTTCCATAAATGTATGCGTTGACAACGGTATCGCCAGTGCTGCTGTTGATGTTGACGTTACAAGTACCGCCACGGACACCTTCACGGTAATCTTCCATCTTAGCACCAATTGCAGGTCCGGTCTCGCGGGTTCCATCATTTGGGTAGGAAGGATTATCAGAACCATAGGAGTTGATCGCATTTACGGTGCCGCCGGTAATGTTGATGGTTGTTGTACTGCCCCCGAGGCATCGAGAATTTCCGATTGCGGGGCGGCCATAGGCACCGATAGCTGTAACGTTGGCATTCTCTTCAATATTGATCGTGAGATCACTGCTGTAATGCTGTCCGGAACCGATGGCGCAGCCAAACTCTTTGGTTTCTGCATGTACGGTGGCATCTCCGGAAATCGTAATCGTAGTGGGGCTACCGTTGCCCATATTCAAGCCACCATCGCCAATGGCAGCGCCGTAGATACCGAAAGCATCGACAACGGCGTGATCTTTAATCGTGATGCTGTTTCCGCCGCTGTCACCGCCCTCCTCCGCAGTGGCAGTAACATGGGCATTGCCCTCAATGCAGATGTTCTTGCCGGTACCGCCGGGTCTGCCGCCGCCGCCAATACCGCAGCCGCCATCGCATCCGCCGATTGCCGTAATCTCACCGCCGGTGATGGTAATGTTGGATGTATCACAAAGATCTTCCCCACCACCTCCGCCGATGGCGGCGGCCTCATGGTAACCGCCTGCCAGCAGCTTGCCGGTAGTGTCCTCATCGGTACCGGTCTTTTTAGAACCATCATCGTTCACATCGTCCTTGATGGTCAGGGTGCCGGTGCCGTATTTGTCCGCTTTTTCGATGGCGGCGTGTTCTTCCTCCCACCCGTTCTTAACCATAACGGTATTGTCGCCGTTCAGCTCAAGTTTGGTGTCGCCATCGCCCTTTATTTCAATCGCACCGGACTTGGCTTTAGAAGTGTCAACTTCAATGTGCACATCCTGCAAGGTCACATTGGCGGTGTTGCCCTCTTTGGCGTCAATGGTGACGGTGTTGTGGGTGGGCTTGGTCTTGTCGGTGGTCTCGATCTCGTCGGTGGTCTCGGTCTCGTCGGTGGTCTCGGTCTCGCCGGTGTTTTTGTTTTTGGTGGTCAGGATGATGTCGGGATCCGGACGATTATAGATGTCGCCCTTCTCATCCTTCACAAAGGTGCCTTCGTCCTTATTCTCCCACTGGGTGATGCGCTGGACACCATCTTTGGCCACGATCTCCACACTGCCTTTTGCTACATTGTATTCTTCCGCAAACGCTGCCGTGGCGATGGAAGAGACCATGGCCACCAGAGCCGCTGTGGACAGCACCCGCAAGGCAAGCTGTTTTTTCACATTTTTCCGCATTGCAAAACCCTCCAAACAAAAAAACATACAGAGACGTAAACGTTACCGGGAACGATGCCGAAAACCGGCAAAAACCGGAACTTCAGGGCAGAAAATCACATGGCTGTGCATTTTCATGCCCGGCGTCTCTATGTGGCACAAGTATAGTGCTGTGCCGTGGAGAATGTCAAGACAAAATGCTGAATTTTCGGGGGGGCATGCAATTTTGTGAAACGAGCACAAAAACAGCTGAGAATTTGCGACAGAATGACAGGGCAAAACGGCACAAAAACCGGAAGCAGACGGAAAGTCTGTCAAACCCGTACACAAAAAAGAACGACTTTACAGCAGTTTCAAAAGGTTTCGGGCAGGGGTTCGGGCGGAGCGGGCGAGGGCACCGCCCTGCGGAATGCAGGCAAGCGGAGGAGGGAGCATCTCCCGGCAAAACAAAAGAGCCTGCAAACGCACGCAGCACGTTTGCAGGCTCTGGAAGCAGCGGTTACACCCGCGCCGCACCCTGATCCAGAATTTTGTCGAACCGGGTAAAGAAGGTGAAGGTGGTGATGGTGGCCGCCAGAATGTCGCTGACCGGCTCCGCCAGAAATACGCCGAACACCGGGTCGGACACGACGTGGGGCAGAATGAAGATGAGCGGGATCAGCAGGATGATCTTGCGCAGGCAGGCCAGCAGCAGGCTGACCTTGGCCTGCCCCAGTGCCATAAAGCTCTGCTGGCAGGCGATCTGGAAGCCCATGGCAAAGATGCCCGCCATGTAAATGCGCATGGCCCAGGTGGTGTAGGAAATGAGTGCGGAATCGGAGGTGAAGATGCCTGCCACGGCCCCGGGCACCAGCATCATAGCCAGCCAGAACAGGCAGGTGTATGCGCCGCACAGGGTCAGCTGGAACCGGAAGGCCTCCCGGACCCGGTCCTTTTTCCCGGCCCCGAAGTTGAAGCTCATCACCGGCTGGCCGCCCTGGCACACGCCCTGAATGGGCAGGGTGCACAGCTGGGAGGCGCTGGTGATCACGATCATGGCACCCACCGCCACGTCGCCGCCGTAGCGGGCCAGACTGGAGCTGAAGCTGATGGAGAGCAGACTCTCGGTGGAAAGCATCACAAAGGTGGAGATGCCCAGTGCCAGCACCGGCAGGATGACCTGCTTTTCCGGGCGCAGATAGTCCTTGCGCAGGCGCAGGATCGTCTTTTTGCCGGTGAGGAACCGCAGGATCCACGCCGCACCCACGGCCTGACTGAGCACCGTAGCAATGGCTGCGCCCCGCACGCCCAGCCCGAACCCGAAGATGAGGATGGGGTCCAGAATGATGTTGATCACGGCACCGATCACGGTGGTGAGCATGCTGGTCTTGGCAAAGCCTTGGGTGGTGATGAAGGGATTCATGCCCAGCACCAGCAGCACGAACACCGAGCCGAGAATGTAGATGCGGCTGTAGCTCAACGCATACGGCAGGGTGGCGTCGCTGGCACCGAACAGCCGCAGCAGCGCGGGCGCACCCGCATAAAAGCCGATGGTCAGCACCACTGCAAAGAGCATCAGCACCGTAAAGCTGTTGGAGATGATCTTTTCGGCCTGCTGCCGGTCCCCCTGCCCCAGTGCAATGGCGGTGCGCGGTGCGCCGCCCGCGCCCACCAGCATGGCGAACGCGTTCAGCAGCATGAGGATGGGGGTAAACAGTCCCACGCCGGTGAGCGCGGCTGCGCCGATGCCCTCAATGTGCCCGATGTAAATGCGGTCTACGATGTTGTACAGCAGGTTCACCACCTGCGCCACCACGGCGGGGATCATCAGCTGCAGCATCAGCTTTTTCACGCTGCCGGACCCCATGTCCTGTTTTGCCTGTGCCATGGAACAAAAACTCCTTTTGCTTCAAATTTGAACGATACCCTTTTATTATAATCGAAATCGGTCCAAAAGGATAGACCTTTTTCGCAAAGAAGTGCAAAAATTGGAAGCGTGCGGCGTCCGTTGGCACGCTGCAAAAAACGTGCAGAGAGCAAACTCCCTGCACGCAGACCCTATAAAAAACAGTTGACGGAAAATCGCTTTTTTGCTATACTATAAAGGCTACAATATGGAGATGTATCGAAGTGGTCGTAACGAGAACGACTCGAAATCCAAGTGGATGCTTCGCCGGATGTCTCCATATCACACGAGGGAACGTCAATTTTGATGTCCTGACAGGCTTCAAAGCCTGTCTGAACGATGCGTTTTCTAACAATATTCTAACAGCAACTGTTCCAAGTTTCAAGGCCGATTTGCAATATACAAATCGTAAATTTGCCATGAAAATATACTTGGAGATGTATCGAAGCGGTCGTAACGAGAACGACTCGAAATCTAACTGGCTTTTTGGAAGTGGATTTCCGATTTTGCTAGGTTTCATGCGGGTTTTCCGACTTCGTGAGTGAACGATTTTCGGCCGTTCTCTCCTGAAATTCT
>ENA-OQNO01000852-OQNO01000852.1-human-gut-metagenome-genome-assembly--contig:-NODE-852-length-23926-cov-3.608387_pt1 | contig 23926 bp, 20 predicted proteins | sample MGYA00242629_ERZ504880 | MGnify/ENA primary metagenome ERZ504880 (study PRJEB26092, sample SAMD00036377) | human gut metagenome | host: Homo sapiens | study: EMG produced TPA metagenomics assembly of... | reverse complement strand
CATTTTACTTGCCCTAACAGTAAATGATAATGTATAGTTACTCTTATTTATCATATTCCATAATTTGTGACGTCACAGTGACGGAATACATAAATTACCGTCACAGACATCTATTTAATTCAATATCAAATAGAGTATAATACGCTATATTACAATATATTACAACAACATATACATTTCTAAACCGTCACAAGTTTACGTATGACTGACACAATAGCATCACGTGCATCTTCCAATACCGGTATCGGTTTCTCAAGCAATCCGAACTTTCCGTGTTCAATATAAGTATATGCCAACATAATATATGCTTTTTTGAGTTATCACTTCTAAACGCGAAGTTGCCAGAAAGCAACAGCCGCTGCGGCCGCCACGTTCAGCGAATCTACACCGTGCGCCATGGGGATACGAACCACATAGTCGGCTCCCGCAATCGCTTCGTGCGAAAGACCATCTCCCTCAGTACCCATCACAATAGCCAACCGGGGCTCGGTCTTCAAAACGGGATTGTCTATGGAAATGGAATTGTCCGTAAGCGCCATGGCCGCCGTGCGGAAACCCAACTCACCGAGCGTATCCAGAGGACCGTCCATCCACGTCCACGGCACAAGAAAAACCGTTCCCATTGAAACCCGGACCGCACGACGGTTCAGAGGATCGCAGGAATTACGCGTCAACAGCACAGCATCCATGCCAAGAGCTGCCGCCGAACGGAAGATGGCCCCAATATTGGTGGTATCCACCACCCCGTCGATAACCACAATACGCCGGGCTCCCCGGCAGACGTCCTCCATACTCTTCGGAACCGGACGGCGCATGGCACAAAGAACACCACGTGTCAAAACGTAGCCAGTCAGCTCGGCAAGCAATTCCCTACCGCTTGTGTAGACGGGTATATCGCCACAACGCTCAATGATTTCAGCAGCATCCCCATAAATGTGCTTGTGCTCACACAAAAGGGCCAAAGGCTCGTAGCCGACATCCAGAGCCACCTTGATAACCTTAGGACTCTCAGCTATAAACAGCCCTTTGTCCGGCTCAAAGCGGTTGCGCAACTGGGCTTCGGTAAGGGTACTGAATATCTCCACACCGGGATGGGTCAAAGATGATATTTCGATAACAGGCATCGGATGATTTACTATTTGACGATTACTATTTACAATTCATGGCAGAAAGCCCTATAACCCCTTTATTGTCTTCATCAGTTGTTCTCCCAGTCCGATGGTGTATCCTTGCGATACAAAGACCACCCGATTGAAAGTATCGGCTATGATGAATATCGGCAGGCTCTCTTTATGCTTCAACTTCATGCTTTCTGCAATCTGCGCAGCGATACCGTCCGTATCTATACCATAAATAATGGTAGAGGGCAAATCGGGGAATGACTCGCGGGCGAACTTGCCGGCTTTGGCCTCATTAGGGAACAGCAACACCATCTTACGCCCCCACTTCTCCAAATCAGCCTTGAATGAAGCGATGTCGCGCAACGCATGATTGGTTGGCTCTTGATTGACACCCAGAATGCCTACGACAAAGTAACCGCGCCCACAAGCCTGCAGCAGACTCTGCCGGGCTGCGGAGCCGGCGTCCGGCAGCGGAGTGAAGAGAGACTCCGAATTAAAGTTCCCGATAACCTGCACCTCATCCTCGCTCTCGCGCATCACCAATTCAATTTCCGTTGTCTTCTCCGGCAGAATATTGAAAAAGGTGGTTTTAGAAAGTACCGCACCGCTGGCAAGGCGTGTACCGGTCACCAAAACATAATCTCCGGCCTCCAGAGCTGTTCCTTCCTTCAGAAGATTGCTCCATGTAGTACCGCCGCCCATATCTGCATCGCCTTCGTCATAGGAAAGCAATTGCAAACTGCCCTGCGGGGTCTGTTTGGAAAGAGTGAAATGAGAATAGTATTTCGGGTTATCCAACGAACGGATAGGCTTATAGGAAGCCACCAACTTTCCCTTCGAAGCAATTCCTTCTGCCATAAAGACCGGCTCTTCCGGATGATGGTTCAAGTCCACATCCATCGCACCATCATCCCCTATCAACTGTACTTTGCCGGTCACTCCGTTGATACGGGCAGGGATTGCCATGCTGCGTGCCATGGAGACGAAGAAAATGTCACGACTATGGGCATCAGCCACACGGGCCTTCCAGACCCCTTCCGGAGAAATGGGAGCCCCTCCCAAATTACAGTCATTGTCTACCCGGATATTTTGGGCCACCCATGCCACCAGTTTCATCGGCTCTGCCTTGTATGCCTCAGCATCTTCCTTTGAGACGGCTTTCTTGAAAAATCCTTTATAGGGGGTCAGTATCTCGTTGCTTACGCGTGGATTGCGCACATATCTGCGGAAATGGTCGGCATTCTTGCACATACGGGATTGCATGTGGTCCATCAGAACTTCCAGTGTAACGTCGCGGAGGTCTTTTGCCGAAATCCGTTGGAGCAGGTCCAGACCTCCTCTTTTGGACTTTTCAGAGCGCAACCGTGCCATGAAGTCGACAATGACCCGATGGTTTCCTCTGGAAGCGACCAGTATCCGTGAAACGGCATCTTCGTCGAGCTTGTACCGCCGGGCAAAATAACGCGCCGTCTCATCCGTCATGAACATAGACACATAAGCGTTGCGGATGGAATCTTCATGGACCATGCGGCGGTCATTCGCCGCACGCTGTTCGGGCGTAACCGCCGGCAACTCCGCATTTTCGGGGGGCGGCACAAGTTCAAAATCTACCGCATGGCCGCCGCCGGCAGTCTTATCCATCTTCACAACCAGTTCATGGTCCTTACCGAAAGACAGTTTGGCATAGCCGAATTTTCCGTCTTTGGAAGCCCATACCAGCATGTCACCCTTACCGGCCGTCAAAAAAGCCTTTCCCTCTGCATCGGTCTGCTTCCGGGCTACGGTATAGAACTCCGCATAATTATAGAGCTTGAACTCCACACAAGCATCAGACACCGGATTTCCATGTCCGTCCATGACCGTAACTGTGGCCTTAGCCGTCGGTGCATAGTTACCGATTACATTGATTTCCGTATAAGTAGGAGTGACAGACATCACTTCCTCCGCTCCTTCATAACGTCCGAAGACCTTGGTATGCATCAGCATACCGCGACTGGCCGGAGCATTGAACCAACCAAGGTTGAGTACCGGTTCGGGTTCGCAGGCTCCAAGAAAATACCATTTCCCGTCCGCCCATGCTTCTACCCATGCATGATTGTCGTCGGTATGCGCCCACCGGGGTGTGTAGACCTGACGAGCAGGGATACCCACCGAACGCAAGGCGGCAACCAGCAAGGTAGATTCCTCGCCACAACGCCCGTATGCCGTGCGTACCGTTGCCAAAGGCGAACTGGTACGGGCATCGGAGGGAGTATAGATAGCCTTCTCGTGGCACCAGTGGTTCACCTCCAGAATGGCATCATAGAGGGACAGAGACTTGACACGATTCTTCAGTTCTTCGTAAAACACTACCCGTGCACTGTCCAGATGCTCATTGTTGACCCGCACCGGAAGTACAAAATGACGAAACAAATCCTCAGGAATAACTTTTCCCCAAGGCATCTCATCGGCAGCCTTTTGGGAGGCTCGCACATTCATCAGATGAAATTCTCCGGAATAATCGGCAATGTCTGCCAAAGGCATATAGGCATAAAGGAACTCCAAAGCTTCGCGTTCGTACGACGTCAAGTCCGTATCGAATATGGCAAACAAATCGCCCTGCGGCAACCTTTCTTTTTTTTGATTGAAGTCTTGCTCCACACGTTGGCGGTAAGAAGTGTCTGTAATGAAAGAACGTTTGCCGCAAGAGGCAAGCAAACATACCAGTCCGAGAAATCCCAGAAGTCGTGCAACTCGTTTCATAACGCAATTATTAAGGTTGAGCCACAAAAATAGTGTAAATCGTCCGCAAAAGAAAATTAATTCCCGTTTTACTTACATAATCACTCTACTTCAGATGTATCACCAAAGTCGTGTCTCCGGAAAAAGTGAAGCTGCATTTGTCATAAGACGGCAGACCCATAACGCCTTGAGCATCATTGCTGAACCCGTACTTCTCTGTAGGAATGCCGAAAACGGCAGTATCCAGTTTCCCGTTTCCGTTCTCGTCTTGAAACAACGAAATGGCATACGTACCCGTAGGTAACCCCTGGCAAGGAATGGAGAGCGACGTATCTTTCACATCTATCCGGAAGGCGGTCAAGGGTTTCTTCATGAATGTTTCTTCCGAATTGTAGATGGCGACATAGAGATGCCCCTCCACCTTTTCAATGTCACACACTTCAATAGTCAGGTTCTGGGCAAAGAGCAGCTGGGCGGCACTTTGCATTACAAATACTAAAAAAATAATCATTGCTTTCATCTTTGTTTATTTTAAAAGGGTTATTGTCTAAAAATTGGATACATCGTAGGCGGCCTTCTTGCCTAAAGTCACATATACTCCTACATAGAAAAAATGGTCGCTGGAAGCCAGGACAGCCTTGTTATCCACCTTACCGAACTCATTCTTCCGGCAAAGGATATTGCTGGCGGAAGCATGGATGATTACCTTCTTGCTTGCCAGGAAGGTCACACCCAAATCCAGACTGTTATAAGGCTTCACTTCATCGTTCATCAGACCCGGCAGCATGGGGTTATGATAAGGACGTCCGCTACTGAAACGGTCGGTCACGCTGACAATGGAACGCAGGCGAGGCAAGGAATACTTCACCACCCAGGCTGCATTATGCCGTGTGGCATACTGAGGAGTAGTCAGTTCCGGATACTCCCGATATTTACGTTTGGCTATATTATAGGTATAGGATAACTGGTATTCCAGATTCTTGAAGGACGCTCTATCACGGAAGAACAAGTCTATGCCTTTGCTGTGTCCATAACCGTTGGAGGTCAAGAATACAGCTTTCGTATCGGCATCCGTTTCCTCCAATGCCAGACGGTCATAATCCTTATAATAAAGTTCAGCTTTACAGAAACGCCCTTCATAGTCGTACTGAACGCCCAAATTGTACTGCATACATACTTCCGACATCAACTGCGGCCGACGCACCAGACAGTTGTTCTCGGGCAACTGTGTGTATCGCCCTACAATCCCCGACAACATCATGTTTCCCCAATAATAGTTCGCCGCCAGCCGGGGAGAGAAATTCATCTTACGGTTCGGAGAAGTGTATTCCGTGCGAAAAGAAAACTCCATCTTCAATTGTTCCATCGGATAATAAGCCATCGAAAAGAAACCCGCACCAATGGTAGGCGACATGCGATTGCTGTCATCCGTCCCGCACAACAGATAATGATTCCTGTAATTGCGGATATAGCTCTCTATCCCCATATCCAGGCGGAATACCGATGACAACCGTTTGGAAACTTTAGCCTTCAGATGCGTCTCTTGCTGACGTTCCAGCCAGTTATCACCCGAAACAACTGCTCCTCCGATTCTCCGGTTATAGTAAGAATAGGCCGCCCCTGCAAACCAACTCCACTCTCCGGAAGTATGCCTGCGAAAGGTTGCATTTACATAGATATTGTCTTCACCCAGCCCGAACAATCTGCGGTTATCCCCTTCGTAAGTGGAAAAGTCCGTCCGGTCGTATTGTGCGTAAACCTTCCATACCACTCTTTCATCAGGAGTATAACGGAACTGGACAGCTCCGGAAAACATCCGGTAAGGCTCCTCGAAATCCCTCCTGCCCGAATAAACCTTGTCATACAAACCCAGGTTCTGATAATTCAAGTCAACAGACAAGGATCCTCTGTCAAAAGTCTTTGTGCCCCCTCCACCAACACCGACAACGGAAGCGTTCACTCCGACTTTATCGACCTTGCTGTAATCTTTTGTTTCCAATGGCAAGACTGCCGAAAGCGCTTCTCCATATTCTTGTGAAGCGCCTCCCGAAGCAAGGTTTACCCCACTGAACATAAATGTAGAGTAACGGCTGCGAGCAGGGGTATTTATTCCGTTCGAAGTATAGGGATTCAGTACATGCATTCCATCAATAAAAGTCTGCGTCTCGTAACTGCCTCCACCACGTACCAGCAATTCACCGGTTTCACCCTGCACTTGCGTACCGGGCAAAGTCTGCAATGCCTTGTATAAATCACCGTTCGCACCGCCCACCGTAACCAGTTCCACCGGATGCATATCGCTCCAACGGCTGTTGGCAGCAGGAGTTCTGGCTCCTTTTACCACTACTTCTTCCAAAGCGACACTGTCTATATTAAAATTCAGACGTACTGTATCGGTCACTGATTTCTGCGCTACGGAAGGCTGTGTATAAAGTAATACGCCCAATATCCCAAAGACTGTTTCCCGTTTCATATCTTTACATTCGTTGTGTTTCCTGCCGCAAACATAAAGGAAGGGTATAAGACAAAAAAATATCCGGGACAGACAGCCCGGATATGTGACAACCAACAAACTCTTTGTGACGAACAACGTATTTCTGTGACGAGTGACTAACTCTTTGTCCGGTTTTCAATCAATGCTTTCACCTCTTTGGCGTATGCGCGTGAAACCGGAACCTCTTCTTCGCAACCCTCCAGATTCAGCTTATATCCCTGAGAGTTTCCATCTACTTTCACCACCATCCGGATGTTTACAAGAAAGGCCCTATGGCAACGGATAATAAAAGGGCAAGCAGAGACAGCTTCCTCTGCCTGCTTCATGGTGGCACGCAACAATCTCCATGTAATTTTCTTTTCTTTATCCGAATCTGAACGGTAACCTACTTTTACGTAATTCCCCTTTGCCTCTGCATAAAGGAAATCTCCGGCCTTTACTTCCAGCATTTCTTTGGTGCCACCGGCAAACACCAACGCTTCTTCCGAGGAAAACACCTTGTCTTCCAAGCTCGCTATCCCAACTTCCGGGGATATTCTCCTTGAAAGATGACCGTTCATCTCCATAGCTTCTTTCAGATTGCGGGTCAGTTGCAAATTGCGGTTCCACATCAGAAAAAATATGGTAGGAAAAGGTGCCAGCACCATTACCCAAGACAAAGCCAGAAAGAACAACCGCTTGTCCAACCACATTCCCATCAACCATGATTGATAGGCCCAAATCCCCACTGCTATCAGCAACAACATCAGCAGCAAATTCAACACATGCTTACCCAATGTCCAGTTCTGCTCCTTGTAATAAGCAGGAAATAATGCCGGAAGCAAATAGGTGAAAACTCCCGAAGCACCTGCCGCAATCAATGCAGAACCGGCAACTACCCCAAACACACTTCCCTTTATCCGGGAAATACCGAACGGCTGAAGTATATATAATATCAGAAAAATAATGGCCGAAGGTATCACTACTGCCTTCCAGCGTTGATAAAACGTAGGATAAGGACTCCGCCAAAGTTCCACCAATTTCCCCATAAGTATATAGTCTCTCTTGTTTACATGGTAATATATGCAAAGATAATACATTTACTCAACACATGCTCATACAGATACTATATTATCAATCTGTTTTATCACACGACAAGGATTTCCCACTGCCACACAATTCGCAGGAATAGAACGGGTAACCACACTCCCCGCCCCGATAACGCTGTTCCTCCCGATGGTGACACCAGGCAAAATGACAACCCCTCCACCAATCCATACTCCATCCTCTATTCGTACAGGTAAGGCATACGTACGGCAGATTTCTTGTTCTTCCGGACAGTCCTGCACCATACGTTCATCTACTTTGGTAGAATGGGTTGCCGTATATATCTGTACATTAGAGGCTATTAAGACGTTGCTACCTATGTCAATACGATTGTTGTCCACAAAGGTACAATTCATGTTGACAATTACCTTGTCGCCCATAAAAATATGCTTGCCACATTCACAATGGAAGTCAATATCCACATGCACATTCTTGCCTACATGTCCCAACATCTCACACAACAACTCCCTCCTGCGCTTGCTATCGGCATAATCTGTGGCATTGAATTGTGCCAGGAGACGTTTTGTACGCAAAATCATCTCCACTATTTTCGGATCCCTGCTTCCTATAAAAGGTTCGCCAGCCATGCACTTTTCATATTCTGTTTTCATACGCATCCTGTTTTTGCGGACAAAAATACAAAACTCTAATGTATAGGAATTTATCCTATGTTAAAAAATACCCCTTTGCCCTGATACGACTCAATGATTGTTGTGTAATGCCAAGGAAAGAAGCGATATGTCCCAAAGTCACTCTATGAAAAAGGGCCGGACACTCACTCATTAATTTTTCATAACGCTCATACGCAGACAAGTTGAGGCGAGATATATGAATATCTTGTAAGCGAAGAAAATTTTCCTGTTGTAACACCCTCATCCAATTTGCAATATCTATATCTGACTTATACAACTCATTAAGCGTTTCAATGGAAATAGAATAGACCAGTGTTTCTTCCAATGTTTCCACGTATTCAAAGCCTGCTTTGTTCCTATATAAATCCCACGAGCCACAAGCTACATCACCTTCCATAGAGAACCATGTCGTTATTTCTTTTCCATCGTGCAAGGTGTACGAGCGTGTCATTCCCTTCTCTATGAAGTGGACTTGCCTATCAAATTGTCCTGCACGGATAATAAGTGTTTTGACAGGAAACACTTGCTTTTCAAAACCATGTGCCAATGTCGCCAATGCTTCATCTGAAACCGGATAATAAACTCTTATTGTTCTGACAATATTCTCCATACTAAAATATCCCTTTTTACAAAGGTATAAAACAAGGAAGAGTTTGCGAAACTTGCGTAACATATTTGTCATATATAGATTGCAAAATCTAGTATTTCTAAAGAAAATAAAGGATGAATGGCTATTTTTTATGTTATAAAACACATTTCTCGCAAACATTTCGTATCTTTGCAACGTTATAAGATAAAAGAAAAGATGTAAAAACCCGCTTTCCGAAACGCGGAGAGCACAAAAAGATGAGAATTATGAAAAAGAATGCAAATGAAATTTTTATGTTACAGTACCAAATCAAACGCTATCAGGCAATGGGTAATGGAACAATGTGTCAAACACTGAACGGTAAACTACAAAAGCTGCTTGCAAAGCAGTCACTCGTAACCATGTAAAAAAACACCTTTAAATACAATGAATAAAGGGCAGGGAACTTTTCAGTTCTCTGCCCTTTTTCTTTTTTATCCATCTATACTAATGGTTAGCACCAACAACAAACTCACTTTGCATCCTTATCTCCCTACCGTCAACCGAAATTCCTTGTAGGGTAATTATATATATTCCGTTCATATCCGAAGTATAAAAGTTGAGTGTACCCATAGCGGAAGTTATCTCCGGATTCCAATAAAGTGTATGCCGAAAATCCGGTAAGCGAGAACCGGCTTGTTTCTCTGAATTGTATGATGGAGCAACAAATGCGATTCTCTTTTGTGGAAACTCATAAGAAAACATCTGTGAATTCTTATCCAAACGTATATCAGGCAATGTTCCCCGATGGGTTACAAACGAAACAATTCCATCATACAACTCCCCGCCAAAAGTATATTTGCCAGTATAACGATGTATATAGTGTATCAAACGAGCATCATAGTTCAGAATGGTTTCATGGTCATCAAACGGAATCCCGTCTAACAACACCAGTGTTTTCATATTACTGAATCTCCTTATATCCGGTTGCAGTATCCGGATGACATCTTTACCTTCCAGCTGACTGATACGTATTCCCTTGACAAATTCCACAAAAACATCCCTCACAGTCCTGAAACGAACATACTCATCCAGATTATAAGTGGAAGCGGGAACAAAATCATAAAGTTGTTGCAATATACTCTTGCTATACGAAGAATCTACCGGCAAAAGAGAATGTAATTGCGCGCTGAAACCACGCTCTATCAAGTCTTCTTTCCGAAATGACACACAGACTTTAGGAAGTTTTTCCGCCAACACCCCGACAAAAGGAGAAATAAGCTCCAATCGGCAGGGACTTTCCTCCTCCGGTAATGCAGTTAATACAATCTCCTGCATATCCGTTATTCCGGTCGTATAAAAAGCATAAATAGCGTCAGCCTTAGGCTGTCCGCCAAAGACACGAATATCCTTGCCCACACATGCCAGACGTGCATTTACATTGTCAGCAGGCGCTCCCATCAGCCTGCCGGTTACAATATGCCCTTCACACTCTGCAGCAAATGACCGTTCCGGAACACTTGTATAGTTCTTCTGCCCGTCGGCTGATATTGGAAACCCCTTTAGCACATAGTCTTTTCGTACTACGGACAAAGTAAGCTCCTTGACATCAGCAGGCAGATTGGGTAATGTCAAGGCTACTTTACTCCGGTTCCCATAGACCGATTTATCTGTCCATAAGTCCGCTCCGGAAAGCTGATTGCCGGAAGCTTGTGAAACGGTAATGGAATCCGTAAAAAGTTCCACATTATCCTCCTCTGTTGTCTGAACAGTATTAAGCAAGGCTATATACTTCTTTGGGAAACAAGCCATAGGATAGTTCCTCATATAACGCGTATATGCCGTCAGTTGGTAAGCTCCGGTATGCATGACTTGCGGAAGTCTGATACGTCCCCATCCATTCCCGTTCTGCAAGTCGATTTTACCTTGTGCGTATACCAGCTTCGTGTCACTTATCTCTACATAAGCTACTTTGCTTAATACGCTTCCACGAGACAAGGAATCCGTCACACAAACTTTTATCCACAAATCTTCTCCAGCCACATAGCAGTCCTTGTCTGTATAAATACGCATATTCTCAACAATTTGAGCGTGTAATCCCAATACAAGAACCCAACCTATAATACAAAATATCACTCTCTTCATATCATTTCAATATTAATTCATTTCATCCGGCCAGAAGGAAGGCTTTTCCAAGCTGGCACCTAAATAGCGTACGTCTGTACAACCTCCGGAAACCCATGCATAACCTACCATCAATGGATAAGCAATAGCATATCCCATCACATATAAATCCATGTACGAATCTGCCCAACCTCTAAATTCTTGGCAATAACCGTCAGGAAACCTATAATATATATCATCGGCAGAAATGAAAATACGATATTTTGCCACATTCATGCTAACTCCCACATAACCAACTACATTTTTGCCTGAATTGTTGCAAATAATATTCGTAGGAAGTTCTGAAGGCTGAGGAATAAACAATCCACCCATTTCTTCATTGATTTTTATTTTCTCCTGATAATATTCGTACTCGCCCCTCGAAATCTTACGCTGTTTCACCAAAGTGCTATAATGATGAAAGACACGGTTATTATCCGCCTTTATAGAATAGAGCCACTTATCCTTCAATTGAGTATCCTTATTTGTTCCTATATTACCTACTATGATTTTAGCCGACTTATCATGACACCATCCCCGTGCATATGGTGTAGCATCAAAATCAACCACCTCATCAGTGGTAGGGTCATAACGGAACTTGGGATTATATACTGCCCTCACTTCCCAATCTTCCTCGTAACTCCAGAAATAACATCCGCCATCTTCACTCCGCATAGAAAAGCGGATAGAGATGTCACCGTATTTTTCCGGTTGCTCGTAGGTAACGTCATTTATTGTTTCTGTCTCCAATGGATATTGAGGCTCCGAAGTATAAATATCCCCTTCATACACAATTTTCAGACTATAGCTGGCATCTTTATTCAAAGAGCCAATTACAACTTGGTATTTTCCATCTCCCAAAGAAGTGCCATTAAAACAAGAACCATCACTTCCTACTACACTGACTTCTGCATCTATCTTGTTATAATCCTGAGGAATTCCTTCTACATTCAAAGGAAAGGAACAGCTCAAGGAAAAAACAACTGTACTATCTGATATGATGTTACCTTCAACTATAAGCACCCTCGTACTACTCTCCGGCAAGTGCGCATTGAATTTATCCACACAACTGCCAATAGTGAGCCACAACAAGCATATCCATGTTACTATATATTTTGCATTATTCATCGCTTTTTCTTATTAAAACAGATTGATTTCAACTGGCCAGAAGGAAGGCTTTTCCAAGCTGGCACCTAAATAGCGTACGTCTGTACAACCTCCAGAAACCCATGCATAACCTTTGAATCCCGTACGTGGGTCCGGGTCCGGATATGCAATGGTATACCCCATCAAGTATAAATCTAAAAATGTATACTCTTCTTTCAGCCCTTTCGCTCCCTGACAATACCCCTCAGGAAGCCTATATTGTATATCATCTGTAGAAATGAAAATGCGATATTCCGCCACATTCAAACTGACACCAACATATCCAATGGCCTGTTTATTTGAGCTTTCACATCTAATGTTCGACGGCAATTCCGAAGGCTGGGGAACAAACAACCCGCCCATCTCCTCATTAAGCTTTATTTTCTCCTGATAATATTCATATTCACCCTTCGAAATCTTACGTTGTTTCACTATAGTACTGTAATAGCAAGAAAAACGAATATCGTCTGCTTCAATGGAATAGAGACACTTATCCTTTACACGATTATCCTTGTTTATTTCCATATTACCTATTATTATCTCGGACGATTCACTATGACACCATCCGCGTGAGTATGGTCTAGCATCATAATCAACGATCTTATCTGTTTCGGGGTCATAAGCACACATAGGATTGTATACGGCCCTCACCTCCCAATCTTCTTCATAACTCCAAGAATAACATGCAGCATCTTTGCTTTGCATAGAGAAACGGATACTGACATCCCCATACTCCCCTTGCTGTTCGTAGGTGACATCGTCTATGCTTTCCGTTCCTATCGGATATTGAGGTTCGGAAGTATAGATATCTCCCTCATAGACAATCTTCAAGCTATAGCGGACATCCCTATGCAATGTTCCGACAGCAACCCGGTACTTTCCATTACCCAACGCAACACCCCTAAAACTGGAGCCATCCTCACCGGTTACACAAACTTCAGCATCCACCTTATTGAAATCAGGAGGAACCCCTTCCACATCCAAGGAAAAGGAACGGCTCAAAGAAAACACGACAGCACTATCCGATATTATACTACCTTCAACTATGAGAAGGCCGATACTACTTTCCGGCAAGTGGGCATTGAACTTATCCACACAATTACTAAGGAACAACCATAACGGACATATACATATCACCCAATATACTTTATTCTTCATACCCTTTCAGAATTTAATATTATAAGTAACAAAAGGAATGGGAGCACCGAATATGGACATCTTGTATCCTTGAATCCTACCCTCCTCGGACACAAAATAGACAGAGTACACATTCTTCCTTCCGGTCAGGTTATAGATACCGAAAGAAAGGGAACTGTGGGTCAACAATGTCAGGTGGTGACTGGGTTCAATATTGAACGACAAATCCATACGGAAATAGTCGGGAACACGATAACTGTTACGGTCGGTATAGTAAACCTGCATTTTCTTCAAACCCTGGTCGTAGTATTGCCCGGCAGGAATTGTGGTGGGACGGCCCGTACTGTAATCCATATTGAAAGACATGCTGTAACGGCGGGTAAACTTGTAATTGCCTACAAGCTTGAAGTCATGCGGCTTGTCATACTCGGTCGGATACCATTCTCCACCATTGATGGGACGGGCTATGCGCGGATCATTCTGACGCAAGAAAGTGCGCGAATAAGTATAGCTCATCCACCCGTTCAGTTTTCCAGCCGGTTTTTTCACCTGGAATTCCACGCCGTAAGCATATCCCTCCGTATTGATGACATCCGTCTCCAGATGGTGGTTCATCAGGATTTGGGCGGAACTGCGATAATCCAGATAATCAATCAGCTTTTTGTAATATCCTTCTACAGATAATTCCAGAAGTTGCCCCGGCGTATTATAGTAGGCGCCTGCCGCCACCTGCCAGCCACGTTGAGGCTTGATATTGGGGTCGCTCAGCTTCCAGGTATCTGTAGGAGACATAACGGCAGTATTCGATACCTTATGGATATACTGCCTCATCGTATTGAAACCGGCCTTTACGGAAAAATCATCTGTAAAGGCATAACGTGCCGACACTCTGAATTCCGGTCCGTGATAGGTCTTGATGACCTTTCCATTCCCCGCCGTGATAGAATCCGCCACCGAAGACATGGAGGGCAGTATACCTTCCTGATATGTATAGTAAGTGCACGGTCCCAAAGCATTGAGCATGGAATAGCGTATACCCGCATTGATGGAGAGCCTGGAAGTTATATCCCATTCATCCCCTATATAAACGGCACTTTCCAGTGCTTTATCCTTTTGCAGTTCATCATATCTTACCAGCGAATTAGGCCCCACCGGCTCGTAGGTCCCGGAATTCACATTATACAGCTGGCTCATCAAACCGAAGTTCACCGCATGGCTATTGCCGGCTTGATAAAGAAAGTCCGCTTTTCCAAACCATTGGTTAATGGCAAAAGACAGCCGTGCGGCAGACGCTTCCTCCACCGTTTCATCATTTCGGTAATCGTAGTGGTCATAACCGAAAGAGAAGTTTCCGGTCAGCTTTTCTGCAAAGACAGTCCTCCAGTTTGCCGAGAAATTCATATTGTTGTAGGCATACTTCTCATTGTCATTAAAGGCAAAACGGTCGTGACTATAATAGCCATAGACATTCAGCTTGTTGCGCTCGTTCAGCGTATGCGAGAAGACAGTCCCCAAATCATAGAAACCGGCTTTCCCATCACGATACCCGCTTTTGTTGGGCAATGTCTTCATTATCCAGTCCGAATAGGTCGTACGTCCACTCAGCAGAAGGGAAGTCTTTTCCTTAATGATGGGAATCTCGAGATTCAACTTACTGGTCACAAGCCCGATACCTGCAGAACCAGTAAACTTTTCCTTGTTCGCCTCCTTGCTGGTGATGTTCAGTACGGAAGCGATACGCCCGCCATACTGGCTGGGGATACTGCTCTTATAAAGTTCCGCATCCTTTATCATGTCCGAATTAAAAGCCGTGAAAAAACCGAAAAGATGATTGGGGTTATAAATCGTTCCGTTATTGAAAAGAAGCAGGTTCTGGTCAGCGGCACTCCCACGCACATTGTATCCGCTGGATGCCTCCCCCACTGTCTTGATGCCGGGAAGTGTCTGTATCATCTTCAGCACATCCACCTCACCCATAGCCGTAGGAATGTTTTTCAGAAGGGCAGGCTGCAGCTTCTCCATTCCCAACTGCACACTTTTCACGTTCTGTATACGCCCCGAAACAATGAGTACCTCATCCAGCATATGGTCTTCCTCCTCCAACTCTATATGGGCAATGCCTTCACCATAAAGCATAAATTGCCGATGGGTCGCTTTGATATGCATTCCACTGATTTCAAGAATATTATAGCCTACTGGCAGATCAATGGTAAATTCACCTTGATGATTGGTCGTCGTAGCTACCCAAGGCTCTCTATGAATGATGTTGATACCATCCAGATTCTGTCCGGTCTTAAAGTCGGAAACTCTTCCGGTCAAAGTTATCATATCTCCGGGGGCAGGCTTGTACTTGTTTCCTATCTCATAGACCTTGTTTTCTGAAGAAGACTTCACAATAGGAATGTATGAAGGCAATAGTTCCTCATCCGTCTCCAACTTTTCCCCCATCAATACCGGTGGCAGCGAGGTAGCCAGAAAAACCTCCGGCAAGACAAATATTCTGTCACCATAAACCGTCACCTTATAGATAGTAGCTGCCAAAGCCTCTCTCAAGTACTCGGCAGTGGGGTTCTTCACCTCTGCCCGCTTCACTTTAAAAGGAACCGTTATCGTTGTATAAACACGGCAAGACGTGCCCTTTTCTACTGCATCCATCAATTCGAATATGGAAATGCTGTCCGTAGCCATCTGTTGCTGTGCAAACATGCCGAAAGGCGACAATAGGAGGAAAAAGGCTACTGTATATTTAAGATTATGTGCTTTCATATTATTTTCCATGAATTAAGGAATCAATATATTCCGTTAACCGGGTCATTGCCCGGACACCGCCATCTTCCTTGAAGTCCAGCCGCTCTTTCCGGCAATAAGCCTTCAACTGCTTCTTGTATGTAGGAAAAAGTTTCAAGAAACCCGAACGGGAAGTTATCACATAATCGGTTCTGCCACTGCGAAGACTGAAATAGCTCTTTTTCTTGAACCGGCTGTAATAAAGATCGTTTTTCTTCACCTGAGACTCCATTGTGGATACGATATACTGTGTCAGGCACATTTGCGGACTATCATATAGCAACGCAGCGAAACAGTCACCCTGCGGTACAAACTTCTGTCCTTCTATGACAAAATAATCCACTTTCCGCATATCTACCTGCAAGGTTATCCGTTTCTCCGGAGTAACCACAATCAGACTCTTTTTATAGGTATCATAACGGAGCTGCAAATCCGAGTAAAGCCATCTGCCATAACAGACAGCCCCCTCGCGAAATTCATCCGTATTCCAATAGGGATGGTTAAGATACTTCTGCTGGTTATAATTTTCCTCTGCCTTACCGGAGTAAAGAGCAGCATAATCTCCTGCCGCTTTTCTGAATTCATCAAAAACGGCTTGTTGTGCACAAACCAAAGATGGAAAACATAGGACGCATAGTAGCGTGTAAAGGTGTGTTTTTCGCATATATGTGAAGTGTTATAGGTGAGGATAATCACAAATATAACATTTCACTTTTAAAAATAAAATTATTATTATATATAATTCAAATAAAAACAAAAAATAGAGCCATAATCGGATGCTAAACACAAAGCTAAACATTTAGCATGCAAACAGAAGCACATTACAATAAGATTAAAGCACCATTCATCCTCCACCATCAATTATACTTACATATATTTATAAAAAAACGATACAGCACAATCGCTCAAGCCGCAACAATATCCTTCCCGAAAGGAGTCAATGCCAGCCCTGCCAGCTTAAAGTGTTGGATACCGAAAGGAATGCCTATAATGGTGATGCACAGCAATAACCCGAATCCCAAGTGCGAAAGGCAAATCCAAATGCCGCCCAAGAATATCCAAAGAATATTCATCAGCACATAGAGGCAACCGTTGGAACGTTCCCCGCTACGAACCTCTTTGCCGAAAGGCCACAAGGCAAGGCTTGCCATTTTCAAGGTCTGCATACCGAAAGGGATGCCAATAATGGTGAACATCATCAATAAACTTGCAATAAGATACTCCACAGCAGTGATGATACCTCCAAACATCAACCACAAAATATTCATAAAACAGCCCATAGCTTTCCTTTTTTTGATACTGAACACAAATATAGCATTATTTATTTGAATGTTCCGTCTCCCAGTCACTAAATTCAAAACTCAGCTGTTCCCAGACTCCTTTCTCCTCCCCCTCTTCACGGGGGGTGGAAACGGAAAGCCCAATCAAACGGATAGGATGATGTTCATAATCCACTTCCTGCAGCAATTGCTTTGCCAAAGGCAGAATCACGTCAAGGGCAACCAGCTCCTTTGTTTGGGTCATACTGCGGGTAATCTGGCTAAAATCATGAAACTTGATTTTCAGCGTCAGCGTATTCCCGCGGAAATTGGTGTGCTCCAGTCGCCCCACCAGCTCCACTGCCGCATGGTACAACTCTATAATGACGGATGAACGCTTGCTGATGTCCTTCTCCAAAGTATGTTCGCAACCCACAGACTTGCGGATGCGGACAGCCTCTACCGGACGGATATCGATGCCACGGGCAAAATCATAATAAATTGTCCCCACTTTGCCAAATTCGCGGGTCAGCATCTCCAAAGACTGCATGCGCAGCTGTTCCCCGTTGTGAATCCCCAAAGTGTGCATCTTCTTCGCCGTTACCGGTCCCACTCCCCAGAAACTTTCAATGGGCAGCCGGGCAACAAAGTCCAGTGCCTGGGCAGGATGTATGGTGCAAAGCCCGTCCGGCTTGCGGTAGTCCGAGGCTATCTTGGCAAGAAACTTATTATAGGATATGCCGGCAGAAGCCACCAGATTCAACCTCTCCCGCACCTTCCGCTTTATCTCCTTCGCGATGTCTACAGCCAATGGAATGCCCGGTTTATTCTCCGTCACATCCAGAAAAGCCTCGTCCAGCGAAATGGGCTCGATGACATCCGTATATTCATGAAAGATTTCGTGTATCTGGCGGGAAACGGATTTGTAGACTTCCATCCGTCCCGGGATAAAGATAAGTTGGGGGCACAGCCGCTTTGCCTTCAGTGACGACATGGCAGAACGCACCCCGAAACGCCGTGCCTCGTAACTGGCTGCCGCCACCACTCCCCGTTCCTCCGCATGGCCCACGGCAATGGGCTTGCCCCGCAATGCAGGATTATCACGCTGTTCTACGGAGGCGTAGAATGCGTCCATATCGATGTGTATAATTTTTCGTCCGGTCATTCTTCTTTCAACTCCCCGATACAAAGATACACTAATTTTTCTTCATCCGAAGTATCCGCCGATAGACATAAATGAAGGCTGGTATTAAAAAGGCATCTGCAAAAATCCATGCAGTAGGGTCACCAAAACACACGGCCAGATAGCCGAAAGCCGGAACAGCCAGCAGGCTGACCAGTATCCGGGCAATCATTTCCGAGACACCGGAAAGCATGGCAAGATTGGTATATCCCACCCCCTGGATAGTGTATCGCAGGATGCAGAGCAGTCCCAGAACCGGAAAAAAGGAAACGGAAATGTGCAGGAACAACTCCGTATTCTTTAAAATCTCCAACTCAGAGGCATCTACAAAGAGCAGGGCAAAAGTCCTGGCACCGAACATCAGTACACAGAAAGTGAACGCCCAATAAACAATCATCATCAGGGCGCTTGCCTTGACTCCCATCCAGATACGTTCCGGCTTGCCCGCACCGTAGTTTTGCCCGCTATAGGTGGCCATTGCCATGCCCAGACTCTCGAAAGGACACATGAAAAACATCTTGATACGCATGGCTGCCGTGAATGCAGCCACACAAGCCGTACCCAAAGCATTATTGGCGCTTTGCAGCATAATGCTGCCAATGGCAGTAATGGAAAATTGCAGTCCCATGGGTACGCCGATGTACATCAGTGTGCGTGCCAAAGCACCGTCGAATTTCCGCTCGGCTGGCGTTGTCTTCAGAATGTCGAAACGACGCATCATATAGATGTAGCACAATATGGCCGAGACGCCTTGTGAAAATACGGTAGCGATGGCAGCTCCTGCCACTCCCCAACCCAGTACCAGAATGCAGAACAAATCGAGCAGGATATTCAGTACCGTAGAGAGAAGTAGAAACCAAAACGGCGTCTTGCTGTCACCCAATGCACGGATAATACTGGACAGCAGATTATAGAAGAAAGTAAAGGGAACCCCGATAAACGTGACAAGCAGGTAATAATAGGCTCCCGTGAATATGTTCTCCGGCGTACTCATCATGTGCAGAATATCTGCACAGTAAATGCTGGTAACCACGGCAATGACAACAGACATCACCGCAGCCAGCTGCAGGCTGACAGCCACATAACGGCGCATCGTGACATAATCCCGCGCACCGAACTTTTGCGCCACGGGAATGCCGAAACCTCCGCAACAGCCATTGCAGAATCCCAGAATAAGAAAAACGACCGAAGTGCTTGCCCCGACTGAAGCCAAGGCGTTGATACCCAGAAAGCGCCCCACGATAGCTGCATCTACCAATGAATAGGTCTGTTGCAGCAGATTGCCGAGCAGTAAAGGCAAAGTAAAGTTGAAAATCAACGGAAGAGCCCGTCCTTCCGTCATTTCTCTGGATGTTGCCATAAATCTGATACCTCCGAAATTGGGTGCAAAAATACGAAAAGATAGCGTTTACAGACTTGACGAAGGTCAAATTTAATAGGGAAGCTTAAGAAGAAGGAAGGCGAAGGACAAATCATTCCATCATGGGGAAAATATTATTCCACCACTAGGAAAAAATCGTTCCACCATGGTGGAACGATTTTTCCTCCACGATGGAACGATTAAATCTATGCAGATTCGGAGCTTAGTATTTACACTCGCGAATTATCTCTATCAGCTGCCGGAAATCTTCGGGATGAACATCTCCGATATTGCCGATACGGAAAGTGTCGGCTTGCGAAATCTTTCCCGGATAGATGACAAATCCACGCTCTTTCAGTTGTGTGTAGAAAGCTTTGAAATTGAAATCGGCATAAGGATAGAGGAAAGAAGTAATAACGGGCGATTGAATCTCGTCCGGCAGCAACGTTTGGAAACCGAGGGAACGCATGCCGTCCACCAGCACGCGGTGGTTCTCGCAATATCTGTTGTGACGGGCCTCCACACCGCCCTCCTCTGCCAGTTCGTCCATGGCTTGCTTGAAGGCGCGGACCACGTGTGTAGGAGAAGTAAAACGCCATTTGCCATGTCCTTTCTCCATGGCTTCCCATTGGTCATAAATGTTGAGAGAGAGTGACTTGGAGACGCCCTTGCAGTGCAACAGCTCGGAACGGCGGGCGATGATGAAGCCAAACCCCGGAACGCCCTGGATGCACTTGTTGGCACTGCTGATGAGGAAGTCTATGCCCAGTTCGTGTACATCGAGGGGAACACCGCCGAAGCTGCTCATGGCGTCTACAATCAGGTTCTTGCCGTGCATCTTGACGAGGTGGGCTATCTCCTTGAGGGGATTGAACACGCCGGTAGTGGTTTCGCAATGCACCACGGCAACGTGGGTGATTTCGGCATTGTGCGAAAGATAGTCGTCGACGTAGCTGACGGAGACTTGCTCTGTTTCGTCAAAAGCAAGCATGTCGTACGAGATGCCGTGATACTCGGCGATGTTGCCCATGCGGTCGCCGTAGGCGCCGTTGCTCAGTATGAGAAGTTTGTCGCCAGGCTTGATGACGCTACCGATGACGGCTTCCACACAGTACGTGCCGCTACCTTGCAGGAGGATGGAAGTATAGTCGCCGGTATGCTGGGTGGCGAGGGAGACGAGGGACTTGCGGATTTCTTCCACAATGTGGAGGTTGTAGGCTTCGTCCCAAGTACACCAGTCGGTCAGCATGGCTTCCTTGACGGTTTGTGAGGTGGTAAGGGGGCCGGGGGTAAGGAGAATGTAGGGTTTCATATGCATTGAGTTTTTAAGTTTATACGTTTATAAGGGTTACAGAATCTCAAGTTTACGGTTTATCTCGGCGATGACTGCGGGGAGCTCGGCAATGGTATCGACCACATAGTGGGCACCGGCGGCAAGCATGCGGCGGCGGACATCGGCCTTACGGGCTTCGAGCTCATCGGCAGGCAAGGAGGAGACTTCCTCTTGTGTCAGTCCCAGTTCGTTACTGCCGAGGACTACGCCGACGGTCCATGCTTTGGCATTGATACCCTCCTTGATGTCGGCGATGGTATCGCCATACTTCAACACACAATCTACGGAGGGGATGGCGAGGTCTGCCATATTCTTATATATCATGTAGGGAGCAGGACGGCCTGCAGGCAACCCGTCGGGAGTGACGCAATTATCTACCGCATAGCCTTTGGCTGTGGCGGCAGGCAGCACAACATCCATCATAGAGCGGGTATAGCCGGTGGTGGAGCCAATGCGGATACCTTGCGCACGCAGTGCGGAAATCGTTTCCACCACACCGGGAATAGGGTCGGTATAATCTTCGAGCGAGGCAAACAACACCCGTTGGAATTCGGCATAACGTGCCTGCACGTCTTCCTCACCGGCGGGACGGCTGAATTTCCGTTCAAATTCCGTCCGGACACGTTCTATATTGAACAGTGCACGGATTTCTTCTACTTTGGTCAGCCCCATGTGCGCACGTGTTTCGGCAGCAGTGACGGGAACGCCGATGGCCCGAAAGCTCTCGACAAAGGCGGCGACGGGAGCAAAACAACCGTAATCGACGGCAGTTCCTGCCCAGTCCATAATGATACATTCAATTCTTTTCATACGATATATTATTATTATTCAGTCTCAAGAAGCAAGGAATTGCCCGGCCGGGACCAACGGCGCAAACGGAAAAGGGAAGAGTCCAACGGTCCCGAAGCATTCTCCTTGCGATAGCGCTGCACCAGGTAGACAGCCGAGCATAGGAAAGCCACGCTGCACACAATGCCGACATAGCCCGACATCAGGTTATAGAAATCCAGCCAGTTGATGTCCGGATTGAAGAATTCTTTGAATACCAATACCACCACCGTACCGGTATACCCGATAAAATCGAGTGTGACGATAAAGAACCCCACATTCCCCTTGATGCGGAAGCAGGCGATGAAACGCTCGAAGAACAACGTCTGGAAGCTGAGGTAAACAGTATAGAGCGACAAACTCTGGAGGAACAGCCACGTCATGGGTGGCAGTTGCAACCCATCGTAATTGAAGGCCACGAATCCCAAGGTCGCTGTGCCGCACGTCACAAGCACCAGCAGCAGGCACAGCACCTTTATATTACTCCTCACCGCGGACATCAGCCCGAAAAGCAACAAGATAATCAGTGTCACCACCGCATCTACCTTGGCAAATGCCCACGACGACAGCCCCGCCGCCTCCACATCCAGAATCTTCACCAGGAAGTCCTCCTTGATGTCCTGCAAGACGGTGATGAACAAGTTTGCCGCAAACAGCATCAGCAATACCGGCATGAAGCTCTTGAAGAGGTCCGCACGCGCCCTGCCGTCCAGCGTCACCCGTTCCGAGCGCAGTGCCCGGTCTGCCGCGGTAGGTTGCGGCATTCTCGTCATCAGCCAGCCCAGCAACGACAGCAGCGGGAAGGCAAAGGCACCGATAAAGGCAGGCATCCAGAACTCACTGATGTGGAGATGTTCCATCACAAACAGCCCGACGGACTTTGCCGTGCCCGAACTGATGGCAATGCTCAGCCCCATTAGGCTCGCCAGCAGGTCCGTCACCCGCCGCCCCTTGAGGAAACTGAAAATCACTCCCCACATGCATCCCAACGAAAGCCCGTTGAAGAACAGCGCAAAGACATTCAGCGGCCGGGGCAACGCTCCGAACAGCACCAGCGAAAGCTCGGCCACCGCCACCGAGAGGATGATGAACTTCAGACGGTTCTCCTTCTTCAGTTCCGAAATTACCTTGATGCCAATCAGCTTGGAAATAAAATAGCCGGAAATCTGCACGATGCTGGTTGCCGTCTTGTAATCCATCCCGAAGAAGTCGAGCCCGTCGAAGCCCGCAGCCGTAAACGGCTTGCGCAGCGCATAGACCAGTGAATAGGAGAGCAAAGCCGCTCCACCCGCCCAAAGGATGAACAAGGCATCAGCCAGTCTCTTGCTCTGTATTATCTGTTTTTTCTCACCGTTGAACATAGTGTGTCGTTTAAGTTCGTTCTTGATTTCGGCGGCAAAGATAGAGGCGGGTGCTGACAGCAAAAATGAATTTCCATTATTAATAAACTTCATGAGATGCTCCACTCGGCGCAGGAAGTGTACAATTACAGCGGCATCTACATCAGTTACAGCCTCTCTTCCTCCTCCAATGCCTTAAAAGTGGAGCCTTACCTGATAACCCCTGCCGACAGCAACGACCACGTCAAAGTGGTGCACATGAGCGCCTACAACACCACCCACTTCGGCACTGCTGTCTTCAACAACCACCAGAATGCCTATATCTTCTTCAACGAACGCGAGGCGCCCCAACTGGCCTTGTTCACCATCTACCTGCAACTGCCCATGTACGACTTTCCCCACCTGCTCAAAGGGCTCTACCTCTGTCTGGACTACAACCGCAACCCCATAGCCCGCCGCATCCTCTTCATCAAACACTCGGACAGCACCTCCATGGACGACTTCCTGGAACTGAAAGGCCAGCTCATCCCCCAAGACCAGCTGACCGACGAGCAACGCCCCTACTACAACTACACCTGCCAGCCGGGCGACTTCATCAAAACCTGCTCCGTCCCCTCTCCCCTGCTGAACGAGAAAGACCTGGAACGGGAGAAGCGGATGCTGGAAATCTAAGACAGCCCGGACAGTCCGGGAATTTTCACTTTGCAACCAAGTTGCATCTCCTTTCCGCTACCTTTGCTGCAGAAAATAGAAAATAGGAGGAAACAA
>ENA-OQNO01000848-OQNO01000848.1-human-gut-metagenome-genome-assembly--contig:-NODE-848-length-24030-cov-6.229720_pt1 | contig 24030 bp, 26 predicted proteins | sample MGYA00242629_ERZ504880 | MGnify/ENA primary metagenome ERZ504880 (study PRJEB26092, sample SAMD00036377) | human gut metagenome | host: Homo sapiens | study: EMG produced TPA metagenomics assembly of... | reverse complement strand
GCCCCGCACGGCGGGCAGCCACCCGTTTCGCTGCGTGCACGTCTGGTACCAGCCGGGCATGTCGATGGCGAGGTAGAGGATGGGCGAGCCGTCGCCGGCGTAGTCGTCTCCCGATCCCGACGGATCGTAATGGTTCACCATCTCAGGAAGCCAGCCCTGCGCCTGCGAACAGACGCGGTAGCGCAGGTCGGGAATACTATGGTCTTGCGTTCCGTAGGACGGGGTGTCGCTGCTGCCTTCGCCGATATAGCGTAGGATGCCGTTCCAAGGATAGTCGTAGTACGGCCGAGTATTGGATTCCTGGCCGGTTTGGTCGCCCTCGCGGCCTCCGATGATGTCACCGTTCTCATTGATGCTGAACTGCATGAGCATGTCGGGGACGGCCGTCTTGCACATCGCGGTGTGATCGCGTTCGTTGAGGTAGACGTCACCAGGCTGCGCGGTGTAGCTCATGGGCTCCCAGGAGAAGTTCCCCGTACTGCACATGCAGCTACGCATGTTTCCCGTGTAGGTGGCGCCGCCGCAATCAACGCCTGCGGCCTCGTAGGCGCTGATCACGCCTGACGAGCAGTCGCGGTCGCCCCCGGCGAAGCTGTACGCTTCCCCATCGATGACGAGCGTCTCGCGAATGCCGTTGCCCCAGCGGTTCGACCCCTGGCTGTAGCCGTGCCCATTGTTGCCGTCGTGCGTGACGAGATGGTTCATGATGCGTACGGCTACTTCGTTCGGGGCGGCCATCAGCTGTTCCTCGCAATCTTCGCGATGCTGGCTCCCGCATCGACCTCGGGGATGCCCGCAATGCTCGTGAGCAGCGACACCACTGCCATCGTGGCCGCCACGCCCAGCATCTGCGCCCAATCGAGGCTCACGATGCTCACCATGTCGGCCCCGATCAGGGTCACCAACGCCTGCGCTGTAGTTTTCAGCGCCCGAACAAGCGCTGCTGTCGTCCAAGCCTTCAAGTTGTCCATACATGTTCCTTTCGTTAAGCGGTGCGTCGCCATGCGTAGAGGGTCTGGTAAGCAGGCATATTGTTGTGGGCGGCTCCGCTTCCTGCGCTCTTCGTCGTGAACGCATGCGTATGGGTTGCGGGCACGTCGCTGTCGTAAGGATTGGCGGTTTTAACCCATGTGCCGCTGTATCCGCTCGTGGTGTGCTTGCCGTCGCTGTGCACGCTGTAGCCGCTTGAGCTTGCCGAGCTGTACGCTGCATCTTTATCGAGGCCGAGCCAATGGTCATGGGCGCCGTCTTTGTTGGTTGTGCCCGTGTGGGTGTGTGAAGGCATTTCTGCCGCGGTGAGGGTGTGGGTGTTTGAGCCGCCGGTTGCGGTTCCGGCGTTGAAGTAGGGGAAGCGGCCGGTGATCGCAGTCCAGGTTCCCCCGAAAAGCGAGGCAGGGCTGGTGGAGACGTAGCTGATGTACACGGCTCCTACCGGATAGGCGAGCAGGGCGATGGCCGCGGCTGTGGTGACGCCGGTGCCGCCTCGAGCCACGGGCAGCGTGCCGCTCGTGATATCGCTTGCGGCATGACGATGTGTTTTGGGCGCGAAGTCCTCGGAGGAGCGATCGCCGCCTACGACTGCAACCGCGAGCCATTCCGTTTCGGTTACCAGTAACGCGACTCGATCACCTGCTTCCGGATGGCAGCAACGAACGGCGGGGATGGTGTCAGTTTGACCGTCAGGGCGAACCGTGATGGCTATTCCGGCATCGAGGGATGCCACCACCCCATATCGTATTTTGGGGGAGTGTTGGTGCGTGCTGTCGGTCATCAATTGGGCAATTTCGAAGGTGTCCATGTGCAGTTCTCCTTTCTATCGGCTGGTGATAACGGCGAACAGGGCTGTGACGAGGGCCGCCGCACACGAGGTGACGATGGCCCAGTACAGCCGCTGCAATTGCGACAGGATTGCGTCCATGCGAGCAATGAGTTGCGTTTTCTCGAAGTCGCGCTCCTCGAGGTCGCCGACGCGTTTGTCCAGCCGCTCGAAGTGCTCAACATGAGCAATATGCTTATCGCAGCAGGTCATCCAAAATCCTTTCGGTTCCTCGGCTACCTCCTTGTGCAGCGTTGGAATTGGGTGGTGCATTCCATGCCGGGGCGTAACGACATCGTTTGGCGCGTGGCCGCGAGATCGTTGCGTCGGATTCCGGCTTGGTCGTAGACGAAGTCGCACACCTCGCCCATGTTCATGGGGAGGAACGCATGCGTGATCTCGAACGATTCAGCTACCGAGGTTTTGGCGGCAAGCAGCGCCTCGGCTTTGAGCATCAGGGCGCTTTCGCTTTCGATATCGCTCATGCTCTCTTTGTAGACGATGCGGCGTTGGCGTGTGACGGTTGAGAACGCGCTTGACGGATCGTCATTGACGGCCGTGGCGGTGAGCGGTTGCTCCTTGCTCGCGTTGCTGCAGGTCACGGTCACCACGTTCGGCACTGAAAACGTATCGCACTCGCGCACGACGCCGCTGCGATACACGCACGAGTCGTCGTCGCGCATCGAGAAGGATGGCGCTCGGTCGGCCGGGTTGACGTAGGGCCTCAGCAGCACGTTGCCGAAACCGTCGCAGGTGGCGGATTCGAACCCTGCGAAGCTCATCAACCAATTCAGCACGTCAAGCTTGCTTGCGCTCTCGTCATCGAAGACCGCAGGGGACGATAGCTTTGCGCTTGCGGGCGTGGCGATCACGTTCAGCCCCGCCTCCTCGACGATGGTTCGTGCGGCCAGCAGCGCATCCCTGCCAGCGGGCAGGGCGAACGGAGCTTCGAACGCATCCTCGGCGAGCAGTTGGAGCACGCCGTACAGGTCGGCCGTACCCTCCTCGATGGCGCCCCGATAGGTGCTCGAGGGCGTGGACACGAGGTATGTGCCGTGCGCGATGCTTACGCGTTCGCCCGTTTGGGGATCGAGGCTGTCGGAATACACGCGCAAGAGGTCGCGTCCGATTCGAGGCTCGTCGATGTACGTGAGCGAGCCGGATACCTTGATGGCGGTCAGGTTGTTTCGCTCGAGGGTGCCGCCGGTGATTCCGGTGAGCTCCTCGACTTCCTCCCAACCCTGTTCGCCCCTATGGGCGCGCACGTAGCGGAACGAATCGATGCGGCCACTAGAGGACCAGTCCATGCGCCCTCACCTTCCTTCCGCTTAGCTCGACACCGTTGACCAGCGGGTTTGCCGAAGATGTGGAAAGTTTGCACGTGAGATGCGCGGGCTCGACGTCGCCATGGGGGTAGCGAACGATCTTGATGCCGCGGTCTTTGGCGAGTCGTTCGAAAGCGGCGGCCATCGACGGTGCATCCGACCATCCTTCCGGTGCCGTGTCCGTTCGCCACCAGACGCTACCGGAGATTTCGGTGGACGTTTGCAGGGCGGAGCCGTAGAACACGAGCGGGTCTTCGCTGCCCTCGGTGTCGATGATCTCGCTGTCGGGCTGCCGATCGGTGTTCCATTCCACGTCCATGGCCATCTTGGCCACGTCGGCATAGCCGGATGCGGCGTCGAAATTGACGAACACGAATCCGCGCGAAGGAACCGTGACAACCACTTCTTTTTCAGACGTGAGTCCGTTGTCGGTATATGCGGTGGAGATATAGGAAAGCGGCTGGTCGAGCGGCGGGTAGCAATCGACCGCGCCGGTACCCGACACCACTTTGTCCACGATGGGCACGAGCCTCCCGTCGGCGTTGCGTCGGAATATGCCGAGCGATGCCGTGTCGGGCAGGTTATCGCCATCGCGGTCGCCGGAGAAGCACGTAGCCGACACGCGTCCGTTGACGGAGTCCTGCTCGATGATGATCTCGGGAACGGCCGGTTCGAGGTAGTTGGTCGTGAACGTTCTCGTTGCGGAAGACGCGAGCGATGACGTGGATACGACCGCCACCGTGATGGTGAACGTCGAATTGTTCTTGGGAAGCATGTCCTTCGTTCCGATGTCGAGCGATGCGGTTGCTCCCGCGATGGTTCTCGTGAACAGCACGGAGCCATCGGCAGACTTCACCGTAACGGTGGCTTGCTGCTGTGTTCCCGACGGATCGTTGTACGTCCAGGCCACGCGGACGGGCACGTCGGTGAGAGCTTGGCCGTCAACGGCGGGGGAGGAGACGGAAACGCTTGGCATCTGGCAGACCCGAAACGCGCGCGTGCTCGACCATGTGCCGAAATCGGCATGGGCGCCCTTGGTGCGAACGCGCCAGGTCACCGTGGCGTTAATGCTCCACGCATTTGCGAGGTCGGCGGCGGTTTTGGAGTCCGAAACGACCGAGGTGGTCCAGGTTGCTCCGCCGTCGGTTGACGTTGCGATTTCGGCCTTCGATTGCGGGCTTCCGTCGATGGGATTGTGCGTCCACGCGAAGTGCACCGATTGTTGCGTTTTTGGCACCACGACGCCCGAGGCTGGCTCATTGAGCGTCGGCGCGGCGGGAGCGATGATGGTGATCACCTTGTTCGATGCTGCCGACCACGCGCTGGCGAGTGAACCGCGCGTGTTGCGCACGCGATAGTAGAAGGTGCCGCCGCCCGGCGTGTCGTCGAACGACGTCACGTTGGCGGACGTGATGGTGCGGATGGTTGCCCACGTTGCGGCGTCGGGCGAACGCTGTACTTCGGCCGCCGTCGCGGTGAGCGCGGGGTTGTCCATGGTCACCGTGACGACGGTTTCCGTCTTGCGCGCCGCTACGACGTTGGACGGTTCGGTTGGGGTGTTGTACGTGGTGCTCGAGGCGGCGTAGCCACTGTATCCTGCAGCGTTGTTCGCGCGTACGCGATAGGCGTACGCGTGGTTGGAGCTCGTGCCGGTGTCGGCGTACGAAGTCGCGGAGCCCGAGACGCTGGCGATTTCCGCCCACGAACCGCCATCCATGCTGCGCTCCACTTTGATAGTTGCGTACAGGCCCGACACAGACGTACCCAGCTTCCACGACACGGTGTTCTTGGTGTCGCTCACGCGCGTATTGGTGCACGCGGAGCAGGCGGGCGGCGTGGTGTAGGTGAATCCCGACGTGGCATAGGCGCTCGTGCCGGATGCGTTGCTTGAGCGTATGCGGTAACGGTATACGTGGCCAGCGGTTGTGGTGCTGTCGGCATGCGAAGCGGAGCCTCCGCCGATGCTGGCGATTTGGGCCCATGAGCCGTTGTCGATTTGCCGCTCGACGAGGATGGACGTGTAGGGATGCGTCGTGTCGGGGTGGTTCGTCCAACTGAGGTTCATGCGCGTGTCGCTTGCGCGCGAGGCTGAAAGCCCGGTGACGGGATTGGGCGCGTAAACAGGCAACGCAGGGATGGTGACCCATTGTTGTGCTTCGGCTGAGCCGCCCCAAGCACCGTATCCGTTGACCGTCGTTCCCCGAACCCAGGAGAAGCACTTGATTGAGTAGGCTTCGGATCTTCGGGGGAAGGGGCCGAACTCGCGCGTGTACTCGGCGACAGCGTCGGTACCGTTCAAAACGCCCGTTGCGTAATCGCCGGCCAGGGCGTATCCACCGCTTTCGTAGTAGTAGCCTACGTAGTTGTACACGCCGTACTGGTATGCGGCTTGGTATCCAGATCCCGATGTGGAAACGCCGTACACGCTGATCCATACTTGCGTATCGGTCTGTCGGCTGATGCTTGCCGAAACGCCGGCTCGCATGGCACGCTGATCGCCATAAGGCTGATTCCATCCTGACCAGGTTGTCATTACATCGCCCCCATTCGTATCTGTCGGCGGACGCCGTTCCAGAGCGTGCTTGCCGCCTTGGTGGCAACGAGATCTCCGGAGAGGTCCACCTTCTCAATCGTGTAGTAGTTGTTCGTCACGGCTGCGTTTGTGCCACCCGCTGGGGACAGCGCCGTCTGCAGGCTGAACCCGCCCATGAGGTTGCCAACGCCGCCGCGCGTCAGCTCCGACAGGTCGAGGCCGACGGGCACCTCGATGGCGGGGATGTTGGTTTTCGCGGCATCTACCACGTCGTCGGCAAGGGCTTTCATTGTGGCCACGGCCTCGTCGGCCTTCGACGCGATGCCGTTCGCGAAGCCTTCGGACACGTACCCGCCGATGGATTTGAACACCTTCGAAGGCGAAGCAATCCCCAGCAACGATTTCGCCCACCCGATAGCATCGTTTACCACGCCGCCGATGGCGTTGAGCACGCTTTGGGCGGCGTTCCCGACGCCTTCGGCAATGCCTTTCACGAGGTTCTCGCCGGCTGACACCATATCGCGCGCGAAGTCGCCCACCTTGTCGATACCGTCGCGGATCAGGTTGCCGAGCGCATCCCTCAGAGCGCCGAGCACGTTCGGGACTGCGTCGGCGATCTTATGGAAAAGGTCTTGAGCTGCCGTGCCCATCGAGCTCAAAAATGTCGACAGATGATCGATGCCGTCCTGGATAAGACTGCCCACTTTCGACAGCAAGGTGTCAAGAATCTTGGGCACTGAATCGGCGATGGCCATGAACAGCGTAACCGCCGCTGCCAGCAGAACGGGAATAAGCACCGGCAGGGCTTCGCACACCGCGTCGATAACCGATGGTATGGCATCGACGAGGGCGGGAATGATAAGCGGCAGCGCCTCGACCAGAGCGGTGAACAGCTGCACGCCACCCTCGATCAGGTTTGGCAAGAACGTGACGAGCATCTCAACGAATCCGCTGATGAAGGCAGGCAACTTCTCCAGCAACGGCGGGAGCACCTCGATGAGTGCGTCGCCCAACGCCAGGAAAAACTGCAAGCCTGCTTCAAGAAGCGCGGGCATGTTCTCGATAAGCGCCGCGCAGATGCCTTCGATAAACGTAGGCAGCTGCTCTATGAGCAATGGCAGCACTTCGGTTAGGGCGCCGACGATGGTGGTGAACAGCTGGATGCCGGAGGCGAGCAACGTGGGGGCGAGTTCGACGAACGCTTCGCCTAGCGAAGTGATCATGTCGGCAAATCCTGCGATAAGCGTTGGAAGCACCTCGGGGAGCACGTCGACGATCTGCGCGAACGCATCGACGAACGCACTGGTGAATGCAGGCATAATGGCCACAACTTCGTCGACGAACTGCGGAAGCGTATCGCTGATCTGCTGTGCAACAAGGGGGAGATTGTCGGTGACGTTCGTCAAATTGGCGATGGTTTCCCTGGCCATGTCTCCTACGCTCTTGCCGCTGTTGATTGCGGAAAGGCCGAGCGCAAGCAGGCCTCCAGCCAATCCCGCAACGCCGGCAGTCGCGGCGGTGATGCCTTTGGACATCCCGCCGGCAGCCGAGCCAATGCCGCTCAGCGTGGCGGACAGCGCTCCGCCCACCTTCTCGGAGATCCCCGAAAACTTCTTGGTGATCACGCCGACGGCATCAGATGCCGCGGTGCCCATGGCGCTCGTGAAGGTGGAGAAAATCGGGCCGAGCTTCGACGTGATCGGCTCGAACTTCTTTGCGATGGCGTCGCCAATTCCGGAGAACAGAGAAACGACAGCGCTCTTCGCTTTTCCGAACACGCTGACGAATGGCGATGCAATCTTACTAATTGCTTCTCCAACTTGGGTTGCTTTCGATAGCGCAACCTCCTGTATCGACGTAACGACACCCTTGGCTTTGTCGATAACGCCGCTGAACTGTTTTGCAGCCTCTTCTCCCGTTAACCGGAAAGCGAGAATGGCGCCGTCTTTGAATACGGCGAAGGATTCAAGAAGCGTGCTTGCCATATCCTTGGCCTTGCCGGCGATGGCTCCGGCGAGTTGACTCATGGCGTTTTGGACGGTTTCCTGGGCTTCGAGCGCGTGCTTGACCACGTCGCTGACGCTGCTTGCGAGTGCGGTGAGTTCTTTCGGTACGCCGGCGATGTCGGCGAGCTTGGCGAATGCGGACTTGAGCAGGTCGAGCTGCTTGGTGGTGGCATCAACCAGAGATTTAACCGCTTCGTCAAAGCGACTGGTGTCGAGCTTCGGCTCGACGGTGACGTCGGTCTCAGACATGGGGCTTCCCCCTGTTCCTCATCTTGGCTGTTTGCATGGACTCCTCCTTCGTGGTCGATTGGGCCTGGCGCGCAGGCGCGTTTGTGGACGCCTGCGAGGGTTGTAGGATGCCAGGGGTGTCACCGACTGCTTGCGCAGCTTGCTTGGAGCATGCCGGCGGGAAGACCACGATATTCTTGCAGAAGTGCATTGATGCCCATGCGAGCGGGCGCGCTCAAGGCGCGCGTCGTAGACGGATATTGCCGCCTACGAGAGCGTGAAGCGGCGGGGTGTTTTCGGGGCCGGATGCTTAGGAGGTCGTGCGGATCGCGTGCTGCTCCTCTTCGCGACGGACTACGCCGCTGTCGTAATCTACGCTGCACTCGGTGAGAAATCCGCTTTTGTTCAATTTGACGAGATCCTCGATGACTTCAGAAGGCGGGACGTCTTTGCGTGCGGCTATTTCCGAGATGTCGGTTGCGTTCCGCCCTATAAGCCCGTCGTATTCGCGCGCCAGACGATATCGGCGCTGCTGAAATCTCCCCCACATAAAAAATGCCACTCCCAGGAGAAGGCATAGGGCGCAGCTCGACAGTCTGTCTCGGAGGTCGATAGTGCTGACAACTATCCCGAAACCTGCCAATACCGCAACGATTACGTTGACGGCGCTCCAAAACAGCAAGGCGAGGCCAAGCCCCTTGCGAATTGCCCCAGGGTTGAGACGGTAGAGCGATTCGCGACTAACGATCATTATCGAGCCCTTTCAGGGCGGCCCCGCAAAACTCGCACGTTTCGAGGTCGGCTGTTCGGTAGTTCAGCTCGCCGCACTGCGGGCACTGCACGACGAGGTCGCGTATATCGGGGTCAACGGGCTTGAATCTTTTCGGAGCCTGCGTTTGACCGTATGCGCTGTCCGCTACGGTCGTGTCGGTTGGAGCTTGATCCCCGAGACTCTTCAGCATGTGCGCTTCCGTTTCCTGCGAGCGCACGAACAAGGCATGCTTGCGATCTATATACGCTCCCGGGTACAGTCCGACACCGATCAGCTCGCGCAGATCGCGATCTGTTTCCTCCCACGATCTTCCCACCAATGCCATGAGGTCGATCAGGGGGTACTCGATTTCGTCAATGGCGAACACGTACGACTTGAAGAGGGCTTTCCGTGCTGCGGTTGTGCGCCACCGATAGAGAAGATAGACACCCGGCAGAACAAAAGCCATCAAGGCAACCATGCCTGAGTCGAGCCCGTAGTCTGTCTCGCCCCATCCCAAAGCGCCGAAGACGAAAGAGCCGAACGCCGATGCCCCGATGACAAGGAACATGGCCCCGGCAACTGCAAAAGCCACTCCGTTGCTCGAAGATTGAAGTTTCTTTTCCGCATACGTTGAAATCATCGGCGTCCCTTACTCGAAAGCCCTTTTGAACATAATACCTACTAATACGGAGACGTACGCGGGGAAACTCGATTGAAGGGGGCTTCGATGCTACACGCCCAAAGCCCAGCGGTAGCGGAGGTGGGTGAGCTGGAGGGCTTCTTCCTCGGTGCGGGCGGGCAGCATGAGGGCGGTTTTGCGCTTCATGAGATTGTCGACGGCTTCGCGTCCCATCTTCTTCTCGTCGGGCACGGCGCCGCGGATGCTGATGGCCTGCATGGTTTGGGACGATTCGCCCAGGTTGCGAAACAACGACCAGAAACGCCACCAATGCAGGTTGAGCGTGCGATCGGCAAGGTCGATGCCGTATTCGCGTTCGAAGTCGGCCAGCACGCGCCCGGCATCCCAATCCCAGTCGAATACGCGCGCGCCCGCGGCGCTCCGGCCGCCCGATGGGGCGGGTGGTCGGGGCTCGGACAGGTTGAAGAACCCAAGAGCGGCCTCGATGGCTGCTTCGGGATGGGCGGTGACCTCGTGGGGAAGCTGAAGCTTCCCCGTCTGCGTGGAGAGGGTGCCGAAGTATAGGAACAGCATGGCGCGCGCTTTGTCTTCGTCGGTCACCGTAGGATCGTCGGACAGGCGCATGACTTGGATGCCCGTGCGATGCGAGGGGTTCAAGGGGACGCAGGCCCCGTCAACCAGTACGGAAGACGGTGCCTGCTCCAGGAGAATGTTGGGATTCATGGCCTTACGCGTCTGCGTCGGCGTTCTGCCAGTCGAGGTCGGGCAGGTACGTGCTGAGCGTCTTCTTGAACGAGGTGTCGACGCGACTCTTCGCAATTTCGGAATACAGGAAGGCGAAGAGCTCCAAGCCGTCGATGAAGTCGAAGGCTCGGTGCGCGAACACGTCCTCGAACTGCTCCTTGCCCAGCAGGGCAATCAGGTAGTTGTGGACGTCGGCGGCCAGGGCGTTGATGCGGCCCTCGCTCATGGTGGCGTAGTCGGTGTGCTGCAGCTTGTCGCTCCAGCGTTCCACCTTGTCCAGCATCGAAGCGTCGCCCATGTTGATGGTGTACTGCTTGTCGCAGATGGTCACCTCGACGGTATGGCTGGAAAATTCGAATCCCATGTCTTCTCCTTTATCGTGTGATCGGGCGGATGGTTACACCTGGGCAGGGGCGTTGCCGGCGGTGAACGTCTTGGTCGTGGGGTTCCACGTGCCCTCGGTCCAGCCGTCATCGGCCATGGTCAGCGTGCCGCCCGTCACCACGGGCTGGCCGCCGTTGGCGTTGCTCGGGTCGGCGGGGTTGAACATGAAGGCGGCCATGTCGGCGGTATGCGCAGCAGCCGTGCCGAGCCACGTGTACACGCGGCACACCTCGCAGGCGAGGTCCGACTCGTTGCGATGCTCCATGACCCACGCCTCGAGGGCGCCGCCCTTGACCGTGTCCTTGGTCCAGTTGATGGAGCAGGCGCGACCCTGCACGAACGTGGGGGAGACCTTGCGATCGAGCCATGCGGGCTCGTAGGTCTTGGGGTCGGCGCTCGGCTCCCACGTCAACAGCTCGGTGGCCTTCGTCCACACCGGTTCGGCATCCTTGCCGGTGTTGATGTAGTACTCAAGTTCATTGCCCCAAACAGGTACGGTGTTCTCGCTCATGTGGTGTTCCTTTCATAGGTTTGTTCGGTACTTCAGGGTGAGTTCTGTTCGCCAGTCGGCATAGCCCTCGGTCGATTCGATGCGACTGGGCAGGGTGTCCGACGAGACTCCCCAGGGTGCGCGGCCGGCTCCCAGATCGATGGCGGCGCGCTCGACTTCCGATGCGAGTCGTTCGAGCAGGGAGCGCGCGTCGAGTCGCCCCTGGTCGTCTTCCGTCTGCTGCCGCAGCTGCAAGGAGAATCGATACGCCGCGATGCGGCTGCCGTCGAGATAGCGCTTCTCGATGGGATCTCCTCCCAGCGTTTGCATGGTGACGCAAGGCAGGGACGGTGCTTCCGTCGGCGCGTGCTCGTATTCGCAACCCTTGATCTCGGAAAAGCCTGCAACCAGCGTCTCGAGCGTCGCGAACACACGGGCGGCTACGTCTTCATGCTCCACACGGGGGTTCGTCATTGCTTTCACCTCCCTTCTTAGCTTGCTTGTTGTGGCTTTCCAGATGCGAGTCGCGTGTTTTCTTCAATTCGTCGCTCGCAACGGGTACAGGATGTCGAAGGTGTCACCGGGAAACAGGGGAAGAGCTCATCATTTTTCCGACGGTTTCTTGCGCGGATTGGTGCCGGTTTTCTCGCGCATGCGGCGCAGCCTCGTTTTGGCGGCGTCGTAGCGCAGCTTGAGGACGCGGCATTCCCACGTTTCCATGGCCTCGAGGTACGCCGCTTCCTCCTCGCAACGTTCGGCGGGGGAGGCGGGCGAAAGATAGCGCATGGAAGGATGCGGCGGCAGACGGCGCGTTGCCCGCTCCGCCTCGGTTTTCTCGTAGATGGCGCGCTGGCGCGGCGGCATGCTTGCGAGGGCGTCGGCACAGGCTTCCTCGCGTCGGGTCAGTTGCTCGCGCATGGTGCATACGCGGCACCATCCGGTGCGTTTGTCGATGCTCGTCCTCCATGTGGCGCATTTGTCGCACCAAACGAGGCGAACCGTCCGCACGTCGAGTGAGAGGTGGGATTCGCGCGCGATGCGCTCGATGGAGTCGTTGTCGCGGTCGAGCGCTCGGCCCAGCTCTTTGGGGGTGAGCTTGCCGGCGGCGTTCTTCAGGAAGATGCGCTCGGCTTCGCCCCAAGGTTGGGATGCGGTGCTGTTCCTGTTCGCAGAGAGACGGGCGGTGTTGTCCACGATGCTTCCTTTCGGGTGCGAAGGGTGTGAGCCGACGACGTCGCGTGCGAATGAGGTAGGTGTGCGTCTCGCTCTATTCAATCTATAGTTAAATTATAGATAGTGTCACGGGAATTTCTGCAATAAGGTTCCTTTCTTGAGGGCTTTGACCAGGTACGATACGGATAATTATGCGGCTGAACTGCGGTAACATAATAATCGATGAGCTGTTCAATCTGGTTTATTACTATAATTAGAACTATATATACTGTAAAGATAAATTATAGTAGACTATAGAAATACCGTTAGATTTCGAGGATTGAGGACGTATGGGAGTTGGGGAAGGCGTCAAGCGCTTGCGTGCGCTGCACGGTCTGACGCAAGAGGAGTTCGGCAAGATCGCCGGCGTGTCGTCGATGGCGGTCTCGCAGTGGGAGAACGGCCGGGCCGTCCCTCGTTTCGGCGTGGTGGAGCGCATCGCCGATCATTTCGGTATCAGCAAGAGCGAAATTCTCGATGGCGAAGCGCCGGCTCCTATCACCGGAACGGTGCGCTATGCCGTCACATCGATGACCGCCCCTGTGTATGGACGCATTTCCGCAGGCGACGCGCTTGAGATGCTGCCGGTCGAAGAGGAGGCCTACGTGATTCCGCCCATCGCGCGCGATCATCCCAACGGCTTTTTCCTCACCGTGTCGGGGGACTCCATGGACAAGATCATGCCCGACGGCTCGCTCGTGTACTTCGACAAGGATGCCGAAGTGCGCAGCGGTGACATCGTCGCTGTGACGGTGAACGGGGACGATGCCACCATGAAGCGCATTTTCTTCGCGGGCGACACCATCGTGCTGCATCCCGAGAGCAACAACCCTTCGCACCGCGATCGCTCCATCGACGCCAACGACCCCGACGCTCCCAATGTGCGCGTCCTCGGCAAAGCCGTCTGGCACTACCTAGAAAACGACGATCGACTGTAAAAGGCGCAGCGTTTCGGTTGCGCCTTAGGTTCTCCTCCTCAACGCCCCCACAGGGGCGTTTTTCTTTGCTTGACTGTGCCCTTGGGGCACGGGGTATCGTCCGGGGCGAGGGCAGTCGGAGCCGCGTGGGCGGCTGGGGGACGGCGATCGGGGGAGCGTTGCGAGCGCCCGTCTTCCGCACGGCCTCTGGGGTTTCCGACGCGCGAGAGACGGGAGAGACTATGGGGAAAGAGAAGCTCGTAACGCGGCGCTCGGTGGTTGGCGGGGCGCTGGCGGTGGGTGCGTCGGCGTTGACGCTTGGGTGTCTCGATGCGCCGCGCGCGCCCGCGCAGGCGGCTGAAGAGCCGGCGGAACAACCCGCTGCGGACGAAGCCGTCAAGAAGGCGCAGTTCGGATTTCTGCTCAAGGTGAAGAACTGCGTGGACTGCGGCGAGTGCGTGAAGGCGTGTCGATTGTGGAGCCGCACGTCCGACAGCGCCGAGGCGCGCCGTACCGTGACGCCGTACATCACGCCTGCGGGCAGGGAGGTGTTCGTGTCCACGTCGTGCATGCACTGCGCGATTCCGGCGTGCGTGTCGGTATGTCCGGCGGGTGCCATCAAGAAGGGCGACGGCGGCGTGGTCTCCGTGGACAAGGATCGCTGCATCGGCTGCAAGTACTGCTTTCAAGCGTGCCCGTACGGCGTGCCGCACTACACCGCGTCCGGCATGGACAAGTGCGATTGCTGCGTGGGCAACGGCGTTGCCCTGGGTGATGAGCCGCACTGCGTGAAAGCCTGCAAGGTGGGGGCGCTGCAGTACGGCGCGCTCGACGAGCTCATGGCTTCGACCAAGGGAAAGGCGCGGCGCATCAACGGCACCACCGGGCCTTCCTATCTGCTGGTGTAGGGGGCGATCGTATGGAAGAACTGCAACTGATATGGGGATGGCAACCGGCGTTGTACCTGTTCCTGGGCGGTGTGGGCGCCGGCGCGTTTCTGGCCGCGGGCATCCTGGTGTTCATGGACCGCGAGCGGCACCGCACCATCGCCGGCGCATCGATGTGGGCGGCTATCGCCTGCCTCGGCGTTGGCTTGCTGCTGTTGCTGTCCGAGCTGACGAACCCCCTGCGCGGCCTGCTGCTTTGGCAAAGCTTCAGCAACCATACCTCGTGGATGGCGTTCGGCGCCTGGGCGGCGTTGTTAGCGCTCGTGTTCTTCGCCGTATCCGCCCTGGTGGTGACGCGAAAGACGGAGGCGCTCATCGTGAAGGCGTGGCCCGCGTTCGCTGCGCGCGAGCATGCCGTCGTTACGGCGTGCGTGTCGGCGGGCATGGTGCTGGCCGCATGTGTGGCCGTGTACACGGGCATGCTGCTCATGGCCGTGCCGGGTGTGCCCCTATGGAACACGTTGCTGCTGCCGTGCCTGTTCACGGTGTCGGCCTGCGACACCGGCGTGGCGCTGGTCGAGGTGCTGGCGGTGGTGCTGGTCAAGCGCGAGCGGCTCGGCCGCGCGGCGCAGCGCTTCCTCGAAAAGGCCGTCGTGGCGCTCGTGTTGCTGGAGGGCGTGGTGCTGGCGCTGTTCGCGCAGGTCATGCTGTCGGGCAACGTGGTTGACGCAACTGCGCTGGGCTCGACGGCTGCAACGGCCGCCGCATCCATGCAGCTGCTGGTAGCGGGACCGCTGGCGCCGTACTTCTGGGGGCTGCTCGTGGGCTGCGGGCTGGTGCTGCCGCTCGCGGCATCGCTGTGCTGCCTCGTGGCGGGCCGGAAAGCCAAGGACGAGACGACAGGTGCGACGGACGCAACAGGTGCGACGGGCGCGGGCCTACATGCGGTCATGGTTGCGGGGGCGGCGGGCGCGCTGATTGGCGGCTGCACGCTTCGCTTCCTCGTGCTGCTGGCGGGAGTGCACGCCGATCTGGTGGCGGACACGCTTGCGCAGCTGTGGTAAGCGAACAACATCGGGATGATGAATCGAACAGGAGGAGAGGCAATGCGAGCAAAGAATATCGGCATGGCGGCCACCGTGGCAACCTGCGTGGCGCTCGTCGCGCTGTGCGCGGGATGCACGCAGCCGGCGGAAGAAACGACGCCGGACCCTGCGGTGGTTGAGCAGTACCTGCCCGAGGTCATCGAGCAGGACGACGGCACGCGCATTCAGCGCACGCCCACCGAGGGCGCGGTGACGACAGCCCTCGACACGTCGTACACGTACCACCTGCCCACCGACACCGTGCCGTACAACACCTATTACGTCAAGGCCGACGAGAAGGGATGCAACTCCTGCCACGACGACTTGGCGCAAACGCTGGCCGACATGGACTATCCGCACGTTGACCTGCGGAATTCCTACGGCATTCAAACCACCGTGCAAATGTGCAAAGACTGCCACACGTTCGGGTACGGCTACCAGACGAATCAGAACTCGTTCGGCACGCTCATCCACGGCATCCACGACACCACCGACAAGGCCGAGTGCTGGAACTGCCACGTGGGCACCGGCAGCGGCGAGGGCATGGAGCTGTGGGACGAGGCGAAGCACACGCAGCTGCGCGGCATCACGCCGGTGGCCGAGGTGACGGGCGACTTCTCGTACAACCAGGACAAGACCACGCCGGTGGACGAGCTGTTCGACTTCGGCTGGGACTATTTCGATCTGGATTACCTGCGCACCGAGAACACGCAGAACAACGTGCCGCTTGATCAGGGCATGTTCGACGATTGGACCATCACGGTAAGCGGTGCGGTGGATCGTGAGGTCACCTACACCCTGCCCGAGCTCATCGCGAAGTACGCGAGCGAGACGAAGCCGCTCACCTTCCACTGCACGCTCAATCCCACGGGCGGCCCGCTCATCGGAAATGCGGTGTACACGGGCATCCCGCTGAGCGACCTGCTGAACGAGGCGGGTCTGAGCGCCGACGCGGGCGCGTTCACCTTCATCGCACCTGACGGTTTCACCGAATCGCTCATGATGGACAACTTCACCGAAGCCTATATCTGCTACGAAATCGACGGGGAGCTACTGCCGTGGAAGCAGGGCTATCCGGTGCAGCTCATCGTCCCGCATTCGGGGGCGCCGGCAAGCGTGAAGCAAATCTCCGACATCGTGGTGAACACCACCGAGGAGGCGGCCGATCTGCACGAGTGGAACGGGTGGCCGAAGGAAACCGACGGCACCGCGTACTACACCACCGAAGGCTGGCCCTTCACCGACTACAACGGGTACCAGAACAAGCCGAACGTCTCGCTGTTCGATTTCCAGGAAGGCCAGATCATCGAGACGAACAAGCCGTACACGTTCAGCGGGTACGCCACGGCGTGGGACGAGCAGATAGCCGGTGTGGAGTTCTCCATGGACGGCGGCGTCACCTGGACGCGGTTCGATACGCCGAACGTGAACAGGGACAACTGGGTCATCTGGAATTTCACGTACACGCCCGACACCGATTCGGCCTACGTGCTGTCCATCCGCTCCGTCACGACGGAGGGCGCGGTGACGCAGGAGCCCATCGAAGTCATGTTCAACGCTCAGGCGAAGTAAGGGGAGGTGCACTCATGATGAACACGGGAAAGAAGCTCGCGGGTTTGGTGGCGGGCGGTGCCCTGGTGGTTTCGGCGGCGCCTGCCGCGCAGCTTGCGCTCGCAAGCGAGCAACCGGCGCTCGACGGCGGCGGCGCGGCGTGTGCGGTGCAAGCCGGGGAAGACCTGGGCGCGGCGGTGTCCGAGCAGATGCGCGTCAGCATTGAGAACGTGCAGGGAACCTTCGCTTGGAATCAAGGTGTGTCTGCCGACAACGCAACGCTCTCGCAGGCGCTCTACCAGGGGTCGAAGTACCTCTGCGGCGCGCAAGGGGTCGGGGACGCGTCGGACGAGGGCGCGTCGGGCGAACGCGCATCGAGCGAACGCGTCCCGATCGTTCGATCCATCCGCGTGACGGGCGACGTGAGCCACGCGTTCACCGCGTCGGTTGACGACTTCGTCAAGAAGGCCCCGGTGCAGAAGGTGATGGGTTGCACGTGCTCGGGTAACCCGGCCGACGGCCGGGCCAGCGCGAACGCCGAGGTAGGAGGGTTTCAGCTGGCGGCCCTCATCAGCGAGGCCGATCCGCTCGAGGGTGCGAACACCATCACGTTCACGTCGGCGGATGGCTACGAGGTGGCCCTGCCGCTGAAGTACGTGACGCAGCGCTACTGCCTCGTGGTGACCACGGTGAACGGCGAGGATGCGGCACAGGCCATCGGGTGGGCGAATCAGCTTTGGCTCGGTTCGACCGCCGCGCGTGCCTATGCGCGCGATGTGGTGGCAATCTCCATCACGAAGGAAGCCGAACCGCCGGCCGCGCCGGGGGCGAGCCCCGATGCGAACGTGCCGAACGTGGGCGTGACGAAGGGCGCGGCATGATTGGGACCGTGCTCGGCACGGCGGGGAAGCCGGTGTGCGTGGAAGGCTACGCGCAGGACTTCGGCGTGCCCGTCGATGCCGTGCAGTTCTCGTGCGACGGCGGGGCTACTTGGACGTCGTACGAGACGCCGGGCATGGACCCCGATTGCAACGTGAACTGGTCGTTCTCGTTCACGCCGCCGATGGAGGGTCGCTACGAGCTGCTCGTGCGCGCCGTGCGCCCCGACGGACGCGCCACGCCCCAGCCGGCGCGCGTCGAGCTGGACATCGCTCCCGCGCGCTAGCGCCATGCCGCACCCCGAAGCGCCCGCGATCCCCCGCGGGCGCTTCGGGGTCGGGGGTTCGTCCGTTTCTCTAGTCCAGTAGAATGGGGAGTTCGAGCTTGTAGAGCATCTCGCGGCCTTCGAAGTGGAAGGCGGGGGTCTCGGCGATGATCTCGCCGTAGTAGTCGCCCGCCACGGTCAGGCCGTGCTGCTCGGCGTAATCGAGCAGGGCGTTCAGGCCGCTGATCTCGGAGTTGCGGTGACCCTCGTCGGAGTAGCTCTGCTTGTACAGGGTGAGGTAGTCGCCCGCGGGCACCACGCCGGCGCCGTATGTCCGCGCCACCTGATCGTTGTCGATGAGGATGAACGACGCGTCCAGCACGAACGCGCGCTGCTTGAGGTTTTCCTGCGCGATACGGCACCCCACGTGGTGAAACAGCGAGGGCGGCAAGTTGTGGTCGAGCATGTAGCGCTTCGTCATGCGCAAGTTGAGCTCCCACTCCTTCAGAAAATGCACGACGTCGTTGTCGAGCACCCGCGCGCTCTCGTTGAAGATGTCGAACGACAGCGCGTGTCGCTCGGGCAGGTGCTCGAGGATGACGGTGTCGAAGAGGGGCCGGTTCGAGTAGCGGCGGTAGTTGTCCAAGAGCTGCGAGGCGTTCTGCCGCGCGATGGACAGCCGCAGGATTTCCGCATCGATGGCGGCGCGGTGCTCCTCGAGCAGTTTCACGAGGCTGGCGGAACCGTCGTCGAGCAGCTTCTTGATCTCGGCGAGCGAGATGCCGAGGCTCTGCAGCTGCTGAATCATGTCGATGGTGGAGCACTGATCGTACGCGTAGTACCGGTACCCCGTCTCCTCGTCGACGCGCACGGGTTCCAACAGCCCCATCTCGTGGTACAGCCGCAGCGTCTTCTTGGTGATGCAGTTAAGCTCGGCCATCGTGCCGGTTGGCAGATCGTCCATGCTTCCCCCTCCCCCTCAAGCACCCCCCTATTTTACTCGAAGAAACCCTAGGTAAGCAGCTGAAACGGTACCTCGGTGCCAATGCCCGACGTGGCCAGGACGTCGCCTTCGTTCGTCACCACCACCGCTTCGAGCGACGGGTGCTGCTCGGCGAACGCGAGCGCCCGATCGGCGCCCATGATGACGAGCGCGGTGGTGTATCCGTCCGCGTCGAGCGACGTCGGCGCAACCACGGTGGCGCTCAGCACGTCGGTGCGCGCGGGGAAGCCCGTGCGCGGGTCGAGGATGTGGTGGAACAGGGTGCCGTCCTGCTCGAACGCGCGCTCGTAGATGCCGCTCGTCACCACCGACCCGTCGCGCACGGCAAGGGTGGCGAACGAGTCGAGCAGGGGCAGCTCGTGGGAGGGGAGGGGCTTGCGAATGCCGATGCTCCAGGCGCTGCCGTCGGGCTTGCCGCCCGCCACGGCCACGTTGCCGCCGAGGTTGACGAGGGCGTGCGACACGCCGCGCTCGCGCAGCAGCGCGAGGATGCCGTCGGCGATGTAGCCCTTGGCGATGCCGCCGAGGTCGATGCGCGCCTGCGGGTCGCGCAGGGTGACGGTTTCTCCGTCCACGTGCACCGTGCGGTAATCGACGTGCTGCAGCGCGTCTGCCACGTCGGCGGGTGTGGGAATGCGGCGTTCCTTGAAATCCCACAGCCGTGTCGCGCTGCCCATGGTGACGTCGAACGCGCCGTCGACCTCGCGGCAGTAGCGCAGCGCCGTCTCGACGAACGCCGCGAGCTCGGGCGCGACGCGGGTGGGACGCCCCTCGGCGTGATTGAGCCGGTAGAGCTCGCTTGCGGGATCGACGCGCGACAGCAGCTGCTCGTAGCGGCCGCACAGCGCGACGGCTTCATCGAGCACGGATTCGTCGTCGGTTTCGGCGCTGATGGTGTTCGTGGTGTTGAAACGGAAGAACGTGCGCGAAATCATAGCGATCCCGTTCCCTTCAAGCGTGCGTAATTGAGAGCTTCCTAGTATACTTTCTTCGATGCATGTTGGAAAGACGGCGCGGAGGAGCGAGTCTATGGCGCGTAGGGCGCGTGGAGACGGGTCGGACACCAAGCAGCGATTCGATGCGTTCGATACCGCGTCGTTGCTGGCGTTTTGCGTGAGCGTGCCGCTGTTCGTGCCCGTGCTGACGATGTGGCAGGGCCTGACGGCTTCGACGGCGCCTGCCGCAAGCTCGTTCTTGCCCATCGTGCCCTTCGCCAGCGCGGTGCCGCTGTCCGCCATGTCCACGGCCCTCGCCTTCCTGTTCGTGTGCTTGCTGAAAACGGCGCATGCGCGCGTGAGCCGCACGATCCTCGTGGTGGCGCTCGCCTGCTACGCGGCGGGCTACGCGCTGCTCGACCTGTGGAGCTCGGGCGTGCTGGGCGGTTCGATGGTGGAAACCGTGTGCGGCCTGACGCTGGGGTTCGGCGCCGCCGTCATGTGCCTCGTGTGGGTGAGCCGCCTGCGCCTGCTCGAGTTCAAGCGCGCGCTCATGCTGGTGTGGCTGGCAGCCTGCTGCCTGTTCGCGGCTGCGGCCGGCCTGCCGTTGCTGGGAGCCGATGCGACGAGGGCGGTGCTGAGCGCGACGGCGCTTCTGGCGCTGGTTGGGTGCGCTCGCCTGTTCTTCCGGCGCGAACACGAGGACGAGCTGGCCACGCAGGTGGGCGTGAACTGGTGGGACGTGTTCGGGCACCTCGACGTGTCGGTAGTGGAGGGCACGGGCGATTTCAAGACGCCGCTCGCTCGCGCGCTGTTCTTCGTGGTCATGCCGCTTGCCATGCTGCTGTTGTTCGTGGCCGACCACAACGTGACACAGGCGTATGCGTGGCCCGTGCCGCCGTTGGGCCTGGCGGGCGTGCTCACCGTGGTGGTCATGGTGCCGCTCGTGCGCTTCAAGACCGACCAGGCGCTCATCAACTTCTCCTATCGCTTCTTCCTGCCGCTCATGGCCTTCCTGGTGTTTGCCGCAAGCGCGTTCGTCGACCCGCCGTGGCAGCGCATGGTGATGGTGGTGGGCTCGCTTGCGTTCTGCACCATGTACGCGCTGGTCATGTCGGCCATGCTGGTTACCATGGCGGGCCGCATGCGCTCGCTCGCGCTGCCGGCCGCCGGCATCATGATCATCGCCGGATGCCTCGTGTGCCTGCTTTCAACCACGCATGTGGACGCGGGACCGCTCAGCGCGTACCAGTACCAGGTGATGCTCGTGCTGTTCGTCTTGCTGGCCGGCGTGCTCATGATCACGCCGAGTTCGCGGCTGTGGCGCGTGATGCTGGAGGGTATCGAGGCCGTGGAGTCAAACGCGTTCGACGCGCAGGTGGCGTACGGCCAGCGCTGCGCCGAGCTGGCCGAGGCGTACCACCTCACGGCGCGCGAGGCCGAAATCCTCATCATGCTGGGGCGCGGCCACACTTCGAGCTTCGTGGCCGACGAGCTGACGGTGGCCGAATCGACCGTGCGCAGCCATCGCAAGAACATTTACCGCAAGCTCGACGTTTCATCGCGCGAGGAGCTGTTCAAGCTGCTCGACGCGGAAGAATCGGCGGACGAATAGGCGCAATGCTGCGTCTCCCCCTTTTCGTTTAGACGTAACAAGCCTGGAAAACGGCAAAGTTCCCTCCTTTTGACGATAGATGCGCGTTTTGAAAGCTCGTATGGTGGCCCCGTTGTCCACGGAACGTTGGAATGTTGGAACGGCTAGGGAGGCCATCATGGAACTGCAATTCACGCGTCGTGATTTTCTCAAGGGTAGCATCGTCGTAGCGCTCGGCGCCGCCGGCATGGGCGCGCTCAGCTCCTGTGCAAGCGCACCTACTGCAAGCAGCGGTGCCGCCTCGGCAGCGGAAACCGCCGGTGCCGCCGATGCGACCACGTCCGTCACGCTGCACCGCGGCTACGGCGCCGCGCACGGCGACAAGTGCTTCACGCGTGCCGTGGTGGCCACCGCCGACGACGGCACCATCCTTGCGGTGAGTGTGGACGACTACCAGTTCACCGCGGTCGATTCGGGCATGGTGGGCGTGCCGAACTCCGACGCGGGCTTCGCCGCCGGATACGCCGAGGGCCAGATGCTCATGTCGAAGGCGCAGAACAACGAGGCGTATTCTGCCATGATGAAGGAGAAAGCGCAGTCCACCAAGCCGTGGCTGACGTCCATGACCGCCATCGAGGAGTACTGCGTGGGCAAGAAGTCCGCCGATCTCAAGAAGGCCGGCATCGACACGGTGTCGGGCGCCACGCTCGTGGACGCTCCGAACTACCTGAAGCTCGTATCCGAAGTCGCCGAGAGCGGCGACCTCACCACGCTCGGCTCGTACACGGGCGACGGCTCCGACGTGAAGCTGGGCCAGGTGAACGCCGCCGCGCACGGCGACAAGGCGTTCGCCGAAGCCGTGTCGCTCGTGCAGGGCGACGTGCTGGTGGCTGCGAGCATCGATGAATTCCAGTTCATGGACGCCTCCACGGCCGGCCTTGTTCCCGTGCCGAACTCCGACGCGGCGTTCGCCGACGGTTACGCCGAGGGCGTCGAGCTTGCGTCCAAATCGGTGAACTCCGCCGTCTACAGCGACATGATGAAGGAGAAGGCGCAGGCCACCACGCCGTGGCTCACGTCGATGTCCGCCATCGAGTCGTTCCTCGCGGGCCAGAAGATTGCCGACGTGAAGGTGAAGGGCCCCGACGCGGTGTCGGGCGCCACTCTCGTGGACACCGTCGGGTACGTGGACGCCGCCGTTGCGGCCGCGAAGGCGGTCTAACCCCTTCCGCAGGAAAACGAAGAGCAACGTACGGGTGCGACGTGTCCAAAGATGCGTCGCACCCGTATATAATGGTGGGAAATCTCGGGAGGTGTTATGGACGGACTACCCTATGGATGGCAGAAGCGCTCGCCGAAGCAAGTGGCGGCCATCGTGCTGCTCATCCTCATGGCCATGGTGCTCAGCTTCGTCGAGCTGCCGGTGGTTCCCGGGGCCGAATGGCTCAAGTACGATCCGTCGGGCATCGTGTCGCTGCTCACCACCATCCTGTACGGCTCGTGGATTGGCGTGGCTGTAGCGGTGGTGTCCTGGATTCCGCACCTCGTCACCGATCCGCTCGGCGCTTTCATGAACATCATGGCCACCGTGTCGCTCATCATGGTGGTGGGCACCGTGTACCGCCGCAAACCCAGCCTGCTGCATGCGGTGCTGGGGTGCGCTGCGGGCGTGGTGGTTTCCACGGCGGTATCCATCTGCCTGAACTTCGTGGTCACGCCGCTGTACGCAGGCGCCACCTACGAGATGGTGGCCGCGATGGTGCTGCCCGCCCTGCTGCCGTTCAACGCGTTCAAGGCGCTTGCGAACTCGGTGATAGCCATCGTGTCCTACCGTAAGCTGGCCGCGTTGCTCGAGGGGGAGGAAGGTAACCATTTAACATCCGAGCGAAAAGGCTCTTGACCGTGCGCGCGAATCGCCTAGAATAGGTACCTATCCATGACGCGCGCGTCCCGAGAGGACGCCAGAAACGCGTCAAGCCGACAAGGCGGCTGCGCTTCGCGCAAATACCTGGCGGTATCGCACCCATGTGCGGACCGCGCGGCATCAAAAAGCCGCGCGCCTGGCAAGCAGGCTGTTTTCGGACCAGAAGGTTTGTTGGAATTCTGTGTCCCCAAATTCTCGTGTACATAACCGAATACTTTTGGTATCATCTATGGTTGCTGCTTAACGACGATATGCTTGAAGGAGCACTTTTGACCAAAGAAGATGTTATCGAGCTCGAGGGGACCGTGCTCGAAGCGTTGCCAAACGCTATGTTTAGGGTGGAGCTCGAAAATGGGCACAAGATATTGGCCCATATTTCCGGCAAGATGAGGATGCACTACATCAAGATCCTGCCGGGCGACAAGGTGACGGTGGAACTGTCCGTCTACGACCTGAACCGCGGTCGCATCACCTATCGGTTCAAATAGCGCGCGAATGTGCGCGGGTCGAGAACGACCTGTGCAGGTTTTGTGTGCAAGAGGGGCTCAAAACGATTCCTGAGAACGGCATCGGTGGGCAGCTACGTGTTGAAAGTTATCACCTGCGGCTGGGTGTGGCATATAGAATGAGAACGCATTAACCGAAAGGAAATGATTATGAAGGTACGTCCTTCGGTCAAGAAAATGTGCGATAAGTGCAAAATCATCCGACGCCATGGCAAGGTCCTCGTCATCTGCGAGAACCCGCGCCATAAGCAGCGTCAGGGCTAGGAAGAAAGAGGAGATATAACCTATGGCACGTCTTGTTGGTGTCGACCTTCCTCGCGACAAGCGCATTGAAGTCGGCTTGACCTACATC
>ENA-OQNO01000847-OQNO01000847.1-human-gut-metagenome-genome-assembly--contig:-NODE-847-length-24059-cov-3.192378_pt1 | contig 24059 bp, 19 predicted proteins | sample MGYA00242629_ERZ504880 | MGnify/ENA primary metagenome ERZ504880 (study PRJEB26092, sample SAMD00036377) | human gut metagenome | host: Homo sapiens | study: EMG produced TPA metagenomics assembly of... | reverse complement strand
TGGCCATGCCGCAGGATTTAAAATGGCTGATCTCCACCGCGCATCCGGCCTTTTTCCCAATCTCTATGATCTCCCTGACACTGTCCACCATGCTGTCGCCCTCTCCGCGGATATGGGCGGTGACAACACCTCCATAGCGCCCAACGGGTTCCAGCAGCCCGGCAAACTCATCCGCTGTACTGTAACACTCAGGCAGGTACATAATACCCACGGATACACCGGCCGCCCCCTCTTTCATAGCGTCCTCCACCAATGCCCTGGCCGCCTCCATCTCCTCCCGGGCATTCAGTATCGTAGCAGCGTGAAGCTCCACCCTGGTCAGCAGCGGATAGAAGGAAGACCGGTCCACAAACCAGCTTCCATACGTGTACTCGTACTCCCATGGCAGTCCCAGGGCGCTCAAAGCCCCCAGAACGATGGGACCAGCCGGTATAACCGGATCGTGATCCGCTGCCTCGGACCGCATCATTTTTTCACAGGCAAGCTGATTTTTATCCGCCGCACTGCTGGAGAAGTCCGTCTCTTTTCTCCCGCTCACCAGATAATTTGTAATAAAGCCATATTCATTTAACTGATATTTCATGTTTTCTCTCCTCTTTTCCTCTCGATCACGCCCTGGTACAGCATTGCATAAATTCCTGAGTAATAGCGCCTGATATCTGCGTCAGGTGCTATTACTCAGGAATTTATGCAACGCTGTACTAGCTTATCCCTTCACCGCTCCGGCGGTCATACCACCCATGAACTGTCTGCTGGCAAACAGATATACCAGAATGATCGGTATCACTGCTATGGCCGATCCAGCAAACAGAATGTTCCATGCCGCCGCGCCGTCTCCTGCATTCTGAAGAGCTACGACACCTACCGTCAAAGGCCGCAGTTTTTCATTGGTCATGGTAAAAATCAAAGGCAGAATATATTCATTCCAGCCTCCGCGGAAGGACAGCAGCGCAACACTGGCCAGCGCCGGCTTTAATACCGGAAGAATAACCCGGCTGTAGATACCGAAGAAGCTGCAGCCGTCCATTTTGGCCGCTTCGTCCAGTTCCTTCGGCACGCTGTTCATAAAACCGTGGATCAGGAACACATAGGTGGCCTGACCACCTCCTGCCGAAATCAGGATTATGGAAAGCATGGATTTATTCATATTCAGCTTAACTGCCAGTTCAAACAGCGGACGCAGGGAAGCACTGCCCACATTAATAAACATAAACATGACCATCGCATTGTAGATCAGGCTTTTGAAACGAAATTCCCGCCTTGAAAATACGTATCCTGCCATACTGCTGACTGCCAGAGAGACGAACATGACACCGAAGCTCAATACGAGGCTGTTCACGGTATACCGGGAAAAATTCCCCATGTTCCACGCCTGAATGTAGTTATCAAGAACGAATTTCTCAGGAAGAATATTTAACCCGCCGCTTACAAGCTCGCTGTTGGTCTTAAAAGATCCAAGAATAATATAAACCACCGGATAGACCGTTAAAACGGCCAGAATCAACAACAGAATGAAAATCACCGCATTGATCATTTTCGTCTTTTTGGATTCCACTGCATGAATTGTTTTTTCTCTTGCCATCACCGCTCTCCCCTTCTATGATATTTCATCCATCTTTTTGCTGAATTTTAAGTAAACAATCGTGATGAGGCCCACGATCACGGCCGAAATAATGCTCAAAACAGAACCATAGCCGATCTGGAGCTGAGAGGCCTTGCCGGAAGTCCCGAATACCATTTCAAATATGTAAGAGAACATCACGTGGGTACGGTTATTGGGGCCGCCGCCAGTGAGTACCAGGATGGACTGGTAATCCTTAAATGCCGTGGTGATAGCCAGCATAATGACCACCTTCAGCACGGGCCCCAGCATGGGAAGCGTGATACGGAAGAAGGTCTGCACTCCATTTGCCCCATCGATCTGGGCACTCTCATAGACATCCGCAGGAATTCCGGTCAACCCAGAGATCAACAGTATCATATAGTTGCCGAAGGCACCCCAGATAGCCACGATGACCACCGCTGCCATGGCGGTCCTGGAACTTCCGAGCCAGTCAACAGGGGCACCAATAACGCCCGCTGCCTGAAGATAACCGTTTAGCACCCCGTTGTAGGTGGCAAATATGAAGTACCAGATCAGGCTGTATACCGCAGAACTGATGACTGTAGGCAGGAAAAATATTCCCTGAAACAACCCGCTCCCAAACCGTTTTCTCTGAAGCAGAACGGCGGTCACCAGGGACAGGGGAATTACAAACAGCAGCTTCATAACCGCGTATTCAAAGGTATGCAGAACGCTGTTCCAGTATATCTTATCCGTAAGCACCCGTTTAAAATTGTCCAGACCGACAAAATATGCCTTGAATCCGTTATAATCATAAAACACGTACCGGATCAGCCAGAGAAATGGATACACGGACATGACCAGAATAAAAAAGATGGTCGGAAGCAGCATAATCCACATGGTAATGTCACCTTTTTGCCAGCTCTTTTTCATCCGCTGTCCGAATGATTTTTTCGTATTCATAACCTTTACTCCTTCCAAATGGAAACCGGCTGCTGCAACAGTCTATTTGCAGCAGCCGGCTCCTTTCAATTTACTGAGTTTTTATTAATTGTCCAGATACTCTATGGTTCCGTCTCCCCGATGAAGAGGATCGTAATCCTTAATCACGAGCCGTTTTGTCTTACCCATCTTCACTTCTTTATCGAGAGCAGCGTTATACGTCTTATTTAAATTATCAATCGTCTCATCGATGTCTGGACCGCCCTGCAGACAAGCATTCCACAACGCATCGCGGTAATTCTCTCCCTCCGGTGTTACCGACGGTGCTACCGGAAGTACCGCTTCATAATCTGCGCCGGTAAAGTCTGCCATGCGGCCGATCTTGGATTTATCGATTTTTTCGTCCATATACTGAGAAATCGGAAGAGAATAGCCGTTCTCAAAGTATCCCTTTAAAACTTCCTCTGATCCAAAGTATTCGATTACCTCCCATGCCTCCTGCGGATGCTCCGTAAACGCGCTCATCAGCCAGCCGGTATTGGGGTTGGCGTATTCGCAGCCTTCGATCCTGCCGTTTAATGTGGGAAGGTCTGCTACCGCCCATTCAATCTGTGCCGGAAACTGCTCCGTCAGCACGGTTGCTTCCTGGGAAGCATTTGCGTGGATTGCCGCATGCCCCTCGGAGAACTGAACACGGGCCGGATCAATCTTCATGGAGGCCGATCCGGGGAAGACACTGCTATCCTCAAACATCTGGCGGGTCACTTCCAGCCATGGCTTAAAGCCAGTAAAATCAAAGGTCCCCGTCTTATAGTCGTAGGGTGTGACACCGCTCATCTCCGCAGAGTGTTCCAGCCAGCGCTCGAACGGACCACTCATACCGGGGAATATGATTCCATAGTACTCTCCGTTTCCCGCCTCTGTGATCTTCTTAACCAGTTCAGGAAGCTCGCCGATAGATTTGGGAATTTCCAGGCCCAGTCCGTCAAATATTTCCTTGTTGTAAATAAATCTGGAACCGCTTCTCTTCCCGCATGGAACCCAGTAGATCTCATCCCCCATCACATTGGCCCCTTCGTATAGGTGGTCATCTACTTCATTGATCGTTCTGAATTCATCGGTTATAAAATCATTGATGGGCTGAACGATTCCGTTATCTACGAAATTCTTAAAATCCGTGATGTTCACCTGAGTAAATATATCAGGTGACTGCCCGGAATTGGCGGCCATACTCAGTAAATTCACGTAATTTTCCGTCTGTACCACATACTCAATCTCAATATGGTCATTCGTGTTGTTGAACTCCTCGACTATCTTATTCATATAATCCAGGTCATGGCGGTTCTCTGTCCATACAGTGATCTTAACTCGGTCTCCGGAAGCCGCACTGCTTCCTGCCTCATTTGCCCCGGTCCCCTCTGCCGCCAAGGCTCCAGATGTAAGATCTGCTGTATTCTCTTTCGTTTCCCCCTGTGAGCATGCCGTAAGAGCTGAAACAGCCATTAATCCCGCCAGACTCAGCGCCGCTATCTTCTTTCCTTTTCTCATAGTTTTTACTCCCTTTCCGTTTGCTTTGTAATCTGTTCGTTTTGTACTGTTTTTGTTTGTCTGTGCTCACATATTACTGCATATTTTCCATGACTCACATGGCATTTTTTACTGTCTATGCGGCATTTTTTTCGAACTGTACAAATCTCACGTCAATTTATTGCTTTCCATTATTCACAATGCTATAATGGCCTTGCTTTAAAATTTCAACCTTGTTTTGAGGAGAATCCTATGAATTCGTTATCAGCTATCACCCTTCTCATCGTGGATGACGAAGCCGAGATCCGTACCGGACTTCGCAGCATCATTCCCTGGGAAGATTATTCTGTCACTGTCATCGGGACAGCTGCAAGCGGTGCAGAAGCGCTTGACAAGATACGTTATTATGAACCGAATATTGTAATCACCGACATTCAGATGCCTGGAATGAACGGGCTGGAACTTGTCCGCCGGGCCAGGGAGGAACAGTTTGAGTGCTCCTTCATCATCTTAAGCGGTTACGATGATTTTGAGTACGCAAGAACTGCCATCCGGTACGGCATTGAAGATTATCTTCTGAAACCGATCTCCATAAAGGAACTGACCAATCTGATCTGTAAGCTGAAAGAATCTATTGTGGATAAAAGAAATCTTCATACCGATCAATTGTCAACACTTCACAAATTGAGGAAAGCCGAAGTATCGCTTCACAGGCAGAACCTGATTCCCCAGCTGTTAAGAGGGGAGCTGGCAGAGGAAGAGCTGGGAAGTATTTCTTCTCAATACGGACTGCTCATCCGGAACACACAATCCTGTGTGGTACTGATCCAGACGTTCCGAACCCGCTTCGATCCGGATGAGAATGTGGAACTGAATCAAAGTCTCGTTGCATTAAAGAAAATCCTGGAGAATGAACTGGCTGACAGTCCCGTTCTCATCTCCGAATATCCACCGGATGGACTGATTCTCGTTGTCAATCTGCCTTTTCATCATCACACGCAGGAGTCTCTTTCAAAACTGCTGAACCGCTGCCTGGCCTCCTGGCGAGGGGATAATCTGGCGGCGGCCATCGGAAAACCGGTACCATCACTGTCCGAAATTCCCGCCTCTTACCAGAATGCCCGACAGGCCATCACATGGCATATCTATCCGGAAGCCGGTCTTGTCATAGAACCAGAAGTGACAAACTGCCTTCCGCCGCCGGTCATCATGCCCGGCGATGATATCCTTCAGGCAGTTTTAAGAAATGATCCGAAGGACATCCGGCTGCAGTTTACCTCTTATTTTGACAGCCTTATCACCGCCCCGCTACCGCCGCCCTCTTATCTCTACAGTATGTGCAATTATATCATCATTACAATTCAAAGCCAGCTGGCTGATTATCTGGGCGGCCCCCCGATCAGCTTTACCGGCAACTCCTATGCCGCGCTGTCGAATCTCTCTTCCCTGGAAGAGGTCAGGAGCTGGATGTGTGAGATTTTAAACGGTTTTGCCAACGAACTCGCCGTCAGCCGGGCCACCAAGAACGAGCCTCTGATTGAAAAGGCCATCGCCTACCTCCATGCCAATCTGCTTAAGAATCCGCATACGGAGGAGGTCTGCAGTTATCTGGGATTAAGCAAAAGCTACTTCAGCACGTATTTTAAAAATAAGACCTCTTTAAATTTCCGTGATTATCTGCTGGATTTAAAAATCAGCTACGCCCAGGAGCAGTTAAAACATCCTGATATTACAGCAGGCGATGTGGCAATCCTTCTCGGATACGAGGATTACCGGTCTTTCAGCCGCGCATTTAAAACACGTACCGGCCTGACGCCTTCCGATTATCAGAAGCAGTATACCGGAGAAGGAAGGCGCTGACTATGAGAAACTGGTTTTCTAATCTAAAATTTCGGTACAAGCTGCTGATCGGCATGATCGCCATCACCACGGCAGCCCTGCTGCTGATCAGTCAGCTGTCCTACTCCTATTTTTACAAGCGAAACACCAGGGAGGTTCTGAAAAAAGCAGAACAATCGGTGGAAACTGCCGGAGCCGTACTTTCCTCCCAGTTTCAGTCCCTCTCCGCCGCTACGAACAATCTTCTGGTAAGAAAGCCGTTTCCCGATATGATTGCCGATATTGCCAATAACAGCTTCGACGGTTACTCCGGTTATTATCAGGCGGCTTCCGATGAGATGGCTTCCTTCTTCCAAAACCATGCCCAGGTCAACAACATTCTGATCTGCGGAGAAAATGGCTTTCTTTTCAGTCCCTATTCTCTCGGATTCGGCGGCAGCTTTGAAACGCTTTTTACAGAAAACATCTGGGAATATCCTCTTATTACCGTATTTCCAACCCGTCAGAATTTACTGTTCCGGCAGGGAGGCGCTATCCCCGTCTCCTATCCGGTCTCCTACAGCAGGGGAACCGGCACCTTTGCATACCGCGATACGGAAGGCAAATATAAGGCGCGGGTCATTATTTTGATGGATACGGGACAGATCCGGTCATACTTTGACCAGATGTCCAACGGCTATACTTACTGCATGTATCTGGCCGACTCCAGTGGAATTCCCCTGGATATACAGGAAGAGACGTATCCCGATGCCTTTGGGACCAGTCTGGAAGCATTGGTAGCACAGACGGATAATCTCCGCGGAGAGCATCTGGCCATAGACCGGGACGAGCTGGTGGTTTCAACGGCTGCTATCCGTTTTTGTGATCTTAAGGTAGTCCATATCAGCCGAAAATCCGCACTCACCGGCGATATTCAGGAATTCCGGTCTTTCTTTTTTATGGTATGGCTGTTCTGTTCTGCCGCAGCAGCCCTGCTGGCATTCGGCCTGTCCCATTTCCTGACAAGGGATATTAAAACGCTGGGAGATATTATTGCTCAAATCAACCGCCGTACCTACCAGACAAAGGTCATATTTCCCCGCTCTGATGAGATCAGCCTGTTGGGAAAACAATTGAACCAGATGTATGATACGATTCAGCTCCAGTTACTGCAGATTAAAGAAGAGGAACAGAAAAAAGCCAGGGCGGAGATTCAGATGATGTCGGAACAGATCAATCCGCACTTTCTGTATAATACACTGGAATGTATTCATTTTCAAATATTAAACGGACACTCCGATACGGCGGGAAGTATGCTGGAAAGCCTGGGACGCTATCTGCGGATCACGCTAAGTGTGGGGCAAACCTTCATTTCTGTCGAAAAGGAGGCAGAACACGTTACCTCCTACATGGAGATCATGAACCGTCATTCCAGGGAGGGCGTTCATTTTACCTGTCAGATCGATTCGCATCTGAAAAACTGCAAAATTATGAAGGTACTTCTTCAGCCGCTTGCTGAGAACTGCTTAAAGCACGGATTTGGAAACATGAGTCCGGAGACATGGCCTGTTGCACCGCAGATCACAATATCCATCACCTTAGATCAGACTCACACCCACATGGTCATCGAGGTGTCCGACAACGGGAAAGGGATTGATATCTCCAAAGCCACAGCCTGTCTGACCGAGGAACAGCCGGAAGGCAGAGATCACTTTGGGCTGAACAATATTTATCGCAGACTCATGGCGTGCTACGGCACAGAAGCCAATATATCCTTTGTCAGTATTCCTTATTTGAAGAACAGCGTCATCGTTACCATTCCGTATGACAGGAATGAATTTTCAAACACACACTAATGCACAAAAATTCCCCCCGGCTCTGTCGAGACCGGGGGGGGGATATATAAGTCTGTTCCTGATTCTAAGATCGTGTAAAACGTTGTAAATATGCTTCTGCTTTCCCTCTGTCCATGGAAAAGCGTTTCTGCAGCTTTTCGACGATTCTTTCTTCTGAAACACCGTCTTCTCTGTTATCCTCAATCAATGCCTGAATTCCTTTTTCCATTCCTTTTTCCATTCCCTCATCAATCAGCATCTGTCCGATCTGTGTCATCCGCATTTCCTCCTTAATCTGCCTTTTATAGGCTTCGTCTATCAGCTTGTCAGAAAACGTCAAAATACCTGCAAGCGCTTCCAGAGCCTGTTTTCGGTCTGCAATTCTCTTCGCCAGTTCTACTGCCGAGATGATCACCGGCTGTTTTTCCTTCTTTCCCTTTACGGTTAGCGGCAGTATCATCAGCTCCATTAATTCCTCGTCGGTCAAACGTTCTCCTGCATCTATCCGCTGCCTGATCCTGTCGTACTGCGCCTTTGTGTCTGCTTCCACCAAAAAGGTGGGTTCAATCTTCAGCACAATGCCTCCCAGATCATAAACCGCTTCCGCATGGTCCACATCTGCCGTGTAGATAACGATCATTTTTATCTGTTTGATACGATCCAGCTCATGGTTTATTGCATAACGCTTTATCACTCTCGCCATATAATTTATGTATTTCACAAAATTTTCCTGGTTATAGGCTGATTCATAATCCATGATCCCGATCGAGCCGTCACTCAGCAGAAATAAATTGTCAAGCCGCAGCTCATTGCTTTCGATCACCGGTAAATTCGTAGGCAGAATATCTACGATTTTTAACTGGTGAATTCCAAAGGGAGCCAGTGATTTTCCCTTAAGCGCCTCCGCCATAACCTTAGCGGTTACATCTTTATTCTGGTATGCAATATCTCCCATATTTCTTCCTTTCTTCTATTATACTTTAATCAACAGGTAACTTCAAGAAAATACGATTACAACCGCATCACCAGCTTTCTTATTTATTCTCTTTCGTAATACAATACAATGGAGTTTTTCGTGGAGACCACTAAGAGATAAAGAATCATTTTCGCACAGGAAAGAACTCCCTGCGGAACTCTTTCATATTACCCGATCACAGCCGGTATGTCAATATGAAAAACAGAGCGGCTTCCTGCAAGATTGCGGAACCGCTCTGTCCATTCATTTCATTCAATATTTAATTCAGATATTTTCTAAGTGTCTCTCTCACCGCACCGGCTCCGGCGATTTCCTCCAGGAACATCGCTTCTGTCAGGCTGCCGATCCCGGCATCATACAAATTAACACCAAAAATATTCTCGTTGGAAAGAATCGGCTTCAGCTGCCCTGCATACGTCTCCGGCTTTCCCGCTTCAACGCCCTGCAGCCATCCCTTAAGTTCCGGAACCATCGGATCGGCCGAGAGCTCAAACGGGTTCAGCTCATCATCCACGGCCAGCAGATAACGGCACCATCCGGCAATCGCCAGCGGAATAAAGGTCAGTTTCTTCGCGTCGCCGTACCGTTCCACATACGATTTGATCGTCTCGCCGTACCGGATTCCCACCTTCTGGGAGGTGTCACTTGCGATTCTCTGCGGCGCGTCCGGGATAAATGGATTCGGAAGCCTGTCATAGATGACTTCGTTCACAAAAGCCTCCGGGGAAAGAATCTTCGGATCGGTCACCACCGGCATACCTTCTGTCAAACCGATTTTCTCCACCAGCGCCCTGAGCTCGGGATCCTTCATCTCCTCCGCGATCGAGGTGTAGCCGAGAATACAGCCGTATACGGCCAGCGCCGTATGCAGCGGATTTAAGCAGGTGGTTACCTTCATGCGCTCCACCCTGTTTACCGTATCTCTGTCTGTCATATAGACTCCCGCTTTTTCAAGCGCCGGTCTTCCTGCCGGGAACTTATCCTCAATCACCAGATACTGCGGCCCCTCCGCATTGACAAACGGTGCGATATACGTCCTCTTAGAAGTGATCACCGGGTGCATGGCGGCGACTCCGTCGGCCTCCAGCTGCTCCGCCAGGGAAACGCTTGGTCTTGGTGTAATCTTATCGATCATGGACCAGGGGAACGCGATCTTTTCTTCGTTCTTTAAATATTCCAGGAAACCATCGTCCGCAAAGCCTTTTTTCTTCCATTCCTCCGCCATGGTGAGAATGGAATTTTGAAGCTTCTCTCCGTTATGGGAGCAGTTATCCATACTGACAACGGCCAGCGGCGCGGCGCCCTGTCTGTACCGCTCCAGTAAAAGGGCGCAGACGACAGCCATGGCGCCGGCCGGATGCTCCGGCCCATTGTCGATATCGTTCTGAACGAATGGGAAATACGTCCCATCCGCCCCCTTCAGTGCATAACCCTTTTCCGTGATGGTGAAGGATACCATCTGAAGAGATGGGCTCATAAAAATAGTACGCAGGCGTTCCCATTCCTGCACATCAGCGGAATCCGCCTTCACGCCTTCCGCGATCGAGGCGATCACCTTCTTCTCCGTGCTCCCATCTGCCTTTAAGGTGATTAAAAGGGCCAGATCGTCGAACGGCTCATAGATCTTGTCCATGATGTCAAAATCAAAGGTTTCCGCCGCGATGATCCCCGTGTCGGCAAGTCCTTCCTCCAGAAGCGCATCCTGAAGACCCGCAATGAAGCCGCGGAAGATATTACCCGCGCCGAAATGCACCCAGCCCGGCGCCTCTTTTGTCTTTTTCACCATTGCTGCCCTGTCATAGGAAGGAATCTCAATACCCGCTTTCTCCCATGCCTGTCTTTCCTGTAATCCTGTATCTGTTAAATTCATCTTTACACCTCTCTCATTTATTCCCGCGAGCAGCGAGCCAGGTGCCATGCCTGCATGAACATCTGGCGATAGCATGCCCCGCTTTATCGGGTACTGCCGCTAGTACAGCTTTGCATTAATTCCACAGTAATAGTGCCTGCGGCGGGGTGTTTAGCCCTCACGCAATGCAGCGCTGATCAGAAAATCCTCGGCAAAGCCGTCATTCTTCCGTTTTTCCTCCGCCTCGCCGCTGGTAAACAGCTCCGCGTATTTCTCCACCAGGAACCGCTCCTCATTCACCATTTTATTCAAATGAAGGGCCAATTGCCGGTGCATCCGTTCTTCGTCACGCTCCAGAACGGCCTCCATCAGCTCTTTGTGCTGCTGCACCACTCCATCGCTGATTCCGGTCTCCGTCAGGGAAAGCAGCCGGATACGGCGGTAATCGCCTGAGTTCGCATGGATGATGTGAGCGCAGGTATCCCGGTTTACTGCCTGGTAAAATACGGAGTGAAAGACGATATCCTCCTCCAGAAATCCGCGGCAGTCCCTGTCCTTCACGATTTTTTCCTGCCGGTCCAGAGACGCCTTTAAGGCCGCGGCAGCCTCCGAAGCCCGGTCATGGCCATTCAAAGCCATGAATTCCAGCATTACCTGTTCTTCCACACAGCTTCTCAGAAAACGTTCATTGTCGGCCCTCTGGAAATCGATCTTCGATACCATCGTTCCCTTCTGCGGCAGAAATGTGATGAGGCCCTCCTTGGAAAGCCGGATCAGCGCTTCCCTGACCGGGGTTCGCCCCGTCCCGTACGCATCACAGACGTCTTTTATGCTGAAAACCAGGCCGGGTCTCAGCTTTAAATCCAGGATATCCGTTCTGAGTACGTCATACATGAGATCTTCCCGGCTACCCATTCTTTCTGATCGCTTCCCATAAGCCCTGTAAATACATCGCGCCCAATGCACGGTCGTACAGGCCGTAGCCAGGCATCGCATCCTCGCCCCAGATGGCACGGCCGTGATCCGGACGTATACAGCCGTCAAAGCCGGTGTCGTAAAGCGTCTTCATGATTTTATACATATCCATGGAGCCGTCGGAAGACAGGTGCGCGGCCTCCTCGAAGTCCCGGTCGGAATTGTATTTTAAGTTCCTGACATGGGCAAAGGCTATTCTTCCCTTTGCGGCCTCGATGATACCCGGAATATCATTGTTCTGATTGGAGCCCAGGGATCCGGTACAGAGCGTCAGACCGTTGTACGGCTTATCGACTGCCTTTAAGAATTTTTCAATGTGAGCCTTATCCGTAATGATTCTCGGAAGTCCAAATATCGGCCACGCCGGATCGTCCGGATGGATTCCCATGCGGATGTCGTATTTCTCGCAGACCGGCCCGATGGCTTCCAGGAAATAAACGAGATTGGAGAACAGCTTCTCCTCATCGATCTCCCGGTACATAGCAAATAAATCTGCCAGCCTGCCCATACGCTCCGGTTCCCATCCCGGCATGACATAACCGGCTGACATGGCTTCGATGGATTCCCTCATATGCTCCGGGTCAATCTTGTCGATGATATCCTGATTGTAAGCGAGAACCGTAGAGCCGTCCGCCCTCTTTCTGGCCAGCTCAGAACGTGTCCAGTCAAACACAGGCATAAAGTTATAACACACCATATGAATGTCTTCCTCGCCCAGGCGTTCCAGCGTCGTGATGTAGTTGTCAATATAGCGGTCTCTGTCCTTTGCCCCTGTCTTGATGTCGTCATGGACGTTGACTGATTCAATTCCAAGAATGGAAAGCCCCGCATCCTCGACGGTCTTCTTTAAGCTTCTGATCTCTTCCCTTTCCCAGACCTCTCCCGGCTGCGTTCCGTAGAGTGTCGTGATGACGCCTCTCACGCCCGGAATCTGACGGATCTGTTCCAGAGTTACGGTGTCATAGCCTGGTCCATACCAGCGAAGTGACATATTCATATGATTTTCCTCCTGATGATAAATAAGATTGGTTTACAGTTCCCACTATACTGATATATTAGTACTAATATATCAGTTTGTACAGAGGATTTTTAACGGAATTCCACCTGCTTTTTTATGAAATATGTCTAAATAGCTTTCGCCAATTGCCCGCCGGATATGTATAGAAGCTTGTTTTTCAGGAATTTTATACGTATTACTGCAAAAGCCGCTCAACTCGGAAGCCTGGCTGATTATCTCTCACGGCATTTACCACCTGTAGCCGCCAGCCATGCACATTTTCCCGCCTTCTATCAGTTTCCTACTGTTTATCTGCAATCTTCGACATCACCATACCTGTGATCCCCATGAAAGCCAGTGCCGGCAGACAGCTGATCACCATCATCAAAAATCCAAACAGCCCCTTAAAATGGCTGATAAAAAGCAGACTCTCCGGCAGTGTTACCTTATCATAGATCCACTGGATCAGTTCCGGGGCCTTTAGTAAAGAAATATCCATAAGTCCAATCTCCGCCATCAAAAATGCAGCCAATATCAAAAGAAAAGAGATAACCGCTGCCTTCTCTCCATTACTTTCAACCTGTTTTACAGCTTCTGTGCTCATGTTTTGTCCTCCTGTCGCAGTCTTTTCTGTTACTGAACTGCATTATAAAGCCGGACTGTGTCTGTTTTGTGAAAATTTATTATAAAATATATGAATTTAAAATGAATCTGCTTTGCTCAAAAAAAATACCGCCAATCACCTGCTTGCAATTGACGATATCTATCATCTGGCTTTCCTACAATCGTTGATTTTCCCTATAAATCCCCCAAACCAATATCGTGTAGATTACAACATTTTCCTGCGCTTATGAGCAGTAATAATCGTATAGCTGAACGCATTGACTGTTATGATACAGGCTTCATTCTCCGCATACCAGTTCTTTCCCTTTCTGGTTATACCAGTGTTTACGTTTTCAATCACCGCTCTGCACCACGCCACCACATCATCCGTATTCAATGTCAGATTCTTCTTAATCCGCACCACCCCCAAATCTGTGGTATGCAGTTTATCTATGTTCACAAGCAATTCATTTCTATTATCACAATCCATCTTCCTAATCTCCCAGACTACATTTTCAAATATTTTCCGTTCTCATTTCTCCGATCTCATCTCTCCTCTTTCATTCCTCCTCTTCCTCCAGAAGCGTATAATCCCGTTCAAATAATTCCTCACAGACCTCCAGCTTCAGCCGGTTCCACTCCAGCTTCTCCAACAGCTTTTCCCTCACAAACCGTTTGCTCTTCTGCCTGTAATGAGGCAAATGATTCTGTTCGATAATGTTCTGGAGCTCCGCCCGCCACAGAATGGCAAGCTGCAATTCCCGCTTCATTTTAGGATTCTGCTGCGCGGGTCGCATTTCCTCAATCACGATCTCTCTGCCGTTCACAGAAACAACCAGCACTCCCCAATAGGCCGGAATATGCTCTTCTACGTGTTTCGCGTGCGATCTGCCGATCACGACGTAATTCTCGTCACAGTATTTGTCGTAGTCACGGATCTGCCTCTTCAGACGCTCGTACGTATCCGCATCACTCTTAATCTCCAGCCCCGTGATTCTGCCCTCCGTCACCATCAAGACGTCAGCCCTCGATTTTCCGATGATTTTCTCCTCAAACATCCTTGCTTTCCCGAACCGCTCTTCCAGGTAGTCAAACAGGGGCTCCCTGATATCGCAGTCGTAAAGCAGCGCATCCATTCTTTCCATATCCCATAACCTCGTCGTTTTGTCCTACAGAAATTATAGGTTCTGGCTCTTTCCCTGTCAAGAACAGTCGGCTTCTCCCCTCTCTTTCCTGAAAAATGCGCAACGGTTCGCAGGACTATCCTCTGATACCCCTGCGCGTATTATAACATACTTTTAAACTTTAGCTGCTAATACGAATTCAACTGCCTTCCTCACGCCTTCACAGCCCATCTCATCTTCGTCGACCGCGCCCGTCCGTTCCTCAGGCACTCCTCCGCCGACGGCCGTATCACCTCATCCGCGATCTCACTGTAAACGCCTTCCTTCTTCAGGCGTTTAAAGGATTTCTTCACCAGCCTGTCCTCGCCGGAGTGGAAGGTCAGGATCGCCACACGGCCTCCCGGCGCCAGCACGCCCGGAAGCGCCTCTAAGAATGAGTAGAGCATTTCAAACTCGCTGTTCACATCGATCCGCAGCGCCTGAAATGTCCTCTGACACGATTTTTTCACCGCTTCCTTCCGGTCCGCTTCCTGCACTGCTGAGAGAGCCCTCTCAATAACCTGGCGGAGGTGCGTCGTCGTATCGATCTTATTGCCCTTTTTAATCTCCAGGACGACCGCTCTGGCGATCTCCTCCGCATACGGCTCGTCCGCATTTTCCAGAAGCATACCCCGCAGCTCTTCCTCGCCGATTGTACGCAGGCGCTCCGCGGCCGTGATTCCCTTCTCCGGATTCAGCCGCAGATCCAGCGGGCCCTCGGTTTTATAAGAAAATCCGCGGTCGGGATTGTCGATCTGCATGGAAGATACGCCGAGATCCGCCAGCACAAAATCGAACGGGCCCACCTCGGCCCCCACGCGGCCGACATTCGCAAAATTCTCCTGAATTATTGTCAGTATTTCCGGGCCGAAGCCCTGGCTCTGTAAGCGTTCCCGTGTCTTTACAAGCTCGATGGGATCGATATCAAGGGCGTAGAGATGGCCCTCCGACTGCAGGCACTTTAACATTTCCCGGGTATGGCCGCCGTAGCCAAGCGTGGCGTCAAGCCCCTTCTGCCCCGGCTTGATCTGAAGGAAATCGAGGATTTCCTGCACACAGATCGAGATATGCATCCCAGCCGGCGTACTTCCCTTGCTCACCACCTTCGCCACGGTATCGGCGTATTTCTCCGGCTGAAGCTCCTTATATTTTTCCTTATAATTTCTCGGATGAGTCCCTTTATACCGAACCCTGCGTTTATGTGTCTGCTCCTGATTCTCCATTTGTTCCTTCCTCTCTCCTCATATTCTCTTGTCAAAAACGCTGCTCCAGCGCCCTTATCCGGCCTGAATCCCCGTTTCTCCCGGATACAGAACCGTCCGTTCCTCCGCGCTGTTTAACGTTACAATCCACAGGACGCCGTCGCTTTCATTCAGCCAGATCTCGCCATTTCCCACGGCTACTCCCCTATAGTTCCACCAGATGGAATCCTCAGCCATAAACTGACTGAGGCGCTCCTTAAAGTCTTCCGTGAAAATCTCATCGTAATACGTTAAAAATGCCTCCGGACTGGCGGAGTCCGTTTTTGCGCCGGTTCCGGCTTCCGCCGTTTTATCGGCCCCTCCCCCCTTGACGGGGGCTGTCCGGTTTTTTACAAAATCCATAATCGTGCTGATATTCTCGTTGGCGTGTGCCTCATCGACCGCTTCGGACAGTTCGGTGTCAATCACAAATTTCGTTCCGTCGCCCATAAAGATTCGCGTAGTGGGAAATGGAACCGCCGCCTGCGGACCCGTCCCCGTTATATACGAAAGAATAGCGATTACATCTTCATTTCCATCACCGTCAATGTCACGAAAGGATACCATATCCACCGATTCGAAGGTCCACGGTGCACAGCCCTCATCCCATGCCTGAGGAAATTCATATAATATTTCATCATTTTTCGTCAAATAGAACGCGGCATCATCATGAACACGACCGGCAGGCGGCGCATAGGAAACGAAGCGGACATCTCCCCAGTTCTTCCAGGTGACATCAAAGCTCTGTCCGGCAATAATCCGGCTGCCATCCAGCGTATGTTCTCCGCCCTCTTCCGCTTCTCCACCGGCACCGGCAGCAGCGGCCTCAGACGCAGAGACCGTCAACGGCTCCGTGGTCTGCGTTTCCTCTGCGGCCGACTGCTCCGCTGCAGTGATATCTGCCGTTTGGCCATGGGAGCAGGCCGACAGAACCACTGCCGACACTGCGCCTGCCAAAATCACGTATTTTATCTTATTTTTTCGTTTCATCCTTACCTAAATTTCCTTCCAGACCTGCATTCTGTCATTCGATCCCCCGCCAAAACGGGCTTTCTTTTATCCCATGTAGTATAACACAGCCAAACCATGTCAGCAATCCTGTTGTGAAATTTCCCCGGCCTCTGTACCGGAACGCGGCTGCTTCAGCAGCAAAGCTTTCTCAGCACAAAAACGGCGGAGGCCAGCACGCCTCCGCCATTTCACACGTTTCATTTTACGCAATATATAAAATCTCCGCATCGCCCAGCGTTCTCTTTATCTCCTCCCGCAGGAATTTCTCCGCATCCGCCCTCACCTCCGGCCGGTAGCAGTACTTTCCCCGGCCGCGTCCCGTCATGAGTTCCTTGTCGTAGAGCTCCGGCGCAGCCGGAAATGCCTCTCCGTTGATCGCCCGATGCACAAAGCTGTATGTCATCAGGATAACCTCCAGAAACATCTCCTGCTTCATTTTCGGCGAGAGGTGGTCTCTCAGCGTCTCAAGCAGCGTCCGGTACTCCTCTTTCCAGCCCTCCATGATAATGACCGGGGCGATCAGCAGGCCGCAGGGATAACCGGCGTCACACATCCTGTTTACCGCGTCGATCCGCTGCATCAGAGATGATGTCCCCAGCTCAATTCTGCTGATGATGGGCTGCGGATTCACACTCATGCGGAAAATCGCCTTCCCCCGGTGATCCAGGTTCAGCAGCGGATCCACCATGTGAAATTTCGTCGGAAATGTAATATGACCGCGTCCTCTTTCAGCAAACTGTGTGATCGTCCACTCCAGATTCCCCGTAATGGTATTTTCCAGCACAAGGTCGCTGTTGCTGCCGATCTCGAAGGTTTTCTCGGTATCGCTGCTGAAGGACACCTTGATCAGCCGGTCCATCATCTGCTCCCGGTTGACAAAAAGCCGCAGATACGAGCACTTATTGTAATTGCAGACCAGGTAGCAGTACAGGCACATGGCGCTGCAGCCGGAAGAGGTATAGGGAACCAGATAATCGGATACCTTATGGTTCTCCACATACTTATGCGTCTTCCTGATTCCAATGATCAGATTCCGCTTCATCCGCCCGAATTCCTTATTGGACTTCTCCTGCATCTCGGGAATTCGGTTGTGGCTCTCTATGGGAATCCACGGCAGTTCTTTAAACTGTTCCTTTAACTCCTTTCCCAACTGGTAATTCAAGATCTCCGGCTCATAATAAACTTCATTAAAATGCTGCATACCGTCTCCGTTTCCTCCGGCTCACTTCCCACCGGAACGTTTTCTAACAGTATGCAGCAATGGCAAAAAATTATTCTTTTTTTATGGCATCCGGCCTCTATCTGCTCTTATAAAGATCGGCCGTATAATTCTCCATCGGATTCCAGTTTTTGAATTCAAAGTCATCGGCGGACACATCGGCGCCCTTCGCCTTAGCGGCATCGATGGCTCTCAGCCACTCTTCCTGTGTCTTGTCGGAAAGTGTCTTTAACTCCGTCTTATAATCGATGTTCTGCGCCAGAATACCCTGGGCGATTTCCCCGAGTCCCGGAGTGATCGCGGAAACTTCCGCATAAACGTCAGCTGTGGCCGGATTTCCCACGATCGGATCTGGTGCCAGCGCCGCTTCCTCGTTATTTAAATTGTAATACTGAAGCATAACGTCGTCGGTCATATGAGCCTTGTTGGCCGCGTCGATTACCGATACAAATCCACCGTCTTCCACGAGGCCCGCCTGATAATCCTCAGAATAGAGCGCGGTTAAATACCTGGCCGCCACATCCGGATGCTTGCAGTTTGCGGAAATTCCCATCCATGGCTGCGCTCCGATATAAGGAAGCTTGCCCTTCATTCCATCGTCCGGTGCCGGAAGCGCCATGACACCGAAATCCAGATCCGGGTTATCCTTGCGCCATGTAGAGATACACCATGCACCCTGAATGATAAATGCCGCCTGATTCTGTGCAAACAGTGCGCGGGCCTCCGGTGCCTTGATGGAAACGGTATCCGGATGGAAGCAGCCCTCTTTCACCAGTGTATCATAGAAATCAAAGGCACTCTGCATCGCCTCGGAATTCAGCGTATTCTGTCCATCCACCAGAATCATCTGGGATATGTCGCTGCACTTGCCGCCATCCAGGCTGGCCAGGGAGCGAAGCGCCAGCTCCAGACGGTTCGCCTGTGCGCCGCTGTCGATGATTCCAAAATACTTGCCATTTCCGGCGTCGCTTATCTTCCTGCACACGTCGATAAACTCGCTGCGGGTTTTCGGGAGCTGGCTCTCATCGATGCCTGCCTCTTTTAACACATTCTTATTGTAAAATACAAGGGTATTGATGATATTTGCCGATTCCGGAAGCACATACGTCTTGCCGTCAATGGTCGTGATTCCTTCATTCAGAGCGCCATCCGCAAATGTATTCAGGAAATCATCGGATACGTAATCGTTCATTGGCATAAACCAGTTTTCCTTCAGGGCCGCGCTCAGCTTCATGCCGGAGGGAAGCGGGAATAAATCCGGTGCGTTCCCCGCCTTGATGGCGGAAATAACGGTCTCCTTGAACTGATCCGCAGTCAGAACCGTGTACTCGATCGTGACGTTGGGATTCTCCTCCATAAATTTCTTGTGGAAAGCCTCCCTGCGCTCCTTCGTACTGTCACTCCAGTCGATGATCTTTAATGTCACCTTTTCGTCTGTCGGCGTATCCACGGCTTCGTTCTCTTCCTTTGCCTCTGTCACGGCTGCCGTCGTATTCGCGTCATCCTTTGTCTGCACCTTGACTCCGCAGGCGCTTAAGGATCCGGCCATAAGCACCGCCAGCACCGCCGCAAGGGCTCTCTTCACTTTTCTCATAAATATATCCTCCTTTATTTGATTTTCTTAACTCTTTACAGCTCCGGCGATACCATCTACAAAATACTTCTGCAGTGCGATGAACACGCAGATAACCGGCACGATTGCAATGCTGGCGCCGGCGGCGATGCCGGTCCAGTCAACGACATTTTCGCCTCGTAAGGCGTAGAGTCCCACAGCGAGTGTCCGCAGGGACGGATTGTTAAGCGTAATGATAAGGGGCAGCAAAAAGGAGTTCCATGTCCAGATAAACTGCATGATCACTACGGTTACCATGATCGGCTTGGCAAGCGGGAACATGACGCTGCCATACGTCTGAACGAAATTAGCGCCGTCAATGGTGGCCGCCTCTTCCATCTCTCCCGGAATCGAAGCATAGAAGCTGGAAAACAGCATCAGGAAGATGACATGGCCGCCGCCCGACTCCGCCAGAATCAGACCCACCAGACTCTGGGACAGGCCGATGTTTTTTAACAGCTCATAGATCGGGATCACGGTAAATACCAGGGGGATCGTGATGCTGGCCATGAATATCTTCATGATTAAGCCCTTTCCCACAAAGGAGTAGCGGCCCATGACGTATCCGGCCAGGGAGGTGCTTAAGAGTACGATCACAACAACCGATACCGTTACGATGATAGAGTTTTTAAAGTAGATTCCGAAATTCGCGTTATTCCATGCGCGGATAAAATTGTCCAGGTTTAAGGACTGGGGAATCAGATTCAGCCCGCTGGCGAAAAATTCATTCTGCGTCTTGAAGGAAGCCGAAATCATCCAAAGAAACGGGTAAACCCACAGAAATGAAGCCACCGCCAGGACTGCGTAGAGGACCGTCTTCCCCACCTTGTTTAAAATCGATGTTTTTTCCATATGCCCCTCCTATATCGCGTTTTTCTTCTGAAACGCCGTCTTCACCACATTGCCCACCGTTCCGATCACCACGACAATGATTCCAAAAGTCATGGCTGCGGCACTGGCGTAACCCAGCCGGGGCATTCCGCTGCTGCTGGCATAGGCCGTCCGGTATACAAAGGTAGCCGCCACATCCGTGGAGTAAAACGGTCCGCCATTGGTCATGGTCTGAATCAGGTCGAATACCTTTAAGGAACTGATGATACAGAGTACGGTAATCACGCCGCCGATCGGAATGATCAGAGGAAATACCACATGGAGAAATGTCTGCCACTTGTTCGCACCGTCGATGGTCGCCGCCTCATATACGTCCTGGGATACGCTCTGCAGCGCCGCCAGCCAGTAGATCATAAAGGTACCGGAATCCTTCCAGACACCGATGAGCACTACCACGATCAGCGCCGTGTTGGTATTGCCCAGCCAGTTTAATCCCCTCACTCCGAAGAGAGACAGAAACTGGTTGATGGAGCCTGTTCCGCCGAAGATGAACATCATGATAATTCCCACGATGGAAGCCGTCGTAATGACTGGCAGGAAGAACACAGTTCTGAAAAATGTGGCGCCCTTCTTTAATATACTGTTAAAGATATAGGCCAGGGCCAGAGAAATCACCAGCTGCAGCGGAACGGCCATGAGCATGTACTTGAAGCTGTTAGCCACCGCATTAAAAAAGTATTTGTCCTGTAACAGCTCTTTAAAGTTGTCCAGTCCGACGAACAGGGCGCTTGATGTCATTCCCGACCAGTCCAGAGTCGAATAAAAAATACTGGAGAGTATCGGATACCCCTGAAACAATATGTAGAGTATCAGTGTGGGAATCATAAAGATCCAGCACCACATGTTTATGCGCCTTCTCTGCTTCTTTCTGCGGTCCACTGTTCTGGCCGGCGAAGCGGCTGAAAACTGTCCTTTCATGGAAAGCCCTCTCTTTCTTCCTGTTTAATTATTTTTTATAATCAATTAGGTATTGCTTTTGCTGGTTACAATATAACACTTTTCCGCATGACACGCAATATAAAATCAAAAAATAAAGTGTTTTTGTTCATTATATCACTTTTAAAGAAATTTTATTGTGCATTTTACACATATATTTTTATTCTTTCTTTTTGTTATAATAGTTACAAAATATAATCAATCAACCAGATACATTACAGGAGGATTTCCATGACGATCAACATTTTATATCCCTCACATTCCGGTTCGCCTGTTGTCTTTGCCGCACAGGAGCTGTCCCGGTGCCTGGCGGAAATAGTTGCGGATTCAATAATTATACTTAATAACCAGAATTGCGGGCCGGATGACGTCACACTGCGGCTCGAATCGCTGGGAAACCCGAAAAACAGCGAGGACGCTTACTCCATCGACGTCACCTCCGCCGGAGGAAGCATCTCGGGTAGCAATGACCGCAGCGTCCTTCTCGGCGTCTACAAATACTTATGGCTCCTTGGCTGCCGTTTTCCCGCTCCCGGCCAGAAGCATGAATACATACCTTCCTTATATAAGAAAGAACAGCTCGCCGCCTGCTGCCGGAAGAAAGCCGCGCTGCGCCACCGGGGCGTCTGTATCGAGGGAGCCAACTCACTGGAGAATATTCTGGACTTCATCGACTGGCTGCCAAAGATGGGATACAACAGCTTCTTTCTCCAGTTTCAGCTTCCCTATACCTTTATGGCCCGCTGGTATCACCACGAGATGAATCCGCTCTTAAAACCGGAGGAATTTACGAGAGCGGCTGCCGCATCCTTCACGGAAAAGATCGGGGAGGCGCTTCAAACGCGTGGTCTTCTGCTCCATCAGGCGGGCCACGGCTGGACCGGGGATGTGCTCGGCTTCCCCTGTGCAGACTGGAAAGCCATTACCGAACCGCTGCCGCCGGAGACCAGCTCCCTCGCCGCCTGTGTAAATGGGAAGCGGGAATTATTTCACGGAGTGCCCATGAACACAAACCTCTGCTACTCCAACGAAACCGTTATCGAAAGTTTTTCCGACCGGGTTGCAGAATACTGTGTACAGCATCCAGCAGTTTCCTACCTCCATGTTTGGCTGGCGGATGAATTTAACAATATCTGTGAATGTGAGGCCTGCCGTGCCCAGCTGCCCACAGACCAGTATATACGGCTGCTGAACCGGATCGACGAGAAGCTGACCAGTCTGCACCTCGACACAAAAATCGTCTTTCTGCTCTATCAGGAGCTTCTGTGGCCGCCAGTAGAGGAAGCCTTCCGCAATCCGGACCGTTTTCTCCTGATGTTTGCCCCTATCAGCCGTACCTTCGAGCATTCCTACCAGCTGAGGGACAGCTACGGGCCCATTCCGGCCTATGAGCGGAACCGGATCACCCTTCCAGTGGGACTCGATGAGAACATGGTGTTCTTAAGATCGTGGCAGAACTATTTCCACGGGGAAAGCTTCGTATACGATTATCCGCTGGGCCGTGCACACTACGGCGATTTCGGCTATATCCACATCGCCGAAATTATCGGCCAGGACATCCGGAAGCTGAAACAGATGGGCATGGACGGTTATATCAGCTGCCAGGAGCTTCGGGAATGTCTCCCTAACGCATTTCCGGGCTACGTCATGGGCCGTATGCTCTTTGATGAGGACGTAACGTTTGAAGAGCTGAAGGAAGAATACTTCAGCGCCGCCTACGGGCCGGGCTGGGAACGGGTTCTTTCCTATTTAACAAAACTGTCTTCCCTGTGCAGCTGCGACTACTTCAACGGAAAAGAAAACCGAAAGGATCCGAAAGAAGCGGCAGCCATGAGGGAATTGATCGAATACGTGGATTGTACTCCAGTGTCCGGGACAGACGGTGCAAAGAGCCGCACGGCCGTGCAAAATTTATTTTGGAAATATCTTGACTACCACCGAGAATATAGTTTACGATTAGGGAAAGCGCTGATGAAGCTGGCCGAGGGAAACGAATCGGAGGCACAGGAATGCTGGCGGCAGTTCCAGAATATGGTCTGCGAACGGGAAACGGAATTTCAGGATTGCCTCGATGTTTACCGCGTCACCGAGGTTTCCACCAAATACACCGGTTTCCGGCTGGAAGAACCGCTCGTCAGCACACTTTAGAGCTTGTTTGGAACTTGTTTTCCACATGCTCTGGTAAAATTATAACGATGGAAGAATGAGGTTGCTGCAGCCATGTATAAGGGAAAAAAGAAGAAAGCCTCCAACCGGAGCCGGATATTGGAGTGTATTTACCGGAACGCGCCCATTGCCCGAACCGATATCGCAGAAGAGACCGAAATCACACCCGCAACGGTAACCATGAACGTTACCACACTGATTTCGGAAGGATTTGTAAGAGAGTTGGGAGAAGCCTCCACGGATGAGGGCTCCTCGGGCCGCAAGCGGGTTCTGATCGATATCATACCCGACAGAGCTTACAGCATCGGTCTGGAGTTTACCCAGAAGGCCCTGGTCATCTGCATCACGGACTTAAAAGGCCGCATCCGCTTTCAGCACGTGGAACCGTTCAATGAGGAGCTGGCCGGCCGGATCACTGACGCCATTATCGATGGTGTCAAGGGCCTGGTCGCAGAGTCCGGTATTTCCTGGGACGAAATCGTTGGAATCGGAGCCGCGGTTCCAGGCCATATGAACGGGAGCGCCTCCAGTCTCGTGACCAACCGGAAGACATGGCAGAATTTCGACCCGAAACGGATTGAACAGGAACTTCCGCTCCCCATCGTCTGCGAAAACAACGCGCGCTGCATGGCTCTTGGCGAGTATCTCTTTTCCCCGCAGGAGAGCCCTGACAGCTTCGCCTTTTTCCATGTAGGCATGGGTATGTTCTGCGCCAACGTCGTGGACGGTGAGAT
>ENA-OQNO01000845-OQNO01000845.1-human-gut-metagenome-genome-assembly--contig:-NODE-845-length-24110-cov-3.251470_pt1 | contig 24110 bp, 16 predicted proteins | sample MGYA00242629_ERZ504880 | MGnify/ENA primary metagenome ERZ504880 (study PRJEB26092, sample SAMD00036377) | human gut metagenome | host: Homo sapiens | study: EMG produced TPA metagenomics assembly of... | reverse complement strand
GGATCCGGCTGAAGATATTTCGGAGGTGCAGTTCCGGGCTGAATGGGTGCAGGAATTGACGTAGACGGAAGAATTTACTGTATGCAGGAAACTGTAGAAAATGGAGTTGCTGCGCGGGCTGCCGGTTTTTTCTGAACTTTAATTGAAAAAGTGACAGGTGATTGCGAAAAATCACCTGTCACTTTTTTCGTTATAGAAAAGCCTGCTCTGTGAAACGAAAAAACGCTGTGAGTTCTGCACACCCGTAAAAAATGTAGCTGCTGAAACATCCCGGAGCCGGTACTGGAGTTTAAGTGAGCCTGACGCTCTGTTCGTGCAAATGTTAAAAAAATAACGTTCTTGGTGACAATATCTTGTTATATTTGCATAAGAAAACAAGATTTTTACAAAAAAAATAGTGTTATAATAATAAAAAATAAAAGGAGGACCTGGAAATGAAGAGCTTTGAGCAGAAAATATTCCCGTATCTTTTACTGGCTCCGACCATGATTATCTTCGGCCTGTTTCTGTTTTTTCCGGCGCTGAACGGCCTGTGGATATCGCTGACGAAATGGGATGGCGTGAATCCCCAGGTATTTGTGGGAGTAAAAAATTATGTGACGCTTTTTGGAGATAAGAGCTTCTGGAACTCGTTTGTGAGGACGCTTATATTTACTCTGGTATCCGTCCCCTCGGTCTATGTGGCGGCCCTCGGACTGGCGGTACTGCTGACTGGAGGGATTCGCGGAAGCAATTTCTTCCGGGCGGTGTTCTACTGGCCGACCATGATTTCCACGATCATCGTCGGACTTACCTGGCGTTTTTTGCTGGGAGAAGATTTCGGCCTGGTCAACTACCTGCTGACTGCCATGGACCGGACACCGGTCAAATGGCTGACTGATCCGAACAATGCCATGGGAGTCGTGATCTTTGTCACGGTCTGGAGCATGGCAGGCTACTACATGGTCATGTTCGTGTCGGGAATCAAGGCGATTTCTGAGACATACTACGAGGCGGCCCGAATCGATGGTGCAGGCGCGTGGCAGCAGTTTCGGTTCATCACGCTTCCTCTGCTGAAACCTACCAGTCTTCTGGTGCTGGTTTTATCCACGGTATCGATCATCAAGACGTATCCCCTCGTATATTCCCTGACCCAGGGCGGTCCGGCCGGGGCTACGAAATTCATGGTGCAGATGATCCAGGAGACGGGCTTCGAAAAGAATAAGATGGGCTATGCCAGTGCGATGACCATGGCGCTGTTTCTTATCCTGGCACTGTTTACGATTATTCAGTTCAAACTGAATCAGGGAGGTGAGCAGGATGCAGACTAAAACAAAGAAAATTTGTACAGAGGGGCTCAAATGGATTCTTCTTCTGGTTTTGACCTTTTTGTTTCTGATGCCGGTAGTCTGGGTGATCTGCTCTTCCTTTAAGAGCGTCGGCGAGCTGTTTTCCTGGCCGCCCAGCCTGCTGGGGAAGAATCCGTCTCTGGATAACTACACAAAGGCCATGGCGGAAGGCCACTTTGGCATATACTTTTTCAACACGGTATTTGTCAGCCTTGTGGCCACATTTCTGACTATAGTGGTAAATGTGATGAGCGGCTATGCATTTGCCAAGTACCATTTCAAGGGGGACAAAATCCTGTTTGGAATCGTCCTTGCGACGCTGATGGTACCGCTGGAAGTCATTATGATCCCCATTTTCAAGGTGATTGTGGCGACTCATCTATACAATAATTTGTGGGGGCTTATCATTCCGGCGGTCGCATCCCCGACGGCGGTGTTCCTGGTGCGCCAGTACTATGTGGGGATTCCCGACGCCTATATGGAGGCGGCCCGAATCGACGGCGCGTCGGAGTTTAATATTCTCTTAAAGATCATGCTTCCCATGGCAAAGCCGGTCATATCGGTTCTCTGTATTTTCTCCTTCATGTGGAGATGGAACGACTATCTGTGGCCGAAGCTGGTAATTAACGGAAAGGAACGCTATACCATCCAGCTGGCCCTGGCCAACTATTCGGGTGAGTATTCTGTGGACTGGAACAGCCTTCTGGCCATGTCCGTGATCTCGATGATACCGGTGATTATTGTATTTGTAACGCTTCAGAAATATATTATCGGCGGCATGACTGCCGGAGGAGTAAAGGAATAAGAGGAGGGTCTGCTATGAAGTACTTGGAATATCCGCTGTTTGCGGAAGGTTATGTCAACCGATTTCTGACCGCCGGTGTCTTCACGGAGGTTCAGCAGTTTGACAAGGTGAAGCTGCACGGTCGGGTGAATGAGTGGCTGAAAAAGGGATTTGCAATCCATGAAAATCCGTGCAGAAAAGAGTTTGTCAGGAAGAGGCAGGAGAATATGCCGGATTATCTGGAACTTGACGGGGCCGCGGACGGGAAAAATGTGGAGGTCTTCGGGCAGACGCGCCCGCTCATTCCGTACTTTCCGTTTGGCAACACGGGCGTGGATGGCTCTGGATTCTATTACTGTCCGACCTGGCTGCGCATGTACAGTTATGTACTGCTGGAGGCGGAGACGGACTGTGATGTAGAGTTTGAGCTGGAAACCTGCGGCGGTGTTACAATCTGGGTGGATGGGGCGTTTGTCACGGACTTTACCCCATTTACAAGGAACATGGTGAAGAAGACGACGGTCGTTTTGCCGCTTAAGGCGGGAAAAAACCGGCTTCTGGTCTGCCTCGATGATCTGGCGGAGCGGGACACGGACTACTATTTCCGCTTAAAACGCCTGGGAGACGCGTCGCTTACCATGCTGGTGCCGGTGAGGGATGAAGTGGATGCAGACGTGATCGGGCGGATGGAAAATATGCTGGATCAGATGTATTTTGATAAGGAAGCGTATATCAGTGAGACGGTGAAGCTAAATATATCGAATCCATTTTCCTGTCCTCTGCCTGTCACGGTTGAAGTTGCCCCAGGTGAATTTATCGAGAAAATGGAGGGACAGGAAGGTCTGGTACGTACCTTCCGCTATGAACTGGAGCAGGAACAGAAGGTTCTGGAGCTTTTCGAGTCGGATGAGATCCCGCCGGGATACTGTTACTTTACGGCATGTGCAAACCATCAGGGGATTTCTCTGAAGCGTAAGATTGGAAATCAGCTGGTCCGAAAAGAATTCTTAGAGTATCACGAGGCGGATCTGGAGGAGAGAAAGCGCCATATCCTGGAGGTGATCACAGAGTATGCGCCGGAAAATACATACAAGGCGGCTGCGCTCTTAAAGCTGGGCCGCGAGACGGAACGTGCGGAGCGGATCCTTCTCACGGAACTTCCAGGCGTATGGGCGAGAAAGGACTGTTCGGACTTCCATTTTATTATTATGCTGTATATTTACCATACATTTTATGAACGTCTGTCGCCGAAGATGCGGGAGGAGCTGGAGCTTGCCATGTGCGGCTTCCGGTACTGGATCGATGAGCCGGGAGATGACGTGATGTGGTTTTTCAGTGAGAATCACGCGCTTTTATTCCATTGCTGCCAGTATCTGGCGGGAAGCTGGCTTCCGGACAGAACCTTCACAGGCAGCGGGAAAACCGGGCGGGAGGTGAGCGCCAGAGGCGAGGAGCTGCTTCGCGAGTGGTTTGAGGGCTTCTTCGAAGAATTTATTACCGAATGGAACTCCAACGCCTATATTCCGGTAGACGTGCTGGGCTTGGGCACACTCTATAATTTGACGGAGCCCGGAAGCGAATTTCATCAGAAGGCTAAACGGGCTCTGGATATGATTTTCTACTCACTCCGGGTGAATGCCCACAAGGGAGCCGTGATGACCAGCTTCGGCCGCTCCTACGAAAAGGAATTGAAGGGGAATTACAATGCCGGCACGACGTCTCTCCTCTATCTCGCCTATGGAGACGGGTATTTGAACCGGGCCTGCAATGGCTGTATTCCGCTGGCTCTCGGAGACTACGCGGCGCCGGAGGCGTTTAAGCCTTACGGAGCGTTAAAGGAGAATCAGGAACTGATATTTAGGAATACTCAAGGGTTTGAGAAGCATGTGAATCTCTATCTGTATAAGAATGCTTATGCCCTGCTCTCGACTGCGGTGGGATTCAAACCATTTCAGAAGGGGTATCAGGAGCATATTGTACAGGCGGTGATTGATGAACTGGCCCAGGTGTTTGTAAACCACCCGGGGGAGTCATTCCCATACGGCAGCGGCCGGCCTAACTTCTGGGCCGGAAATGGGAGTCTGCCTCTGGCAGTCCAGTACCGCAATACGGCGATTCTCCGGTATCGGATTGGCAGGGAGGAACGAATCGGCTATACTCATGCTTACATACCTCTCTCTGCGTTTACCCGGTATCTTGGGGAAGATGGCGTCATTGTCCTGGAAAAGGGCGGCACTTACATTGCGGTGAAGGCGATGAACGGGCTGACCATGCAGCAGGAGGGACCAAACTGTTTCCGGGAATTCATGAGTCAGGGCCGTGATAATGTGTGGGTTATCCGGGCAGGACGTATGGACGAGTACGGCGATTTGGATGCGCTGCTTGCTGCGTTTAAGAAAATAGAGATTCGGACAGACGGGGAGGAGACCGTGGTAAGGGATGAAAGGGGAACGGAGTTCCTGACCGGCCCGGATTTCCTTCTGAAAGTAAACGGAGAAACGGTCTATGACTATCCGCTGGACGTGGAGGGCAAATTAAATCTGGAGGAATGCGATCGTGGTTGAGAAGCAGATTATGGAAGAAAAGCTGAATCTTGTATCTGACAAGATGATGATACTGAAAAATAATGGAATGAAGGAGAAATATCCGGTCAGCCTGATCGACATCAATTGTTGGGAATGGCCGCAGGGGGTGGGACTCTTCGGCCTTTACCGGTATTATGAGATGAGCCGGAAGCCGGAGCTGCTCACATTCCTGACGGATTGGTATGACAGACGCATGGAGGAGGGGATCGTTGAAAAAAATGTGAATACGACTTCCCCCATGCTGACACTCACCTACCTTTATGAAATTACAAAAAAGGAGTCCTATCTCGCCTTTATTGGGGAATGGGCGGACTGGATCATGGAGGAAAAAGGACTGATCCGGACCGGAGACGGCTGTTTTCAGCATATGATCACCGGCAATCCCAATGACTCGGAGATCCTGATCGACACACTGTTTATGACGGTGCTGTTTCTGGCCAGGGCCGGCAGGCTCTTACACCGGCCGGACTATATCGAGGAAGCAAAGTATCAGGTTTTGTGCCACATTAAATACCTTCTGAATAAAAATGAGGGGCTGTTTTACCATGGCTTTAATTTTAAGCGGAACGACAATTACGGCGGAATTCTCTGGGGGCGTGGAAATTGCTGGTATACGATTGTGGCAATGGAGCTGATCCAGGAAATTCCCATGGAGGAAGGGCTGAAACGCCATTTCCTTACGGTTTATGAAAATCAGGTGGAGGCACTAAAACGGTATGCAGATCCGGAAACGGGGCTGTGGCACACGGTAATCGACGACCCGGACAGCTACCTGGAACTCTCCGCCAGCGCGGCATTTTTAAGGGGCATTATGCAGGGCGTGAGGCTTGGAATTCTGAAACGGGAAGAGTACGAGGGGCTCATAGAAAAGGCCGTGAAGGGGCTGCTGGACAACATCGACGATGACGGAACGGTGAAGAATGTATCTTATGGCACCCCAATCGGGCTTGATAAGGAATTTTATAATAAAATTCCGTGCTGCCCCATGACGTATGGACAGGCACTGATGATACTGGCCCTTCAGGAGGCATTGACGGATTACTGGCATTCATGACCCGAAACATCATCAGTACAGTACACCAGGAGGTTGTGACAATGAAAGAACGCGTATTTTTTGAAGAATTTGAATCTCTGTATTATTTTCATGGAAGTACACAAAACTGGTCGATGCAGGGCTTTCATTTTCATAACCAATATGAGATTATTCTGTTTTTAAGCGACGGGGCGCTGCTGGAAATCGGTGACCGCGTCTACCGTGTGATGAAGGGTGATCTGTTTTTTATTAACAACCGGGAATACCACCGCACCAGCGGGGCGGAGGGACAGGAATACAACCGTTACGTCCTGATGTTTGAACCGGAACTGCTGGAACCGATGAAAAAGGCGTTTGGCTATGACTTTGGCATGTTTTTCGAGAACAGGGGTGATGATTTCGTCCATAAGCTCTATCTGGAGGGGGAAAATCTGAAGCGGGTAGAGCGGCTGCTGGCCAGAATCGAGACAAATATAGGCAGCGGCAGCAGTGATGAAGCGTCTGTAAAGATCCGCCTCTCCATTCTGGAGCTGATTACCGCCATCAATGAGATGTATAAGTTTTTTACGAAGGAGAAACATACTGCCCCGGATCCGGAGGAACGGAAACGGAAAGGGGAGGAGGAGAAGTTCCGGGACCCGATTCTGTACCGGGAACGGTTGGAACAAATCAAAAAATACATCGCGACCCACGTGGAGGAAAAACTGGACCTGGATGAGATTGCGGGAAAATTCTATATGAACCGTTATTATTTGAGCCATTATTTCAAAAAGGAGACCGGTTTTACGGTTCTGCAGTATGTGACGAACCAGAAGATTATTGCGGCCAAAGCGCTTTTGAAAAAGGGAACTTCGGTCACGGATGTGGCGCTGAAACTTTCTTACAACAGTGACAGCCACTTTATCTCGGTGTTTAAAAAGAATACGGGGATAACACCGAAAAAGTATGCACAGAATAAAAAGAACAATAATGTATGATTTTTGATGATTTATCTGTGATTAATTGTGCAAAATAACTGATAAAATAAGCGTATCAAGAGTAAAGGAGAGGATATTATGAAGAAATGGTTATCAGTTCTGCTGGCAGGGGCTATGGTATTGGGGACGCTTTCCGGCTGTTCCGGCGGGGGCAGGAAAGCCGAAAATGAAGTAAAGACGTTGGATGTCGTCTGGTTCAGTGATGGAAAAGAGGGGGAATCCTTCATGAAACTGGCCGACAAATATATGGAGGAGCATCCGAATATCAAGATCGAGCTGATTGAAGTTCCGTATGCGGATCTCGAAAGCAAGATCAAGAACATGATCAACGGCAAGGAAGCTCCGGCGCTGGCCAGGCTTACGAATATCGGGCCGTTCCAGAACCAGCTGGTGGATTTGGGCGGATACGTGTCGGACAAGGCTGCGTTCCAGAACAGCTTTGGCGAGGGTTTAAAGTTTATATTTGACGGAAAAATCCTGGCGGCTCCCATGGATGTAACGGCCAATGGATTAATTTATAACAAGACAGCGTTTGAAAAAGCCGGTGTGGCTGTGCCGCAGTCAGAGGATGAGATCTGGACCTGGGATGAATGGAAGGAAGCCATGAAGACCGTGATGGATAAGAGCGACTGTAAATACGGACTGGTCTATGACAAGTCTCCGCAGCGTTTCACCACTCTGCTGTACGAGGCTGGAGGCAGCATGTTAAACAGCGATTTAACGGCGTCGAATTTCAACACAGATGAGACGAAAAGGGCGGTAAGCTTCTTTAAGGATCTGCACGACGAGGGAATTATTCCGACCTCTGTATGGCTGGGATCGGAAAACCCCAACAACCTGTTCCGTACCGGTCAGGTGGCCATGCATTTTGCGGGAAGCTGGATGATTGCAAACTATAAGGAAGAGATTACGGACTTCGACTGGGGCGTCACCTATCTGCCAAAGGAAGCGATCCGTTCCTCCGTACCGGGCGGCAAGTACCTGGCTGCTTTCCAGAACACCGGTGTGGAAAAGGAAGCTGCGGAATTCATCGAATGGATTTCCAAAGCGGAGAACAATGCGCAGTACTGCGTGGAAAACAGCTACCTATCTCAGGTTAAGGGCAACGAGAGTCTGGACTATGAATACGGAAAAGAATTCTTCACGATCTTCTCTCAGGAGCTGGCAGCTACCGGACCGCAGCCGGGTGCAGAGTGGGGCTACCAGGCGTTTACCGGGGCGATTCAGAATGATTTGAGAGATAAGCTGATCGAGGTGCTGGCCGGCCAGTTGACGGTGGACCAGTATGCGGAAGATATGGATAAGCTGATTACGGATACGCTGGAGGAATTGAAATAGTTTGACTGTCTGTAACGGTTGGTATAGTTGGAAGAGGATGTCTGAGGGAAAAGAATAGTAAACTGGGATCAAAGGAAATGGGTTTGTGAACCAGTGAGATGAGCTGCCGTACCGGATGAGGGGATCAGATGGGACGGCGGCTTTTTTAGGGGGAATAGGGGACTGATAGATACTGCGTATCTTATTATTTTGAATGTTTTGATTTCTATTTATGATAGAAGACAAGAACACCCGTGCTTTTAAACGTGGGATGAATTGTTAAATGGGCATATCTGACCTGTAAACCTTTTCTCATATTTGAGGAATTCAATAACAAAACGATCGTTCTAAAAACAATTGAAATCTACAATAAAAAGAGGCAAAATAAACCAATAAAAGATGTAATATTTTTACTGTATAGTAAGAGAAAAGGTATACTTAAGATGGAGAAAGCCTACCGGTATCTAATCTATCCAAATGAGGAGCAGAAGAACTTCATAAGCAGAACGTTCGGCTGCTGCCGTTTCGTATATAACTATTATCTTGACAAAAGAGTTTTAGAATATCAGGAAAACGGAGTTACTCTGACCTATCAGGAATGTTCCGCCGATATAAAGTATTTAAAGGAAACGTATGAATGGCTAAAGGAGGCCGATTCCATCTCCCTTCAGACCACCTTAAAGAATTTAGACCGTGCTTTCCAGAAGTTTTTTAAAGCGCACACCGGGTTTCCAAAATTCAAGAGCCGGAAGAATCACCGTCAGTCCTATACGACGAAGATGACAAATGGTAATATCCGAATTGGAGAAGGAAAGATTAAGCTGCCAAAACTTGGCTACGCAGGAACCATCCGGAAAATATTACGTATCACTTTGCTGTACGGAGGTAGAGATGCTGAAGCTTAAAGCAACAGATCGGTGTGCCGGGATTGACTTCGGGCTTCGTACCTTTGCGTCGTTGTATGAAAGTGTGTTACCGATACAGGAGTGCGACGAAAACCATGTGGGAAATCCTGCTTTAGATAAATCCAATGAGGAATCAACAAAGATAGAAAACTGTCATTACCTTATAAGAAGTGAAAAACGTCTTGCCCGTTTACAGAGAAGACTGTCCCGAAAACTAGAAAGAAGAAGTACCGTCGGAACTCCGGGAAGTACGCCTGTGGAGACAGAGGATGCGAAGTCGCAGAAGCAGGAATCACGCTGCTTTAGTGGTGTGAGGTTCAAAATAATTCAAGAACTTTCGTAAAATACCATATCTAAAACTTTAAAGGATAAGATTCAATATATCCAGATTGCTTGTTTGTCCGACCGCCTTAGCGAGGTGGTCGGACAAACATATAAAATATTTCTTCATTTCCTCCTTGCATTTCTAAAATATAATAATTAAATTCCCCCAAAGGATTTTAGAAGCGATAATTAGTAATATTTGACCGAAGACGAGGACGGAATCATTAAGTATAGTATTTTCGCCATTGACAACATTTAGGCTATAAAAAATGGGAACAGTCTGTTGAATGATTGCCAAAACTAAAGAAGGTTAAATAAAATATAATAACTATAAAAACAAAAATAACGGCAAAAGTAAAAAATGATAAAAATATTTTTATAATATAGTCAATGACGTTGCATTATGCAGCTTTTACAAAATATATTTGTCTGTTTTGTTTAAAATAATGAAAAACAAGATATTAAACTTAATTTAATAAATGATATTGACAATGCCGCGAAAGAAGCGTATATTAAAAAGCAGGAAGAGTATTGGAACTTCTAATGAGTAAAAATTAAACTTAATTTAATGGAGGAGAAAGGCATGAGAAAAAAACTGATCGGATTATCAATCGCCACAGCACTTGGGATCATGAGTCTGACTGCATGCAAGAGCCAGCCGGCTGAAAACGCGAGCACCAATGGAGCCGCGGATACGACGGCCCAGGCAGAGGGAACGAAAGAGGAAGGCACATCAAAAGAGGCGTCGGGGGATCGCGTTAAACTGGAAATATGGGACTGGTGGGGAGATGGTCAGTATAAATACGTAATTGAACAGCTCTGCCAGAACTTTAATGAGTCTCAGGATACATATGAAGTGGTGCATGTTAACTATCCATGGGGGGATGTGTGGACAAAGGCATTGGCAGCCACCGCAGCAGGGAATCCGCCTGATGTGATTATTCAGGATATCCGTACCGTTACGCACAGGGCGGAAGCAAAGCAGGCGACGGACTTGACGGATCTGATTGCAAAAGAGGGCGATGGTTTTACAGACCAGTTTTATCCACAGCTGATGGATGCCATGATGTATGACGGACATGCCTATGGACTGCCTTACGTAACAGATACCAGAATACTTTACTATGACAAGGATGCATTTGCGGAGGCGGGACTGGATCCGGAAGCACCGCCAGAAACGTGGGCGCAGCTTGTGGAGTATGCCAGAAAGCTGGATGTGAAAAAGGACAACGGTTCCTATGAGCGCCTTGGATTCTTCCCGGGAACCCTGGAGTGGAATGCATGGGCATTTACCGCTGACGGAAAAGATTATACAGACGCAGACGGCAATGTCTACGTGAACACACCTGAAAAGGTAAAGATGTTTGAGAATATTTATAATGATTTTTACCAGTATTATGGAAAGAAAGAACTGGACAGTTTTTCGGCTGAATTTGGTAATGGTATGACGAATCCTTTCGTCGCCGGCAAAGTGGCGATGTGGGTGAATACACCGACCGAATTTACAAAGGTACGCGACTACGCGCCAGATAAGAATTACGGTGTGGCCCTGCTTCCTGCACTGGAAGAAGGCGGCGAACAGTATTCCTGGGGCGGCGGTTTCTCTGTTGAGATCCCTTACGGAGCCAAGGATACAGAAGGTTCGTGGGAATTCGTAAAATTCATCACCAGCAAGGAATCACAGATTTATTGGGCATCTGAAGTTTACGATACCGTAGCTAATATTGAAGCATCGCAGGATCCGTCCCTGATGGATATCCCTGTATTTAAGATGGCGCTGGAGGCCATGCCGACCACAGTCGTTACTCAGGACCGTCTGACTGCACCGGGCGCTTCTGACATCGTGCTTCCGTATCTGGATGAGATCATTCTGGGTAACAAGACACCGCAGGAGGCACTTGACGAGGCTCAGGCTTCAGTTGAACAGTTGGTTCAGGACAGCAAATAACGGCGCTGGTAACTTTCTGTCACGGAGACAGGGGAAGACACAGGGGGTGTCAGATGACAAAGATAAAACACACCATGACGAAGCGTGAAAGCAGAGAGGCGCGAGCGGGCTGGCTGTTTATCAGTCCGTGGCTGATAGGCTTCCTCTGTCTGACAGGAGGACCATTGCTTTTTTCGCTGTATGCATCATTTACTAATTATAATATGACTTCCAGAATGGACTTTATCGGGCTTTCCAATTACATAAAGATGTTTACTAAGGATCCTGTATTCTGGAAGTCATTGGGAAACACACTTTACTACGTGGCGCTGGCAGTGCCCAGCTCCTGTATCTGTGCGATTTTTCTTGCGACGCTGCTGAACCAGAAGGTAAAGGGTACACCGCTGTTTCGGATGCTTTTTTACCTGCCTACCGTACTTTCCGGTGTGGCGGTATATCAGCTCTGGATGCAGCTGCTGGCGCCTCAGAGCGGACTGATCAATTCCGTGCTGCGGCTGGTGGGGATCGAAGGGCCTTCCTGGCTCTCCGATCCGGCCTGGACGAAACCGTCTCTGGTTATGATGCGGGTATGGGCGCTGGGAACCAGCATGCTGTTATACTTATCTTCCATGAATTCGGTTTCCAGGGATTTGTATGAAGCAGCCGATATTGACGGCGCCTCGTTTTTACAGAAATTTCGCAAGATTACACTGCCGCAGATTTCGCCCATTATCTTTTTTGACATCATCACCAATATGACGGGTGCATTTCAGGTATTCCAGGAGGCGCTGGTCATGAGCAAGAACGGTAAGGGAGATCCGGCAGGGTCCCTTCTGTTCTATAATCTGCATATTTATCAGGAGGCATTTACCCATTACGACATGGGATATGCGTCGGCGATGGCATGGTTTTTGCTTTTGATTGTTATGTCGATAACTGTGGTCAATCTGATTGCATCAAAATACTGGGTACATACGGAAGAAGGTGAGACGTAATGGCTGCTGATACGAAAACAGGAAAGAGGGGCGGACTGACCAGCAGACGCAGGAAAAAGACAATCGTCAACGTGATCTGCTTCATTCTTCTGGCGGCCGCATCCCTGACAGTGCTCATGCCCCTGTGGTTCATGGTCTCCACCGCCTTAAAGAGCATGGATGAGATATTTACGTATCCGATTACGTGGTATCCTCACGAGCCAATATGGAGCAACTTTAAGGATGCCTGGGTAAGCGCGGAATTTACCCGGTGGTTTTTCAATTCCGTATTTGTGGCGGCATTTGCCATTATTGGCGGTGTTCTCGCTAATTCTCTGGTTGCCTATGGATTCGCAAAGATACGGTTTCCAGGCAGAAACATCATGTTCTCCATTATACTGGCGACGATGATGATTCCGGAATTTGTGACGATGATCCCCCAGTACGTCCTGTATGCGAAGCTGGGATGGGTCGGCACGTATCTGCCGCTTATTGTACCGCAGTTTATGGGATCTGCATACTTTATCTTTATGCTCCGGCAGTTTTACTCGGGGATTCCCAACTCGGTCATTGAATCGGCGCAGATCGACGGCGCCTCCCATTTCCGGATCTGGAGAAGCATCATGCTTCCTATGGCCAAGCCTGCAATCATGACAGTGGTAGTACTCTCCTTTAACTGGAGTTGGAATGACTTTTTGAAGCCGCTGCTGTACCTGATGGATACGAAGACTTTCACCTTGCAGCTGGGGCTTAAGATATTCGTGAGCCAGTCCAATACCCAGTGGAACTACTTAATGGCGGCTTCCTGTATTGTTTTGCTTCCGATTATCGTCGTTTTCATGTGCCTGCAGAGATACTTTACAGATGGCATGAATATCGGCGGAGCGGTAAAGGGATAGCTTATTGCTGCTGTTCACTCTGTTGAAGCCTTTGGCGAATTGAAATATCATTTGCCGTGAAGTATAATGGTACTATGAAATTCAGACAAATGAAAAAGGAAAAGGAAGAAATATGGCAGACCAGAATAATCAGGTACAGCTCAAGAATTTTAACAGAAGAACAGTGCTGGGGTACATCAGAAGGAACGGCACGGCTACGAAGGCAGGACTCGCCAGCGTTACCGGCCTGACGTTTATGGCGATCAAGAAGATCCTGGCAGAGCTCCAGGAACTGAATCTGATCCGTGACGGACAGATGGAATCGGGCGGCATGGGCAGAAAAGCAGTATCCTATGTGATCAATGAGAATTACCGCTACACCATAGGCATCCATATCAATAAATTTATTACCGGTATTGCCCTCTTAAATCTGCGGGGGCAGATTCTGGCCATCGAGCGGTATTCTATGGATAAGGAATTTGAGAATCAGAACGATTTTGTGACCATGCTGGCTGAGGCTGTGAACAGAGTGATAGAAAAATCCGGTGTAAAGCGGGACGATATTCTGGGGATTGGTGTAGGCGCTCCAGGTCCCCTGGACTGTGAAAGCGGCGTAATCCTGACTCCGCCCAATATGCCGATGCTGGATTACCTTCCTTTGAAGGAAACGCTGGAGGGAAGAACCGGTTTTCCCGTCTTTCTGAATAAAGATACGAATGTAATCGCATTTGCCGAGTACTGGTACAGAAATAACCGGGACTGCTCCAATCTCGCATACGTGGAAGTGGATATGGGAATCGGCAGCGGTATCATTATTGATGGAAAGCTGAACGTAGGCGCCAACTGTATCGCCGGTGAGTTCGGCCATATCACCATTGATTTAAATGGTCCGCTCTGCAACTGCGGGAACCGCGGGTGCCTGGAAGCCATGAGCTCCGGCATTGCTGTACTGCGGATGCTGGGAGAACAGCTTGAGAATCAGAAGGACCACCCGCTTTACCATAAGAGGAATTCCCTGACGATTGAAGATGTGTTTGAGATGACGGACAAAAAGGATCTGCTCACCATTTCCATCTTAAACCGCTCCGCTTTCTATGTCGGAGTGGCGGTTAGCAATCTGATCAATACCTTTGATCCTGAGATGATTATCCTGGGCGGAATCCTGATACAGAAGTATCCCATGTATTTTAATATTGTCCAGGATGTGGCGAATCAGAGGAAGGTGAAGGGAGCAAAGGAAAACTTTATGGCGGTATCCGTATTAAGGGAAAATGCAGGTGTCATTGGAGCCGGCGAGATTGTGACGGATCACTTTTTCAATCAGTTTGTGAACGAAGTGTTCCATTAAAAAGAGAAAAAGAAGAAAAAGGGGTTCTATGTTTAGCAGCAGAAAAATAACTCAGTGTGATCAGATAGAAGTGATTTGGGATGACAGAGTAGTTTTTCTGCTGTCTCTTTCTCCAGAGGAAGGGACGGCAGGAGAACTGCAGGAGACAGCAGCGGAAGATACGGTGCTTATTACGGTGCGGGCGGAAAAGGAGACGAGAGAGCCCTGTTTTGGACCACAGGCATATTTTGATCCCCAGGAAGGCTTTGTATACCATATGGAGCTTCCTGAGACGGAACGTTTCCTTGCCGTCTATCAGCATAAGGACTGGTGGGTCAGACCCGCTTTTTTTTCGGACATAAGAGCGCTTCCGGACAGGACGCAGCTCCTTCTGTTTCAGAATGGAGCCACGTATTTCGTCATTCTTTCCGTATGCGGGGAGAATTGCCGGACGGATTTATGTGGGGAGGAATCACACGAGGGAGATCATTCCTGGTCTGATAACCGTTTGGCAGTCCGCATGGCGTCAAATGCGGGAAACAGAAACCGCATGGAAGACTTAAGTCTGGTGCTTGCCGGAGGAACTGACCCGTATCTCTGCTGTGAGAGAGCGGTTAAGGCGGCTCTTAACAGGCTGGGGAGAGCTTCCATGTTCCGAAAAAACAGGAGGTTTCCAGAAAAACTGGATTCCTTTGGCTGGTGCACCTGGGATGCCTTTTACCACAAGGTCTCTCATGAAGGCGTGATGAAAAAAATGAGAGAGTTCCAGACGAAGCAGCTTCCGGTGAAGTGGGTGCTGATTGACGATGGGTGGCTTGACGCAGATTACGATAAAAAGGTGCTGTTTGATTTGGACGCAGATAAAGAGCGTTTTCCGGAGGGCTTGAAAGGCTGTGTAAAGGAGCTGAAGGAAATCTGGAAGGTGGACAGCGTGGGTGTCTGGCACGCCGTCATGGGCTATTGGAACGGTCTGGCCAGCGGTTCTCCGGCCGTCCGGAAACTGAAGATAGGTTCCAGGAGGGTGCCGGATGGGCGGATTCTGCCGGAACCGGATGCCGGAAAGGCATTTACCTTTTTTGAAACGTGGCATGAGTATTTAAAGAACCACTGCGGCATCGATTTTGTAAAGGTGGACGGGCAAAGTGCAGTCTCGCTGGCTTACAAAGGGTTAGAGACGTATGGACATGCCTCCCGGGAGATTCAGAAAGGGCTGAACGCATCGGCGGCGCTTTATTTCGACAACTGTATCATCAACTGTATGGGTATGGCCTGTGAGGATATGTGGAACCGTCCCAGCAGCGCCGTAGCCAGAAGCAGCGACGACTTCGTCCCGGAGGTACTTCACGGTTTCCGGGAACACGCGGTACAGAACAGCTATAATTCACTTCTTCAGGGTCAGTTTTTCTGGGGAGACTGGGATATGTTTTTCAGCAGTCATGAGGAAAACTGGCAGAATTCCATTCTCCGCGCGGTAAGCGGAGGCCCGGTCTATGTGAGCGACCGGGTGGGAGAGACGGATCCGGACTTTATCCGGCCCCTTATCACAGGAGCAGGGCGTGTGATCCGGTGTGAGGACGTGGGGATGCCTACGACGGACTGTCTGTTTGAAAACCCGGCAGACACGCTGCGGCCGCTTAAGATATTTAACCGGTACGGAGAAAACTATGTGATTGGCGCCTTCCATATCTGCGGAAAAGAAGAAATCTGCCAGGGGAAGCTTGATAAGACTGACATTCCGGCACTTTCTGGACGAAACTGGCTGGTATACGATTATAAAGCGAGGACGGTATGCAGACTGGGAGATGCCGGGATAAGCTTTTTGCTGCCGGAAGGCGGGGCGAATCTGTTCCTGCTCGTTCCGGACTGCGGCCGGAGCAGGCTGATCGGAATACTGGAAAAGTATATTTCCTGTGGCGGCCTCCGAATCCTGCGCGAAGAGGAATGCCATGTGACTGCGCTCGTTTGTGAGGCCGGCACGCTTGGCTTTGCAGCGGATCAGGGACCGTACCGTGTGCGGATTGACGGCAGGGAATGTGAGGCGGTCTGCCGGGGCGGGATGCTCTGGACGGTTCAGTGTGAAAAAGTGGACTGCCTGGTGGAGATAGAGTGGTATGGGAAAGGTGAGGTTGTGTGATGATATCTTTGGGAATTGATATAGGGACCACTTCGATCTGTGCGGTTCTCTATGATCTGACAGAAGATAAAATAATAAGGAGTGTAAGTGCACCTAATTCCTTTGTAAATACAGGAAGCTATCTTCAGGATCCGGATAGAATTGTATCGGTGGTAAAAGAGTTATATAAAGAATTGATGATGGAATTAAAGCTGTGGACCGGGGAACATGAAACAAGAAAAGATATGACGCTGGCCGGAGTGGGAATATCCAGTCAGATGCATGGTATTTTGTATACAGACAGTATGGGGAAAGCGGCAACCCCGCTTTACACCTGGAAAAATGAAGACGGGAATAAGGAGTACCGTGATGGCCTGACCTATGCCCGTTATCTGACGAAGAAGACGGGACTGCCCTTTTACACGGGGTATGGGAGTGTCACACATTTTTACCTTCAGGAGACCGGACAGATTCCGGATAACGCGGCCGCATTTGTTGGGATTGGAGATTATCTGGCCATGCAATTAACCGGAAGCCGAAAGGCGGTCGTTCATAAGACGATGGCGGCCAGCTTCGGTGGCTGTCACCTGGAGGACGGCCGGTTTGAGCTGAAAAAACTTGCAGCAGCCGGCGTGGATATTTCCTATTATCCCGTTGTTGCAGGGGCGAAAGATCTGACTGCCGGATCTATGAAAGTGGAGAGTGAGACGGATTTGCCGGGTGGGGGTCGTGCTGTGCCAGAATCGGTTCCGGTGCTTTATGCGGTAGGGGACAATCAGGCCAGCTTCCTGGGGGCTGTCAGGGATCAGGAGCATAGCGTCAGCATCAATGTGGGAACCGGCTCTCAGGTGTCCGTTTACAGCAGAGAATTTAATCCTATAGCGGGAAATGATATACGCCCCTGCTCTGAACAGTGGACGCCGTCTCACTTCCATAGATAATCCAGTCTGGGTGTTCAAGATGATGAGCATCATAGTACTTTTCTGAATAATTATAGCCGGCAAGCTTGATAATATCTGCACACTTCCTGGCATTTTCCCAGGGCATATAATTGGAACCAATGGTGATGCCGGCATTACCCCGGGGATCATGCTTCTTCACTTCCTCACATAATAAACGGGTTAAATCCTGCCCTCTTTCGCTGATATGGGTGTCGTAAATCTCATTACCAATGCTCCACATAATCAGACTGGGATGGTTCCGGTCACGGCGGACCCAGCTTGCCACATCCTTACTATACCATTCCGGGAAAAAACGTGCATAATCATAAGGAGTTTTGGAACGTTCCCACATGTCAAATGCTTCAGAAACTACCAGCATTCCAAGTTCATCCGCCAGTTCCATCACATCAGGTGCCGGCATATTATGGGTCAGGCGCAGAGCGTTTACCCCCATCTTACGCAGTATCTCCAGTTTTCGCCGCATTGCCCCGGAATGATACGCCGCTCCCAGACAGCCCAGGTCATGATGTTCACATACACCGTTTAATTTCACCTTTCTGCTATTCAACAAGAATCCCAAATCCGGAGAAAATTGAATCGTCCTAAACCCTATGGTGTAAAACTCCTCCTGACACAACTGCCCATCTGCCTTGAGCAGAACTCTGATCTGGTAACGGACAGGTGAAGATACATCCCAGATACCAGGATTCCATACCCGCTCACTTACAGAAGCCAGCCAACAGCCATTTTCTTTCTCTGGTTCTGCCGACACGGTTTTTTCGCCGCCTGCAAAAGCTGTCTGCTTTCCCGTCTGCATATCCCACAGTTCGTATTCCACCACAAACAAATTTGCAGTCATTCCGAGTGTTTCGTTCACGCAGAGACTCAACTCCGTCCGTATATCAAGCTGCCACTCCTGTTTTTCCAGCTGTTTTACCGTAATGTAGCTGCCATCCGATATCAGGTGTGACTGATGCCGGACTTTCAGCCATACATCCCTATATATGCCTGCGCCGGAATACCACCTGCTGTTTGGTGCCTGATGTGCCACACGGACCAAAATCTCATTTTCCCCTGCTTTCAGATATGGTGTAATATCCACTTCAAAGGTAGAATAACCATATTTCCATTCCGCTGCTGCCTGGCGGTTAACATAAATGGTACTGTCCATATAGACCCCTTCAAAGCGCAGTACCATACACATATCCTCCGCTCCCTGCCATTCCTGATATTTCCGGTACCAGCCGCTTCCGTCTTCATATAGATTTTCAGCCTGCCAGATCAGCCAGTCATGTGGTACCCGGGTCAATGTAAATACAGGCTGCTGCTGATCTAAGGAATCTATTGTGACCGATAAAGGGAGTTTTACAAACTCCCAGCCTTCGTTATAAAGATGAGTTCCGTATATATTTTGCATTCGATTATTAATTTGAATTTGATTATTAACTTGTCTCCCCATTGCCTCCTCCTCTGCCTCAACTTCTTTTTTCCAGCTGAAACGGCGATGCCAAAATTCCTGATTGATTACAGATCAGTCCCTGCCTGGGCGCATTCCCCCAGGCATAGCGGACGGCGCCCGCTTCCCGGACTTCTTCGCTTTTCAATATTGCCTGATTTCCATGCAGTTCACATAAAGCCGGATAAAACCTCATGTCCCTCCCCGCCAGAAAAAACTCACCTGGACTTTGTCCGTCCCAGGTCATAAGACTTCCCTCATCCCTCACATCAAAGGTGATTTTTACCCAGGCTTTGTCAAAAGAGCAGCTTATGGGCACTGGTCCTTTATAAATAATATTTTCTTTATACACCATGCCCCTTGCTGCCAGCGCAGCGCGATAAGCCACTTCCTTTTTATCCCATGGATGAAGGTCATTATCTTCCCCCAGATCCAGATTAATGGTCACCGCTGTGTCCGGGACAGCCTCGGCAGCCCTGCTTTGGGCTTCCCTTATCTCCGGCCAACCGCTGTTCTCCCGGGGAAGGTCAATGGAAAATCCTGGAAGCTGTATTACAACAAACGGCAGTTTCTCCTGATTCCATTTTTCCCTCCATGATAATATCATTTTCTTCAGCAGTTCCTCGTAATCTCCTGGCGCTTTATCATTGGACTCCCCCTGATACCAGAGCACACCTCTCACGGTATAGTTCTGACAGGGTGCCAGCATTCCCTGATACAAGCCCCCGGCCTTACGGCATAAGAAATCCATTTCCGGAGCCTTCTTCATCTTTTTGTGTATCCGATACTCCCAGCAGCCGCTGAGGTCAACCATATCACTCCCCAGAAAAATGCAAAAATCCTTTCCAGGAGTCACCCTTCCCCGCCCATCGTTACAGATGAGGTGGATACAGATATTATTTTCCCCTTTTTGCAGTACTCCAGGCGATATGGTGTATTTTCTGGGTGGATACTGATAACCTGTCTCACCAGTCAAAATCCCATTGATATAGGTCCTGTCACTGTCAACCATTGTGCCAAGCCACAGACTTGCAGGCTGTCCACACATAGTCTCCGGTACGGTAAATTTACGCCGCAGCCAAATGCTGCCGCAAAAATCCAAAAGCCCGGCATCGGACAAGCAGCCCGGAATCTGTATGCTTTTCCAGTCAGATTCCTGTTGATCTCCAGATGTGCCCACAGCCAGAGAACGCCACCGGTTCATGGCATTCTCCTGATCTTTTATAAATTGCTGTACTGCATCCCCGCCTGTCAGCTGACTGGCTTCTGTTAAGAGAGCTTCATATCCTTTCAGAGATTCCCGGCTCATCCACGCCTGGATTCTGGAGCCTCCCTTGCTTACATTGATCAGCCCTACCGGAACATTCACCGCTTTTTCCAGATACTGCCCAAAAAAGTAACACAGGGCTGAAAATTCATTATTATGATCCGGATGGGTCTCTTTCCATTCCCCTGACAGGCACTCCTCCTGGGGAAGCCCGAAATCATAATGCTCCATCACTTTAAAATGCCGAATCCAGGCATTTTTCTTTTTCATTTCTTCCGGATAGCAGTCCTTTACCCTCTCCATAGGAAGCTCCATGTTAGACTGTCCGGAACAGATCCATACCTCACCTACATAGACATCCGATACGATTTTTATATCTCCCGCATTGTTTTCTATCTTCATCCGAAACGGACCGCCCGGTGACAGGTTATGAAGAAATACTTCCCACTTGCCGTAAGGGTCTGCTTTTGCATATCTTATCTGGTTCTGCAGTTCCACCATAACTTCCATGTCCGGGCTGCCGGTTCCCCAAATCCTGGTTTCTGCGCCCCGCTGTAGAACACAGCCATCACCAATTAATATGGAAGGCTCTAGTGGCGTATTTGCACGGGGCGGCACTAGCATATATCCGCACACGCCTTTTCCAGTATTTCCGTTTTACCAGCCTTAATTTCAATACACAACGGATGTTTCCCTGTCAATTCACTGCTGCGTCCATCGGGCTGCTGGGTTCCCACATATAGTTCATAGGTGCCCTCTCCCAGTATAAGATCTCCTTTGTCATCACGAATTCCAAACGCCCTGTCTGCCAGCTCCATATGGATTTCTTTTTTCTCTCCCGGCTGCAGTTCTACTTTCTTCAGAGCTTTAAGCTGGGCATTGGGAGATCCGGGATGTTTTGCCTTTATGTATAACTGTAGGGTTTCTGCTCCAGCCATTTTCCCCTGATTTTCCAGTACGGCTGTGACAGACACTATGGAACCTTTTTGAATCGTATCCTGGCTGACCGCAGGTCCCGTTACGGCAAAATCCGTATAGGAAAGTCCAAACCCAAAGGGATACAAAGCTTTCTGCTTCATATAGCGGTATGTTCTTCCCTCCATGGAATAATCCCGAAAGTCAGGGAGTTCTTCTGTCGTGCGGTAGAAAGTTACTGGTAATTTCCCTTCCGGCGAATACTCTCCAAAGATCACACTTGCCATTGCTTTCCCACCCATAGCTCCGGGATACCATCCTTCTATAATGGCAGGGATATGCTCATCTGCCCAGGGAACTGCCAGTGCACTGCCGGACAGGAGTACGAGCACTACCGGCTTCCCGCTCTCCCATGCCGCCATTAGGATATCCTGCTGAAGTCCCGGAAGAGAAAGGTCCGGCTTATCTCCGCTGGCAAATTCATTTCCTTCGTCTCCCTCTTCTCCTTCGAGACTGGAATCCAGTCCCAGGCAGGCAATCACCACATCGCTGTGTGCACAAACTGCCCGAACCTCTGCCATGCGGTCATTCTCCTGCCCCAGTCCACTTAACCGGGTCTTACACAAATGACAGCCCTCGGAATACAGAACTCTTACGTCATCACCAACGTAATCCTGTATGCCCTCAGAAATGGTATAATACCGGGATGCTGTCCCCTCATAATTTCCCTCTAAGGCTTTTCGGTTGTTGGCATTGGGACCAATGATGCCAATTGTCTTAATTTTATTTTTATCCAAAGGCAGCAGATTACCTTCATTTTTTAACAGTACAAAGGACTTTCTGGAAGCCTCGAAGTTCAGTCTGCTATGTTCTACAGTATCATTTTGGTCATATGTAATTTTGCTAAATACCGTTTCTTCCTCATCAAACAACCCCAGCTTCATCCGGGCACTCAGGAGATTGGTAACCGCCTCATCCAAACGTTCCTCACTGACCATTCCCCGTTTCACTGCCTCGGTCAGGTACAGAAACAGGCTTCCGCAGTTTAAGTCGCACCCGTTCTCCATTGCCATTGCCACCGATTCTATCGGGGTAGCGGTCACCTTATGATATTCGTGGAAATCTTTTACTGCCCAGCAGTCTGACGTCACGTGGCCTTCAAATCCCCAGCCTTTTCGCAGAATATCCGTCAGCAATGTACGGCTTCCGCAGCACGGTTCTCCATTTGTCCTGTTATAAGCCCCCATGACCGCTTCTACTTTTCCCTCTTTCACACATGCCTCAAAAGCAGGAAGGTAGGTTTCAAATAAATCCCTGGCGTTAACCCTGGCATCAAAGGAATGACGCTCATCCTCCGGTCCGGAATGTACCGCAAAATGCTTCGCACAGGCAGCCGTCTTCATATACTGGCTGTCATCCCCCTGCAGTCCTTGAATAAAACGCACTCCCAGTCTGGATGTCAGATAGGGGTCTTCCCCAAATGTCTCATGCCCCCTTCCCCACCTGGGGTCACGGAAAATATTGACATTGGGTGCCCAAAAGGTCAGTCCTTTATAGATATCCAGATCGCCAAATTCCTGCTGCATATTGTACTTAGCACGCCCTTCTGTGGAAATGACATCCGCCACCTTCCAGACAAGCTCCTCGTCAAATGACGCAGCCATTCCTATAGCCTGCGGAAACACCGTTGCAACTCCTGCTCTCGCCACGCCATGAAGAGCCTCATTCCACCAGTTATACGCTTTTATCCCCAGCCGTTCAATCCCTGCAGCGCCGTGTACCGTCTGGGAAACCTTTTCCTCCAGTGTCATTTTTTCAACCAGTTCCTTTGCCCGTCTGCGGCATTCTAATACTTTTTCTGCTCTCATCATGCTATCCCCTTTTCTATCTTTGCTAGAGCGTGTTTGAAAAATGCTTTCTGGCAGCTGTGCGTTCCAGTTTGTGGGAGATTTGTCCCGAATGAAGGGCGCATAGCGGGCTATGTAACCTGAATTCGGGGCAAATATACCGCAAAGTGGGGCGTGCAGATGACGGGAATGATTTTTCATACACGCTCTAGATTTCTTACAGTCATCCCAATAAATGCGCTGACCTGCCGATACGTTACAATTCTACTTACTTTAATTGTTTATTATATTATATTTCTTAGCAAAATTCAATGAAATTGTGCGGATTTTAGGGATTTAAATCTATACATAAAGAACGAGCCCGGACAAAGAAGCTTTTTACAGTGCTTCTTTGTCCGAACCCGTCCGCTGGAGTGTGTTTGAATATTACTTTCTGACTAGCTCTAAGATTCTATATATTCCAGCAATTGTATTACCGTCCCGAAACAATAATCCGGCGGATAGACAGTATCCTGCAGATCTTCCCGCTTCGCTTCACCGGTGAGCAGCAGGCAGGTCTGGGCTTTGCCCTCTATTCCACAGGCAATATCCGTATACAGCCGGTCCCCTACCACCAGGGTTTCTTCTCTGGAAAAACCCGACCGTTTCAGGCACAGTTCCACGACTTCCCTGCTGGGTTTCCCAAGATATCTGGGCTTGCGGTAAACTGCTGCCTCCAGCATATTGCAGATAGCGCCGCAGTCCGGGATAAATCCAAAGGGTGCCGGACAGCACAGGTCGGGATTGGTGGCAAGGTAAGCCACTTCCTTTCGATAAAGCAGTTCACAGGCTTTTTCCAGCTTCTGATAATTCAGCTCACTGTCATACGCCGCCAAAACGCACGTCACGTCTTCTTCCACTTCCTCCGTAACCACGATACCCTGCTTTCGCAATTCTGCAAGATATGATTTTGTGCCCAGTACAAATATTTTCTGATCCCGGAAATTTTCTTTTAAATAACGGATTGCCATATATCCGGATGTGACAAACTGCTCTTCCTCCGTAGTGAGATTCCACCTGGCAAACTTTTCAACATAATCCCCGTTGCTTTTCGTTGAATTATTGGTAATATAATAAGCTCTTCCGCCAATCTTTTCAATGTATTCCAGTAGTTCCCTGGAGCCGTCAAACAGTGTATCGCCTACGGATAAAGTGCCATCGATATCGAACAGA